>ERZ1292640.4926-Hain-H43-02um-R1-4926-length-10018-cov-7_pt1 | contig 10018 bp, 8 predicted proteins | sample MGYA00564404_ERZ1292640 | MGnify/ENA primary metagenome ERZ1292640 (study PRJEB36523, sample SAMEA6512636) | groundwater metagenome | collected 2019-01-08 | study: AquaDiva: Metagenomics assemblies of 32 groundwater samples | reverse complement strand
ACGAAGAACACCGGCACCAGGAAGGTCATGAGCGGCTGGAGCAGCTGCTCGACCGAGCGGTCGGCGGAGTCGCGCGTGCGCAGCTCGCGGTAGTGCGCCTCGTCCACGATCAGCCCGGCCGCGAACGCGCCCACGATGGGCGCGAGCCCGGCGCGTCCGGCCAGCCAGGCGAGCGCGAAGCAGAACGCGAGCGAGAGCGAGAGCAGCAGCCCCTCGCCCGGCAGCCTCGCGGCGATGCGGAACGCGTGGCGCGAGAGCCAACCGCCCGCGAGCAGCGCACCACCCAAGAACAGCACGGACTTCCCGACGATCCACAGCACCGACGCGGGCGCGAACGCCACCCCGCGGTCGGCGGCCGCGATGACACCGGTCACCACCGCGAGCACCAGCAGCCCCATGACGTCGTCAATCACCGCCGCGCCGAGCACGATGCGGCCCTCGGGGCTCGACACGCGGCCGAGGTCGGAGAGCACGCGCGCGGTGATGCCCACACTGGTGGCGCACAGCGTCGCCCCCACGAACCAGTGGGTGAGCGGGTGGTGCGACGGCAGGAGCCACGAGGAGGCGAGGTAGCCGAGCCCGATCGGGGCGATCACGCCGAGGGTGGCGACCAGGAACGAGGAGCCACCTACCGCCATCATCGAGCGCACGTCGGACTTGAGGCCGACCTCGAACAGCAGGAACAGCACCCCGATCTCGGCGAGCAGGTCGAGCGCCGGCAGCGCGCGCAGGCCGTCGAGCCCGTGCCAGCCCAGCAGGCCGAGGTTGCCGATGACGATCCCGGCCGCGAGCTCGCCCAGCACCGCCGACTGGCCGAAGCGCTCGAACAGCGCGCCCCCGAGGCGCGCGCCGAGCAGGATCAGCACCAGCGCCTCGAGGATGGGCAGGACCTCCCCCGCCTGGGCGCCCGCGGAGGCATGCGCGGTCCCGGCGCCGAGGGCCGTGGCCCCCGCCGCCGCGAGCAGCATCGCCAGCCTGGTGCGCGGTCGCATGGACCCGAGTTGATAGCGCAAGGGCGCGCCGGCGTCGAGGAAAAGCCGCCGGCTGGAGGAGCCGCCGACCCGGAGTGGCAGGCCTCTGACAGCCCTGTCGGGCGCCGATCGCGGGCCCGGTGCGCGCGCCGGCGCCCCGCGCGGCGCGCCGGCGCGCGCCCTGCCGCGGCAATCGCGCCCGCGAATCCGTCGTTGCCCCGCACCGGGCAAGCGCGGCATATTGGTTGCAACATCTCGCGTCTTCGTTCCCGTCCCGTCCACGATCCGACACGCTTCGCTGGCCCGGGTCATCCGCCGGCCGCCGCCGCCGAGCGGCCCGGGCCGATGCCAGCCACAGGGAGGCCTCATGCCCGCACCCGAGGAGCGCGCCGCACCGGCGGCGGGCGAGCCCGCGAGCCGCCGCACCTTCCTCACCTGGCTCTCGCGCGCCTTCCTGGGCCTGTGGGGCCTGGGCGCGGCGGGCGTCATCGGCGCCTACCTGCGCGCGCCCGAGCACCACGAGCGGGTGGCCGCGCGCCTGGTGAGCGCCGGACTGCTCGACGACTTCAAGATCGGCGAGGGCCGCCTGGTGCGGCACGGGGTCTCGCCGTTCTACGTGGTGCGCCTCGACGCCGAGCGCGTGGTGGCGCTCTCCGCGGTGTGCACCCACGTGCGCTGCATCCTCGACTTCGACCGCGAGCGCCGCGTGATCGTCTGCCCGTGCCACGACGGGCGCTTCGACCTGGCGGGCAACGTGCTCTCCGGGCCGCCGCCCCGGCCGCTCCCCACCTACACGGTGTCGGTGCGCGCCGGCGAAGTCTACGTCCATCTATGAGCGCGCCGCGGCCGCAGGACCCGAACGCGCGCGCGGGCTGGGTGGACTGGCTCGAGCGCCGCATCAACCTCAGCGAGATCTTCTCCTTCCTCACCCACTTCGGCTTCGTCATCACGCCGGTGGACACGAGCCGCCCGGTTCGCGAGGTGATGCGCGAGCTGGCCGAGACGCCGGTGCCGAAGTACGCGAGCGGCCCGCGCGTGCTGGGGCTCCTGACCGCCATCCTGTTCGCGCTCGAAGCGGTCACCGGCGTGCTGCTCGCCTACTACTACAAGCCGACGCCCGAGGCCGCGTTCGAGAGCACCCGCACCATCGTGCGGGACCTCCCGGCCGGCTGGTTCCTGCACCAGATGCACGCCTGGGGCGCATGGCTGCTGGCGGCGGTGGTGGTGATCCGGCTGCTGCGCCTGTTCTGGGACGGGCTCTACCGCGCGCCGCGCGAGCTGCTGTGGTGGACCGCGGTGGCGATGGTGTGGCTGGTGCTCCAGCTCGACTTCACGGGGCGGCTGCTCACCTGGGACGCGCACTCCTACTGGGCCACGGTGCGCGGCATGGAGGTGGTGTTCGCGCTGCCGATCGCGGGCCCGATCCTCGCGTTCCTGCTGGGCGGGCGGGTGGTGAACGACGACGTGCTCATCCGCTTCTACGCGCTCCACGTGATGGTGCTGCCGACGCTCTACGCGGCGTGCGTCTACTTCACCTTCGCGACGCTGCGCCGCGTGGGCCTCTCCCCGACGCCCGAGGGGCGGCCCGAGGCGACCACGACGTTCCGCAGCCACCTCTACACCATGCTCATGCTCACGGTCGGCCTGTTCGGCGTGCTGGTGACGCTCGCGACCGTGGTGCCGTTCCGCTTCCTGTCGGCGGCCGATCCGTACGTGACGCCCGGCGGGGTCCGCCCGCCGTGGTACATGCTCGCGCCTTACGCGGTGTTCCAGTGGCTGCCGGTGCCGCACTGGATCTCCGGGCTGGTGCTGCTGGCGCTCGCCTTCGGCGTGCTGCTGCTGCCGCTGTTCCTGCGCGGCGACGGCAGCCCGGCATCGCGCAGGCGCATCCGGCTGGCGGGAGTCGTCGTGCTCGCGGTGTGGATCGCGATGAGCGCCGCCGGCGCGCTGCTGGAGCGGAGGTGAGACCATGACCACGACCCGCCGCCCATCCGCCCTCTGGCGTCCCGGTGCCGGCCGGGGCGGCGCGGTCGCGTCCGGCCTCGTGCCCCCTCCCGCGCTCACCGCGCTTGCGCTCGCCCTGCTGCTCCTGCCCGCGCTGGCCGCGCTCGCCCTCGCCCAGCCCGGCAACCCGACCCCGGCCGTGAGCGGATCCGCTCCGAAGTCGCCCGCCTCCGGGCGCTGTGGCGTGTGCCATCCCGCCGAGCGCGTCCAGTTCGAGAAGAGCCAGCACGCCGAGGAGGACGTGCGCTGCACCTCGTGCCACGGCGGCGACGACCGGAGCCTCGAGGTCGCCATCGCGCATGGCGCCGGGTTCAAGGGCCGGCCCGCGCGCAAGGACATCCCGGCCCTGTGCGCCTCGTGCCACTCGAGCGAGTCGCGCATGCGGGCCTACAACCTGCCGGTGGACCAGTTCGCGCTCTACCAGACCTCGGGCCACGGCCGGCGCCTCGCACGGGGCGACACGCGCGTGGCGGTGTGCTCCGACTGCCACGGGGCGCACGACATCCTGCCGCCGAAGGACCCGGCCAGCCGCACCTTCATACCCAACATCCCGAAGACCTGCGGGGCGTGCCACGGCGACAGCGCGCTCATGGGACCGCGCGGCAGGCCCGACGTGCTCCGCCAGTACCTGGGGAGCGTCCACGCGCGCGAGCTGTATGACCGCAGCAACCTGCGCGCGCCCACCTGCGTGAGCTGCCACGGCGTGCACGGCGCGGCGCCTCCCACGATCGGCGACGTGGACAAGGTATGCGGCCAGTGCCACACCGCCGAGCGCCGCTACTTCATGGCCGGCGCGCACCACCCCGCGACCAACGGGAAGCGGGGCCCCGAGTGCGCTTCGTGCCACGAGGCCCACACCGTCGAGGCCGCGCAACCCGACCGCCTCGCCAGCTCGTGCGGGCAGTGCCATGCGAAGGACCCGAAGACGCTGGCGCTGGGGCGGCGCATCTGGACCGACTACCGCTCGGCGGCCGACGAGGTGGAGAAGGCGGCGGCGCTCACCGCGCAGGCCGAGGCGGTGCCGCTCCAGACCGACGACTACCGGGCGCGCATCGAGGAGGCCCGCACCTACCTGCGCGAGGCCCTCCCCGCGGCGCACGCGGTCGAGGAAGACGTGGTCGCCGCCTTCACCACGCGCGCGCGCTCGGTGGGACACGAGGTGCAGTCCGAGATCTACGGCAAGCTCGGGCATCTGAGGCAGCGCAAGTTTGTCCTCATCCTGTTCTGGTTCTACCTGCTGCTCACGCTGTTCGTGCTGAAGCGCTACCGCGACCAGGGCGCGAGGAAGGCGTAGGTGCCCCGAGTCCCCGGCCTGGGGCCCGACTCGCCCATCGGTCGCTGGGTCGCGCGCACCAGCGGAGGCCGGCTCGCGCCGCGCGGGCTCAGGATCGCCACGCTGAGCGCCGGGTTGGCGCTCGGGCTCGTGATCGTCGCGATGCTGCTGGCGATGCAGGTGTCCTCGACGCCGACGTTCTGCGGCACCTGCCACATCATGAAGCCCTACTACCAGTCGTGGAAGCACTCCAAGCACAACCAGATTGCGTGCGTCGAGTGCCACATCTCGCCCGGCATCACCGCCGAGCTGCGCAAGAAATACGAGGCGCTCTCGATGGTGGTGAAGTACTTCACCGGCACCTACAGCACCAACCCCTGGGCCGAGGTGGACGACGCGGCCTGCCTGCGCTGCCACGAGCGGCGGCTGCTCGAGGGCAAGGAGGTCTTCCACAGCGTGCTGTTCGACCACACGCCGCACCTCACCGAGATCCAGCGCGGCTTGAAGCTCCGCTGCACCTCGTGCCATTCGCAGATCGTGCAGGGCAGCCACATCAGCGTGACCTCCTCGACCTGCGCGTTGTGCCACTTCAAGGACCAGCCCATCAACGAGGGCGCCGGGCGCTGCCTGAACTGCCACCAGATCCCCGACAGGGTCACGACCGTCGAGGGCGTGGCGTTCGACCACAGCCAGGTCGCGCGCCTCGACATGAACTGCAAGCTGTGCCACACCGGCGTGGTGCGCGGCGAAGGCAACGTGCCGCGCGAGCGCTGCGTCACCTGCCACAACCAGCCGGACCGGCTCGCGAAGTTCGGGGACCGGGACTACCTCCACCGCATGCACGTGTTCGAGCACAAGGTGGACTGCATGAACTGCCACCTCGAGATCGAGCACGGACGGCTGGCGAAGCCGGCGGCGACCGCCACCGCCGCGTCGGCGGGCTCGTGCGAGTCGTGCCACGGCGCCGGACACTCCGCGCAGCAGGACCTCTACGCCGGCATCGGCGGCCGCGGCGTGCCGCGCATGCCCGGGCCGATGTTCGCGGCGGGCGTGACCTGCCAGGGCTGCCACAACCAGGGGCTGATGACCGCGCAGGCCGTGAAGGGGCCGCTCGGGCCGGTGATCCAGCGCGCCAACGAGGTGAGCTGCATGTCCTGCCACGGACCGGCATACGGGAGGATCTACGCGGCCTGGAAGCAGGGCATGGAGCAGCGCGTCTCGGCGCTGCGTCGCGAGCTCGGGGCCACGGTCGGCGCGATGGGTCTCGAGCCGCCGCAGGCGTGGACGGACGCGCGTCACAACTTCCAGCTCGTCGAGCAGGGCAAGGGCGTCCACAACGTGAACTTCGCCTACGCGCTGCTCGAGAAGGCGTACCAGCAGATGAACGAGGCGCGGCGGCTGAAGGGCCTGGCGCCGCTCGAGCGCCCGTGGTCCGTGGTGTCGGTGGGCTCCGGGAAGTGCCTGCTCTGCCACCAGGGCGTCGAGTCGCAGCGGGGCGCGTTCGCGGGCCACGCGTTCGCGCACGCGCCGCACCTCACCGCCGCGAAGCTCGACTGCGAGAGCTGCCACCGCCCGCACGACCAGCGCGCCCCCGGCGAGGTGGTGCGCTTCGGCCGCCAGGGCTGCGTGCCCTGCCATCACCGCCAGGCGCAGGCCACCACCTCCGCGTGCATGAAGTGCCACGGCGACGTGACGCAGCGCACCGTCGCGAGCTTCCGCGGGGAGTTCTCGCACAAGGCGCACGCCGAGATGGGCGCCGAGTGCGGCGCCTGCCACGACCCGAAGGCCGGCCAGCTCCGCCCCGCGAAGACCGCCTGCGCGAGCTGCCACGGGAGCGACTGAGCGGCGCGCCGCGCGTCCGCGCGTGACCCTCGCGACGCAATCCACTCGCCCCACGTAGACCATCGGACCAGAGCCGGGCGGACCATTGGCTCATGCGAACGGTCATGGTCCGTCCTTCCCGCGCTTCCGCCCGCCTGCTAGCTTGAAGGGTCATTCGATCCTCACCAGCACGACCGGGCACGGAGCGGAACACGCGCGCCGCGCCGCCCTCCCGCAGCACCGTCCGTCCCCTCGGACACAGGAGGTCCGTTGAAGCTCCCCGAGCAGGTTCGCCGGCTCGCGGTGGTGACCGCCGTGGTGCTCGCGGCGGTCCTCGTCGTCCGGTTCGTCGTCATCCCGGCTTCGTACTTCTCGACGAAGCTCCACCGCGCGAACGCGGTCAAGAGCGAGGTGGCGCGGCCCGTCAGCTTCGCGGGCGCGGGCTCCTGCCGCGAGTGCCACGAGGAACAGGTGGACACGAAGAGCCGCGGCTACCACAAGAACGTGGCCTGCGAGACCTGCCACGGCCCCTCCGCGAAGCACGCCGACGACCCGATGGAGGTCAAACCCTACGCGCCGCGCGACCGCAAGTTCTGCCCGGTGTGCCACGCCTACGACGCGGCCCGGCCGACCGGCTTCCCGCAGATCAACCCGACCGCGCACAACCCGCTCAAGCCCTGCATCACCTGTCACAGCCCGCACGACCCGGTGCCGCCCGAGGTGCCGCACGAGTGCTCGGCGTGCCACGCGCAGATCGCGAGCACCAAGGCGCTGTCGAGCCACGCGCTGCTCGAATGCACCACCTGCCACACCGCGAGCCAGCAGCACAAGATCGCGCCGCGCGGCGCGCTCCCGACCAAGCCCCAGACCCGCGAGTTCTGCGGGCAGTGTCACGGTGGCGGGGCCACCAACCCGGATGCGCCCAGGGTGGACATGGCCACACACGGCGGGGCCTACCTGTGCTGGCAGTGCCACTACCCGCATCAGCCGGAGGGCATGGAATGAACAAGCGCCAGTTCCTCAAGGGCATGATCCTGTTCATCCCCGCCGGCCAGCTCCTGGAGACCCTCGCCCGGCAGGCCGGAGCCGCGGAGACCGGGAAGAAGGAGCCGGCCAGGCAGGACGCCGAGCCGGACGCGGGGCTGGGCGACTACCGGCCCGCCGAACACTGGTACGGGATGGGGATCGAGATCGACAAGTGCATCGGGTGTAACCGCTGCGCCGAGGCGTGCAAGGCCGAGAACGACGTGCCGGCCGAGCCGTTCTTCTTCCGCACCTGGGTCGAGCGCTACCGCGTGATGCACGACGGCGAGGCCCGGGTCGAGTGCATCAGCGTCAACCCGCAGCAGCGCCGCGCCGATCGCGAAGGTGGGGACGACCGCGACGTCCTGCGCACGTTCTTCGTGCCGAAGCTCTGCAACCAGTGCGCGCATCCGCCGTGCGTCCAGGTCTGCCCGGTGGGGGCCACGTTCTCGACCCGGGATGGCGTGGTGCTCATCGACAAGGACCGCTGCATCGGCTGCCGCTACTGCATCCAGGCCTGCCCGTACGGCGCCCGCTACTTCGACCACCGCGCGAACATCGCGGACAAGTGCGCGTTCTGCTACCACCGCATCACGAAGGACCTGCTGCCCGCGTGCGTCGAGGTGTGCCCCACGCAGGCGCGCATCTTCGGCGACCTCAGGAGCAAGGCGAGCCGGCTGGTGCGGTTCCAGCGCATGAACAAGGTCGGCGTGCTGAAGCCCGCGCTCAACACGGAGCCGAAGGTCTACTACGCCCAGCTCGACGGGGAGGTGCGATGATCGCCGGGATCCCGAAGGGGCTGTCGGAGCTGATGGGCCAGGTGACGGGTTACATCTACCCGAACGAGATCGAGATCCACTGGTCGATCCTGATCGTGGTCTACCCGTACATCACCGGGCTGGTGGCGGGCGCGTTCATCCTCGCGTCGCTGGTGAAGGTCTTCAACGTGAAGGAGGTCCAGCCCACCTACCGGCTGTCGCTCCTCACCGCGCTCGCGTTCCTGCTGGTGGCGCCGTTCCCGCTGCTGCTGCACCTCGGGCACCCCGAGCGCTCGTTCGAGATCTTCCTGACGCCGCACCTCTCCTCGGCGATGGCGATGTTCGGGTTCGTCTACGCCTGGTACCTGATGGGCGTGCTGCTGCTGGAGATCTGGTTCGAGTACCGGCGCGACCTCATCGTGCTGGCGGGCCAGGAGCGCTTCCCGCTCAAGTGGATCCACCGGGTCCTCACGCTGTTCTCGAAGGACGTGAGCGACCAGGCCGTGGCCTTCGACCGGAAGGCGATCAAGGCCATCACCATCATCGGCATCCCGTCGGCGTTCCTGCTCCACGGGTACGTGGGATTCATCTTCGGCTCCGTGAAGGCGAATCCGTGGTGGGGCAGCGTGCTGATGCCGATCGTGTTCCTGATGTCGGCCATCGTCTCCGGCATCGCCATGGTGATCTTCCTGTACATGGTCATCACGGCGATGCGGAACGAGAAGATCGACATGCGTTGCCTGGACCGGATCGCCTCGTTCCTGTTCTACGCGGTGATCGTGGATTTCTCGCTCGAGGCGCTCGACTTCATCCACCGGCTCTACGAGAGCGAGGAGTCGATCAAGATCCTGGGCAAGCTGATCTCGCTCAAGCTGTTCATGAACCTCGTCGTGCTCCAGATCCTGCTCGGGATGCTCATCCCGCTCGCGATCCTGGTGATCGCGCGCCTGCGGCACTTCAACGAGGACATGCGGAAGCTGCTCTACTTCACCGCCGTCATCCTGATCCAGATGGGCATCTTCAGCACGCGCTGGAACGTGGTGATCGGCGGCCAGTTGTTCTCGAAGAGCTTCCGCGGGCTGATGACCTACAAGATGGAGATGACCGGGTTGGAGGGGCTGCTCACCGCGCTCGTGCTCCTCGCCTTGCCCTTCGTGATCCTGACCGTCCTGATCAGGATCCTGCCCACCCGGCGTCTGCAGGACCCGCTGCCGGAGGTGCTGTAGCGGAGCGGACCGCGCGGCCGTTACCCCCGTATCGCCGCGAACGCCGACGCCCACCGGAGCGATCCGGTGGGCGTTCCTGCACGTGCGTCCGGCCGGCTCAGGCGGCGTTGCGCTTCGGGCCGCGCAGCGCCATGGCCTCGGCGGCCGGGCCCACCTGCACCTCGGTGACCGCGTGGGACAGCACGAAGACCCGCAGGTTGTTGCTCGCCGGGTCGGTCGGGATGACGAAGAAGCCGGAGCGCTCGCGCGAGAACGCCAGCGTGTGGCCGCACAGCAGCTCGCCGTCCTTGAAGCGCACCGCGATCTTCTTGCCCTTGCCCCCGCCCGGGGGCTCGACGCCGAAGCCGATCGCATCGCGACGCCGCGAATCGCCCTTCAGGTCCTTGACGAAGAAGACCGCCTTGAGCTCCCCGCAGCGGATCTCCTGCCGGGAGTCGCCGACCACCAGATGGAAGGTCGGGCGCTCGGGGAAGAAGTCCACCGTCGTGCCCTTCATCAGCCTGCCGTCGAGGAAGTGCACGACCACTCGGTTGTTCGTGTTGACGTCCATGAGGATCCTCCAGCGCGTGTCCGTCCCCGGGGTCCGAGGCAGGGCGGCGTCGCCCCCCGGCCGGGCCGGCTTTCCCGGTGGTTTCGGCAGGGGCCGGGCCGGGCTTGACGGGTACTTGGGCCGCGCCCGGCGCGGGCCGCCTACCGGTACCCGAAGATCTCCGCGTAGACGATCAGCAGGATGAGCAGGATCCCGGTCGAGAGCGCGATGAAGCCGAAGACGCGCCAGGCGTGGAGGTGCTTCGGCGACGGCGGATCCATGAGCAGCTCCTCGAGCCGGCCGCTCGCGACCAGTTCCTCGTACTCGCGCGGCCGGTCCTTCTTGAACTCGTCGAGCGGCACGCCGCCGGTGAAGATCACGGTGTCCATCGGGAACTTCTCGGGGCGGAAGTG
>ERZ1292640.4925-Hain-H43-02um-R1-4925-length-10019-cov-4_pt1 | contig 10019 bp, 10 predicted proteins | sample MGYA00564404_ERZ1292640 | MGnify/ENA primary metagenome ERZ1292640 (study PRJEB36523, sample SAMEA6512636) | groundwater metagenome | collected 2019-01-08 | study: AquaDiva: Metagenomics assemblies of 32 groundwater samples | reverse complement strand
CCGAAACCCCGAAAATGCGTCAGTTGCCGTAACGGCGGGGCTTCTGGCCCGGCTCAACCGCGATGAGCTCCAGGGAGTTATCGCCCATGAGATCAGCCACATTGTCCACCGTGACATCCTTTTTGTAACGCTCGCCGGCATCATGCTCGGCTCCATTGTCCTGCTCTCGCAGGTCTTTCTTCGCGGCATGTTTTACAGCTCGATGGGCGGGTCGCGCCGGCGCTATTCGAGCGGCGGACAAGGCGGCGGACAAGCCCAGATTGTTATGCTGATTGTCGCTATCGCCGCTGCGATTGTCGCGCCGATCATGGCGTACCTGCTGTACTTCGCGCTTTCGAGGAGGCGGGAGTACCTGGCCGACGCCGGGGCGGCCCGGCTGACCCGCTACCCCGAAGGTCTGGCCAGCGCCCTGGAGAAGATTGCCGCGGACCCGTCCCCCCAGTTGGCCGTGGCCAATAAGGTGACCGCTCCGATGTATATTGTCAATCCGTTCAAGAAGATGGGCCAGGTAAAGCTGTCCGACCTGACCAGCACGCACCCGCCGATTTCCGAAAGGATAAAGATTCTGCGTAATATGGCTCAGGGGGCTTCGTTTAAGGCGTACTCCGATGCGTTTACGAGCGTCACACATGGCCGGACCGTTGTCCCCGTTGCGGCCCTGAGTGCGAAAGAAGATGTTCCTCTTCGCCAGGCCGGCGCCGAGGCCCAGAAGAAAGAGCGTATTGATAAGCAAATGCACCAGGTCGGGGACATTATGCGGCGGGTAAATCAGTTTATCTTCCTGACCTGCGCCTGCGGCGTTACACTGAAAATCCCTCCCAACTTCAAGAGCAGCACCGTTACGTGCCCGCGGTGCAGCAGAGACCTTGAGCTTCCCCGCAGGTGATTAGACTACAGGCTGTTTCCTTCGTTGGCTTTTTCACGCCGACCAGGGGTTATTGTTCCAGGCTCAGCGTTTCGCCGGGCGTCAATATCTTCGTAACACATTGAGCTGCTTTGGCGAATTTCTCAGCGTCACCTCGGCCGCCTACAATATCGCCCCAGTGATACGGTATCGCCAGTTTCGGCTTGATGAACGTTACCGCCTCAGCGGCTTCGGTTGCATTCAGAGTATAAGTGCCGCCCACGGGCAACATCGCCACATCAATCCCTTTGAGGGCTTTCATCTCGGGCGTGAGGTCCGTATCGCCGGCGAAATAGAGACGCTTTGAGCCGAGCTCGATGACAAAGCCGACCCAGTTGCTGGATTTCGGGTGAAATTGCTTGCTCGGGTTGTACGCGGCCACGCCGGTCACGCGGGCGCTCTCCAGCTCGATGATCAGCCCATTCGTGATGGCTTCTCCCCCCTTCTGCTTGGCGATAACATCCGGGGGGGCGATGAGTTTCGTATTCGGCCCGCTCACATTGGCAATGTCCTGCGGCGAGTAATGGTCATAGTGACTGTGGCTGACAAGGACCAGCGTGGCGTCATGAGGTGCGTCCTTCAGTTTCCACGGGTCGATGTAGATGATGTTGGCCTGGTGACAGATTCGAAAGCTGGCGTGACCCAGCCACTGAATCGTCGTACCCATAGCAGCCTCCTTTCTTGTTCCCTCTTCCGCTGCCGTCTCCGCCGTTTTTTTATCGGTCTTGTCTTTGTTGCATCCGCAAATAACCGCACCCAGGGCAACAGCTAAAATGAATAGTCGTGAAGCCTGCATTGCATTCTCCATAACGGTCAAACAGGTGATTGTCAAATAAAAAGGCCCCACCTTTCGCGGGGCCCGTGGTTTCTACAATCCAGACAGGATGCAGTTTCGGATCAGCAGGGACGCACGTTGACAGCCTCGGGGCCTTTCTTGCCCTGAGCTACTTCGTACTCGACCGCCTGGCCGTCATGCAGAGACCTGAAGCCTTCCACTGCAATGTTCGAGTGATGGATAAACAAATCCTCACTGCCATCGTCGGGAACAATAAAACCGAACCCCTTCCGCTCATTGAACCATTTTACTTTGCCTTTGTCCACGATGTTCTCCTTGGGCCATGTTCCGGCCGCAATATAGATTCCCTCGTTTTTGTTTAGAGGCATACTCCGAGGGACAGGAGCGTACCCCTTGACACAAGGGCAATGCTACTAAATAGACCCGCAGTTGTCAACAAAATACCGTGATTTAAAAACACGGCCCGAAATCCCCTGCTTGCTGTCAACCTGTCCGGCTCAGCGCATAATCCAACCACGCGGGCTTGCTCCCATCCGAAAAAACGCTGAAATACGTCCGAAAGGCAAAATGGCTTTCAGAGCCTGCATTCGAGGCAATCCAGCAGGAAGCAGCAGTCCGTATGGGCGCACTGGCCGTTTGACTTGCCAAAACACGGCGTATACCCTTCTGCTGTCTGGATGGCGTGGATCAGTTCCGGCTTCTTAATGTTCCCAGGAGGTGTCAATCCGAGGGACTTGGCCTTCGTTTTTATTTCGGGTAAGCCCAATCTTTTCTCAGCAAATCTTGTTGGGGGCATTCTTCTATCTCCTTAATTAATCTTCTGAACACGGGTAACAACCCCGCACGCTTCTTGGCCGGTGGTATCTGCTGTCTCTATGAGTCTCTTGTTCGCCGATTCACCGGTTTGAGCAACATGCTCCATAATATATTTTCGAAGATTTACCCCTCGACCTCACAATAAAAATGTCAATTTTCCTCACTTTTTCTATGCAGGGTCACGTTCGTATAGTTCCCGGGCTTTTTTTCGGACTTCTTTACCGGGCTTCGCTTCGGGCGGGTGTCCCTCGGCGAATCTTCGGGTTGTGACCCGGCGGAAGGGCTGAGTTTCTGCACGGGATCAGGACGGTTCTACGGCACAGTCGAGCTGATCGGGTGGATGGTGGAGGTATTTTCGCCGGACGCAGCAGTTTGAGGTTGTGCTGCCGCCCGAAGTAGTGTAAATACGATATGCCTCAACGGGCTTTTGTTGCATTTGTCTGTCCGATAAGACGGCAAGTTGTATGTCTGAAAACATTTGCAGTGAAAGGAGCCGAGCCATGCTGAAAATAGGGATGATCGGAGCGGGTTTTGTAGCGGGCTTTCACGAGCGGTCATTGTGTTCGGTCCGCAACGCCGAACTGGCCGGCGTTTATGCCCCAGTCGGCGCCGAGGCGCTGGCCCAGCGCGCTCGCCAGGACGGCCTGGGCAATACCAGGATATTCGAGAGCGTTGATCGCCTGTGCCAGGCTGTTGACGTGGTCTGCATTTTTGCCCCGAATCCCTTCCACGTCGAGATCATGCGAAACATCGCCAAGGCCGTTGAAGACGGGGCCAAAATCAAGGGGATTATTTGCGAGAAACCTCTGGCCCGAAACCTTCAGGAAGCGGACACCATGGCCCGAATGGCCATGGCCCTCCACGTGCCCACCGCGTACTTCGAGAACCAGCTTCACATGCCCTCTGTTGTCACCGCCCGGCGCCAGCTTCGGGCGGTCGAGCAGAACATGGGGGCCGTGCATCTGGCCCGCAGCGCCGAGGAGCATGGCGGGCCGCATGAGCCGTGGTTCTGGGATCCGACGCGGCAGGGCGGCGGCGTGTGCTGCGACATGGGCTGCCACAGTATCGCCGTCGGTATGTACATGCTGACCCCGAGCGGCAGGGCGCTCGATTGCCTCACGCCCGTCTCAGTGACGGCCAATATGGCCCTGCTCAAGTGGGGCAAGAAGCCGTGGATCGGCCGGCTCAAGGAAAGGGGCGTGGATTATAAGGTGACACCCGCCGAGGATTACTCGAACGTGACCTTTGAATTCAAGGACCCGCAAACGGGCGTTTGCAGCGTTGCCCAGGCCACGAATTCCTGGATGTACGATGCCCCCGGCCTGCGGCTGCTCATGGAGGCGTTCGGTCCGGGCTATTCGTACACCGTCAACTCTCTGGAGTCGCCCGCCGGCTTGTTCATCAGCGATGCGGCCGCTGCGGCGGTCGCGGATAGCGAGCTTGCCCTCGAAAAGGCGCAGGCGACGCGCGGCGCCCTGGTTCTTCAGCCTAACGAGCCCGACCTCTATGGCTACGTTGCCGAATGGCGGGATGCCCTCGCAGCCTTTGAGAAGGGCAACGACGCCATGCTGAATTTCCAATACGGCCGGAAAATCACGATGCTTGTAATGGCCGCCTATATGGCCCACGAGAAGAAAAAGACCCTGGACCTGACCGATTCGGCCGTGCTCAAGGAACTGGAAAGCTATGTCCCCTTGATCCAGCAGGGCAGGGGGGCGGAGGTGCTGCTCGGCGCCTGAGACGCCGGTGTTTCGCTAAAATAAGGTGCAGTAAGGCGGTCAATCGGCCGAAATAATGGATGAGAGTAAATCGTTGATTCTTGCGGGTTTAGGTGAATTTTGAAAGGAGATATCAGATGAAGCGGCAAGTTCTAATGGGCTTTTTGCTGGTCAGTATGTTCGCCTGCCCGGCGGTACTGTCGAAAGAGTTTGTGCCGGAAGATATCGACGCGCAGATGGCGATGAAAGAGAGGGAGATGAACTTGCAGCAGCGCCAGGCAAAGATGGACATGGAGCGGGAGATGCAGAAGCTTGATCTGGAAGGACAGAGGCTCAAGCTCGAACATGCGCGAGGAATGAACAAGGACAAGGCGCACCCGCTGCTGCTTGTCATCCTGGTCGTCCACATCCTTGTGGCCGTGTGGGTTTACATGGACATACGCCAGTTGGGCCGCGGCTCCGGGTTATGGATCGTGATCGCGCTTCTAACCGGATTGCTCGGGACGCTTGTTTACGCCGTCGTCCGCCTCGGTGACGGCCGCATGGCGAAGTCTTAATTCCGCAGTTCGCCGGCGTTGTGCTGATTCGCCCGGGCAACTTTTGTTTCTGACACTAACGATTCTGCGCCCGTCTTGACGCGGGAGGTGGTCTGCTCGGCACTGCTCCGCGAGACCCGAAGGCCCGCGGCAATCTCCCACATCACTTTCCCATCATCCCCTCAACCGAAGCCAGCAAAGGTATCCGAGTTTGCAGCCCACACAGGCTGGGCAAAAATAGGTATGGCATCCCCCGATCTCCCAATTTCTTCCCTATGCCGCTTAAGGAACCGCCATTCGTGCCTGTCCCCACTTTTCCCCAGTTTTCAATGCAATCTATTCCTGATGGTCTCTACGAAAGTCGGGTGCGCTGCAAAAGAACTGGATCGCCTCAAGAGAGACACATCAATGTGCTTAGCAATCAACGCATTGTGGACGGTGTTCAGATAATCTTTCCGATACTTTCTCCATATTAGGTCGCATAAGTACTTTTTGGGGTCAACAAGTGATTCAGGGTCCCCGGGCAGTCTGGGACGCCGAGTTTCTTTGAAGGCTGCTGCAATTGCACCACCGTCGTACAACAACCATGCTTCAATCTCCCGTTTAGGTATGAGTACAACGCTAGCATGAGCTCTCACTGGAGTAATTGCATTCGTGAGTTTCCTCCGCAATGAGATTTCATTGTACTTATCCAAGTCATGTACGACTGCTATCCATGGACAACCCCGCGATACAAGAATCCTTGCCCAATCAGCGCATTTGCGTTGTAACTTACCATGTCCATGACCAACAAAATGTTTGAACCCTATTCGCCGAGGTTTCAGAAGAGAAACTGTAATTTCCTTTATGACGGATACATCACTATCATCTTCAGCAATTATCCCCATTTTCATGGCCGATCCCCCAATCCGCCTTCACGCCAATACTCTCCGAGATTTCCTACCTTCTCTAAATATTCTCGCAAAGCTGAAAACTCTCTTGATGTCATTGTCTTGCGAATATGACGCGCAATGGTTCCGGATGATTTGTCAAAAGTAATACGGAAGACATTTTCTGGACCCACATGATCAAGGACATAATCCGAGTGTGTTGACACGATCATTTGTTTGTGTCGAGAGTATGTCTTAATTAGTTCAAGAATGCTCGAAAGAAGGCCATGGTGAATACACACTTCTGGCTCTTCGATCAGTAGTGCTGTGCTATTCTCTGTTATCACATAGAAAAGCAAAGCAAGCGTCTTGAACGTTCCTTCTGACAGTTGATTGGGAGAAAGCCTCTGCTTGCCAATTCGAAACTGAGGTATGACCAGAAGCTTATGCAGACGCTGGACTTTGACCTTTCCGCCAACACGCACTGAGTACTCGACAGATGAAGTGGGGACTTCTTTGAATTTGACCTTATCTATTAACCGAAGCCCATCAGGTCCCACAATGCTGAGGAACTGGTCATATCGGCTGCGATTTTCTGCCTTGTGGGCTGAATACATTTGGTAAAGGATTCTGGTGTGTCCGCGTGGACGAAATAGGCGGCGGTGCTCCCCTTCCTCTTCAATTTCAAATGAAACTGGGCAGGCTCCTGGGTTCGTGAATTGAGAGGCCCCATAGTATCTCATCCCTTCGCAGAATCGCGCTATATTGCTTAATCTAAGAATAGCCCACCTGGGAAGCGCTTTTACTGCTCGGTATAACCTGTCAGGAAAAGGCCTGCGGTAAAAACGATACAAAGGAGGCAACATCCGCGTTTCCGATAAGTGCGATGTAGCAAAAAGAGGCCACTCTAAAGATACCTTTTTCTCCTTCGGTCGCGTAAGCAACCACTTCTGTTGAGACTGCAATATGATGTCGTTGTTGGATTCGTCCGTAAACGCAGCAACGGATGCATTCAACTGCGTCTCATCGCGACCGAGCGAGAAGAGTGCCTTGATGCGAGAACTCTGAGTGATCGCCTCCTTATAAACCGGGCGCCGTTCCGGTTCTTGAGCCAGTTTATTTAGAAACATGATGGCTTGGAGTATGTTAGTTTTTCCGCTGCTATTTGGACCTACCAGTACAGAAAGACTGGGATGAAAATCAAAGGAGGTCCGCAAGCACGACCGGTAATTTTCGATTACGATCTTCTTGAGCATGTTTTCCTCTCTTTTCGAACACGTATTTGGCAACACCACGGTCGTTTATCCTGCTTGCCAAAAGACGGTCGGGTGAACGTGTTTCATAACCGATCGCCGCGTCGCTGTCAATCCGAATTCTACCCCGAACCATTTGCGTTGTAAGCATCTCTTGCTCCAATTCTCAGGGCGAATCGAAGTGAGATTGATGTTGAAATCTAAGGACACCCCATAATGGCACTAAGTTAAGCATATTTGACCGCTTTCGAGGTTGAGTCAGAATCCCATTTGACTGGAAATCCTGCAGATTTCCCCGTCAGACAAACAGCTCGGTTGATCACGATTCTCTTAACTTAGTGCCATTAAGGACACCCCACCTATTTCTCCCTTCGCGACTCGCATAGGGCTCTCCCGATTCGTCAAGGCACAGCCTTGCCGGACTAATCCTACAGACTTGCTCACATGCCGTAAGTTTAGCTTAGCAAGTATTAGGCCATTTGGCAACAGAAATAAGGGTCGGACATGACGTGTGTGCGCATATCACAAATGTAGGCGCAACCATCCCCAAAGCCTGCGGTTTTGAGGATGCCACCCGCTTTTCACAAATCCTGATTGGGTGGCAGCCTCATCCCGATTGTCGTTATCGAGATGGGGATGGTTCCTTCCGAGGCATGAGGTTATTGGTTCTTGATAGGCGGGTTCGGGTATCGTACAATTTTGTTATGAAAAGAATATTATACCTAACATTTTTCCTGTGTGCCGTTTCTGTCGTGGCAGGGGGAACGACCGTCTCGGTCAACAAAACGCAATGGCAAATCAACGGCGCGGTCACCTACCCCGGCACGGCCGCCGAAGGGCTGCTGATGAACGTGCGGATGGTCAATAGCACGTTCGAAGACGCAAAACGCCCGGAGTTTGACCCGAACGAGAACACCGGCCGGTTCATCCTGAAGACTCCGCAATACAATGCGTGCGGCGTGCGTGCATTCACGCTGAACCTGCAAGGCGGCAGTCCAAATTATGAAGGCGCGGTCAATTCCGCGTTCACGCCGGACGGCACGTTGCGGCCAGATTATATGAGCCGGATCAAGCGCGTCATCGAAGAGTGCGATAAGCGGGGCATGATCGTCATTTTGGGACTTTTTTATCAAAGGCAGGATCAAATCCTGCGTGATGAGCAGGCGGTGAAACGCGGAGTCGTAAACGCCGTCAACTGGGTCAAAGAGAACGGCTTTACAAACGTTGTCATCGAGATTGCCAATGAGTACGATCACGACGGCTTCGATCACAACGTTATCAAAACGGCCGAGGGCGAGGTCGAGCTGATTCGTTTGGCGAAAAAAACCGGGCCGGGTCTGCTGGTTTCCACCAGCGGGCTGGGCCACGGCAGGATGAACGACCTGATCGCCAGGGAGGCAGACCTTATCCTGATTCATTTCAACGGAACAAAGGTGGAAGATATTCCCGAGCGGATCAAGGCATTGAAGAAATACAACAAGCCTATCGTCTGCAACGAAGATGACAAGATCGGCGGCGACGGGGCGCGGGCGCTGCAAGCCTGTGTCGAAAACGGCTGCTCGTGGGGCTTCATGCACAGCAAGCTCAACCAATATGAGCCGTTTGAGTTCAACGGATACGAGGACGACCGAACGGTATATGACAAATTCAAAGAACTGACCGGAAAGTAGGGTGGATTCAAATTGGTCTTCAAAGTGATGGTGGGGCAAGCCCCACCCTACGAGTGCGCTCGAACACAGAATACAGGACACAGGATGGCGGGTGGGCTTGAGGGCGGACATTTCGGCAAAAAATTTTTAGCTTTGAGGGCGAAGATGGAGTATAATACCCCCTTGTTGGTTCGTAACTTATGGTTCTTGTCATAGGTCAGGAGCGCGTATGTCAGGTCATTCACACTGGGCGGGCATAAAGTATAAAAAGGCGGCTTTGGACGCCAAACGCGGCAAGGTTTGGAGCAAAGTGGCTCGAATGATCATCGTGGCGGCCAAGCGGGGCGGCGGGGACCCGTCTGGAAACTTGACCCTGCGATATGCCATCGACAAGGCCAAAGCCGCGAATATGCCCAAGGATACCATCGAAAAAGCGATCAAGAAGGGTACCGGCGAGATGGAGGGGATGAACTTCGAGGAGGTGCTGTACGAAGGCTATGGGCCGGGCGGCGTGGCGATCATGGTCGAGGCCCTGACGGACAACCGTAGCCGGACCGGGCCGGAGATCAAGAGGATTTTCGAAAAACACGGCAGTTCGTTGGGTGCGACCGGCTGCGTCAACTGGATGTTCACCAAAAAAGGGCTGATCGCCGTCAATCCGGCCAACGCCAACGAGGAGCAGCTTCTGGAGATCGCCCTGAACGCCGGCGCGGACGATATGCGAAATACGGGGGAGGTCTTCGAGATAACGTGCGACCCGGCGGCCTACGAACAGCTCAAGTCCACCCTGCATGAAAAGCAAATCGCAATCGAGATGGCCGAAATCTCGATGGTGCCTCAGAGCACTATTCCTATCAGCGATGAGCACATGGCCAAGAGGATCATTTCGCTGATGGAGGCCTTCGATGACCACGACGACGTGCAGAACACCTACGCAAACTTCGATATACCTGCTGACGTAATGGCTCGTATTTCATAGCTCGCGTCGCAGTACCTCACCATGCCGGAGGCACGGCGGACAACCATCGCAGGCTCGCGAGCTACTTGTCGGCTTTTTCGGAAAGCTTCCTCACTCGCTCCACGGCAAGCTGATACTTTTCTTCGCCGAGCCGGCTGACGATATACGGCCATTGGGGATACAGCAGCTTGAACTGGGCGCGGTATTGATCTTCGATCTCGATAGCTTTTCTATAGTGTTCGATGGCGGTCTGGATTTTGCCCAGGTATTCGGCGATTTGTGCCATTTTGAAGTGCAGCCGCTCGCAGCCGGGATAACGCTCAATCGAGAGGGACGCCGCCTCGAAGGCATTATTGAACCAGCCGCTTTGCTCGGGCGGATTGGCGATTTCCCCGGGCGAGAAGGTGGTGTTGGCGCCCGGCGGCTATCGCCTCGCGTTGCTGAAGCTCAAGAGCCCACTGAAGAAGGGAACCAAGGCATCGATGACGCTTGCGTTTGAAAAGGCCGGCCAAGTCACCGT
>ERZ1292640.4924-Hain-H43-02um-R1-4924-length-10021-cov-5_pt1 | contig 10021 bp, 11 predicted proteins | sample MGYA00564404_ERZ1292640 | MGnify/ENA primary metagenome ERZ1292640 (study PRJEB36523, sample SAMEA6512636) | groundwater metagenome | collected 2019-01-08 | study: AquaDiva: Metagenomics assemblies of 32 groundwater samples | reverse complement strand
GCTCTCGCCCGCCTGAGCCTGGTACGTCGCCAGTCGCGACGCCCGGCTCATGAGGCGATCGGCCTCGAAGTACTGCAGCTTCACCGCGTCGGCTCCCGCGTCGGCCGCGGCGTGGGTCAGCTCGACCGCCCGCCCGGCATCGCCGTCGTGGTTCACGCCGATCTCGGCGATGAGATAGGGTGATTCGGTGCCGATATGCCTGTTGCCGATGTTCATACGTTGATCTCCCTCACCGCTCGCCTCGCCCCGCCCGCCTTGGATGCCCCCAGGATCGTTCCGGCAACCGAGGCCCGTTCGTTCAGGATTGCATCGGCCACCAGCAGGTCGATTCGAGAATCAATATCCACCACATCACCCTCGGCGTTGACCAGGCCCCGTACGTCACGCCCGAAAATAGCGTGCGGCCCGGGCCTCACGGCCGGAATCTGCAGGAAGAGCGCCCGGCGGGTGACCGCCAGCACTCCGCCGTCGGGGATGTGGGCGGGGGGCAACTCCTGGCGGCGATGCACGCCGTGGTTGAGCACCTCGCCCTCCCATGCCCGCACAGCGCCATCGGCGCCCACACGGGCGGTCCACCACGGGTGGTGCTTGCCGACGGGCGCATAACTTTGGACCGAGTCGCACTTGCTCTGGATGAGCAGTCCGCACGCCCGGTCGATCAGACCCTCGGGACGGATGGGCACGTTGGCGTACAGGATGACCACGGGGCGCGTGGGATCCGGGGGAGCGCAGGTCTCACGCTCCCATTCGACGACGGCGTGCCGCGTCGCGTCGTCGACGCGGGCGGTGTCGGTCGCCAGGTGCGCCGGTCGGAGGATCACCGTCGCGCCCATCGCGTGTCCGATCTCGGCGATCTTGGCATCGTCGGTCGACAGCACGACGGCCGCCACACTCCCGGCGCCCTTGGCGGCGTCGATGGTCCACGCGACGCACGGGCGGCCCCCCACCGCCGCCAGGTTCTTGCCCGGCACGCCCTTGCTCCCGCTCCGCGCCAGAATGACCGCCAGCGCGGTTGGGGTGACGTGTTGGTCTGTCGGTGCTCGATTGCTCATGCCGCTCGTGTCTCCAGTGCCCCGGTTGCCTGGGGCTTGATCTCGATCTGCGATTCGATGCGGCTCCACACCGCCTGCAGGGTCTCGCGATTCAGGTCGCCCAGAACACGCCCGTCCCAGGTCGTCGCGATGCCGTCGGCACGCACGACCAGTTCGGTCCGGCGTCGCCGCTCACGCACGCACGCGGGCATCGGAAGGGGCTCGATGCGTTCGCCGGGAATGGGCGCGGGCAATGGGTCGATGACCGACGCCCCGCACGATCCCAGCCAGTAGCTGTAGAAGGTCTCGAGCCGGTCGTATTCGCTGTCGCGCCTGGTGATTCGCGGGACGATCCAGAGCGAGGTGAGCCCCTCGGGAGGTGTCTGTCGCGCCTTGATCAGCTCGCTGGTGGTTGCCACGACGTGCTTGTGGTCGCTGCGCCCGGTGAGCTCCCGGTACGCCGCGGGGTCGGAGGTGAGCACATCGACGCTGATCGCGTCGAGGTTTGCCGCCAGAATGTCCGCGACGAGCGTGTCGCCGGTTGCCTTGAACGATGTTCTGGCGTGCACGCCGGCGATGCCGGCGGCCCGGGCCTCGTCCACGATCTGCCGCCAGCTCGTGTGCGTGAAAGGATCGCCCTGGCCCGTCATGGTGAGGGCGACATCCTCGCGGAGAGCCGTCGCCTGTCGCATGATCGAGGTCGCCAGCGCCAGGGGCATCTGGGACTCACCAACGAGCTCGAGCGACAGGATCTCGGGGCCGGACTGTCCGCCGCGACGGGCGACCTCGCCCGCGACGCACCGGGCGATCTCGCCCGCGCCCGCCGAGAGGAGATCCAGGCCTCTGACCGCTGCGCCGAGCATCTCGCGTCGCTCGCGGGAGTCGGGGATGCACCGAACGCCCAGGTCGCGGGCCAGGGGACTCACCGTCACGCACGCGCTTCGACCCAGCGGGTCGAGCATCGGCGCCATCGGCAGGTAGCCGACGTAGGTTCCAATCGAGGCGAAAGGCCCGCCGCCGAAGGCCGAGTCGGCCATCTCCTGGACCGGCTGGCGCAGGAGAAGGCATCCCGAAAGGCCCGGAGCGACGTGTCCGAAGACGATCTGCTGCTTGGCCTTGCCGTCCTCGCCGGCCTCGCGGAAGACCTCGATCATCCGGTCGATGACGCACGGGTCGATCAGTGCCCAGTCGGCGCCGACGAAGACGCCGGCGTCCATTTCCCGGGCGGCCAGAGCCTGAGCCGCGGCACGGGGGGGGAAGGCTTCGTCGAAGCACGTGAGATTGGCGATGCCGCCCCGCCAGCACGAGCGTGACCAGAGGCGTCCCCCGGCGACCGCCCTCGCCCTGGCGCCCATCGCCGGGCGGTCACAGTTCCAGATCACGACGCGTGGATCCAGGGCGAGCTCACCCAGTGCACGTCTTGCTCGATCATGTTCGGTGGTCAGCAGCACGACCTCGACGAGGCTCTTGCTCGCCAGCAGGCGTGCGACCGTCCATTGCAGCACGCTCTTGCCGCCGACCCAGGGCGACTCGATGTCGCGGGCGTTGCCCAGAGCGCCACGCTCAAAGTCAACGGGCACGATCGCGGCCACTCGCCGATCGACCAGGCCCAGGCCAGCGAGCGACGTCTGGGGCGCCGCGTCCGCGGCACGCCGGGCCATGGCCGACTCGTCGCCGACAGCCTCGAGGCCCCGGTCCAGAATGCGCTGCAGGCTCTGCGCCGAATCCTTGAGCCACTCGACGTTGTCGCGGTCTCGCTCGATCTGCCGCTTGTGCTTGGTATCGACGTTGAGCGTGGTGTCGAACTCGATCTCGCGGTCCTTGCGGAATCTGCGGAGCGTTCCCGTCTGGTTCAAATGGTGGACGAGCCGGTGCGCGGGCTGCACCTCGCGGGCCCTCGCCGCGACGCCCTGCACCTTCTCGATGAGCGGATTGGCCTTGGAATAGTCGGTGCCCGCGTCCTTGATCTGATCGAGAATCTGCCCGGCCTCGACCGCCAGCTCGCCGACCTTGCCCGCGTCACGCCAGACCTGGCGCAGCCTCGCGGCGACCTTGCGCCGTCGACCGTCGCTTTGCAGCATCGCCACAGTGGACGCGGGCGGGGTGGGAGGTGACCACGGCGCGATCGTGCCGGGTGCAAAGAGCTCCAGCGCCGCCGCGAGCGTCATGATCCGCGTGTGCTGCTTGAGGACCCCGCCCTCGGTCGCGTCGATGGTTATCAGCCCCCGCGCGGCGTCGGCGTGGAACTCGCGCTCGAACTGGATGCGGTAGGTTCGCATCTGCTCGTCGGAGTAGACCTTGCGCCCCAGGTGGTCCGTCGTCGTGTTGAGGTTCTGGCCCATCCGCATGATCCGCTGCCACTCGAGCATCTCCAGGGTGTTGAACTCGCCGAGCTCTCCCGACCACACCTGGTGGATCCCTGCGCCCGCGGCGTAGTACTGCCCGTCGGTGAACCCCAGATCCTGTCCGATCAGGATCACCGGATCGCACCCCAGGAACCGCGCGAGGTAGTAGGAAAGGTGCGCCACCGTCGAGCCGCCGGGCAGCTCGCCCATCGATCGGGCCAGGTCCGCACCGAGAATGTCGTTGAGGAGCCCGTCGGCCGAGCAGCGGGCGAGCCCGGGAAACGCGCGGATCACCGCGGGGTTGACCTTGGGCTCGAACACCAGCGTCACGCCCTCGACGTCGCCTGCGGTGAGCCCCTCGTAGAACCGCGCGCTCTGGGCGGCGTAGTCGAGCGCGGTCACGAAGTGCGGCCTGATCCCGTGCTCCAGAAGCGTCTTGAGCACCGTCTGCACCGCCACGATGACCACGCGGTCGCGAACTCCCGGGCGGGTGAGCTGGTCGATGTTCCGCGAGAGGCTTGGACCGGCCGACACCACGACCGCGGGGCGCCCCTTGGCCGAGTCCTTGAGCTCGGCGATTCCGGGCGTCGACGCGTACGACCAGACGTTGCCCACGGTGTTGACCAGCGTGAGCTCGACCTGGCACAGGGCGGTGACGACGTTCATCCGCACCGCCTGCATCGCTCCGCCCACCGACTTGCCGAACGTGTCGACCGCGCCACCGAGCCTGCGCCGCGAGAGCGGGTGTTCCAGGATCCTGGACCCCGAGGCGAGCACACCTTCGGCCATGTGGGTCGCGCGCGAGATCGCGGACTGATCCTCTGGGTCGCAGATCAATGCGACGCACGACTTTGACAACCAGGACCGAAAGTCGACGCGCCCGAGTACCTCGCGAAGGAGCGAGACGTCGGGCTCGAACACGACGAGGATGCCGCGATGCGTGAGCCGCTGGGCGAGGGCCTGCACGTGATATCCAAGACCAAAGCCCGCGACAAAGACCGCCGACGTGGTCACAAGATCGATGGTCGCCGCCAGCTTGGCGCCCTCGTCGACGGGGCGCCTGAGGCTGGCGAGCTGCACCCGCTTGGCGTCGATCTCGATGGTGCCGGTGAGCGCGCCGTCGTCGCCCAGCGCGAACTGAACATTCGGATGTGGAGCGGCCGAACGGATCCGTTCACCCAGCTCGGGCGTATCGTTGCACAGGAGTCGCAGGTTCGCGTCAAGCAGCAACTCGGAAAACTCGGGCGCTGGGGACATGGCGTGAACCTCGGAGCGTGCGGGGTCGGATCTCTCGCCGCGTGACACTGGCCCGTGAGAGGGCCCGTGAGAGGGCCCGTGAGAGGGGCGGCGGCAAGCCGACCTCGCCTGTCTGATCGGCGCACCGTTCGCAAAGGCTCAAATATGAACCTCATCCCCGGCTTCCCCTCGCCGATCCCGCTCCAACAGAGCCCCTGGTTTCAGCACCAGTTCCTCGAACACTCCGGCTGGCCGGCCTCGATCATCGCACTTCTCGGACTCTCGTTCTTTCTCATCCTTTCGCACGGCGGACGCCGAGCGCTGGGGGTGAAGGTCGCCGGGGCGCTGCTGGTGGTGGGCGCGATCGTGTGGGGCGTCGGCAGATTTGTCCAGACGCCCGCGGAGGCGCTTGCAAGTCGAACGGCGGCCCTGGTCGGATTCATCGCCAAAGCAAACACCGGCGCGGCCGCGCCGATGCTCGACGAGTCGGTCGCAATCAGCGCGGGGTCATTCGCCAGCTCGTCGGACAAAGCCTCGACGCTCGAGCGCGTCCGCGTGCTCCTGGGCAGCGTCTATCCGATCAAGGACTGGGCGATCCTGGAGTCCCAGGCCCACGTCGAAGGAGAGAATCGAGCCCGCACACGCGTGCTGGTGCGCAGCGAGAGCGACGTGGGCATCGGCATCAACTTCTCGTGGTGGCTGCTCACCTGGCAGCGCGGCACCGACGGGGAGTGGCGCGTGACCAAAGTCCAGGGCGAGGCGATCCAAGGGCTCTTCAACGCCGACGGCTCCCGGTCGAACGACCGCTAGGGCACCTCGACGATGAAGCTGCGCTGGGGCTGTGCGTACTTGATGGTCGCCGGCGAGGCGACCTTGGTCGGCTGCCCGTTGATGAGGTTCTGCGGGTACTTCTTGCGGAGTTCGGCGGCCAGACCCGTGCGTTCATCTGGCGTCGAGAAGAGGCCCACGGTGACCGAGCTGCCGAACGGGCCGTGGTAGTAGAACGCCTGCTCACCCTCACGCCGAAGGGCGACGGCCGCGTCCTCGGCGGCTTTGCGGAACTCGGCGAGTTCTGAGGGCGAGGACTTCTCGTCGTCCATGCGGGTGTAGACGGCGACCTGGAGCGTGTAACGGGCGACCTTCTCGCCAAACTGCTGCTTGGCGCCGCGCAGGTCCAGAGCGGGAATGGACCCTTCCACCGCCCGGGACGCGGGCGCAACCAGCATCGCGGAGGGATAGAACGGATCCTGGCCCGCGGGCACGAGCCTCACGCGAATGAGCTCGTCTCTGGCCTTGTCGGAGACGGGGCTGTCGAAGCTTCCAAAGAGCAGGGCGGTGCCGTCCTTGCGCGCTTCGAGGAAAGCGTCTTTGAGGCCGGCCTCACGCGCCTGTGCCAGGGCCTTGCTCGCCAGTCCTTCCTGGTTCGCCCCTGCGAAGGTAGAGAGCACGATCGACCAGGTCGATCGCTGGGGACCGACACTGGCCGCACCGGGACCAACGGCACCGGGAGCCTGGTTGGTTGGCGAGAGCTCCCACGAGGGACGGGCGAAGACCTGCTGGCCTGTGGCCTGAAGCTCGGTGAGTTCTTTGGCGGCCGGTCGGACGGTTTGGTTGGTGCCCGTTCCGCATCCGGCCAGGAGGAATGTGGCCAGGAGAGCGAGCGACAGCGCGGGCCTTGCGCGTTCGCATTTTTGTTCACAACTTCCGGCAGGGTCCCGGTGGGTGTTATTGATCGTAATCGCCTTCATGGAAACCCTTTGTGTTGATATTCTATAACAAGAAGTTCTTTCAAGATTCGCGATTGGGCCCGACGATACAAATGCAGTCGTTGAGCACGCCATCAGCCACGGAAGGCCGGCGGGTTGCCCCCAAGTTTGCCGCAGGATGCGGACCTTTTGGAGACCTGCATATGGAATTCCGGATCCTAGACCGAGGCAAGTTCAAGCCGCCCTGTGTACCGCCCGGATCAGGGCCTGTTCGACCTTCCAGAATTGCCCCCCATCGCGAGTCTCCCATGAACCGAATGCGAACGCTTCCCACCATCCGCTTTGAGCTTGTGCAGGAGGTACGTGCCAAGATCGCGGCCGGATTCTATGACTCGCCCGAAGTGCTCGAGACTGTCGTCGAGGCTCTGGTCGTCGAACGCGCACGTTGAAGATTCGCCTCCCGGCTCAGCCCAATCACCCCGCACACGCCACGCTAGCCCCGCACCCTCCTCCGATCGCCCCGCCGCGCCCGTCCGCACACCGACAATGCTTCGCCATGACCCCCGTCGGTACGGTGCCGGCGGGTGGTCCGTTTTTACTTGCCCGGTGACGGAGGCGTCGCCGAGGGAACCGCCACCGGCTCGGCCAGCACGTACGCCGCACCGGCGAGCCCGCGGACGGTGCGCGTGAATCGCGTCGCGTCGATCGTCTCGGAGGTGTCTGTGGGGCGGTGGTAGTTGGCGTTGCGAAAGTTGGCGGTATCGCTCAGGATGACCGCGGGAACCCCGGCCGCAAGAAACGGGGCGTGATCGCTGCGGAGCAGGTCGGGCGGCGCGAACGGAAGGAAGTCGAGGGTGAAGACCTTGAGCTCGGGCTCGGCGGCCTTCAACTCAGCGGTCAGCCGCTGACTGAAGGCGCGGAATTTGGAGATCCCGGCCATGGCGATGAAATCGCCGACCGTGGGCGGGGTGAAATCGCCAACCTTCGGGATGGGCGACTTCTGCGAGTCGGGCTTGTCGGTGTAGAAGCCGAGCATTTCCATGGAGGCCATCCCGATGATCGTTTCTTCCTTGGCGGGGTCGACCTTTGGGTTTACGGACTTCCACAGATCTCGCCGGGACTTCACGTACTCGATCGAACCAATCAGCCCGACCTCCTCGAGCGTGAAGAACGCGAGGCGGATGGTGCGCCGGGTCTTGAAGTCCTTGAGCGAGCGGGCGAGCTCGATCGCGGCCGCGACGCCCGTCCCGTTGTCGTCGGCGCCGGGTGAGTTTGGCACCGCGTCGTAGTGGCAGGAGAGGATGAACACCTCCCTGGGCAGATCGGTGCCGGCAAGATCGACGGTGTAGTTCCGCCAGAGACGCTGGGGCTGGGGAGTCTCGCCCGCCGGGGGCTTGGTCGCGCTGCCTGTCTCCGAGCGGATGGCCATCTCGAGCATGGATGTGGTCCACGCGAATTCATGGGGGACGGCGGTCAGTCCGGCGTCCTTGAGCTGATCCTGGATCCACTGCTCGGTCTGGAGCAGCCCCTGGCGATGCTCCTTGTCGCCCAGTGCGGCCCGTTTGGTCGGGATCGCGCGGAGCGTGGCCATGAGCCTGTCCTGCGAGACCGCACCCTGCGGACTGACTGGCGTGGCGACGGGCGCGGCCGGCGGCTCGACTCTCGAAAGGCACGCGGCGAGGACCGTCACAACTGCGACGAGCATGGAGATCTCCGATTCTGGCGTTGAATCGATCAGACTTCGAACGGGTCAGGCGTTCAGCTTGCCGGCGGTGGCCGTCACGGCAGCCCCGAGATCAAGGAGTGACTGCTGCTGCTTGGGGTCCTTGAGCCTGTGGTTTTCGTCGAGGGCGTCGCCGACCTTCATGATCGCGACCTGCTGGGGGAGGAGGATGACGCCGAGGTTGCCCAGGATCGAACGGACGGTGACGAGCCCGCGCAGGCCTCCCAGGGCGCCCGGAGACGCGGCACAGAGGCCGGCGACCTTGCCCTTGAAGGCGACGAGCGGGGGCTCGCCGGGGGCGGGGCGCGAGGCCCAGTCGATGGCGTTTTTGAGGGCGCCGGTGATGGAGCTGTTGTACTCGGGACAGGCGATGATGATCCCTTGGGCCGCGATGAGGAGCTGCTTGAACTTCCTGGCGGAGTCGGGGGTGCCGCCGGCCTTTTCCAGATCCTCGTCGAAGAGGGGCATGGCGAGGTCTCGCAGTTCGACGAACGTGACGTCGGCGCCGGCCGCCTTGGCGCCTTCGCAGGCGATGCGGCAGATCTTGGTGTTGTACGAGTCCTTGCGCAGACTCCCCGAGAAGGCGAGCACTTTGACGGGCATGTGAGAGCTCCTGTTTCACCCCGACTGTACGGGCACCGGGCGGCGACAGGAACATCCCGGGCTCACGCGGGCTCGATGACGACCGCGGTGCCGTAGCAGAGGACCTCGCTGGCGCCCTGCCCCACCTCCGACGCGTCGTAGCTCATGCCGATGATCGCGTTGGCGCCCAGGGAGCGGGCGTGGTCGAGCATGAGGTCGTAGGCCTGCTGGCGGGCCTGGTCGCACATCTCGGTGTAGGCGCCGATCCGCCCGCCGATGATCGACTTGAGCCCTCCGAAGATCCCTTGCGAGATGGTCGGCGCCCGGACGATGATGCCGCGGACGACGCCCAGGTATCGAGTCACTCGATATCCTTCGACGGTGAACGTGGTGGTGATGGTCATGCTCATGAACTCAAGTCTACCAGAACCCGATGCGAAGGTCGTCGAGGGCGGCCCAGAACCGATGGGCGGCGCCGGGGAGCTTGCCGCGCTGCTCCGTGGGCACACCGAGCCGATACGCTGGTGGCGACCGTCGGTCTGGACCGCGGCCCGCGAGCTTGGGGCCTGGTGGCTGTTTCTTGTGGTTGTGGGTGTCATCGCGATCGCGGGGTCGGTCGTGCTGCTTCCCGTCGTCGGGTGCTTTGCGGTGATCCTGTTCAAGGTTGCGCTGCTGGGCGTTGCGGCGATCATCGCGGCGCGGTCGCGGGGCATCCAGCGGACGATGGCCGCGCGTCGCGAGCCGTTCTGCATCCACTGCGGGTACTCGCTGGGAGGCCTTGGCGACCGGGGCGCATGCCCTGAGTGCGGGATGGTCTATTCGTTCAACATCGTCCGCGACTTTCGGCGTGATCCCGACTGGTTCATCAAGCGATTCGAGATGACGAGGCGCGACATCAACCCGGGGTGAGGGGCAACGAGCGGCTACTTCGGGGCGTCTGCGCCAGAGCGCGGAAGGGGGGGCGGCACCGGCGGCTCGACCTGGGAGTGCACCGTGATGCGCTCTGTGCCCGGTGGCCTCTGCTTGTTCTGAGTGCTGCGCTGATTCAGGCCCATGACGGCGCGACGGATCAGGAGGCCGCCGACGGTAAGGACCGCCAGGGCGACGGCAAAGGCGGCTTCGCTCCACGTCACGGCTTGGCGTCCAGTTCGTCGGTGCGAATCACGATCTTGGGCGGCTGATCCTCAGGCGCGCCGCGCTTGAAACGCTTGTGCTCGTCATCGACCCACTGGTCGGCGAGCTTCCACCAGACGAGGATGGCCACGACGCTCAGAACGAGGAAGATCGCGGAGATGACGAGGATTTCGGTCCACATGGTGTGTACCGAAGCGTAGGAGCGCGCTCAGCAACCCCCACCGCCACCGCCGTCGCCCCCACCTCCACCGTCGCCGCCTCCAC
>ERZ1292640.4922-Hain-H43-02um-R1-4922-length-10022-cov-4_pt1 | contig 10022 bp, 5 predicted proteins | sample MGYA00564404_ERZ1292640 | MGnify/ENA primary metagenome ERZ1292640 (study PRJEB36523, sample SAMEA6512636) | groundwater metagenome | collected 2019-01-08 | study: AquaDiva: Metagenomics assemblies of 32 groundwater samples | reverse complement strand
GTGGCCGACGCCGGGACGTTGGTGCTCGACGAGATCGGCGAGACGAGCCTTGCCTTCCAGACGAAGCTCCTGCGGGTGGTGGAACAGGGGGAGTTCTTCCATGTGGGGGGAACCCGACCACTGAGAGCGCAGGTGCGTCTCATCTCCTCCAGTAACCGGGACCTCCGCAAAGCCATTGCCGAAGGGCGCTTCCGGGAGGATCTCTTCTACCGCCTCAGCGTCGTCCAGATTTACGTGCCGCCGCTCCGCCAGCGGGTCGAAGACATTCCCGCCCTGGCCGCTCATTTCCTGGGGATGTATTCCCGGGAGATCAAGAAGAAAGTTCGGGGGATCCATCCAGAGGCCATGGGGGCGCTGACTTCCTACGCCTGGCCGGGTAATATCCGCGAGCTCCAGAACGTCATCGAGCGCGCCGTCATCATGGTCGAGGACGGGGAGGAGATCCTGCCCGAGCAGCTGCCCGCAGACGTGCGCGAACCCCAGGCGGCGGTGGCAGGGCCCATGGCAGAGGTCCTAAACGCCGAGCGGGAGCTGCTCCTCCGGACGCTTCGGGAGTGCAACTGGAACCGGAGCCTCGCCGCGAAGAGGCTCGGAATCGGCCGCCGAACTCTCTACGATAAGCTCGCCCGCCTCGCCATCCCCCTTCGGCCTTCTTAGGTCCTCTTCTGTGCCGCCACTGTGCGGCACAGCTGGGCGGGAGCCCGCACAATCCATCTCCAGCATATAGTTATAACTGTTTTTCCCTCCAAAGAACTTCCAGTCTTTCCAGGTACTTACAAGCTACCTTCCCCCTTTTCTTGGTGGCAGGCTATTTGCCTCTTGTGAAATCTAGATACAAGGGAGAAAGCAACCGGGTTTTCCGGCCGGGAGGTTTCCGCGTGGAGGGTTTGGCTAGGTCGCCGTGCAGGCGGCAGGGTAAGGGAGGTGGCTTCTTGCGGTCCGGCTTGCCGGGGGGCGTCATTCTCCTGCTCCTGGCCGGCTGCGCCACGGTCACCGAGAAGCCCCAGGTCAGGGAACTGCTCTGGCCCGAGTCGCCGCTGACCCCGCGGATCAAGTTCGTGGGGCTCCTCCGGAGCCAGGAGGATCTGGGGAGGAACTCGGCCGAGCTGTTCCTCGAGGCCCTCCTCGGACCGAAAAAAGTCCCCGATTCGCTCCAGCAGCCCATGGGGATCGCTCCTTCCCGCGACGGCAAGCGTCTCTACGTCACGGACTATGCCAGGCCCGGCGTGGTCGTCTTCGACTTCGAGTCCCGGCGCAGGTCCCTCCTCGGCGGGGAGACGCACGGCTTCATGGGCCCCCTCGGGGTCGCTGTGGACGACAAGAACAACGTGTACGTGGCCGACGCATTGTCCAAACTGATTCGCGTCTTCGACCCGAGCGGGAAATTCCTCCGCAACATCTCCCACGACCTCCTGGAGCGCCCCACCGGGATCGCCATCGACGCGGTCCGCCGCCGGCTGTACGTGATCGACCCTTCCTACCGGAACTCCGACAACCACATGCTTCACATCCTGGACATGGACACGGAGGTATGCCTCAAGCACTTCGGGGGGCAGGGGGACGAGCCCGGCAAGTTCTTCTTCCCAACCTACGTCGCGGTAGACGGCAAGGGCAACGTCTACGTCACGGACACCATGAATGCGCGGGTCCAAGTCTTCGACCCCGACGGCCGCCACCTCTGGACCTTCGGCCAGCGGGGCGATGGCTACGGGATGTTCGACAAGCCCAAGGGCGTGGCTGTGGATTCCTTCGGGAACCTGTATGTGGTCGATTCTGCATGGAGCAACGTCCAGATCTTCAACCAGCGCGGCGAGGTCCTCCTGTTCTTCGGGGGAAGAGGCCGGTTCCCCGGCCTGCTGTTCAACCCCACCGGGATCGCCATCGACAAGGAGAACCGGATCTATGTGGCCGATGCCTTCAACGGGCGCGTCGGCATCTACCAGCTGATCAACACCACGGCCGAGGACAGCTTCATCGTTCTGCCGCCTCGACCTGAGAAGGGAGGTGGCCCACCGAAGACGGAGAAGAGAGAGTCAGCGCAGAAGGCCACAACTCGATGAAAGGAGGTAAGCCGTGATGCGTATACGGTTGAAGGTCTGTCTCGTGGCCCTCGTGATCGTGGCGGTCTGGGCGCTGGCGCCCCCGCACGCGGTGGCGGTAGACGGAGCCCACAAACTCGCCACGGCGCCTGGCGGCCAGGTTTGTATCACCTGCCATACCCCCCATGTGGCGAACAGCACCCTGCTGCTGTGGAACCACCAGCTCTCGGCGCTCAACTACAGCTGGAGCGACGCCACCGAAACCACGGGCGGAACCAAGCTGCCGCCTAACATCAAGACCTGGTCGGGTTCGACCAAGAACTGCCTGAGCTGCCATGACGGCACGGTGGAGATCGGCAAGATCTATCATCCCGCCCAAACGTTCGACACCACGAAGATCACCGGCGACGCCCGGATCGCGACGGCCACTGGCGACCTGAAGGGAAACCACCCGGTCGCCGTGCCCTACCCGTCCGGCGGCGTGGCGAACAAGTACAACGGCAACGTCACCTACGGGCTCGCCCAGGGGACGGCGCTCCCGGATGCGACGGAGTGGAAAGCCGCACCCACGAAAGTGAAGCTCTTCAACGATCCTACGGCGGGGGCGTCGAATAACCGCGGCATGGAGTGCGCGTCGTGCCACGATCCCCATACCAACACCATCAGTCCCTACCTGCGCGATTCCCTGACGGCGAGCGCGCTCTGCACTAACTGCCACGTGAAGTAAATCGAGGACTGACGCTTCGCGGAGGCCCGGTGGGGAGGTGAACCTCACCGGGCCTCTCTTTTCGGCCGAGTTTTCCAGCTTGAGGTGATCACGCCAATCGGGAGAGGAGCCGGGAGGGGAGTGCAGGCGGAATTCAGCGAGGCCTGGTGCTACGAAGTGCTCCGGCGGTTGCGGTGGCCGAAGGGAATCGCCTGTCCGTTCTGCGGCAGGGGCCGGGTGACGACTCACTCGAAGTCAGCGAGGACGCCCCGGCGGCGCTACCTCTGCCTCGGCTGCCGCCGGACGTTCAGCGACCTGACCGGGACGCCGCTGTCCGGCACGAATCTCCCCCTGGGCACGTGGTTCCACTGCCTCCGGCTGATGGAGGAGGGGCACAGGACATCTGAGCTTGCGAGGGGGCTCGGGGTGAAGTGGGACACGGCGGCCCACCTCGTGCGGCGCCTTGCGATGGCCCTGGCGCGCCCCGGATTTGTCCGACAGCTTGGCGAGGCGCTTGGAGCGGGCCCGGCCCCTATGCGCCGGGCCTCGGCGGGGTGATCCCCGGTAAGAAGGGTGCGATGGGCACTAACACGGCGCGAGGCCAGGCGATGAATGGTTCTGGACGGCGACGGGGCGGGCTTCTGTGGACCTCGGTCTGCGCGTGCTTCCTTCTCTCCGGGGCGGCAGGCCTCGTCTATGAGATCGTCTGGATGCGGATGCTGGGGCTGGTCTTCGGCCACACCGTGTTCGCGATCACCACGGTGCTGGCGGCCTTCATGGCTGGCCTGGCCCTCGGCGCTTTCCTCTTCGGCAGGCTGATCGACCGCGGCGGCCGGCCCCTTCGGGTCTATGGGTTGCTGGAGGGGGCGATCGGGCTCTACGCCCTGCTCATCCCCTTCCTGTTCGCCCAGGCTCAGGCCGTCTATCTGTGGCTATACCGCTCCTTCGGAGTTTCCTTCGCCACCTTCACCCTGGCCCAGTTCGCGCTCGTCTTCCTGATCCTCCTCGTTCCCACCACGCTCATGGGGGCGAGCCTGCCGGTGCTGGCCAAGTTCTTCGTCGAGCGGCTGGACGGGCTCGGCCGAAGGGTGGGAGACCTCTACGCGCTCAACACGTTCGGGGCGGTGGTGGGCTCGGCAGCCGCCGGTTTTTTCCTCCTGCCGGCCGTCGGCGTCAAGGCGACCATCGGCCTCGCGGCGGCACTCAACGTGGGAGTCGCCGCCTGGGCGCTGATGGCCGACCGGCGGGTGACCGAGCTTCGTGGGCCGCTCGCGCCACCAGTCCCGGGGCCAGAGCCTTCGGTCCTGCCGCCTCCGGCAGACGCACCGGCCCCCCTCGTGAGGTGGCTGGTCCTGGCTGGCATCGCCCTCTCGGGGGCGGCTTCCATGGCGTACGAGGTGGCCTGGACGCGGGCCCTGAGCCTCGTGATCGGCAGCTCCATCTATGCCTTCAGCGCCATGCTCACGACCTTTCTCGTCGGCTTGGCGCTGGGAAGCTTCCTCTTCGCCAGGATCTGGGGGAGGCGGCCCGTGAACGCGGCCCTCTTCGGGTGGTTGGAGGTCGCGATCGCGCTCGCCGCTCTTGCCCTGATCCCCGCCTTCGGGCGGATGCCGGACCTCGTCCTGTCGATCCTTCAGGCGCTTTCCCCCTCCCCGACCGGAGCGCTGCTGACGCAGTTCACCGTCAGCTTCCTGGTCATGATCTTCCCCACCGCCATCATCGGGGCCGCCTTTCCCTGCGCGGTCCAGATCTGCGCCAGGGCTCTCCCGCGCCTGGGCCGCGACCTCGGGCAGGTCTACTCGGCCAACACGGCGGGCACGATCGCGGGCGCCCTCCTGGCCGGATTCCTCCTCGTCCCCTGGCTCGGGGCGCAGGCGTCAATGGTGGCCGCGGCGGCGGCGAACGCCGCTGTCGGAGCCGCCGTTCTCGTCGCCACCGGCCCGGTGCGGTCTGCCTGGCGCCGGGCGGCGGTCGTGCCCGTCCTCGTGGTTTTCGCGGCAGGGGTGGTGTTCCTTCCCCGGTGGGACCCGCGGGTCATGGTGAGTGGCGTGTCCATCTACGTCCAGAAATTCGCCTCCTCCCCGGATCCCGCCGCCCAGTTTCGACAGGAGGCCGCGGCGCGGCAGCTCCTCTTCTACCGCGAGGGAATCAACTCCACCGTGGCCGTCGAGCGCACGGAGCGGATGACCTCGTTGAAGGTGGACGGGAAGGTGGATGCGAGCAATGGACTGGACATGATGACCCAGCTCATGCTGGGCCACCTGCCCGTCCTCCTGCATTCCCGGGCCGAGCGGGTCCTTGTGATCGGCCTGGGCAGCGGCGTGACGGCCGGCGCGGTCGCCCAGCATCCGGTCGTCCGCGAGATCGACGTGGTGGAGCTCGAGCCGGCGGTCGTGGAGGCGTCGAAATTCTTCCTCCAGGAAAACCGCGGGGTCCTCCGCGATCCCCGCACCCGGCTGGTGATCGGCGACGGAAGGAACTTCATCCTTGCGAGCCCGAAGCGCTATGACGTGATCTCTTCGGAGCCCTCGAACCCGTGGATGGCGGGCGTGGCCAACCTCTTCTCCCGGGAGTTCTACCGCCTGGCCCGGCGGGCGCTGGCGGATGACGGGATCATGGTTCAGTGGGTCCACGGGTACTCCCTCTTCCCGCGGGAACTCCGGATGATCGTCAACACGTTCAGGCAGGTCTTCCCGCACTCGACCCTCTGGCGCACCATCCGGGGCGACTTCCTCCTGGTGGGACGGACAGCACCCCTCGAGGTTAGTTACGCGCTGCTCGAGCAGCGGATCGCGGCATCGCCGACGGTTCGGGAGGACATGGCGAGCCTCCGGCTGGATACGCCTCTGGATCTGCTCACCCTTTTCTTCCTGGACGAGGCCGCCGTCGCGAGGTTTGCGGAGGGTGCGCTCGAGAACACGGACGACCGGCCGCTCCTCGAGTTTGCCGCGCCCCTGGCCCTCTACGCCGACACTGCCCTCGAGAACTCCCGCCTTCTCAGGAAGGCGCGGACCGTGGAGTTCCCCCCCGTCACCCATCTGCCCGCGGGGCTCCTGGAGGCAAGGCGCGTGCACTTTGCTCGGGCGTACTGGGCCCGGGGAGAGAAGGAAGAGGCCCTCGAGCAACTCCGCAAGGCGCCGCCGCCGAATCGGGGAGACATCGCCTCCCAACTCGAGCGAGCCAAGTTGCTCTTTTCGCTCGGGGAGATTGGCCAGGCAGTCGAGGATTTCGCCCGCCTCGCCCGCCAGCGGCCGTCCGATCGGTTGGTTGCGAGCTATCTCCGGGCCGGCACCATCGCTCGGCGACTGAAGGTCGAGGAGGCGATCCTAGAGCACGGCCAGACCCGCCACGGCGATCCCAATCCGGCCGAGGCCCATAACAACGTCGGCGTGTTCTACACGCGCCTGGGAATCCGATTCGGAGAGGCGGCGTTCTTCGACCTGGCCGCGGACGCCCTCCAGGCGGCTCTCAACATCGAGCCCCAGGCATACGCGGTCCTGAACAACCTGGGCAACGCATACTTCGAGCTGGGGAAGCTGGAGGAGGCGGTCCGGGCCTATCAGAAAGTGATCGAGCTGGCGCCCCGCCTGGCCGAGGCCCGGTTTAACCTGGGCCTCGCCTACGAACGGCAGGGGAACCTCGACCTGGCCGCGCAGGAGTTCGAAACTGCCCTCGCCCTTAACCCCAACTGGACGCTGCCGAGAATGCGGCTGGTTCACTTGCGCGCAAAAGTGGGCTCGTCGGAGGCCGGACACTCTCCCGGGGGTGCGCCTCGGGCATCGGTGAGAGGCAAAGCTCGGTGAATCTGAGGAGCAGCATCCTGGCCGTCACGGCGGTTGGAGGCCTGGCCCTCGCGCTCCTATCCGGATGCAGCGCGGAGAGCCGCCAGAAGGTCTTTTCCATCTTCTTCGATGGGGTCCAAGACGGAAAGGAGCAGGCCGCGCCACCCCCCACGCGCCGCGTCCGGCGGGATCTTCTGAGGGAGATCGAGGAGCTGAAACGAGAGCTGGCCGCGGCGCGGGAGGCCGCCAAAGCGCAGAAGAAGGAGACGACCGAGGAGGGGCAGCGTCCTGCCGAGCGCGCGAAAACCTGGGAGGAGGTGGCGGAGCTCCTTCCCAAAGACCGGGCCGGGCATGTGGATTGGATGCAGGCCCTGAAAGCCGAGGCCATCGCCCCGCGCCCGGGGCTTGACCCGAAGGCACCGGAGCAGGCGGTGCTCGAGCTGGATGTGGCTCTGGCCTCTTCGCCGACCAAGCTCTTCCGGCTGACCTTCTCCCACGCCCCCCACACGCGATGGCTCACGTGCGCCAATTGCCACCCCTCCCTCTTCCCCTTGAGACAGGGAAGCGGGCCAACCGTGATTACGATGGCCAAGATCGAGGCAGGACAGTCTTGCGGCGCCTGCCACGGGTCCGTCGCATTTGGGCTGGAGGGCCGCTGCGCGCGCTGCCACGCGGCCGGCCGCGCTGCCACCGAGTGGAGGCCGGCCGAAGCGCCCCGCAAGCCCATCGAGCAGATCTCGCGCTGGGAGGCGGCCGCCAAATTCCTGCCGAAGACGGAGGGCGAGCCTGACTGGGGCAAGGCCCTGGCAGACGGGGTGATCGCCCCCCGGCCGGGGCTTGACCCAAAGGCAGAAGATGCGCCGGTCTTCCCCCTAGACGTCACGCGGATCCCGAGCGGCGCAGACATGTTCAAGGTGGTCTTCCGTCACGAGCCGCACACGGCGTGGCTGGCGTGCGAAAGCTGCCACCCGGCCCCGTTCGAGATGAAAGCCGGGGCCACGCCGATGTCGATGGAGAAGATCAATGCCGGCGAACTCTGCGGGGCCTGTCACGGCCGGGTGGCTTTTCCCGCCACTGCCTGCGGGCGGTGTCACCCCGCCCTGGCGGGAGGATGAGGATGCGGGCCCTTTCGCATCTCGGGGCAGGGCTCCTCGTGGCGGGCCTCCTCGTCGGCGCAGCCTTCGCGGTAGAGGGGGACGTGATCTTCAAGCGGGAGGATGGGCAGGGGGGGACGCCGGCAGCGCTGTTTCCCCACTGGGCCCACCGCATCCGCTACAAGTGCTACGCCTGCCATCCCGCCCCCTTCGAGATGAAGGCCGGCGCCAACAAAATCTCGATGGATGGGATGCTGGAGGGCAAGTTCTGCGGGGCCTGTCACAATGGCAAGATCGCATGGGCGATCACCTTCGAAACCTGCAACCGGTGTCACGTCGCAAAGTGACGCGGCGGGAAAACTAGGGCGATTGAGGGTCTCGGCGACTCCATGGGGGCATGGTGGAAGAGCCAGAGGTTCCGCGGAGTGAAGCGCGGTGCTAGCCTCTCAGAGGCGATCGAAGGCCGGGTGGCTCCGCGCCGGCAGCCTGGTCGTCGGGATCACCCTGGTTCTTCTGGGGACCGCGCAGGCGGCGGCACAGGTCTTTCGGCTCGGCACCTGGGAGGGGACTCTCGATGGGGTGACTGACTTTGCCCGCCAGGATACCAAGACGGGCGGCTCCCAGCGGGCCAGGCTTGAGAGCCTTCGCAACGACGACCGGCTGACCCTGCGGAACAGCGGGGCGTACCTCTACGACCCCGGCCTGCTGACCTTGTCCCTGGGCGGGACCTTCGGCTTCTCCCAGGAGGAGTTCAAGACCGAAAGCGGGAGCGCCTCCCGCCAGGGCACGCTGTCGGGGTACGACGTATTCATGGGTATCCTTTCCGAGCAGCCCTTCGCGTTGAACCTGTTCGCGAATCGGAGCCAATCCTTCGTGTCCCGGGAGCTGGCCGGTCGGAGCGAGGTCGTGACGGAGAACCGGGGAGGAACGCTCTTCGCGCGACGGGTGTACATCCCGTCGTCGTTGGCGTTCCGCCAGGAGCTTCATGAAGAAACGTCGCGCACGGGTGACATCGAGGCCCACCGCGAAAACCAGCGACGCATCGTCACCTACGAAGGGCAGCGCGGGTGGACCGACAGCGAGACGGATCTCCGCTATGAGTTCATCGACGATGCCGATCGGGTCTTCCCCCGGCTCAGCTACCGGAGTCACGAGGGCAGCCTGAACTACAGCCTCGACTTCGGCTCGGAGCTGAACTGGCGGTGGGATTCCCGGCTGCGCCACTTCATCCGCACGGGAGTCGCCGACGTGACGACCTCGACCGTCGATGAGCTGCTGCGGATCGACCATACCGAGCGCCTCCGGACGGAGTACCGCTACTTTCTCACGCGCACCGAGTCGCTTGCCGTGGCGACCACCACCCACACGGGGGCGGCCACCTTGCTGTACCGGCTCTACGAAAGCCTCACCAGCACGGCCGGGGCGGACGCGATCGTTCAGATGCTTCCCGCGGGTCAGAAGGATGCCTTCCGCGGCCGCCTGGACTTCGCCTACGCGAAGCGCCTGCCCTGGGAGGGCCGGCTGACGGCGGGTCTGGGCGGGAGTCTCCAGTACGAGGACGACCGCTTCATGGCCGTCGAGTCGGGCGTCCCCCAGGAGACTCACACGGCGGCCACTCCCTTCGCGCTCCCGATTCCCCTGGCAAACTCGACCGTCATCGCGTCCTCGGTGGTGATCACCAAGACGGCAGTGGGCCCACTGCCTCCCGGCTGCATCGCGCCCCCGGGCCCTCCGACCCCGCTGGTCCTCGGCCAGGACTACACGCTCCGGACCGTCGGCGACATCACCGAGGTCGTACCGATCCCTTGCGCGGGAGTCATCCCCGGCATCAACCCCGGCGACACGATCGCCGTGGACTATCGCTTCGAGACGGCTCCCTCCCGGACCTTCACCACCGCGACGTGGCGCGCCGACGTGAGCGTGGACTATCGCTGGGTTCGCCCCTACTTCATCCACGAGCAGACGGATCAGAGCCTGCTGTCCGGCCGCGACGGCCGCTTCCTGGACGACCAGCAGTCCGACACCCTCGGGATCGAGTTTCGCTACGACGGCGTTCGGCTCCGCGGGAGCCTGCTCGCTGAGGTGCGCCGATTCGAATCCACTCGCGTCACGTTCAACAGCGTTCGAAGCGCCCAGTCCCTGGGCTTCTCGATCCTCCCCGAGTTGGTCCTGAGCCTGAGCGCCGATGAGGCGCGGATCGATTACGAAAACCCGAAACGTCAGACCCAGACCCTGACGGGCCGGGTGACGCTGACGCATGCCCTCGGGACCAGCCTCTTCACGGAGGCCACGGCGGGAATCCGGATCCTCGACGATACGCTGATCCCGAAAGAGCAAACCACCGAGGCGGCCTTGAAAGTGCGCTGGCTCTATCGCAAGCTGGAGGTGAGTCCCAGGCTGG
>ERZ1292640.4921-Hain-H43-02um-R1-4921-length-10023-cov-9_pt1 | contig 10023 bp, 14 predicted proteins | sample MGYA00564404_ERZ1292640 | MGnify/ENA primary metagenome ERZ1292640 (study PRJEB36523, sample SAMEA6512636) | groundwater metagenome | collected 2019-01-08 | study: AquaDiva: Metagenomics assemblies of 32 groundwater samples | reverse complement strand
GACCCAATCGCAGCAAAAGAAGCCCAGAAATCAAAAATAAAAGTAAGTATTGTCGGAAAAGATTTGAATAATCTGAAAAATTTATTGGAAGGGAAAAAATTTAAAGGAACGGTTATAGAATAGTGCACAGTGTATTTCCACTTTTACGGGTGGCTGGAGGGCCATCAGTCTCTGCGTACGGTGCAACTATCAGTTCCCTCCGTTATAAAAATAGTTATTAATAATAAATTAAAAAATCAAATTTAAAAAATATAATGTTAAACTTAAAATGGAAGAAGAATACAACTGGAATCTAATCCTGAAATCATCTGTGCCAATTGCAGCAGTGGAAGCTTTCATATTCTACACAAATCTTAGCGATGCCTGGAAATGGTCGGCGCTGGCAATCGGAATCTTCCTGTCAGCTATGATTGTTTACATGAATGAAAAAAGGAAAAGCGGTGTTTTTACTGCGGCAGCGATTGTATTGCTGGCCGCATTAATTGTAAAATTTTTGAAGAGTTCCGGGCTTTTCTAGAAATGCCTTAATTTTTCTCTTACTATTGATATAAATAATATAAATAAGATAACTGAGGCAAAGAAAAAGCTCAGAAAAGCAAGGAGCGGGATGCCAAGCACGCTGGGGCCTTTATCTACGTTTATCAGAATAGCCGATGTTATCAGCAGCGCGGCAATGAGCAGCCCGTAAGCGACGCGGTTGCTGCTTCTGTCAATCTCGAGCGAAAGCTTTCTTATGTCAGTATCTTCAATATCAACTTTTATCGTGCCTCTCTGTATTCTGTCCAAAGCCCTTTCAGCTTTCTCGGGAAAATCCTCTGCAAACTTCCTGTAGCGGTTCATGTTGTGCATGAGATTTTTCCAAACATACAATGGGTTTGTTCTTTTCCTGATTAATTTTTCAATGAATGGCTTTGAAGTCTCTGCTAACCTGAAATTTGGGTCATACTCAAGCGCAACGCCTTCAAGTGTGACAATAGTTTTTCCAAACAGCACAAAAGAAGCAGGAATTTTTATTTTATGGTGCAGGCCTATATCAAGAATCTCCTCGATTATTCTGCTTATCTTGATTTGGCTTATTGATGAATTTTGCAGGGGCTGTATGATTATCCCAACATCTGACCTTAATTCTTCGTAATCTGTGTCGCTTTCCATGCCCATTCCTGCCAAAGTCTGCATTATCACCTCCGCATCCTGCTCCATTATCCCATAAAAAATATCAATGCATTTGTTCTTCAGCCCTTCGTCAAAATACCCGACAATCCCAAAATCAACAAATGCAATTGAATTATCCTTCATTACCAGTATATTGCCAGGGTGAGGGTCAGCATGAAATATTCCGTGCACAAAAACCTGCGTCATTATGGCATCAAATCCGTTTTGTATTATTCTGTTGAAATCAAGCTTTCTTTTTTTGATTTCTTTTATATTGTGCAGCTCAATCCCTTCAATAAATTCCAAAGTCAGGACTCTTTCAGTTGTAAGCTCGTCGTAAATATATGGAATGTGCACAGTCTTGCTGTTCTTAAAATTCTGGTAGAATCTTTTTGCATTTCTGGCTTCAAGCTTGAAATCCAGCTCTTTTTCAGTCCATTCCTTGAATTCATCAACAATTCTTACAGGCATGAATTTTTTCATGTCCTCCAAGTTGTTCTCAACAACATGGGCAAAATACCCCATAATTTCAATGTCGGTTTCCATTACTTTCTTGACATCGGGCCTTTGTATCTTAACAGCAACTTTTTCTCCTGTTTTCAATACAGCTTTGTGAACCTGGCTTATTGAGGCCGCCGCCATAGGTGTTTTTTCAAAGCTTGCAAAAATATCCCCTATTTTTTTGCCGAATTCTTTTTCAAGAATCTCTTTGACCTGCTCAAACGGAAAAGAAGGCACATTGTCCTGCAGCTTCTCAAGCTCTTTTGCGTACTCTTTCGGCGCCAAATCCGGCCTTACACTCAGCAATTGGCCGAATTTAATGAACGTCGGCCCGAGCCTTTCTAGGGTTTTTCTCAGCCTGACTTCGGGCTTCAGATTTTCAGAGCCTTTCAGCTTTTTTTTGATTATCTTGCTGAATGGTATGTGGGCCTTGAGCCCTGTTTCGTAAATCAGAAAATCAAAACCCTCTTCAAACAGGACTACAAGTATCTCATTGAATCTTCCTATATCTCGCACCTCTTTTATTATCTGGAACATACTGCTAGGCTATTTCTTTGAAAGCAGGTATTTAAAAGTTTGCTTAACCAAAATTTATATTGAAAATAAATGTATTTAAAACTTTGCTATGTTTTTCCACGTCAAGAACCAGTAAATTATAAATACCCAAACTCTTGCTTGATTAATAATGGCAGAAGAATACATAATAGACACATCAATTTGGGTTGACCTTTATGAAGATAGAAAAGGGTATAACGATGAGCCGCTAGGCGATTACGCCTTTAAGCTGCTTGTTAAAATAAAAGCAAAAGAAAGTGCTGTTGTGCTTACTGATTTTCTTATAAGAGAACTTGAGACAATTTATTCAGTTGCAGAAATCAATGGAATGTTCAAGCCTTTTGAGAAAATTATAAAAAAGATTATTGCCACAGAAAAACAGCGGGAAGAAGCCAAAAAAATTGCAAAAGAAAGGGATGTGCCCGCTGGAGATGCTTTGCACGTTATAATAGCAAGGGACAATAATTTTATCCTTGTAACCAGAGACAGGCATTTCAGAAAGCTGGAGGATATATCCAAACATTATAAACCAGAAGAACTTATCTAATCTTTTTGTCTAATTCATTGAACACTTTTTCCCTAATTTTATCAAGCTCTGCGTCACTCGTTCTCCTTTTAGATGCTCCCTTTAGGTGAGCAATCTCTATCATGGCTTCCTTTAGCTTGGTTTCTTCAACTTTTTCTCTAAGAGCATTTCTAATAAATTCTGTTCTGCTATGATAGCCCTGTTTCTCCACCATAGAGTCTATCTCTTTCAAGAACGTATCGTCCAGCTTTAGGGTAATCATTTCAGTTGCCATATATCTATTGTATATACGACGGATATATAAACTTTTCGCCCTGTTTTCTTAGAAATATTAGCATAAACTTAATCCTATTTCATCTCTTTATCCGCCCATTTCTCAAAATCCTTGTTTGCAGATGAACCAATCTTTAAAATGCACGGAATTTCATAGGAATGAATTTTCCGGACTTCACTAACGACTTTGTTAAAATTCTTCTCATTAGTCTTTGCAATAATCACATTCTCCGCTTCATTCATTAATTTTCCTTTCCACCGGTACATACTTCTTATTGGAACTATGTTGGCGCAGGCTATCAGCCTTTTTTTCAGCAGGCGCAGAGAAATCTTTTCAGCTTCAACAGCATCCCTGCAGATTATATAAGCTAAAGTCATGGATATTTAATTGATTATTTGGTATATTAATTTATTGATTTAAAAAGCTTTAAAAAACACCAATAACTCCTATATGATATGTACATGTTTTCAAACATTTTGGGGGTTTTTGTATTTGATGAATCTTTCAAGATAGTTGATGAGCTGTTATATGAGAATAGCGCTGATATTGAAACGAAAGAATTATTTATCCAAAAATTAAAGCACAATCACAAAAACCTTCAAGAGCCGGATAAGGAAGAACTAAGAAAAATTTTAATTAATTTCAAAAACAGCAGGTTTTTCGGCGATTTCTACGGCAAAAATCTTCAATTAACCAAACTTGCAGTAAAGAACTCAGTCAATGAAGACGTTTTAATAATTCAGTCCATTAAATCAATAGATGAACTGGACAAGGCAATAAACCTTCTTGCAAAAAGATTAAGGGAATGGTATGACTTATACAACCCGGAATTCTCAAGGTCAGTAGAAATTCATGAGAAATTTGTGGAAGAAATTCTTGAAAGCCAAAAAGATGAATTGCTGAAGAAAATAAATATAAAAATGGAAGATTCATTCGGCGCTGATTTTGAGCAGGAAAATCTTGAGCCATTAAGAAATTTAACGCACCAAATCTATGATTTATACCAGCTGAGAAAAAGCCAGTTGGATTACATTTCAAAACTCATGGATGAGTACTGCCCAAACACTAAGGCAATCTGCGAGGTCATGATTGCCGCCAAGCTTCTGGAGCACGCGGGCTCATTAAGAAGATTAAGCGAAATGCCCGCCTCAACAATTCAGATTCTCGGCGCTGAAAAAGCGCTGTTCAGGCACATGAAAACAGGCGCAAGGTCTCCAAAGCACGGCGTCATTGTAAGCCATTCGCTTATAGCCAAGGCCCCTATGAAATTGCACGGCAAAATTGCAAGGTCTTTGGCTGACAAAATTTCAATTGCCGCAAAAGTGGATTACTTCAAGGGAAAATTCATTGGAGACAAATTAAGAAATGATTTAGAAGAAAAATTCAAGGAAGCAAAATGATAGTCAAATCCAGAATTTTTGAAGTTTATGAATCTTATGAGAAGAGGAGGCAGCTTTATACAATCAACTTAGTTCCGGGAAAACAAGTTTATGGTGAAAGATTAATAAGTGAAAACGGCATCGAATACAGGGAGTGGGATGTTTTCAAGAGCAAGATTGCATCTTCCATCCTGAAAGGAAGCCCTAACATCTTCATAAGAAAAAATGATGTTGTTTTGTACCTCGGCTCCGCTTCCGGAACAACAGTTAGCCACGTTTCAGACATTGTCGGAACTGAAGGATTAATTTTTGCTGTTGACATTGCCCCCAGAGTTATGAGAGATTTGATCTTTTTGTCCTATCAAAGAAAAAATATTGTTCCTATACTTGCGGATTCCAACAAAACAGATTTATTGAAGGAAAGGGTCTGCACCGTTGATGTTCTCTACCAGGATGTTGCGCAAAAAAATCAGGTTGAAATATTTCTTAAAAACGCGGATTTGTTCCTGAAGAGCGGAGGCTATGCGCTGCTGGCAGTCAAGGCAAGAAGCATGGACGTCACAAAAAACCCGAAGCAGATTTTCCGGGATGTCAAGGAAAGGCTTGAAAAAGAAATGACAATTATTGACCAGCGTGATTTGGACCCTTTCCAGAGAGACCATTCAATGTTCATCTGCAAGAAAAGATAAGATTGAGTAAATAATTGCACCATAATTTAACACTTTATCGGGTGGGTGGAGGGCAAATATTTTACTTTTAGTGCAATAATAAACTTCCCTCCCTGAAGATTAATTTTGAATGAACTAAAAAACAAATTAAAATGCCAAAACTAAAAGATTTTGGATTATACTTCATAACCGACAGCAGACTCACAAGAAAAACTGTAATTGAAGACGTAAAATCAGCTATAAAAGGCGGCGTAAAAATAATTCAGTATAGGGAAAAGGATGCTTCCAAAGAACAAATGCTCGCGGAAGCAAAAGAAATAAAAAAATTATGTAAAAAAAACAGTGTGATTTTTCTCGTAAATGACAGAATTGACATTGCATTGGAATCTGATGCAGACGGAGTGCATCTTGGGCAGGATGATGAGAATTACGAAACAGCAAGAAAACTTTTGGGTAAAAATAAAATTATTGGATTGACTACACACGATGTTAGGGAATCAGTTGAAGCTGAAAAGCTCGGGGCGGATTATATTGGCTTAAGCCCGATTTTCCCAACGAGCACAAAAGCTGATGCAGGAAAAGCCTGCGGAACTGAAATGATAGCCCAGGTAAAAAAATATGTCAAAATACCGGTTGTCGCCGTTGGCGGCATAAATGAGTCAAATATTAGTCAGGTTCTGAAAGCAGGCGCAAAGAATCTGGCAATTATATCTGCGATTTTGACGAAAGATGATGTTGAAAAAGCTGTAAAGGAATTTCAAGCTATAATCAATTCCCACAAATAGCAAATTTTAAATAATCTCTCTTTCAGTTAATTGGTATGGTTTATCTAATCTCGCAGCTTCAGGCAGTTAGTTATGGCTCTGCAGCGTTTGTGATAATGGTCCTGATAATGATTTTTTTTAATTCAAGAATGAATGATATAATAAAAAAGATGGTGTACTCATTGCTTGTGGCTGTGGTGTCGGTAGTTACCCTCTACTTGGCAATAACCACTATACTGCCGGGTACTTATTAAAATGATCTACGCATCAATTCCCACTCTAAGCATTGTTATTATTGCGGCGCTGGTTGATTCAATTAACCCCTGCGCTATTGGAGTCCTGATATTGCTTATGTCAGTACTTGTTGTTTACAGGCTGGGGGGAGGCCTTCTCAAATATGGGGTGGTTTACATCTTCTCTGTTTTCATAGCTTACCTTTTGGCCGGGCTTGGATTACTTTATTTCACGAACATCCTCCCTACATACTTGCATACATACCTATCATTAGTTGTCGGCGTTCTTATTGTTGCTTTGGGGTTAATAGAAATAAAAGACTTTTTTTGGTACGGCAGGGGCATAAGTCTGGCCATCCCGGGCAGCCAGGCGAAAAAAATTTATGATAAGGTAAAAAAGATAACCTTGCCTGCAGTGATGCTCCTGGGAATTTTTGTTGCCGGGGTCGAACTACCATGCTCCGGCGCCCCATATCTTGGCATTCTTGTACTCCTTTCTCAGAATTTCAATTTGCAGGCATTAATGCTGTTGATATTTTACAACGTAATTTTTGTCATGCCTCTTTTAGTTATGCTTTTAATGGTTTATTTCGGAACAAAAATACAGTATTTGAAAAGATGGAAGCAAAACAACCGCGCTTACATGAGATTCGCAGCCGGAATTGTCTTGATATTATTAGGCTGGCTGCTAATCTTGACTGCCAGCGGGGCAATAAACCTAAACTGATGCAAAATGAAAAAAATTAAGCCAAAAAAGAAATCCGGCAATAAACTGGTTTTGCAGATAGTCAAGCGCAAAGGGCATTCCGAGATTTACGATGAAAGAAAGATTTTTGGCTCGTGCTTTTTTGCCTGCAAGAACGCCCATTTGAGCGACAATGAAGCGGAAGCTATATCTGAAAATGTTGCAGCTAAAGTTACCAAATGGATAAAAGAAAGAAGAGTCGTCTCATCAAACGAAATTTTCAGGTTCATGGCGAATGAGCTTAAAAAACACAACGAGGATGTTTCGTTCCTGTATGAAACCCATCGCGATATATCATAAAACTTATAAAACATTTAAAATTAAAAGATACAGAATGGCAACCAGAATACAAAAAGCTAGAAAAGCATTTGAAAATAAAGATATTTCTTTAGCGAAAGCTGCCCATAGCAGGAAAGCTATCCGGGAAAAATCCCATGGCCCGGAAAACCATGTTACAGTAGGGCAATATCTTGGTGAGTTTGTCTATGGGGCTATTGACGGAACTATAACCACATTTGCGGTCGTAGCGGGCGCTGCCGGCGCATCATTGTCATCGGGGATTGTTATAATACTTGGCTTTGCAAATTTACTGGCAGATGGCTTTTCTATGGCTTGCGGCAATTTTCTGAGTGAAAGGGCGCAAACAGATTACATTGAAAAAGAAAGAAAAAGGGAGGAATGGGAAATAGAGAATGTTCCTGAAGGCGAGGTAGAGGAAATAAGGGAAATATTCAGGAAAAAAGGATTCAAAGGCAGGGACCTTGAAAAAGCCGTTCAAATTATAACTTCTGATAAAAAAGTTTGGGTGGATGCAATGATGTCTGACGAGTTAGGTTTGCTTGAAAGCCCAAAGAGCCCTTGGAAAACGGCAGCAAGCACTTATTTGGGGTTTCTGATGATAGGAATAATTCCCATGATGGCATATGTGCTCTCTTATTTCTTTCCCTTATTTCAGGATAACACCTTCAAGATAGCAATTGCAATGACATTAGTGGCATTGATTACAATTGGAGTGATAAAAAGATATGTCACCAAGAAGAATTTGTGGAAATCTGTAATTGAGACAGTATTTGTCGGTGGCGCAGCAGCAGTCATAGCCTACTTTATAGGATTTTTCCTGAGATGGCTTGTGGGGGCTTATTAAATTTAAAATAAGGCGAAATAATTCCTTATGAACGAAGATAGCATCATTTAATCCTTTTCAGGCGGAATAAAGTTTATTAAATGCAAAAGTTTTCGTGCTATATTATATATAACGTTTGATTATCTAAGGTGTAAGATGAAAAAAATAATTTTAATTGTACTGATTTTAAGTATTTTAGTTATAAGTGCATGTTCAAGTCAAGGTGGAGAGCAAATAGTTGGTCAGGGTTCTGGTGTTACTGAACAAACGCCAGCTTCAACACAGAGCGGAGATTTCAAGGAATTCACGATAACAGCAAAACAATTTGAGTTCGTGCCGTCAACTATAGAAGTCAACAAAGGCGACAAGGTAAGGCTGGTTGTTACAAGTGTTGATGTGCCTCATGGGCTTGCGATTCCGGAGTACGGCATCAACCAAAGGCTTGAGCCGGGAAAGCCTGAAACAATAGAGTTTACAGCTGACAAAGTTGGAACTTTCACAACCTACTGTTCCGTGGTCTGCGGAAGCGGGCATAAGTCAATGAAGGGCCAGCTAATTGTTAAATGATTCTGGGATATTAGGCAAAAGCATGAAAAAACATATTTGTCACGTTGCAGCACTTTTAATTTTTAGTGTTTTATTATTAGTTTCCTGCACGCCCAGTACGCCTAAAAAATCAGGTGTTATTGGAAATCCGGACCTGATTAAAGAAATAATTCACATTGAGCGGCTTAGCATACCTGATGATAACGGAAACAGCAATCTTACGGCTGATGATTTGCAGCGTCTTTGGGAATTGGCCAAAGATGACAAAACAGCTGAAGATTATACGACGGAGATTAATTGGCTGGTAGCCCACAATCAAAGCGAGCATTTGCTTCATGTTACCTCATTTATGAGAGAATATATTAACACGGGCAAAGATACACCGTGCATTCCGCACGAGTTGTGGCACATATCCTTGTATATTAAGTATGGGGACTTGGATTATGCCAAGGATGAAGTAAAATCTCTCGATGAGAAATATAATGACTGGGTTAAGAACGTTGAAGCAAAAAGAAAAGTTTATCCTCAATATTATACCACCTTAGCCGATCTTGAGCAAAAAAGCAAGGATGCTATAGCCAAATTAAAACAGGGTGACTACAGCAACGAAACATTAAATCAGCTTGACCTTATAGGCGAATATGGGGTATGCTAAGAAAATAAATTATAACTAAATGGCTAATTGAAAAAATGAAAAAGCAAAATTTAATCTTTCTCTTGCTGCTATTGCTGATTCCCTTGTCATTTTCACAAACCGGGCTGGAAAAAATACAGCAGTACAACCAGGAGCAGGCTGTTTTTTATCTCCAAAATCTTTCATTTTTTGTCGCATTTGTCGGCGGAATGATAAGCGTCCTGCTTCCGTGCACATTGGCAATACTTCCGGCTTTCTTTGCATACACTTTCAAGGAGCGCAGGGAGATAACAAAGATGACCTTAGTATTCTTTGTCGGATTTTCGCTTATCTTTGTAATACTTGGAATATTTGCTTCCGCAATCGGCCAGACCCTGGCATCAATTCAGGTCGCCAATACAAAAATGCTTGTGATGGTTGCGGGAGCATTATTAATATCGTTCGGAATAATGACCATCCTGGGAAAGGGGTTTAATTTCATAAACCTTGACAAAAAAACCGGGCATGATATTTTTGGAATTTTCTCATTCGGAATTTTATTTGGGTTGGGATGGAGCGCGTGCCTTGGTCCGGTCCTTGCAGGAATACTGCTGATTGCTTCAACGTTCCACAATTATTTCTATGCCGGAGCATTGTTATTTTTCTACTCTTTGGGATTGTTTGTTCCCTTATTTTTGATTTCAATATTTTTTGACAAGTTCAATTTAACTCAGGCGTCATGGATTAAAGGAAAAGAATTTGAAGTGAAAATATTTGGAAAAACTTTTTTCATACACACAACAAAAGTTGCTGCGGGAATCTTGCTGATAGCTTCAGGATTAATTTTTGTAATTTACAATGGCACCACAAAGTTCAATACTCTTGACCCGCTAAAGATATCCATCTATGCTTACATCTTTGAAGGCAACCTTTTCAAAATCCCT
>ERZ1292640.4920-Hain-H43-02um-R1-4920-length-10023-cov-48_pt1 | contig 10023 bp, 6 predicted proteins | sample MGYA00564404_ERZ1292640 | MGnify/ENA primary metagenome ERZ1292640 (study PRJEB36523, sample SAMEA6512636) | groundwater metagenome | collected 2019-01-08 | study: AquaDiva: Metagenomics assemblies of 32 groundwater samples | reverse complement strand
CTCGCGTCCTTTCGGATCGCGATCGTACCGAAACGTGTACCCCGGAAAGTTCAGGCTCGCCCCTTCTTCCCGCAGGTCCACCAGCCGCGATTCGATGTACGCGACGACTTCCGACCCCATCTGTTTCGCCAGCACCACAAGGTGAGTAGCCCCGGGGAGTCTCACCCCGAGGCTCTCGCAGAACCGTACGTGAACGTCTCCGCTCATACGGCTCCCGCTACGGAGCCACGCCGCACGCCCATCTGCCAGTGCGCCCACACCTTCGGATCGCGTCTCGAGATTCGCGCGACCCCATGCGTCGCCCTGCGCAAATGCCCGCGCAGCTTCTTGTATTTCCCCTCAGCCCAGCGGGCCACCGGTGTGCGCCGGGAAACGGCCGCCGCCTACCTGCGAGCCGCCGGAATCGAGCTTCGGCCACCGGGCGGTTGGGGACAGGGGGCGCCGGCCCGATGGTCCGTGACCCAGGCAGCGGCCACTACCGCCGCGCGCGCATGTTCGTGCTGACGCTTCCGCACCGGACAAGTCCGTACGCCTGCTCACCTTCCGCTCCAGTACGCGCATCTGGGCCGAACTGCATGAGCGGGCCTTCCGCCGGCTCGGCGGCCTCACTCGTGTCGTGGTGCTCGACAACCTGGGCGAAGGCGTGCTCGCCGCCGACATCTACGATCCCGCGCTGAATCCGCTCTACCGCGACATGCTCACTCACTACGGCGCCGTCGGGCTGGATCGGCCGGCGCGAAGACGCGCTCTTCCTCGGCCCGGGCGGGGCCGGCACGGTTCCGGAATTGGCATTGTCGTTGAAGGGCCGGCGTCGCTGCCGGGAAGGAGGCGGGGCACGCACGAGCGTGGGGATCGCTCGGGGCGGCTCCTGCCGAACCGCGGTGACCGGAGCCGCGGACGAACGGTCATTGGCTGGTCGTCGCGCCGGGGAGCAAAACTCTCTGAAAGGCCCGCAAGCATTGGAGAACTTGTACGACAACCCAGGTCAAACGGTGGCTGGCCCGTCCGAGGCCAACGACAAAAACCCCGTAAAACCGGGGGCCTTTCAGATTCCTGCTCAGAGCCGCTGCGATTCAGACGCTAGCATAGCCCACCGCGGCTGGTAGGCCCCCCAGCTCAGGGCGGGGCAACGGAAGGCCGCGGCACGCCTCCACCGTGCTGTCCTGGTCCGAGCAGGGAAAGACCCGGCTGCGCTCGTTGCCGGCCGGCGAGCGCGCCCGCTTCCGCCGCTGGACGGAAAACTATCGCCGCTTCCGCCAGGCCCGCGCTGCCCTGGTCAAGCTTCACGGCGCCCAGGGCTATCACGCCTTCCCACGCGTGCTGCGCTCGGGCGGCCTGATCGACGCGCTGGGGCCGGAACTGGGCGGGCGGAAAACCAGCCATCCGGAGACCCGCGACGTAACGCTGTCCTGTCCCGGCTTCAACCGTAAGAACGACTACGACCGCCAGACCCCCTGCGACCAGGATCCGCAAGCGGATTTGCTCGCGACACCGCGGTGGACCGGCTGCACGCCTGGTTCAACCGCGAGGTCCCGCGCTCGTTGCGCTCCCTGAATCTGTTCGTTCCCGCCAACCCGCGCTACCAGCAACAGGTGAGCACCACCACCAAACCGCCCTTCCCGTTTCTCCCCTTTTCGCGGCCTCCCCGACCACAGCGCCCGTTCTCCAGCCTCCAACCCTTCCCCAGTGTCTGAATCGCAAATGAAAGCCGGGTTCCGCTTGCAAAATGCCGCCCCATCTGTTAGAAGAATCTACTTGCCCACTCGTCGTCCAACCAAAACAGACTCCGGTCGGCGGCCGGCGCCCAGCCGCCCCGTAACCGGCAAGACCGGCGCCCAGACCGTCGCCCCCCGCCCGCCGGATTCCCAGGAGCAGGCCCGGGTGTTCGACAAGGCCATCGCGCTGTTCCAGCAAGGCGACTTCCGGCAGGCCAGGGAACAGTTTGAGCGGGCGGCCGGCGGACCCCGCCGCGAGATGGCCCTGGCCGCCACCTTGCGCGCGCGGATGTGCGAGCGGCGGCTGGCCCAGGCCGCGCCGCGGCCGCAATCCGCCGAAGAGCACTACGCCTACGCGGTCGCGCTGATCAACGAGCGCCGTTGGAAAGAGGCGGAGGAGCATCTTAACAAGGCCCTCGCCCAAAACCCCAACGCCGATCACGTATACTATTCCTTAGCGCTATGCCGCGGCCGGTGCGGGGACATGGAGGGGGCGTACTCCAGCCTGAAGCGCGCCATCGAGTTGCAGCCTCGCAATCTCGTGGCCGCCCGCAATGATCCGGATTTTGCCCGGCTCAACTTAGAACCCCCGCTCTCGGAACTGTTGCGTCCCGGGCGCTAACCGCGCGGCCGGCCGCCGAGGAACGGATGAGCTTGCCTCCCAAGTCGAAGCAGGTAAGGACCGGCCCCGCCGAAGACCCCCTGCGGGTGGTGGCTATCGGCGGGGGCACGGGCCTCTCTTCGCTGCTGGACGGTTTGAAACGATACGCGCCGCGGCTGCCGGGCGGCGAACGGGGCGTGGAACACGCCCTCGGCCCGCCGGTTGACATCACCGTCGTGGTCACGGTGACCGATGACGGCGGCAGTTCCGGGCGCCTGCGGCGCGAGTTCGCCGTGCTGCCGCCCGGCGATATCCGCAACTGCATGGTGGCGCTCTCCGAGGACCAGGCGCTGCTGTCGCGGCTGTTCCAGTACCGCTTCGCCCGCGGCCGCGGCCTGAAAGGCCACAGCTTCGGCAACCTCTTCCTTACCGCGCTGTCCCATGTGACCGGCGATTTCCCCCAGGCGGTCAAGGTCTCCTCGGAAGTGCTGGCCATCGCCGGCCGCATCTATCCCTCCACCGCCGGCAACGTGGTCCTGGAGGCCCGGCTGGCCGACGGCTCCACGGTGGCCGGAGAGACCCGCATCAGCAAGAGCCGCTCCCGGATCGAGCGCATCCGGCTGCGCCCCAGCCGGTGCAGCCCGCTTAAGGAGACGCTGGTCCGGCTGCGGACCGCCGACCTGATCACGCTGGGACCCGGCTCGCTGTTCACCAGCCTCATCCCCAACCTGCTGGTGCGCGGCATCCCCGAGGCCATCCGCGAGTCGCCGGCCGTCAAGGCCTATTTCGTCAACCTCATGTGGCAGCCGGGCGAGACGCTGCGGTTCACCGCCGCCGACCACGTCGCCGCCATCCACCAACACGCGGGCGCCAATCTGCTGGAGTACGTGGTGGTGAACACGCGGCCGATGCGCGGGCCCTTGTTGCAGCGATACGCCCGCCGCGGCGCCCTGCCGGTGGAGAACGACCTGGAGCGCCTCGGCGCCATGGGGCTGACCGTGGTGGCCCGCGATCTGCTACAGGAGATGGCCAAGATCCGTCATGAGCCGGCGGCTACGGCGGCGGTGGCGGTGGAACTGGCCCTGGAAGGCCGGCGCCGCCGGCAGCGCTGGGGGCGGCTGGCCGGGGCCGCGGGTTGAGCATGGACACCCCACTGACGGTCGTCATCCTCGCGGCCGGGCTCGGCACGCGCATGAAGTCGAAGAAGGCCAAGGTCCTGCACCAGGCGGGCGGCCGGGCGTTGATCGGGCACGTGGCCGGGACCGCCCTCGAGCTGACTTCGCCGGACCGCATTTTCGTGGTCGTGGGCTCGCAGGCAGAGCAGGTTCAGGCGGCGGTGAGCGCCGAGGGCCTCGGCTTTATTCACCAGGCCGAGCAGAAAGGCACCGGCCATGCGCTGATGGTCTGCCGCGAGCGGCTGGCGGGGTTGCCGGGCCTGCTGGCGGTGCTCTACGGCGACTGCCCGCTGCTTTCGACGGCCACGCTGCGGGAGCTGGTCGAGCGGCAGCGGAACTCCACGGCCGCCGCCACCGTGATTACCACGGTGCTGGAAGATCCGGCCGGCTACGGGCGCGTGCTGCGCGACGAGAGCGGCCGCGTGCGCGCCATCGTCGAGCAGAAGGCCGCCGCCCCGGATGAGCTCGCCGTCCGCGAAATCAATTCCGGCATATATTGTTTCCGCGCCGATCTGCTTTGGAAACACATCGACGAGATCCGCCCCGACAACCCGGCGCGCGAGTACTACCTCACCGACATCGTCGAGATCTTCGGCCGCGCCGGCTACGGCGTCGAGCCGTTTCTACTCGCCGAGCCCGCCGAGGTGCTGGGCATCAACACCCGCGCCGAGCTGGCCGAGGTGGACCGCATCTGCCGCCAGCGCAAGGTGCGCGAGCTCATGCTGGCGGGAGTGACCATCGAGAAACCGGAGACGGTCACCATCGACGCCGGCGCGCGCATCGGCGCGGACACGGTGGTGGAGCCGTTCGCGCAGATCCTCGGACGCACCGCCATCGGCGAGGACTGCCGCATCGGCGCCTGCTCGATCGTGCGCGACTCCGAGCTGGCCGACCGCGTCGAGGTGCGGCCGTTCAGCATCATCGAGGGGTCGCAGGTCGGGGCGGAGGCGCGCGTCGGGCCCTACGCCCGCCTGCGTCCGGGCAGCCGCCTGGGCGCCGGCGCGCACGTGGGCAATTTCGTCGAGCTGAAGCAGACCCGGCTGGGCGCCGGTTCCAAGGCGAATCACCTCGCCTACCTGGGCGATGCCGAGATCGGCGACGGCGTGAACGTCGGCGCCGGCACGATCACCTGCAACTACGACGGCGTCGAGAAGCACCCGACGAAGATCGGCAACGAGGTCTTCGTCGGCAGCAACGCCACCCTGGTCGCCCCACTCGAGCTGGGCGATGGCTGCTACGTCGGGGCCGGCTCGGTGGTCACCGATCCTGTGCCGCCGCAGGCGCTGGCGCTGGGCCGCGCCCGCCAGGTCAACAAGGAAGGCTGGGCGCGCAAGCGCCGGCCCGCGGCGCGCAAAAACCCCCCTACCGAGCCGCGACCGTAAGGGAGCGGTTCCTGCGGTGACCGTATTCTGCGAGCCGCGTCAAAACAGTATCCGGATCGAAACCGGAAACCGGGGAAACCGGGGACAGCCTGCATGTTTCCCAACCGCGGCAAGTGACTCTGAGCCGCGACCGTAAGGAGCGGGAGGGATCATCATGAAGCGAAACCGGAAGATTATCGTCTACATCGCGACGAGTGCCGACGGCCACATCGCGCGGCCGGATGGTGACACCGCCTGGCTGGACCGCCCGCAGCCAGCCGGCGCTTACGGCATGGCTGCGTTCTTCCGTTCGATCGACACGATCCTGTGGGGCAGGAAGACCTACGATCTCGCGCTGGCGAGAGGCCCCGAAGGTGGATTATTCGGCCAGGAGATCAAGAACTACGTCTTCTCCCACCGCCCGCCGGCGGCCTCGATGCCGGGCGTAGAGTTCGTCACCGAGCCGATCGGCGCGTTCGCGAAACGTCTTCGCGCCGCACAGGGCAAGGACATCTGGATCATGGGCGGGGGCGGGTTGATCGCCTCGTTCCTGGATGCGGGCGAGATCGACGAGTTCATCATCCACATCATTCCGGTCTTCATCGGTGAAGGCATTCCCCTCATTCAGCCGCGGCAGCGGCTGGTTCCGCTGGCCTTACTTTCCTCCCGCCGTTACTCTGACGGGGTCATGCGCCTCCATTACCGAGTGCTGCCGCAGCGGAAGACTAAATTGGTGAAAGCGTAGCCTGTCACCGAATTAAAACAGTATCCGGATCGAATACTGCATCTCCCGGCCGCGGTTCTGCTGGTTCGTAGACCGTCCGAAAGTGGATGAGGTCACGCCCATGTCGGGGTTTGTGGGCACGAACGCGTTGGTTGTGTTGTACGCCTCAAACCGGAACTCCAGGTTGTAGCGTTCCTTGATCGGGAACATCTTAGACAGGGTGGAATCCAGGTTCCAGTACTTGGGACCGGTCACGCCCGGATACTGATAGGGGTTGGTGCGCGGCGTGTATGGCTGCGACCGCTGGAACTTCGAAGTATCGAACCAGCGCAGCCGCGTGCGGTCTTCCAGCTTCGGGTTGGACTCGTCGGTGATCATCTGCCCGAAGCGCAGGAAGGGACCGGAATTGGCCAGCAGCAGGTGGCTGGTCTGCCAGCCGCCGACGATCGCGTTCAGCACCGGGTGCAGCGTGGTCAGATACTGCCGCCCTTTCCCGAAAGGCAGGTCCCAGGAACCGGCGATGCTCGTGCGGTGTCTCGGGTTGTTGCTGTCGAGGAAGGTGAATCGACGGGCGTACTGGTCGATGTCGTTGAAGAAGATGTAGTTCTTCTCCTGGTTGTAGTTGTAAGCGACAATGAAACTGTAGCCTTTGCTGAACGACCGCTGCACGCGCACCTGGAGCGCCTTGTAGCGGTTCAGAACCCCATCCGTGCGGTCCTGCGTCAGGCCCGTATACTGCGGATAGGGCGTGAGCAGGCTGCCGACGGTGACCGTTCTCTGGTTGCGCAGGCCGCCGGGAAACTTGTCGGGCGTGAGGATCTGATAGAACGGATTCGAAACCTGGCGGGCGCACTCTGCCTTGATGGTGTAACAGATATCCGGGTCGGCCTGGTTCATGTTTTTGCTGTAGGGCAGGTTGTGGCCGAAGTTCATGAACCAGGTGACATCGACGTGGATCTGGTTCGGCAGTTGCCGCTGGAGGGAGAAGTTCCAGCGGTCGTTCACCCCGGTGTGCATCTCCTGCTTGTACCAGAACGGGCCGGCGCCCAGGTTGGTGTAGCGGCCGTGACCCTTGCCGACCGGCAGAATCAGGGGGTTGGTTGAGGGGAACGGGTCGCTGATCCGCGCGCCGGGAACGCCTTGCAGGAACGGCGCGACGTTGGTCTGGGCGCTGAAACCCCACATCGGCATCGGCGAGGAGGAAAGCGTGTTCTGGATCAACAGCGGCGGGATCACGTAGCGGGCCCAGCCCGCGCGGAGGGCCGTCTTGTCGTTGACGCGAATGGCGACGCCGACGCGCGGCATCAAGGTGAGCTTCTGTGTGTCGTACATCCCGCGCTTTTTTTCGTCGCTGTAATTCCAGGCGCCGTTGAACTTGGGCGGCTCCTTCCGGTACTGAAGGGCTTCGGGCGGCAGCTTCGGGGGATTGGACTGAAACTCCGGGATCGGGCTGGTCAGGTCCGGCGCGCGCGACAGGCGGTCCCGCACATCGTACGGCGCGGTTTCGTACTCATAGCGCAGCCCCAGGTTGAGGGTGATGTTGCGAGTCAGCTTGACGTCGTCCTGGAGGAACGCTCCGTAGTAGTTGACCCTGAAGTACTGGAAGGGGTAGGTGCGGGCGACCGAGCCGCTGTCGATGGCGCCCAGCAGGAAGGTGGCCCAATCGCTTCCGTTGGCGATCAGGTCGGGCGAGAGGAAGGTCTCCGCCGTGTGGCTCGACGAGGAGCTGAAGTTCATCAGGTTGGGGAAGATCCCGTCCGCCTTGTGCTGCCGGTGGCTGAAGCCCATCTTCCAGTTGTGCATGCCAGTGACTTTGCGCAGGCTCCCATCCCAGGCCCAGTGCCGGGGATGCTGATACCAGTAGCTCCCCTTGCCGTAGCTGCCCCCGCCCACGCTCAGGTTCGGGTAGTAGACCAGGGGCATCTCGCCGATGTAGGGCTTGTACCAGGGATTGTTCGGCCAGAACTGGGCCAGTCCGGCTTCGCCGACCGCGGACTTCGGTGCGTTGTAGTCGTCCTCCAGCGAGGCGAAGCTCATGCGGAAATTCAGCACCGTGGTCGGGTTCAGCGTGTAGACGGTGTCCCCGGCTACGTTGCGGTTGTTCATCACGCCGCCGTTGTCGTTGGGCACGGCCGGCGACTTCACGTACTCGGTCTGGTCCAGGTCGGTGCGCACGCGCGAGTAGCGGAAGAAGACCTTCCAGTTGTCGCTGATGTTCCAGTCCACGCGCTCGGAAAAGTTCCAGTACTTCTGCGGCCAGGAATAGCCGATTTTGAAGTTGTTCACGCCGGTGATGTTGTCGCCCAGGTTGTTCGGCTGCCAGATGTCCTTCATGAAGCGCGCCGTCGTCGGGTCGATCCGCTGCGCCGGGATGCGGTTGCCGGCGAACGGCATGCGGCTCACCGCGCCGGTGGTCGGATTGAACGTGGTCGTCCAGGGGTCGTGAATCGTTTTCAGGCCCCCGCGAATGTTCAGCGTCCTGGAGAAGTCGCCCTGCCGCTCCAGGTCGGTGGGCATGGTCCGAATGGTTCCGGTGGGCTCCTGGCTGCGCCAGCCTTCGTAAGCGGTGAAGGCGAAGAGCCTGTTCTTGATGATCGGGTTCCCGCCGGTGACGCCCCAGATGTGGTTCCGCACCAGGTTGGGGGTGTTGAAAACCGAGTTGGTGCGGGCGTTGCCCTTGGGGTTCCGGCCGAAGTAGTACAGCGTGCCGTGATACTCGTTGGTGCCGGATTTCATGCCCACGCTCATGATGCCGCCGGCGCTGTGGCCGAACTCCGCGTCCACGCTGTTCTGCTGCACCGAGAACTCCTGGACGGCGTCCATCGGGGGCGAATAGGACCCCTTGACGCCGATCTGGAGCGGCGCGCCGTCCAGCAGCAGATCGTTCTTCGTGGTGGTGTCGCCGCCCACGTCGATCTGGCTGGCCGCCCACATGTAGAACGGGTTGCGATGGGCGATGTCCCAGTAGCGGTTGACCACCGCCGGGTCCAGCAGCGCCAGCGTGAACGGGTTGCGCTGCATGATCGGCAGGTCGTTCAGCATCTTCCGGTCCACCGTCAGCTCCATCGTGCTGGTGTTGAACTGGAGGGCGACGACCGTGGCCGTCACGCTGATCGTCTCGGTCACCGCGCCGGGCTGCAAGGTGGCGTTGACGGTGATGTCGGCGCGCACCTGCGCCGGGATTTTCTCCTGGGTGAACTTGCTGAACCCGGTCATGGTGATGGTCACCGTGTAGGATCCGGGCTCGACAAAGTCGAACACGTACTGCCCAACCTCGTTGGTCGTCTTCGTGTTCGTGACGCCGGTGTTCTCGTTGAGCAGCGCCACGGTGGCGCCGACCACCAACGCCTGGCTGGGGTCGGTAACTACGCCCTGTATCTTGGCGCGATAGTCCTGGGCGCTGGCCAGTGCGGCGAGCGCGAGCAGGGTCAAACACTGTTTCTTCCAAGGCATGTCAGCCCTCCTTCAGTCCGAGACAGCATATCACTACAGAACCATCATTGGGTGATAAAGGTTGGGGAGTTTGGCCTCGCCGATGGCGATCAGCTCGCCCTCCTGGGTGACCGCCTTCACGTAGCGCGTCCCCTGGCGCACGCGGAAGGGGGAGACGCGGAAGTCCCGGCCCTGGCGGATGTGGCCCGCGGTCACCGTGTCCACCACCTCGGTGGGGAATTCGGGCAGCAGCCGCGGCGGCGGAACGACCACCTCCTCCAGCCGGCCCGCGCCGGCCAGCGCCGCCAGCTCCTCGATCGAGCGCGCCTGCTCGAGCGTGAACTCCCCGGTGGCCGTGCGCCGCAGCCACTTCAGGTGCGCGCCGCAGCCCAACCGCTGGCCGAGGTCGTGGGCCACCGCGCGCAGGTACGTGCCCGCCGAGCAGTGGACCAGCAGGCGGGCTTGCGGCCCTTCGACTTCCTTCAGCTCCAGTGAGTAGATGGTCACCTCGACCGGCTTCAGCTCCACCGGCACGTTCTTGCGCACCAGCCGGTAGGCCGGCACGCCGTGGATCTTCTTCGCCGAAACCGGCGGCGGGATGTGCTGAATCGGGCCGCGGAACTGGGCCAGCTCCCGCTCCAGCGCCTCCCGCTCGATCGCGGGCTCGCTCACCGGCCCCACCGGCTCGCCCTCGCTGTCGTAGGTGTCGGTGGCGAAGCCGAAGCGCACGATGGCGTCGTAGACCTTGTCGCTGCGCAGATAGAACTGGGCCAGCCGGGTGACGCGCCCGATCACCAGCGGCAGCACCCCGGTGGCCATCGGGTCCAGCGTCCCCAGGTGGCCGATCCGGCGGGTGCCGGCCAGCTTGCGCAGCTTGGCCACCGCGTCGTGCGACGTCCACCCCACCGGCTTGTCAACGACAATGACGCCATCCACAAGGTCCCACTCTAACAGAGTGGCGCCGGCTTCAGCCCAATGCCACTTAGTTTTCGCCTTGTCCACCCGTGGGGCAGAC
>ERZ1292640.4918-Hain-H43-02um-R1-4918-length-10025-cov-4_pt1 | contig 10025 bp, 13 predicted proteins | sample MGYA00564404_ERZ1292640 | MGnify/ENA primary metagenome ERZ1292640 (study PRJEB36523, sample SAMEA6512636) | groundwater metagenome | collected 2019-01-08 | study: AquaDiva: Metagenomics assemblies of 32 groundwater samples | reverse complement strand
GAAAAACCCCCGCCCCTTCAGAAATCGAAGGCATCAAAAAACCGACACAACAAAACAATTTTTTAGAAAACTACGCAAGCGGACACCAGCAAGTCCATAGCAATGGCCTGCCGGATTTTAATGAAGGAGAGAATCTGCATCTCACAAGAAGTTTTTCAACCGCGATCTATTACGAAAATTTCCGTATCAGAGCAATTGAATTTCTTAAAATTAAAATAACCCACTCCATGCTAAAAAAGATGGTTAAGGTCTCTACTACGGTCATTTTGGGAACGATCGCCATGATAATCCTCGGCATCTCTAAAGCTGGCAGTATCATAAGAAACTGGTTTCAAAGAATGATTACTGACCTTTCCCGCATGGGTTAGCGTAAAACCACTCTTTTTCATCATCCGTTTGCCACGTGGGAGTTTAATGGAGCTCTTTTATTTCTATTCTCATCCGTTTGCCCCGGGAGGTTCATGGAGCTCTTTTTGGCATTTCTTGGCATTTGGTTCGGTACCGCAGGACTCTCCTCTGGGACACATGTTTTTCTCCTCGAATCTCTCAAATATCCTTCAAGTGCTTGCTGGAATCACGTAAATGAGACATATCGGCACTATGCATAAAAGTGTTCCAAGTGTCCCATTCTGATCCTGACCGTGGGGCATTGGGTGGTACGTTGTATAGGTCGCCAAAGAACCCTTCAGTTGCCTCACTTGGTGGGACTGTCGCCGAATTCAACTTTTGAACAAAAAAGGAAGGATATCGAAACTTGTTGGCGCGAAGCGCCTCGATTTTCTTGTCTTGTGTTCAATTTTTCTCCTTCTTCTCCGCTGGATCACCTTGTTTCGAGTGCTTTTCGGTAAACAAGGCGGCCCGCCACCGCGTCAGGCGACTGCAAGTGCCATCGGGGTGAAGAGTATGCGTGTCGCCTTTTTTAAATTATAAACAGTCGCCTCAAGAAAACATTGCATCGTCACTTTCGCATGTCCGCGATATCGCGCACGCTTTGATTGCTTGGAGAATGTGCTTTCAAACGGCATGCGAATGCTGGAGCGGAAACGGTCAAGATCGCGATTCTTTTCGGGATTGTTGTTTTTGCGTAGCGTCGATGGATGAAGGCCTAGCGCAAGAAGGATGCGATCGGTCTTTTTCGTGTCATACATCTTATCCATGAAGACGGTGCCTGCTTGTGGCGCGACGTTCTTGACCACAGCGAAGTCCTGCACATTCGCCGCCGTGACTGCCACCTTTGCCACGAGCCCGTGGCGCATGTCCACCGCATTGTGTCGCTTGTGGCCAAACCAGATGTTCGTCTTTGATTTTGCTCCCCAACGCGCATCTGTTGAACCTTGAAAAGAGTTACTTTCATGCTACCGATCCCGAGAAATTGTACAAGACATGTCCTCCATCGGGCGGTGATTATTTAAGAATGTGGACGCGCGTGATTGCAGAGGACCACATGGACAATCTTGGCGACTGCATTGATGCGTTCTATTTTATGGGACCGAGTGATGCGTGGAGCTTCTTTTCGAAAGATGTGCGCTGTGTCATGGACGGCGCGGAAGATTATCTTGCGCGCAAAATGGTGGTTGATCCGGAATACCGAATATATTTTGGAGATATCATCCATGGCGATATTCGTCGAAGGGAATTTATAGAGTATTACACATTCAAGGTCGGCGCCGGGTTCAGTTATGGTTCGCGGGATGAGTTGTGCATTTGGCGCACGTTGAACGCGATCCGCGTTAAACAGAGAGGCCTGGGCGCACAAATCCCCGCCTTCAGTGAAGGACGCCAGCTGAATCTCCTCAACCACGGCGACGTACTCACCGGATATGCTATCTGATGGCTACCGCACGACAAACCGCTCTATGCGGTTTTTTTTTAATTTGGACACAATTTATCGGACTTCGATCGGATCTTAGCGGAGACGCGCGGATCGTTGCGATTCATTCGCATGACTGCTATAGTAACTCTGAATTACGAAATTCGGATGCGGGCAGATTTTTTGCGGAGCCTTGCGGAGGCTGGCGAGCCGAGCAGAGCAAAAATTCAGCAGAATTTTATGCGTGCTCCGCAAAAAGTCCTGCCAAGACCGAATTTTGTAATTCAGAGATAGTAAAGATAAGAATCCTTACTTGGGCGACCCGTCATGTCGCGCCAGCGACAGCGAACATTTACCCGAATAGCGGAGAACTATTAAGAAAAATGCCCTTATTCAGTTTTTCAAAAAAGCGCAAAGTGCTGTTTGTCGCTTCAGAAGCTGCCCCATTTGCAAAAGCTGGCGGGTTGGGCGAGGTGATGTACGCCCTCCCCAGCGCTCTCAGGTCCCTTGGCGTGGACGTGCGCCTTATGATTCCCAAGCACTCAGGAAACAATACGACACGATTCCTCCCGCGTCCTATACTTGAAGGCCTTCGCGTGGCGACCGGAAGCGACGGAACGAAAGACGATGAGCCGAAGCAACTTATCTGCAATGTCTGGCAGTATGTGCCGCAAGATGATGAGAAGGACTCGTGTGTTGAAACGTACTTTCTTGAAAACGCGGAATACTTCGAGAAACGCTCGAATATATACGGATATACGGACGATGTCATCCGCTGGAACCTTCTCTGCAAGGGAACTTTGGAATTTCTCCTCAAACACGATTGGATGCCGGACGTGATCGTCTGCGCCGACTGGCAGTGCGGCTTTTTGCCGAATTACCTCGCGACGACGTATAAAGCCTATCCACAACTCAAACGCATTGCGACGGTATTTGCGATTCACAATTTGTATTTTCAGGGAATGTTTGACCACCGATTCGTTAACGAGATGGATGCCGACGACGGGCAGTCGCCTCTCCCGCCGTTTTTTAATCCGCGCCTGGGAAAAATCAACGCGATGCGCCGTGGTATTCTCTATGCGGACGAAATCGTTACTGTATCGCCTAATTACGCCAAAGAAATCATGACGAAGGAGTACGGCGAAGGATTGACCGATCTCTTGCTAGAGCGCCGCTTTCGCGTCCATGGAATTTTGAATGGTATAAATTATGCAGATTATGATCCAGCCACCGATCCAAACGTAAAACAAAACTATTCGCTGAAACATATTGCGGCGCGTCGAGAAAATAAGCGCGAATTGCAAAAACGGTTCGGTCTTAAAGAAGACCTCGACGCCCCGATCATCGCCATCGTATCGCGTCTTGTGGAGCAAAAGGGATTCGACCTGTTGTTGCCGGTCGCAGATTCGTTATTGCAGGAGCTCGGTTTTCAGTTGGTGGTCGTTGGTTCTGGTGATTCTAAATTCATGGGTTTCTTCAAGGAACTAGCCGGGCGTTTCCCGGGGCAAGTGAGCACGCACTTGCAATTTGATTCGGTGCTACCGCGCCTGGTCTACGCCGGTGCCGACATGATCCTCGTGCCGTCAAAGTATGAACCGTGCGGTTTGACACAAATGGAGGCATTGCGCTACGGTGCGATACCCATCGTCAGAAAAACCGGCGGGTTGATAGACTCTGTCGTCAACTATGATCCGAAAACACGAAAAGGAACTGGCTTCGTTTTCGAAAAATATGATCCGTTTTCTCTCGCTGTCGTCATCACCCGCGCATGCGAAAATTACGGCAACAAGGAAGTGTGGCAGCTTATAGAGCGGCAGGCGATGAGCGCGGATTTCTCGTGGAGCAAGTCGGCATCCGGATACGCCAGTCTTTTTGAAGAAGCGATCCGCTATCATGAACAGGAAATCAAAGATTCCTCGCCGGATGCGATACGAATGACGTAACGAATTCTTCAAGAACCATGAAATGGGCGCTATTATTGCACATTTATCAACCTATCCAGCAGTCTCCGCAGATGTTGGCGGCGATCGTTGAGCAAAGCTATCGTCCGCTCTTTTTGGGAATTAAACGTTCGCCACAAGCACGGGTCACGCTCAATATAACGGGTGCCTTGCTTGAACTCTTTGACCGCAACGGCCACCTTGATCTTATCGACCTCTTGCGCGAACTGGGGGCGGAAAGAAAGGTCGAGTTCACCGGATCGGCGAAATATCACGCGCTCCTGCCGTTTTTGGACGAGTCCGAGATCAAACGACAAATTGCAGAAAACACGAAGACCTGCAAGTTTTTTCTCGGTGATGCCTACAAACCGCGGGGATTTTTCCCTCCAGAGATGGCGTATACGAAAAATCTCCCCGCGATTCTCGAAGAAGAAGGTTTTCTCTGGTGCGTACTTGATGAGATAGCGCTCCCCGGTCGCGCCAAGGATGTCAATTATCATACACGGTATAAATTCACGGGGCGCAATCTCTCGGTCTTCTTTCGCGAACGCCGCATATCCAACCTTGTTATGAGTGCTGTCGTGAGAAGTGCTTCCTCGCTCGCCAAGGCGATGCAAGAGGAGTTGTCATCCGACCGACACATCATCACGGCAATGGACGGTGAAACGTTCGGGCATCACCGTCCGGGGCTTGAGCATCTCTTGTTTGAGATATTTGACGACCCGCTCTTTCATCTCGTCACGATGTCGGAACTCTTGGATGATTCGTATTCGGTCGTGGAAGTTGATCCAATAGAGTCAACGTGGGCATCAAGTCCGCTAGACATAGAGGAAGGGATCCAGTTCATTTCATGGTCCGATCCGTCCAATGATATTCACTTTCTACAGAAGGAATTCGTCGCGCTTGCGCTTCGGCTCGTACGCGCGCTACCTCAAGACATGAAGGGGCGCGATGTTTTGAGGGGGCGCATGGACGAAGCTCTGGCGAGCGATCACTTTTTCTGGGCATCGGCAAAACCATGGTGGAGCGTCGAGATGATCGAGGATGGCGCGTACCGTCTACTGGAGATCGTCCGTGATATCCCGGGCGTGTCGGAAAGCGAACTCTCCACCGCGGCGCGTCTCTACGAACGAATCGTTTCCACCGCATTTGAGTGGCAGAGGAGCGGAAAGATCAGAGAATTGTACGAAAAACAACATGCCGTCACTCGCATTCCATTTTACGATCGGACCGTTGGCGCAGGCGGCGATATGACCGTCGAATATGCGGCATTTATGGAACTGTTCAAAAAGGAAGAACTTAAAGCGGTAGATCGAGGTGAATATGAACAAGCGATCCTTTGGAGAGATGCGATGTACAAACTCGAACACAAACAAGATATCTATGATGCGGTGAATGTGATCGATCTACTGCGCACCAAAATTTCCAACGAAGAAGTGGATCGCATGATCGCCGCGCACAAAGAACAATACCGCTTACTGCGCGGCGGTCAGCCCGAGCAACGAAGCAATTGAGAGTCTGGCGACTTTTAATGAGACGGGTTCTAAGTAATAACGCATGGAAAGGCTTATCGAAACATACAAGAGTTGGCGATACAAAAACACATGGCTGTTGATCATCAGTGTTGTCGCCTTCTTCTATCTCGCCGGAACACCATTCGTCGAACGCATCATCGCAGCACTTGGGGGTCTCAGCTATGTAGGCTCGTTCATTGCAGGGATCTTTTTTGTCTCAACCTTCACCGTCACGCCTGCCGGGATCGTCCTCTATCATCTTGCGGAGTTGCAGAACCCGCTCGGCGTTGCTCTCAGTGCTGGACTCGGCGCGGTTATCGGCGATTTTATTATCTTTCACTTTTTCAAAGACCATGTGTTTGAGGAATTGAAGCCGGTATTCGGCAAACTTGGAAACCATCCAATACTTCGCATACTGAGTACGCCGTACTTTGCATGGATTCTCCCTGTTTTAGGAGCATTCATCATTGCCTCGCCGCTCCCTGATGAGGTGGGTATTGGGCTTATGGGCATATCGCGCATGAAAAGCTGGCAATTTCTCATCCTAGCATTCGCGCTCAATGCGATCGGGATCTTTTTCATCGTTACGCTCGCGCTCTCCATCTGACCTCATAATGGAGATATTGCGCTGAAATAATTGGAGCAAGGATTTTTGATATAACATTATTCGGGGTTTCTGCTACTCTGACTAAGGCGGAACTATATGGAAAGGCTACGAAAGCGACATTTCGACTGAAGCATGATAAACTTTTTTGGTGGAACAGTCGTGTAAGATGTAACAACTATTCGGCGTGTTTGACGCCCATGTCTCAATGAACCACGAGAAACCAATTGTCTACGCCGATGATGACACCGAATCTGTCAGTATGTTATTGCGTCTGCGCGTTCCCGTGCTTTTGGTAGGCCTTTGCCTTGGAGTGCTGATCTCGCTTCTAACTTCGCGATTTGAAGAAGTACTGAAGTATGATGTGCGTGTGGCGTTCTTTCTCCCGTTCATTGTCTACATGGCCGCGGCGCTTGGTTCACAGACGGAGGCGATCTACGCAGGCGACCTTAAGAACGGGAAAGCCAAATTTCATGCTTACCTTGTTAAGGAGTCATTCATCGGTTTTTTTGTGGGTGCGGGGTTTGGCCTTGTCTCAGGCATTGTGGCATGGTGGTGGATGGAAAGCACTGCGCTTGGTTTTTCGGTTGGACTATCGATGTTTGCCGCGCTACTCGTTGCGCCGCTCGTTGCACTCATCACGACGCAGGCATCACAGTATCTTCGCGAGGATCCTGCAGTTGAGTCTGGTCCGGTTGCAACGGTAATCCAGGACATGGTCAGTGTAGTCATTTATGGCACGGTGAGCAGTTTCGTTATTCTTTAGAAGTAAGCCTTCACATACCACAGACTGCCAAGGGTCTCTCTTTGGCTCTGAAGGGTGAGACCTTGGAGAAGTTGGCCGTTACACTTCACCGAATTTCCTGATGCTTTGAATGCTAAGGGATGGAATAGATGATCTGCTGGGACACGAGCGGCAACCCGGCCGCCCCGTTGGTACTCCCGGCTGAAAACAGCCCTTGCGTTTTTTTTCGGACCATACTAGACTACCCGTACCCTCATTGAGTACGGGGGCTTTTCTTAAACAATGCCGACCATCAATCAACTCATAAAACGCAGTCGCAAAGACGTGCGCCGCAAGTCCAAAGCGGTGGCGATGGCGCGTGGCTTCAATTCCATACAAAATCGCCCGATTTATTATCCATCTCCTTTCAAGCGCGGCGTGTGCACGAAGGTGACGACGATGACTCCGCGCAAACCGAACTCCGCCATTCGCAAGATAGCGCGCGTGCGGCTCACGAACGGCATGGAGGTCACCGCCTACATCCCGGGCATCGGCCACAACCTCCAGGAGCACTCGGTCGTTGTCGTGCGTGGGGGTCGCGTCAAAGACCTTGGGCTTCGCTACACGATCGTTCGCGGACGCCTTGACGCTTCCGGAGTTGAGAACAGGAAGCAGGGACGTTCACAATACGGTGCGAAGCGTGCCGAGAAAAAGTAACAAATAATAACCGAAATTACCCATGCGCCGAGCAGTAAAAAATCGTAATATTCGACAACCCGATCTCAAGTACAAGTCACTTGAGGTTTCGCAGTTGGTCAATTACGTTATGTGGGACGGGAAGAAAACGGTCGCGGAGAAGATTGTTTACGGCGCGCTTGATGAGGTTAAGAAACAGCTGAAGGTTGAAGATCCGATGGAGACGCTCAAAAATGCGCTTCGAAATGCCGGTCCTGTCATGGAGATTCGCTCTCGTCGAGTCGGCGGCGCCAACTATCAGGTGCCGCGCGAAGTGCGTCCCGAGCGCCGTACGTTTCTCGCTCTTCGCTGGATCATTGGCGCCGCACGAGCGAAGAAGGGCGCCCCAACCGCAAAGAAACTTGCCGATGAGATTATCGCCGCCTCGAAGAATGAAGGCGAAGCGATAAAGAAACGCGAGACGGTGCACAGGATGGCTGAGGCGAATAAAGCCTTCGCCCACTTTGCCTGGTAGTTTTCATAGCCACCGCCTTTCATATCTTTATTGTTTTATTTTGAGATGGGTTCTAATAAAAACCTGCAAGGTTGTTGACACTAAATGTGGGCATGCTAAGCTCCATCAATCGTTCTCTTTAATCCGCCTTTCTCCTTTTTCTCCTCCCCATGGAGAGGAAGAAGAATGGAGGCGCGATATTGAGGGACGGGGAATCAGCAGGTTTTTTCTGCAAGCGAGAAAAATTCTCAACGTTTAATTTGAGATGCAGTGCGAGGCGGAGCCGAGGAGTGTCGCGATGACCGTACTTTCGTACTGTCTCGCGGCCACCGCAGGCGACAACGACGCAATGCGCTCAAATTGGACGTTGCGTAAGTAATAACACCTAAAACCAAATGGCAAAAAAGTCTACAATAGCCCGTCAAAAAAATCCCAAGTTTTCCACTCGAGCGACGAATCGTTGTTTTAGGTGTGGTCGCAAGCGCGGATATATGCGGGACTTCGACCTGTGCCGTATTTGTTTCCGCGAATTAGCCAATGAGGGAAAGATTCCCGGTATCACCAAATCATCATGGTAATTACTGACCCAATCGCGGACATGCTGGTGCGCATAAGAAATGCGGGGAGCGCAGGGAAGGCGGTTGCTTATGTGCCGTATTCCGACCTAAAGTTACGCATTGCGCACGTGCTCATGAAAGAAGGATATATTTCGTCGGTCACGCGAAAAACATTGAAAGGAAAAACAACCGGACGAATGATCGAGCTTGGCATAAAATATGACCTGTCTGTACAGACAGGCGGATCACGACAGCCGCGTGTTCGCGGAGCTGAGCGCGTTTCTCGTGCGTCGCGTCGTCTCTATGTGGGGGCGAGAGATATTCATCCGATTTATCAAGGACACGGCGTTATGCTCCTCTCGACCCCAAAGGGAATCTTGACCGGGGACGATGCTCGTAGGGAACATGTCGGAGGAGAAATTATTTGTAAGGTATGGTAATGAAAAATAAGGAGTGAAACGACTATAATTTTCTTACCCCGCACCTTCTTCCATAAATAATTCAACACTTATCATGAACAAAGCACACACAAAACAAGCCATGCACAACATCGAACCCCTGAAGGTGCGGGGTGCTCAGTTTTATTACTCGTTTTCACTCGTATAAAACTGGCATGTCCCGACTTGCAAAAAAACCAATTATGATCCCCGAGAAAACCACTGTGACTTTGGACGACACAGTACTTCGTGTCAAAGGCCCGCTTGGCGAACTTTCTCGCGCGTTTCCTCGCGTCGTTCTGATCAAGATTGACGGCGCTGAAATCACAGTTTCACTTCGCGACGCATCGCGTGAATACAAGGCTCTTTCTGGAACAGCGGTCGCGCACATCAAAAATATGATCGCCGGAGTACATAAGCTATACGAAAAAAAGCTGTTAATCGAGGGTGTCGGCTTCAAGGCGGACGCACAGGGAACGAAGTTGAACATGGCGCTTGGATTTTCTCATCCGATTATTGCAAATGTGCCGAAAGGGTTGAATGTTGTGACGGAGAAAGGGACAATCAACATTTCAGGTATCGATAAGGACGCCGTCGGACAGTTTGCGGCCAAGGTTCGCTCGTTCAAAGAACCGGAGCCTTACAAAGGGAAAGGTATTCGTTATGTCGATGAGGTTGTCAGACGTAAGCAGGGGAAGAAGACCGCATAGGCTGAGTTAGTAGATATCAGTCACCAGTTGCCAGCGCACACGAAGACCATGAATCCCGTTAGAGGTCGCGGACACGACATATAATTAAACAAAACATGAACAGCAAACAGATTACAAAAGTTAACCAGCTAGAAACGCGAAAGGCTGTACTCGCGTCCTATCTCTAACCGGCATGAACAAGGTCGAACAAAAAAATTATCACATCATGCGCCGTCGCAATAGGATACGCGCAAAGATTTCTGGCACGAAAGTAGCGCCACGTCTTGCCGTTTTTCGTTCCGCACGCCATATAAACGCGCAGTTGATCGACGACAAAGAAGGAAGGACGCTCGCTCACGCATCCGACATAAAGATGAAAAAAGGAACAAAGTCGGAACGCGCCGTTTCGGTCGGAAAAGATATCGCGAAAAAGGCCAAAGAGGCCAAGATTACAAAGGCAATTTTTGATCGCGGGGGATTTTTGTATGCCGGACGCGTGAAAGCGCTCGCCGATGCGGCACGCAAGGAAGGACTCGTCTTTTAGAAAATTAACGTGCAACG
>ERZ1292640.2035-Hain-H43-02um-R1-2035-length-16503-cov-7_pt2 | contig 10025 bp, 8 predicted proteins | sample MGYA00564404_ERZ1292640 | MGnify/ENA primary metagenome ERZ1292640 (study PRJEB36523, sample SAMEA6512636) | groundwater metagenome | collected 2019-01-08 | study: AquaDiva: Metagenomics assemblies of 32 groundwater samples | reverse complement strand
GAATATTCTGAGGACCATTTGAGAGCCGTCCTCGCCACCGCTGATGAATGGTACGAAGCCTTCGCCAGAAGCCCCGCGTTTGCGCTCCTGAGCGATTCACACCAACGAAAGGCCGGGGCCATCACTGAATTCTTCGCGCGTTATGCCTACGAATATCTCGGTTTGTCCCCCCGCGAGTGGGACCGCGGCGCCGTTGTGGAATGCTGCACGGAGATTTTGCCCCGAAAAGTGTCGGCCGAGATTTCTTACTTTGAGGCGATTGCGCCGGTGTTGAGCGCGTTTTTCAGATTTCTGGAAGATGAATCCCTCCTCCCCAATGGGCGCGCCTTGGCTAAAGCCGCAGCAAGTTTGCATGATGAAATCGTCGCCAATTCCAAAGACCGGAGCAATTGGGGTCCGGCCAAACACTTTGTCATGGCCGCTCAGGATGCCGGCGTGGACATCAGCGAACCCGGTGCGCTTGAAGCCTTCATGTTGCAGTTCAACCTGCAGCAGATCGCCCGCTCCAGAACGGCCCATGCCAGGCAGTCGCCATGGCCCCTTCCCAGCGCATTGCTGACGGAGGACCGTAATTCCCGGCCACCTGTCGCTCCCTACGATCCCTGCCCTTGTGGAAGCGGAAGGAAATACAAGTTCTGCTGCAAACAGAAAGACTGAAGGGCATCATCGGATTTGGCAGAAGGACAGGTTCGTGGCCGAGTGGTGGCTCAGTTCCGCCAAACTCGTCCTCAATCGCAATTACGACTGCTCCTTCGACGTGCATGACTGGACCGGAGTCATCCCTTTCCTTGAAGGCAAGGCAGGCGTCTCGTAGCCGGTTTGGGCGCAATTCACCCAAGCTTCATTGTCGCCGATGGTGAGGACGCGGACCCGCTCGGGCGCGAGCCAGAGGGGGAAGTTGCCGGCGTAACGCTCGATGAGGAAGTCGAGGAAGCGCTCCTGGCGGAAACCGCCTTGTGTTATTGGTGACCGGCGATGCTGCGCACGAACGCCTTCAACGGCTCAAAAGCCAGGGCTTGCCAAGGAATCGCACCCTTTTGTGCAGCGCGGCCAAGCTGCGGATCGATCACGTCCGCAGCCAGAGCATATCCCGCGAATCGCGCTTTCGCCGTGTTGGCCGGCTCCTGACCCTGCTTGCTCAAGCAATCGAAGAATTCATTTACGCACGGGAGCAACTTTGCCCGCGCGCTCCGCTCCATTTCCTCGATGGCCTCCAAGCAGAGTGTTTCCAGCATGCCGGGCCTGGTGCAATCAGGCAGGACGAACACGCCCACTTGTGGTCTCTTCTCCTGGACCGATGTGAGCGCTGCGATCCGATCGGGGACCGGCAGAGCGAATGACGGGTTCTCTTCGTTGAATCCCTCGATTGCGCTGACAACGCTTTCGAAGGCTTTGGAAGCAGCGTCCGCTTCTGCGTCGCGGATGATGCCGAGGCGCCGCACTCGCTGCCGAAACTCGGCTTTTGTGGCAAATGCGTTAAGGAACAGCTTGAGATTGGCCGCTTCCTTTTCGCCAAATGTGCGGGCCTCGACCTGGTCCTTAAGTCGAAGATCCTTCTCAATTAGTTCGCGGAGAAACATCTCCAGCGTGCGGCCTTCCGACAAAATGATTCCTGGAGTGCGAATGTCCCGGCCAAGGCTCAATTGCTCCGGACTCGGCCGTTGCGGCACGCTCATTTGCGGATCTCCAGATTGTTCTCCAACGCGTAAGCGAGAGTCTCCTGGGAGAGTGCGACCGCCTCGATCTGGCCGTTGACAACCTGCATTCGTTGAACGCCCAATTCATCCGTGCCAGAATCCGTTTGTCCAGTCCCTCGGCGGCGCACTCCGCGGCGCACTGATCTTAGTCTTTCTTGACTTAGTCTTTCTTGAACGCCCAATTCATCCTTGCCGCGCTCCACGGCGGCTGCCAGCGCAGCGCGAACGCACTCCAAGCTATGAGTGGTCGCAAACACCTGGACGTTCTCCTGCTCGCAGACAGCAAGCAATCCTTTCCATATCGGCAGGAGGTTGGAGGTGAAGATTCCGTTCTCGATTTCGTCCACCAGCAGCACGTTGGTGCGCGCAGAGAGGATTTCCGTGTAGATGTGCAACAACCGATTGAACGCCTGGCCCATCTGCGGTGCGGGGATGGCTCGCGAGAGTCCGATGTCCACAAATACCAGCGGCGAACTGGTGCCGGGCAACTTCGCATAGCGCAATCGCCGGACGTCGGGATTGATTTCGCGCATGACTTGCTCGATCCGCAGTTCGCCTCCCGCATTGAGCGCGACTTGATTGTATCGCTCGGCATCCTCGACCGGATCGGAAGGGCGGATAGACAGGCGAGACACCCGCAGGTTTGGGGGCGAGGCAAGGCCGGGGATGGTTTCAATGTTGGTCTGTCTAATGATCAGAGGCGTTTCCCGCTTTCCCGCCTCAACCACACGGAACAGGACCGTTGCTTGAGAGGGCGAGGAGCGCTCTTCACTGTTGAGCTGCACCTGCGTTCCGTCGCTGGTGGAGGCGATCAGTGAAATCCTGTTCCTGAGGTCGCGGTCATAAAACAGCCACAGCCAGAAGTTCTCAAAATCGTCTCGCGTGCCTTCGTTGGGCAAGTGCTCTTTCGAAGGCTGGCCCGTCTGCTGATTGCTTCGGAATGCCAGCGGCAAGCTCTGGAGGGCGGCGCCATCGCCCAGCAACAAAGTGAGTGCCTCAAGGACGCTCGTCTTTCCCGTGTCATTTCCGCCCACCAGAATCGTCACCCTACGGAGATGGTCCAAAGTGACGCTCTTGAGTCCGCGAAAATTCTGGATTGCCAGCTTCGTTATCATGACGGCTCTTTTGAGCGATGATTTAAGGTTTTCGTTCCTTTATGGCGAGCAGAATCCCCGCCACCACTTCCGCCCGCGGCTTCACTCCTTGCTGGCCTTTGCCGTGGATGCGCACTGCGACGGCGTTGGCTTCCTGTTCACGCTGGCCCACGACGAGGATGTGGTGGACGCGCGCTTCTTCGGCGCGCTGGATGCGGCCCATGAGCTTGTCGTTGCTGATTTCCAATTCGGCGCGGACTTGCTGGGCCCGCAGCTCGTTCACGATCCCTTTGGCGTAATCGAGTTGTTGCTCCGTGACCGGCAGGACTCGCACCTGCTCGGGTGCCAGCCAGAGCGGGAAGTTGCCGGCGTAATGCTCGATCAGGAAGCCGATGAACCGCTCGTGCGTCCCCAGTGGGGCGCGGTGGATGCAGAGCGGGGTCTTGTCCGTGTTGTCTTTGTCGCGATAGACCAGGCCGAAGCGCTTGGGCACGGCGAAATCGACCTGGTTGGTGGCGATGCTGAATTCGCGGCCGATGGCGCTCCAGACCTGCACGTCGATCTTCGGGCCGTAGAACGCCGCTTCGTTCGGCACCTCGACATAATTGATGCCGCTGGTCTTGAGGACGTCTCGGACCATGTTCTCGGTTTGAATCCATAGCTCCGGCTCGTTGACGAATTTCTGGCCGAGCTTGGCGGGGTCGTGCGTGCTGAAGCGCATCACGTATTTCTCGAGGCCGAAGATTTTGAAATACTTCAGATACAACTCGTTCACCGCGTTGAACTCTTCGGCGAATTTCTCCGGCTGGCAGTAGATGTGCGCGTCGTTCATGTTGAGCGAGCGGACGCGCATGAGGCCGAAGAGTTCGCCCGATTGTTCGTAGCGGTAGTTCGTGCCGTACTCGGCCAGGCGCAACGGCAAATCGCGATAACTGCGCGGCTCCGCCGCAAAAATGCGGTGGTGATGCGGGCAGTGACGTATCACAATCCAGGTTTCTCGTTGGCTTAATGTCATTTGACAGCGGCTTCGTCACGTCGTGGCAGAGCCTCTAGTTCTTGTTCGATTTTCTCGGCCAGCGCGAGATCAACGACGATGACGGAGCACAGCTTTTGGAGGGAGGCATGCACGATTGGTCGTGCTTTCGTGGGGTGAATCCCACATGCGATGAGAACGACGCCTGGCCAACGCTCGATTCCTTTCTTACTTTGAGCCGTGATTTCAACCAGGTGGCGGCGTTTCAGTCCAATCCAGCGAGCATCTATTTCTTCGAGCTTCGCATTCTGCGACGGCGACAGGTTCAGAGTGAGAGGTATCGGCACGCCAGCGATTTCACCTGCAAGGAACTCAAAGTCCATTGGAGTGAGATGTGCAAGTGCGTTGCATTCCTCGGTCCACTCGCTCACGGGCGTCGCCGGTCCGACGCTCGTGAGCAATGCCGTCATCTGAGAAATGAGCGGTGTCTTTGTGCCAAAACCGCCGAAAATCCGCGCATACCGTGGAACATTGGTGAAGCGTTGCTGCCATTCCAACGCGTCTTCCTTATTCGCCTCCCCTGGAATCACAGCCGGAATCCCGTCAAGACTCGGAGGGGACTTTAACGGGCTGGCTGAGACGGCGCTGTTCAAGATTTTCGCCAGAGTCGAGGCCGAGTCTTTTGAAGAACTCGCGATCGCTTCACCGCGCACAGGAACAAAGGCCGCGATCCGGCTCCCAAGCCCACAAAGCGGCGCCGCAATGAGCGCCATTTCGCTCGCCAGGGCACGCATCGTCGAGCCATAGGCGATGCCGCAGACGCCGGAAAGCCTTCTGAGGAGGAGTGGGGCAGCGAGGCGCGCGAACACTTGCAACTTTTCGTCTTCTGTGCTTTGGCGGGCGGGTGGAGCAAGGACGATCACTTCTCGAAGTGTGGAGGCTCCGGCCTCCTCCAGTTTCTTAAGCAACCGCTTTCCCACGTCCTCAGCCATCAGCGTTCGGGAAAACTCACACAATTCCTCGATCTCGAACTTTTGGGGATTGATTGATAACCGAAGAAAGCCCTGCGTTAGGGATCTCTTTTTCCAGAAACAAAAGGTGGCTGCATCGAGATGCATCTGCCTGGCGATCACCTTGTCGAGCAGAGCGCCAGCAGCGGCGACATGCAGGCTGAATTCTTTCAAGTCCGATTCAGAGAGTCGTTTTCTAGGCATAGCCGCAGTCTGGCAAATGTTGCAGTCTTCGCAAGCCCAACCTCTGTCTCAAAAACGCCTTAATGTTTTTGCGGTACAGCTCGGAAAATCTGCGGGTAACCAGGATGGTAAGGCTGCTATGACAACACCAAAGTTTTTGGGAACGAATGCATCCAATCGAAGGCCGGCGATCGTCGCTGCTGGCGCGGCTGTCGGTGATAGAACCGTCTTCCTCGACGGCGGCCTTGTTTCCGGCCAGAAAATCCACCTAAACGGCGTGCCAATCCTGTCAGCAGGAGGAGTTGCACCGCGCGCGGCATCTTGGCTCTCGAAATGGGGCTTCGACGTATCGTTTGTTAGTGCTATCGGCCAGGACGATACGGGTGACATGATCCTCGCGCACCTTCGACAAGCAGGCGTCGACACTGAATACATTCACCGTTACAAGGGCAGGACCTCAGAATCGTGGCTCGTCGTCGAGAAGAGTACACGCCGGGAGCGGACCGCCATCATGTCCCTGTCGCCTGAACTGCAAGAGCAGCGGTTGAGCAAAGCTCGCATCGCGGCAATTGTCCGGCTCAACGACGCGCTCGTCGTTGACGGCGCTGGGAACGAAGCAGATCAGCGGGCGTTGGCTTTGGCGTTCGCCAAAGCGGGTCGTCCCGTCGTTGTCAACGTTGAGTGTGTCGAATCGGTTACCGTGGACCTGCTGCCCATCGCATCCGTGGTGGTCGTTTCGGAGCAGTTCATACGCGGAAAATATCCGCACCAAACTACAGTCGCGGCGTTGCAGCGGCTTGCGGTTTCGGATCGGTGCATGCTTTTGGCTGCCACACTCGGCTCACGCGGCTCTGTCGCTCTCGCGAGAACATCGAGCGGATGGAAAGCGCTAGACACCGGCGTGGCCGCGGTTGAGCACTTGCTGGATACAACCGGGGCTGGCGACGCATGGCTCGCCGGCATTACGGCCAGCTTTCTGAAACGTCTGGGCTGGGCAGAGTCAATCCGCATCGCGACTGCCGCGTCGGCTTTCGCGGTCGAAGCCGTGGGATTCCCGGCAGCACCTCGATGGCGCAAACTCGCCGAGCGAGCGGCTCGTGTGCCGCAGGAGTTCAAATCCACTCCGACGGGCGTCACTGGTAGCACGTTCAAGACTGCGATTCATGAGGACTCGAAACCAAGGACAGTGGTTCCTCAAAAGACCTCAACAGTTATTGCTGTGGTATTCGACCTGGACGAAACACTCACTGGGAGCCCGCACATCCGTGCTTGGCGGAAGGCGCTGAAGATAATGGGGCTTAAGGTCCCGCCTCATGTCTGGACCGAGTTTGCCATTCGTCAACGCGGGGTCAGCAACCTTGATGGCGCGAGCGCGTTGCAGGATTTGTTGGGCGTCAGCCTTGACTTGGAGCGGCTGGTTTCGTTGAAAAAGCACGCGGCAATCGAGATGGCTGCGAGCGTTCCTCTTTATCGCGACTTTTGTGAGGCGTTGCCAGACCTGCACGCCCGGTTCCGCTTGGCCGTGTGGACCTCCTCGAACCGTGAGTACTGGCAGACCTTGTGCCGACGTTTCCCGGAACTCGCGTCAATCCCGTGCGCGACGATCGAGACCTATGTTAAGTCCAAACCCGATCCCGCAGGGTGGTTCGAGAGTTTGCGCTTGATGGGACTCAAGCCACAGGATGCTCCGAGGGTCGCCATGGTGGGAGACAGCATCGCAAAGGATCTCGTTGGTGCCAAAAATGGAGGCTGTGAGAGGAGAATCCATTTTCTGAAAAGAGGACGCGTCGCTGAACCCGACAATCCAAAGGTCGTCTGGGCAACGATCCACGATCACCGTGATCTGCTGCGGCTTCTCAGTAGTTGAAGTTATTCAGCGCAATCCGACGATGAACAAATCCTCAATCGGAGAAACAGCCAGCAGGTTTTTGTTGAACGCAGCCCGTTGAATTCGGCTCCGTCCAACCATACTAATTTGGAATGGCTGCTCCTTCACGACCTCCGTTCTCGGATCGCGGCAAGAATGTCGGCAACGACTTCGCCCTTCGGCTTAGCGCCAATGTTGCCTTTGCCGTGAAGGCGGACGCTAACGTTCCCGGCGTGCATGTCGCGCGGGCCAATGACGAGCATGGTGTGCACTTTGGCTTCTTCGGCGCGGAGAACCTTACCGTTGATTTTGTCCGTGCCGTAGTCGCCTTCCGCTCGGACCATGTTCCCGCGGAGTTCGTTCACGATGGCTTTGGCGTAGTTCACCAAAGGCTCTTCGTCGCCGATGGTAAGGACGCGCACCTGATCGGGCGCAAGCCAGAGCGGGAAGTTGCCGGCGTAATGCTCGATCAGGAAGCCGATGAACCGCTCGTGCGTCCCCAGTGGGGCGCGGTGGATGCAGAGCGGGGTCTTGTCCGTGTTGTCTTTGTCGCGATAGACCAGGCCGAAGCGCTTGGGCACGGCGAAATCGACCTGGTTGGTGGCGATGCTGAATTCGCGGCCGATGGCGCTCCAGACCTGCACGTCGATCTTCGGGCCGTAGAACGCCGCTTCGTTCGGCACCTCGACATAATTGATGCCGCTGGTCTTGAGGACGTCTCGGACCATGTTCTCGGTTTGAATCCATAGCTCCGGCTCGTTGACGAATTTCTGGCCGAGCTTGGCGGGGTCGTGCGTGCTGAAGCGCATCACGTATTTCTCGAGGCCGAAGATTTTGAAATACTTCAGATACAACTCGTTCACCGCGTTGAACTCTTCGGCGAATTTCTCCGGCTGGCAGTAGATGTGCGCGTCGTTCATGTTGAGCGAGCGGACGCGCATGAGGCCAAAAAGTTCGCCCGACTGCTCGTAGCGGTAGTTCGTGCCGTATTCGGCCAGGCGCAACGGGAGGTCGCGATAACTGCGCGGCTCCGCTGCAAAAATGCGATGGTGATGAGGGCAGTTCATGGCTTTGAGGTAGTAGCGCTGAACGTTTGGAAGGAAGACGGCCAATGATTCGGCTCGGCGTTTATCTCTGAACGCGTCGGAAACTTCTGCGGGTGCCTTGCCAGCTTCAACTTCTTCCTCAATTAGTCTTAGAGCGGCGACGTCAGGTAATGCGCTCGATCCTCCAGTCGACTTGGCGCGAACGTAGTTGGCCAAAACTCGGTCTGCTTCCGCAATCAATCCCTGGATGCGCGTACGTTCCTCTTTTTCTTCATCCAGTTCCATCGGCGGAAACATCGAGTCCGCGTAGAGCAGCGGCAGATGGCCCGAAGTCAGATACATCTTCTCCTTGGCGATGTGCGGCGTCTTCACGCGCACGTAACCGGCAGCAAACTCGGTTTCCTTGGCCAGCTTTTCCAGTTCCTCCACGATGGCCGTGCCCTTGGGCAGCCAGAGCGGCAGGCCGGGGCCGACGAATTCGGTGTCGATGGCAAACAGACCCATCTCCTGGCCGATCTTGCGGTGGTCACGCTTCTTGGCTTCATCGACCATCGTGAAGTAGGCCTCCAGCTCGGTCTTGTTCTTGAACGCCGTGCCGTAGATGCGCTGGAGCTGCGGGTTTTTCTCGTCGCCCTTGTAATAGGCGCTGGCCACGCTCGTGAGCCGGAACGCGCCGATGTTGCCGGTGCGCATCACGTGCGGCCCGGCGCAGAGGTCAATGAAGTCGCCGTTCCTGTAATAGGAGATCGTCTCGCCTTCGGGGATGTCCTCGAGGTTGCCGATCTTGAACTTGCTCGGGTTGGCCGGGCGCTCGGTCAATCCGCCGAGGCGTCCGCTTTGCGCGTCCTTCAGCGCCTCTTCGCGCGTGACGACCATCTTCTCGAAGGTGTGGTTGGCCTTGATTTCCTTCTTCATCTCCTCCTCAATCTTCGGAAAATCTTCGGGCGAGATGCGGTGGCTGAGTTCGACGTCGTAGTAAAAGCCGTTTTCGACCGGCGGGCCGGCGGCGAATTGGGCGTCGGGCCAGAGGCGGAGGATGGCGGTGGCCATGACGTGGGCGCAGGAATGGCGCAACCGCTGCAGATCGGTCATTTTGGCGCGGTCGTCGAGGGTCTTGCGGTCTTTCGGTTGTTGGTTTTCTTCGGGCATAGGTTTCAAAGATTTTAACCGCAGATGGACGCAGATGGACGCAGATTTCTTGCGGTGGCTGGGCTGCGGCGGTGAGGCGGACAAAAGGCATAGCCGCACGGTCCAGCCGGCAGATGATGTTTTTGTAGTTTGTTATTTGTGCTCATTGGCGTTGATCCGCGGCTGTTAGGACGATACGTTCCCATTCCAGCTTGGCGTGCTTGAAGTTCAGAATGAGACCGACGGGGAGTTTGATAATGCGGAGGTAGTTTAGTAACTGTCCACGTTCATGGTCGATTATCCGATCAATGCACTTGGCGTCCACGACAACCTTCCCGAAAGCGATCAGGTCGGGGATGAACTCGCCGACGTGCGCACCCTTGTAGAGCACCTCGAAGCGTCGTTGCTGATCAAAGGCAATACGGCGCAGCTTGAACTCCACAACCAGCGAATTCTCATAAAGTTTTTCATTGAGGCCGTGGCCAAGTTCATTCAGCACGTCGAACGCGCAGCCGATAATGGCGTGAGTCTCCTCTTTGCATGGAAAATCATCTGCGTTCATTTGCGTTTATCTGCGGTTCAATTCAATAAACAAAAACGCCTCGAAATAGCAATCGAGGCGCGGGCGTTCATGGTTTTTACATGAACGCTAGACTATTGTGGTCGTCGTCCGAAGCGGAACTAACATGCCCGGAACATATTGAGGACAGGGCTTCTTGGCAAATGATTTTCCATCTGCTTGGCCCAGCGCGATATAGGCGGCACCATAAGCGCCCGCCAATTCGCCCAGTTCGGCCGCCAGCAGCTTCACCCGGTGCCCGCCGGGCCGCCACTCGACCAGATCGAGCGCTTGTTGCAGCGGCTCGAACAAGGCTTTCCCCGCCCGCGCGATGCCGCCGCCGATGATGACCGCCTCCGGGTCCAGGATATTGACAAACGAAGCGATGGCACAGGCCAGATACCTTACTGATGTCAACCATACCGCCGAAGCCTCAGCATCACCCGCCAAGTGCGCGGCAATGAGATC
>ERZ1292640.3676-Hain-H43-02um-R1-3676-length-11885-cov-4_pt2 | contig 10026 bp, 7 predicted proteins | sample MGYA00564404_ERZ1292640 | MGnify/ENA primary metagenome ERZ1292640 (study PRJEB36523, sample SAMEA6512636) | groundwater metagenome | collected 2019-01-08 | study: AquaDiva: Metagenomics assemblies of 32 groundwater samples | reverse complement strand
AAAAGATGCTCATGTCCCTTGAGACTTGCAAGAAGTTGCATTTCAAACACAGGCATCCACCCACCACCGATCACGGCCACTCGACGTTTTTGGAGCAGAGACGAAAACAAATCCACCATCTCAGCATCCATCGGCGTCTTGCTTCTGGCGAGTGTTCCATCCAGATCGAACACGAACAATTCTTTTTCATGGATATCTGTGGGCATAGGGAGTAGGGAGTAGGGAGTAGGGAGTAGGGAAAACGAGTTCATCGCACCTACAACCTAAAACCTACTACCTGATACTTGCGACTTTTGTTGAAATCACGTACGATTTAAGAGAATTAAACACACATCTCTATGGAACTTCTTTGGGTTCTCGTCATTGTCGTCGTCCTCATCTCGCTGTGGCTCATTCTAACATATAACGGCCTTGTCACCTCTCGCAATCGTGTGGAGGAAGCGTGGTCAGATATTGAGGTGCAGATGAAGCGTCGCTATGACCTCATCCCAAATCTCATCGCAACTGTAAAGGGCTATGCTGGGCACGAGGAAAACGTGTTCACCAAAGTCACCGAGGCACGCACGGCGGCTATGGGAGCACGAACCATGGCTGAACATGGGGCTGCAGAAAACATGCTGACCGACACATTGAAATCCCTTTTTGCTGTCTCAGAAAATTATCCTGCCCTGCAAGCCTCACAAAACTTTTTACAACTTCAACACGAACTCACCGACGCCGAGGACAAAATCCAAGCCTCGCGTCGCTTCTACAACACAAACGTCCGCGACTTCGCGACCAAGCTCCAGGTGTTCCCAACCAACCTTGTTGCTGGCCTGTTTGGTTTTGTGAAGCGAGAATTTTTTGATGCACCCGATGTCGTCATGAACGCGCCGGAAGTGAAGTTCTAAAAATAGGTTGTAGGTTTTAGGTTGTAGGGAATACATTTCCGAACTTTCTACCACCTACCACCTACAACCTACTCCCCCCTTCCCCATGTACTCCCAAATCGACGCCAACAAACGCAAGACATGGCTGCTCATCTCGCTCTTCACAATTGTGATTGTTGGATTGGGTTGGTTCTTTGGTGAATACACAGGAGTTGGCAACGCTGGCATCATCGTCGCGGTTCTCTTTGCGACATTCATGAACCTCACTGGCTACTTCTGGGGTGACAAGGTCGCACTCGCGTCCTCTGGCTCAAAGGAAATCAAAAAAGCCGACAACCCTCGTCTGTGGCGCATGGTGGAGAACTTGGCGATCACTGGCGGCATGCCCATGCCAAAGGTCTACGTTATGAACGACCCTTCCCCTAACGCCTTTGCCACAGGCCGCGATCCTGAACACGCATCCGTCTCGGTCACCACAGGCTTACTGGACATCATGGAGGATAACGAACTGGAGGGCGTGCTCGCTCACAAAATGTCGCACGTGAAAAACTACGACATTCGTGTGTTGACCATTGTAATCGTGCTGGAAGGAATCGTTCTGCTGCTCTCAGATATTCTTCTACGCACCATGTTCTGGGGCGGACGTGACAACGACAATCGTGGTGGCGGGATTCTGCTCATCATCGGTCTCGTGCTCGCCATTCTCTCCCCGTTCTTCGCGCAGCTCATCAAACTTGCGGTATCGCGCTCTCGAGAATATTTGGCTGATGCTTCCGGCGCCATGCTCACGCGCTATCCTGAAGGCCTCGCCAAGGCGCTTGAAAAAATCGCGCTCCATGACAAACCTCTCAAGCGCGCCAATCACGCAACCGCTCATTTGTTTCTTGCCAACCCATTCGATCCCCATGTCACAAAAAAGTTTGAGCATTTTTTCTCGACGCATCCACCGATTGAAGAAAGGATTGTGAAGCTGAGAAGTATGATGTGAAGGTAATTAAGGTGGAATAGGTGGATAAGGTAGATAAGGCGGTTCCGAATTTCGGATTCCGACCACCTCCTCCACCTCATCCACCTATTCCACCTCACCACCTCCTCCACCTCCCCCATGCCCCACGACATCGTCGACAAATTTTCAACTCATTTGAAAGACGTCCTGACTCGGGCGCTCTGTTTGGTTGCGCAAACTGGTGAACAAACCATTCAACCTCAACATCTCCTCTGGGCTCTTGGCACACAAAAAGGGTGCATCGGAGCGGAAATTTTAAAAAAGGCTGGAGTAAAAATAACGGAGCTGAAAAAACTTGTCCTCATGAAAGAACGTATTCTTGCCTTGGGCTCCAACCCTCATCTGTCAATGCATCTCTCACAAGATGCGAAACGCATTGTTGAAAAGGCTGTTCTCACGGCTAACATCTATGGTCATCGGTATGTTGGAACGGAACATTTGCTTTCGGGTGTTCTACAAATCGAACATGAAAGCACTCAACAATTTTTCTTGCAGCAACAAACAGATATGAAGGAAATGCGAGCCCAGCTTGCCATTGTCCTCAAGAGCACATCTAAGTTTCCAGAACTCGCCACGTCGCTCGCGAGCGACGTGGCTCACCAGTCGGTCGCAACCGACACAGCACGCCAGTCAACGGAAACCCGTACAGGTCAAGAGAAAAAAATCTCCGCCGTTGAGTTCTTTTCTGTTGAACTCACCTCCAAGGAAGTTCAGAAGCGCATCGATCCCGTGATCGGCCGTGATCGCGAGATTGAACGTCTCATGGAAATTTTGTGTCGTCGCACCAAAAATAATCCCCTGCTTCAGGGTGAACCAGGCGTGGGCAAAACCGCCATTGTTGAGGGCTTAGCTAAAAAAATTGTAGAAGGTCACGTTCCCCCTGTCTTGTCACACAAACGGATCTTTGCGCTGGACCTCACGCTTGTGGTTGCTGGAACCATGTATCGCGGCGAGTTTGAAGGTCGCCTACGCCAGATCGTTGAGGAAGTGAAACAGGATCCAGACATGATTCTTTTTATTGACGAGCTTCACACAATCGTGGGAGCGGGTTCTGCGTCAGGTTCCATGGACGCAGCCAACATTTTAAAACCAGCGCTTGCACGAGGGGAAATTCGTTGTATCGGTGCGACTACGCCACAGGAGTTTAAAAAATATATTGAGACAGACAGCGCGCTTGAACGTCGATTCCAGAGTGTGCTCGTAGAGGAACCTAGTCTTGAAAAAACGGTCGAAATCTTGGAAGGCGTAGCTCCATACTACGAAAAATTTCACCGTGTGCGCATCACCCACGATGCTATTCGCGAAGCCGTGAACTTATCAGAACGCTACATCCAAGACCGGCAACTCCCGGACAAAGCCATCGATCTTCTTGACGAAGCATCTGCAAGTGTTCGTGTCCATGACATGAACCCAGGCCCAGTTCAAAAAGAACGCACGCTCTTTAACACGCTCGATCAGGTAAAAGAACTCAAGCGTCAGGCCGTCGTAGAGGAACGATTTCTGGAAGCCTTAGAACTCAAAGAAGAAGAAGATCGCCTCCACGCGCATCTTTCTACTCTTCGGATTGAAGAAGACGTGAGCCCTGTTCCTGTGATTACCGAAAACGATATTGCCGCTGTGGTCTCTCGAGCCACAGGTATTCCTCTGAGTGGTGTAGGAGATCAACATTTGAGTGATCTCTTGCAGATGGAAGACGTGATGCGTGTGTCTGTGTTGGGACAGGACGAAGTGCTTTCTACGGTAGCCGGTGCCCTTCGCCGTGCCAAAGCCGGAATCGCTCATCCAAAACGGCCACTTGCCTCGTTCTTATTTTTGGGTCCATCAGGCGTTGGAAAAACAGAACTCGCAAAAACAGTAGCGCAACTGCTCTTCCACTCGAAAAATAATTTTATCCGTCTTGACATGAGCGAGTATGCGGAAGGTTTTACCATGTCCAAACTCATTGGGGCACCAGCCGGATACATCGGTTACAAAGAAACCGCGAACCTCACCGATCGCGTAAAACAGCGACCGTATTCGGTTGTCCTCTTTGACGAAATCGAAAAAGCGCATTGCGACGTTCAGAACTTGCTCCTCCAAATCCTGGAAGAAGGCGAGCTCGCAGACGCCACTGGTCGCACGGTCAACTTTAAAAATACGGTTATCATTCTCACATCCAACGTAGGTCTCGAACGATTCGATCAGGGTGAGATGGGATTTATGGGAAGCGATGATGATCGCACAACCACGCTCCACGGCGATCTGCAAAAAGAACTCGCTGAGCGCTTTCGACCTGAGCTCTTGAATCGTCTGGATCACACCTGTATCTTTAAACTCCTCACAACAGAAACGCTCACAGCGATCGCGCACAAACAACTTGAGGAACTCACTGTCCGCCTGAAAGAGCAAGGGCTCACACTCAAGATTCACGAAAGCATCGCGGCACACCTTGCCTCATCGACGGATCCCAAATCTGGCGCGCGTCAGCTACGAAACCTCATTCAAAAAGAAATCGAACACAAAATTGCAGAACGGTTGAGTCAAAAAAATCGACCTTCTTCTCTCGTCATTAAGCTAAAAGACAAACAGATCATCGTAACCAAACCGTATGCCAACACGTGAAGTGGACCAGCTCATCGATCAGCTTATAGGGCTGGGGGAGGACAAGGAAGAGTTAGATTTTTATCGTGACATTTTTGAGGATCTCGAAGAGCCAGCTCAAAAAGAAATTCTCGACAATCTCAAACAAGAAGTAAAAGATCTTCTCGCTGCCGCATAGCTATGGGAAAGGAGGCACAACAACAAGCCATGGAGAAAGGCCAAAAAGGTCGGCTAAGGGTTATGATTGCTGATCTTCAAAAAGATCATTCGTCTCGAGGATCGCTTACGGCCGTGAGCCGCACAAAAATCGGCTCAGCTATTGTTGATCTCGTTCCGTTTTTGGGTGGAATCAAACAATTAAACGAGGCAATGGACGGTGAGGTGTATGCAACTGGAGAAAAGCTGCAAGGAAAAAAACGGATTGTCCATGGGCTCGTCGGTGTTGGAAGTTTTGCTCTTGATTTCACCGGAATCGGAGAAGGCGCAAAAGCCCTCAAAGTTGGAGGAAAGTCCGTGGGACTCGTGAAAGCAGCGGCGAAAAAACTCGGCACGGGTGGAGCAAGCAAATCTGCTGCTCTTTTGGAAAAATCTGCGGTCTTCATGGCCAAAAACCCTGAGCTTGTTCGCACCGCCGAGAATGTCGTTCAATATCACCTAGATGACGGTATCCGCTATGTAAAGACTGCTTCTCGCGGTGAAGCTCGTCAAATAGTCAAAGACAAATTATCAGAATATGTTCATCCTGAAGTGGCTGGATTGATCGTTGACGCAGGAGAAGCCAAGCTGAGAGGAAGTTTCTTGCCTGCGCAAAACACACAAGCGGCTCCTCACGCTGCCAATGTACTCTCCGCACGCAAGGCCGCGCTGGTCGCGAGTCGTGTGCAAAGCTTCACACAGAAGACTCCTGCTGCTCCCGCTCCGCCACGCACGTTCCAATCCTCGCAAAGCCAGATGATGAGTGCACAAAGCCAAACAGCGGTGAGTGTTGCAGGTTCAGTCAGCACGACCATCTCTCCCAAACCCTCGAAACAGCAAATCATGAATAAAGCCCAGGGAGGCCGAGTGGCTTCTTTAATAACCTCCACGACAAAAAAAACATTGACATATGGGTTATCTGCTGGAACGTGGGGCGTACTTAAGACTGGCGGACGATCAAAAATTATCGCAGCTGGCATGGATCTAGTTCCACTTTTGGGAGGCATTAAACAATTAAACGAAGCAATCGATGGTGAAACAATAACTGGGCAAAAACTCAGTGGAAAAAAACGGATTGTCCATGGGCTCGTCGGTGTTGGAAGTTTTGCTCTTGATCTCATCGGAATCGGAGAAGGCGCAAAAGCCCTCAAAGTTGGAGGAAAGTCCGTGGGACTCGTGAAAGCAGCGGCGAAAAAACTCGGCACGGGTGGAGCAAGCAAATCTGCTGCTCTTTTGGAAAAATCTGCGGTCTTCATGGCCAAAAACCCTGAGCTTGTTCGCACCGCCGAGAATGTCGTTCAATATCACCTAGATGACGGTATCCGCTATGTAAAGACTGCTTCTCGCGGTGAAGCTCGTCAAATAGTCAAAGACAAATTATCAGAGTATGTTCCTCCTGAAGTGGCTGGCATGATCGTTGACGCAGGAGAAGCCAAAATGCGCGGAGGTGAATTCTCCGCACGCAAAGCCGCGCTCACGGCTGGACGTCACATGATAAAAGTAGGCACGGCTAAGCCGTTCTCCATGCCGCTTTCGCAACCCATGAAACGTCCGGCACCAACAGGCGCCGAAGATCAAAAAATGGAGGAAGAGGAGGAAGAAATCCAAGAACAAGAAAGAACGTCACTTCTGAGACGAGCCATCGTACGTCAAAAACTTGAAATGCAAGACGAAGAGCAAGATGAGGAGAAAAAGACACTTGCACAAAAAGGTAAGCGTGCGGCCGTGAGGTATGTGTTCAAACAAGCGATGAGGCGTGGGTTCATTTATTTAATCAATTTTATTGCTGCTTCCCTTGATTTCGCGTTCGCCGGCATCTCCTTCATCATCACCTGTTTTGTGTATCTCTTTACATTAGGTTATTTGAACCTTGAAATGATTTACGGAACACACATCGCAAAAGGCAAAAGCAAAATTATCTCTCCTACCTCCTGGTTCCCTATTCCCATGCCGGTTGATCCAAACGCGCTCATCCTGCAAAGTTTTATTGTCACAATGGATATTGCTCTGGGAGTCGCTGTCGTTATTATGGGAGCTGGTGGCATGTGCATCGTGCATGATTACGTCAAACTCGTCTCAGATCCTCTTTATTTTGGTTTCGCCATCGCTACTGACGGTGGAGATCTGTGTTTGGGTGGTATAATGAAATCTGTCCTTGGATTATGAGTGATCGCACAAAAAAATTGTTACTGGTCGGAGGATTTATTCTTTCTGTTTTTGCGATTGCCTTTTTGCTGTACTGGCTTTTTTTTAAGGGAGCTCAACCACCAGCACCGAGCGTGGAACCAACAGAGGATCTCACCGGCGCCCTTCCCTCCTCAGGCGAAGGTCAGCCAGGTGTTGTCACCGAAGAACCAACAGACGGATCAGGACTGCAAGAAGCAGACGATGTCGCTCAAGGTGGACTCACACAAACAACTGAACTCACAACGAGCGCTGTCTACAACGCGGTTTTGAGTGGTGACGGATCGAGCATCAACTACTACAACGCGGCTGATGGACGTTTTTACACGATCAATGCCGACGGCGAGGTTGTAGCGCTTTCAGACAAACAATTTCCTGAAGCCGAGACGGTCGAGTGGAATCAAAACTCAGAAAAAGCTCTGATAGAATTTCCTGACGGCTCTAATATCATCTACGACTTCAGCGCAGAGAAACAAGTTACGCTTCCCAAGCACTGGGAAGACTTTGATTTCTCTCCCACGTCAGACGAAATTATCGGCAAGAGCATTGCGCTGGATCCAAACAATCGCTGGCTGGTGATTGCAAGCGACGATGGGTCGCGTGTGGAGACCATTCAAGAACTCGGAGAAAATGAAAGCAAAGTCGAGGTCAACTGGTCACCAAACAATCAAGTGGTCGCTTTTGCCAACACCGCGGAATCTAGTTCACGCGGACTCGACCGCAATGTGATTTATCCTGTTGGAAAAAATCAGGAAAATTTTAAAGGACTTGTCGTGGAAGGACTTGGATTTGATTCCCTCTGGTCACCCAACGGAAAACAACTACTCTATTCAGTCACGGGTTCTTACAGCGATCAAAAGCCACTTCTATGGGTGGTGGACGCAACGTCTTCAACCATGGGAGACAATCGATCCAGTCTTGGACTCAACACCTGGGTCGACAAATGCACTTGGGCAACATCGTCGATTGTGTACTGTGCGGTGCCGATTGATCTGCCTGCAAACGCAGGACTCGGACGAGCAGTCTACGTAGACGAACCCGATGCCGTGTACAAAGTAAACTTGGACACAGGTCGCGCAAGCCTCGTTGCCATCCCAGCCGAGGAAACCTCGATGGAAAACCTCTCTGTCTCAGACGATGAGTCGCTTCTTTATTTCACCAATACGAGCGGCCAGCTTGAATTGTTGCGCCTCAAATAACTCCCACCAGCCCTCTACACCTTTCCTCTATGTCCCACCGCTGGCTCACTTTTTTATCCATCACCGTTCTAGGCATCATCGTATTTATTTTTTTTGGGCTTCGTCTGCGACCCATTGAGATTCCTGAACCTCAAACCACAACCGTCGCTGGCTCTCTTGAAGAACCAACCGTCACCTTTGTGAATCCTTCACGAGGTCCTGAGGACGCAGCACTCACACTGATCGTCTTCTCAGATTTTCAGTGCGATGCGTGCGCAACACTTGCCTCTTCCCTGGAAGTGATCCTCAAAACCTACCCAGAAGACGTGCGCCTTGTCTGGAAAAACCTCCCAAATGAATCCCTCCACGCCTTCGCGGCTCCAGCCGCCATCGCCGCCCACTGCGCCGCTGACCAAGACGCCTTCTGGGAATACCACGATGAACTCTTTGCAAAACAAGCCTATCTTTCCGAATCTCTCTTTACGCAGATCGCGAGCACTCTTTCACTCGACCTCGACAAATTTCAATCTTGTTACGACGAACGCGAGACGCTCCCAATAGTCACAAAGGATTATGAAGAAGGTCTGGCTCTTGGACTCACTGCCACACCAACTCTCTACGTAGGGAATGAAATCCTGATTGGCGCTATTGATGTCCAAGAACTCCTTTCTGTTGTGCAAGGTCAGTTAAACCTTCCATAACCTATGGCGCGCCGACTCGCCATTCCACTGCTTTTCGTCCTGGCTTTTGTATTCATGCCACAGGTGACCTTTGGCTGTGAATGTTATGACGCAGATGGCTCTCTCGTATCCGTTGATGCTTCTGAAAGATGCAGAGAGGTTGACCTGTGCAATGAAGCAACCGCGACAGAAGATGAAGCAGGAGTCTGCTTGTGTAGCGCCACGAGTGAAACATTTGATTGCACAGACTTTTGTGAGACAAGCGGATACAGTGCGACTCTCTCCACAACCAGTGCCGCCACAGAAGTAAGTAACCTTGTCCCCAACCTAAGCATCGACATTCCTGGCGTGTCTTTCTCAAACGTTCTCTCTAAGGGTGGGTTCCTCGAAATCAACTTCCTTCAAGACTACATCGCTGGCGTGTACAAGTATCTGCTTGGTATCGGCACGCTCATCGCGATCGTGCTCATCATGATTGGTGGTCTACAATATGCACTTGCGGCTGGAACGGGAGACGTGAAGAAGGGACAAGAACGAATTCGTAATGCTGTAACCGGACTCACTCTGCTGTTGTGTGTGTATCTGATTCTTGCGACCATCAATCCACAGCTAGTCATCTTTCAGCCACTCAAAATTCTCAACATTCAGGGTCAGGCACTTGAAAAAGGTATTAACAAAAACGAAGGAGCAAGCGGTTCCTCCACAAGTGGAACATCTGCAAGTGGATCCTCGTCTTCGAGTAGTGCGTCAAAAACTAATTGCGAAAAAATTAGTGAAACAGCAAAAACGGAAGGGACGTGTGAAATCACGCAAGAGCTCATTTCTCCAATAGGTGACGCTCCCATCTGTGACAGTAACAGCCACTGGACGGACGAATCTGGAAGCTACAAAGAATACACAGAAATCACAGAACTCGACTTTGCAGCTGGATTTGGTGTGGCGATCATGGCGCCCATGGACGGAACCGTTGCCTATGTGGTGGGAGGAGACACCAAATGTGGAAACTGGATTACCTTGACAGGATCAGGAGACGCTGAAGGCGCACAAATCAGTTTCTGTCACGTTGCTGACTTTGTGAATGACGCAGGAGAATACAACGACAACACCTCCGTGTCTCAAGGTGATACCATTGGTCATACAGGAGGCGTGTGGTGCAAAGGAGAAACACCTCCCACAGATTGGGATCCTGACGGAAGCGCCACCTATGTTGACGGTACCGCTTGCACAGATCCGACCATTGCAGAAAACTGCAATTGTCAGACCGCTCTTCAAGCAGGTCTCTCCCATAAAGCTCACCTTCACATGCAGTGGCACCGCGGAGGCGACTTACTCGC
>ERZ1292640.4916-Hain-H43-02um-R1-4916-length-10027-cov-4_pt1 | contig 10027 bp, 15 predicted proteins | sample MGYA00564404_ERZ1292640 | MGnify/ENA primary metagenome ERZ1292640 (study PRJEB36523, sample SAMEA6512636) | groundwater metagenome | collected 2019-01-08 | study: AquaDiva: Metagenomics assemblies of 32 groundwater samples | reverse complement strand
TTGACGGATCATAGGGGAATGGTTCGTGATTTTTGTCTTCAACGATTTTCCCGCCCTGAAACAATCCACAATCAATCAGAAATTGCCGGCCGGCGATGTTAAATAAAAAATTGGCGCCGGTAACCGTCCCGACCCCGCCGTGGAAAGTGATAGAAGTTTGGTAGATATCTGGCATCCGGTTATTATAACCAAAAAATATTTAAAACCAAAAAATCCGCTGGTGAGGCGGAATTCTTGGATAAGGTTACTTGGGCGTTTAACCTAGAGAAATACTCCAGGTGGGTTCCCGCAACCGAGCGCCACGGCGTTCGGATATTTGAGGATCCCCAAAAAATATTATTTTGATCTAGATAATACCCCAAATAACCTTACACTGATTATAACCGCCGGTAGCCGATAAAAGCAACCGCCGGTTTTTTGGTTATTCATCTCCGGCATAAACCCACGGAAATTCCGGTTTCTGATAATCAAAAAGTTCATCGGCGCTGAAAAAACGTTCAATTTCCTGTTTGGCCGATTCGGCTGAATCCGAAGCGTGGACGATGTTCGCCTGCCCGCTCATCGCGAAGTCGCCGCGGATACTGCCGGCATCGGCTTCGTAACCCTTAGTCGGGCCGACGATCAACCGAATGGCGCCGATCGCGTTGATGCCGGACACCACCGCCAAGACCACTGGCGCGGATTTCATAAATTTTTTCAGCGAATCAAAAAATGGTTTGTCTTTATGGTGGGAATAATGTTCCTCCAACGCGACATCCTCCAATTGCACCATTTTTAAGCCCACGATTTTCAAACCTTTCCGTTCAAAACGGTGAAAAATTTCACCGGTCAAACCGCGTTGCAAAGCATCTGGTTTAAAGATAATCAAACTTCTTTCTTCTTTTGGTTTTGGCATAAAAAAACTAAAAATTTATTTTATTAAATCGATCAAATTGTGGTCAAAATTTCCGGACCGCGGTCAGTGACGGCCACGGTGTGTTCAAAGTGGGCGGCCAGCCGTCCGTCTTTAGTTTTAACCGTGTAGCCGTCGACGTCTATGATAATGTCTGGCGCGCCGATGGTCACCATCGGTTCAATGGCGATCACCAAACCCGAAACTAATTTCGGCCCGGCGCCGGCCCGACCGCAATTAGACACTTCCGGATCTTCATGAACGCGGAAGCCGACGCCATGACCGCCGAACTCGCGCACCAAACCGAAACCCTGTGGCTCAACGAAAGATTGAATCGCGGCGCTGATATCGCCCAAGGTCTGGCCGACGCGTGCGGCCTCAAGACCGCGCGCGAGCGCTTCGGCCGTTACCGTCAATAATTTTCGCGCCGCCGAACTCACGGCGCCGACCGGCACCGTGACCGCCATATCAGTGAATCGTCCTTCATATTCCAAACCCAAATCCAAAGTAACGATATCGCCTTCAAGCAACAGGCGGTGGCCGGGAATACCGTGCACCACTTCGTCGTTGATGGAGACGCACAAAGCCGCCGGAAACGGCCGGCGCGTGCCGCGCGGCCGATAATTGAGAAAGGCCGGCCGGCCGCCGATAACGGCAATCTGTTTGCGCGCCAAATTCTCAAGCTCGGCCGTGGCTAGCCCGGGCCGCACGGCGCGCTTCAAGCGGGCGATAATTTCAGCCAAGCGCCGGCCGCCGGCGCGCAGTTTTTCCAGATCAGCCGGACTTTTCAACCGCCAGGACGGATTTTTTAATGTCTTCATGAATCGCTTCAATACTCTGTTCGCCGTCAATTCTGACAAACCAATAACCGGAGTGTCGGCGGTAATAATCAATCACTGGCTCCACATCGCGCTCGTACCAGGCCAGCCGTTTTTCAATGCCGTCTTGATCGTCATCGTGCCGGCCGCGATTTGTTAGCCGCTCGCGCGCGCCGGCGGCGGTGATATCCAGAAAGATGACAAACGGTTTGGCGCGCTGATAAAAAATCATCGCCGTATCCAACGCTTGAGCTTCCACTAGCGAGCGCGGGGTGCCGTCAAAGATCAAATGCTCATCGCCCCGAAGATTATTGACCAAAAAATTTGACCAGAGATAAACGGCGAGGAAATCCGGTTGACGCTCACCGCGCTCGGACACGATTTTAGCCAGACGGCCGGAATAGGTCGGTTGTTTAAGCAGTTCCCGAACATAACGGCCGGTTTCCAGATAAACCACGGACTTAGAATCAGTCATCGTTAAATGCTTAATCAGCAACTCGGCCTGCGTCCCCTTGCCCGAACCGGACCGGCCGATGAAAATGACGGTCATCGGCCGAGAAAGAAAATAACGATTGAAACAATGAAAACGGCGACGGCAAAGGTGAACAGAAAATAATTGGCCGCCGCTTCGTTCTGAATCCGGCCGCCCGAAAGCCGCATCACCAATCCGACCAAGCCGCGCGCGCGGTTGGGCCGCAGATAATCGTGTTCGTCGGGGTTGATAATAATTGTTGGTTGTTCGTTCATATTTTTAAGTATAGCGCGACAATTAAAATTCAACAAGGATTGCAAAACTGATGTTAGTCTAGTATATTTTAATCATGGAAATCGCGTCATTAAAAGAGATGATTGTGCCGGTTCTTAAAAAATCAGGGGTGCGTCGGGCGGCGCTTTTCGGTTCAACAGCAAAAAAAAATAAAACGCCAAATGACATTGATATTTTGATTGAATTAGACCGCCAGGTTAGTTTGCTTGGTTTTATTAAACTTAAACGAAATCTGGAGGAAATACTTGGTCAAAGGGTTGATCTTGTGGAATATGACACCATAAAAATACCGTTTAAAGAAAGTATTTTAGAAGAACAGATTAATTTGTTTTAACTATGGAACAACCTATGGTTTATTTAAACGATATTTTGGAAAGTATTGAGAAAATAGAGAATTATTTAGAAGGTTTAAGGGTGACTGATTTTGAAAACAATAGCTCAATTCAGGACGCGGTGATGAGACGGCTGGAAATTATCGGTGAAGCGGTTAAACATTTGCCAGAAGAAATTAAAAATAAATATCCAAACATTCCCTGGAAAGACATCGCTGGTATGCGTGATATTCTTATTCACGAATATGCTGGGGTTCAGGTTGAACGAGTTTGGCGGACCGCTAAAGATGATTTATCGACGCTGAAGCAAGTGATTCTTGAATTGTCTGCACACCAAACCAAAAACAAAAAGAAGCCTCACTAAATAGTGAGGCTTCTTTTTTTCTTACCAACTAATTACTGGGGAACAATCTTAAAGGATCCATTGCTTTCATCCCATAAATTCCATTGGGAGCTACCGCATTCCCCTCCAGTGCAAGTTATCCTGATGAAATGATCACCCTCAAACCCAGAAGGAATAGTCCAAATATAACTTCCCGTATTGGCAATTGGTCCTGCTATTGGACCAACTACTGGCGAACCGGTACTACCCAAGAAAAGTTGGACCTGCGTTCCCGGGCTAATCCATTTGATTTCCTGCTCGCTATTAGCAGCCCACACCTCCCCACCATTAGGGGAAAGAATCTGTAAAGTTGTTGGTTGTGGCGGTTGTTGCGGCTTAACATCCACTTTCATTTCGTACTTGGCCATGCCGCCGCGGCAATCGGAAACGGTTAATTTAACATTGTAATCCTCGGCGGCTTGCCAAGTGTGCGTCGCTCGCAATTCCTGGCTCTGGACAAAACTTTTGCCGGTTCTGGCGGTGCAAGCGTCAACCGAAACAACCTCGTCGCCCCAATCAACCGCCAGCGAGAGCGGGTCGCCGTCGGGATCACTGGCTGTCAAGACAATCGTCGCCGGTTCGCCAACGGAAGTTACTGGAGTCAGCGGCGGCGTGACAATCTGCGGTGATTGGTTGGCTGGCTGTACCGGCGGCTCACTTAAATTAACCAGAGCAAAAGAATTGTCGCTGTCGTCAAACCATCCGGAAGTATTAGTGGCACAGTTTTGGCAGGCCACCCTTATTTTGTATGGTCCGGGGGTCATATCAGTCGGGACGTTAATCTTTTCACTCCCGTCGTTATTGGTATTATAGGTAAGAAGACGGGAATTGGTCACATATCTATCCGGTCTAGAGTCAATCAGAAAGATATTGACGCCGCGATCCGCCCGACCGCCGGTCCATTCCACTTTTTGACTTGAACCAATAGCCCAAACTTCATCGCCGTTGGGCCAAATCACTTTTAGCGGGGTGAACACCGTTGTCTCCTCTCCCACGCTCACGCCGATGCTGGTGTTGTTTGATTGACCGGCGTTATCGGTGACGGTAAATCGCGGGTAATAATAACGGGCGCCGAGGTTGGTATAGGCATGAGTGAAGGTCGCCGTCTGTTGCGTTTGAGCGGCCGGAATTTTGCCGGCGGAAAGATTGTCGGCACCGGCATTCAACATCTCATCGCCCCACCAAACCGAGTAAGAGAGCGGGCCGTTTTCCGGGTCAAACGCCTTGATCGTCCAAGTGCCGGTCTCGCCGAGTCTTAAGGTCGTCGGGCCTTCAACACTACTAACGGTCGGCGGTCGGTTGCCGGTTTGATCGCCGCCGTAAATTTTGAAGTAGGAATCGCTACTATCACATGCACGAGTAGCACCAGAAAGATAATCATCACAAACACTAATCTTGTAAGCACCGGCAGGCACCGAAGGAACTACCACGGGAAATCCAACTCCATTAGACCCCACACGACTGTCAACACCTTGACCCAAACTCCACTTAGAATTTCCGCCGATTAAATAGATGTTGTGATTCGTTGAAGTCCAATTTGGATATGAAGGATTAGGAGGACCGGACCATAACCATTTAACATTCTGGTTCGAACCCACCAACCAACTCTCCCCACCGTTGGGGGAAATGACGGTTAAGGGTTGACTGGGAACAGGAATCGGTAATGGTGTCGGCATCGGCACTTTGACATTACAATATAAACTATTCATCTTTTTGCGCGTGGCCGGGCCGAAGTAACCCGTCGGCGCGCCCAAACCGTTCGGCGTCAGAATTTCATCTTTATACTTCAATTGAAATTGAGACACCGCCGCGGCCGTGGCTTCGGTGTAACGTTCGGAATTTTTCTTAGCCTCAATTTTTTGGTCATCGTCTTCCTCGTACACCACATCGTCTCTCATGCCGGGGTTGCCGCTGTCATCATATTGCGGCAAGCTCGGGTCAATTGTCGGCCGGGCGGGATTCGTTACCGCCGGCACAGCGATGCGCGCACCGACGACCGAAAAACCTTCACGGGCCAAGGCATTGTGCAATTCCCAAACATCGCGACCGGCGGCGCCGACGCCCAGATTCCGGTTAAAGGTAAAACACTGAACGGCATTTGACCCGCCGCGCAGAGCTTCAATCTGCCGTTGCAGATTCCTAATTTGCGCCAATAATTCTTCAATACTGGCGCTGGTATTTTGCGCGCCGGTGGTTAACGGCGCCATAAAGCCCAAAATCAGCAAAGCCACTAAAATTCGTTTGAACATATAATTTAAGGTAATAATTACTTAATAATCGGACCTTTTTAACCTAACCGTCCCATTATACTATAGAACAAAAAATAAGCTACCGAAGATGCACTAACTCCTTCTCTATTTTCTCCACCCTTGACTCCAAGGTTTCGAGGCGAATGAGATCGGTTTTGCTTTTCAACTTTTCTTTCAAGTCTACAACCTCATTTTTAATCTCTTTTAATTCATCGTCAATACCAGAAAGATAATCAAAAACGGTTTTGAAATTGGCTTGAGTTTCTTGCGCGAATTTATTGAACTTAACGTCGGCTTCATTAAACCTTCGTTCAAACTTTTCTCCCATAGCTTGTTGCCCCTCGGCAATTACTTGAACGGTATCTTTCACGTATTCCATCGTTACCTCGTAATAATCTTTGCGGAGAGTGGATTTTTTAATTTTATTTTTTGAAACTTTTTTCATTACTTTTAAGTGTAACACAAATTTAACAATCAATACTCCCGCATGGAAATCTGGCCGTCAACCTGCTTCATAAATTCCAGCGCGACCGAGACGACGATGAGCAGCGCCGTGCCGCCGATGGCTAAAGCTTTTAAACCCGTCAGGGCTTGCATTACAAGCGGCAACATTGCCACGACGCCGAGAAATAGCGCGCCGACGAGCGTCAGGCGCGTCACGGTTTTAGCCAGATGTTCGGCGGTTGGCCGGCCCGGCCGGAGGCCGGGAATGAACGCGCCGCTTTTTTGCAGATTTTCGGCAATCGCCGCCGGATCAAAAGTGATGGCCGAATAAAAGTAAGTGAAGAGAAAAACTAAAATGAAGTAGGCGCCGGCGTAAAACCAGGTGTTGTTGAGCAGAGATAAAATAAAATTCGCGATCGTTTGAATCGTGGCATTGTCGGCTTGGGCGAAAAAATTGACAATCATTTGCGGAAACAGCAGGAGCGACAAAGCGAAGATAATCGGCATCACGCCGGCTTGATTCAGACGAATCGGCAGATAGGTGGAGAGGCCGCCGTAGACCCGGTTGCCCCGCACCTGTTTGGCGTAAGTAATCGGAATCGGCCGTTCGGCTTCCGTCATCACCACCACGCCGGCCACGATAACGACCGCCGCGACGAGATAACCGAGATAGAGTGGCACCGAGGTTAAATCAAAGTTAATGATTACTTGACTGACGGCCGACGGGATGCCGGCGACAATGCCGGCGAAAATGATGAGCGACACGCCATTGCCGATGCCGTACTCGTTAATCAATTCACCGAGCCACATCAAAAGCATTGAACCGGCCATCACCACAATCACGCTCACCAAACGGTCAAAAAAAACCACTTCGCCGAAAATCCCCTGCCGCTCCAATAAAGCGATCAGACCAAACCCTTGAAGAATGGCGAGCGGCACCGTCAACAGCCGCGCGTATTGGGCGAATTGCCGCCGGCCGGCTTCGCCTGATTCATGATAAAGTTCTTTCAGTGACGGAAACATCATCGTCAAAAGTTGCATAATAATCGTCGCCGTAATGTACGGGCCGACGCCCAACATCACGATGGACAAGTTGGACAAGCCGCCGCCGGAAAACAGATTGAGCAGATTGAAAAATTGATTGTCAGCAAAAAATCGCTGGAGGGCCGCCACGTCCACGCCCGGAATGGGGATGCCGGCGCCGAGCCGGAATAAAAACAGCGCCGCGCCGACGAAAACCAGTCGGCGGCGGAGCGCCGAATCGGTGAAGGCGAGTTTTAATTTGGTTAAAAAAATGGCCAACATAAAATTTATCCGGTAACACCAAGCGCCAGCCGAGCGGCGGCGGACAACTGGCAATTTTTAATCGTAAATTTTCCGGCCAGTTTTTCGCCGGCGCGCCCCGACCGAGCGGGGCCGCCGAGAATCTTGACCGGTTGGCGAGAATTGGCAATTAATCCTTTGGCGGCCAAAATTTTCGGCGAGATCAGACCGCCGGTTGGAAAATGTCGCGCCAGTGCGTCCAACGTTACGACTCGCCGCGCCGATTGGCGCGACGGGAAACGATAACCGCGACGTTTGGGCAATCGTTTGATCGTCTCGCGAATTTCCGGCCGGATCCGGTGGCCGGCGCGCGCTTTTTGCCCCTTGGTGCCGCGGCCGGCGGTTGTCCCGCGCTTGCCGCCGCGGCCGACAATTTTTTTCCGGTGATGGGGGTGTTGACGTTTTAATTGATGTGATTGCATAAATAAAAATTAAGGTCGCGCGGGCGACAACAACGAAAGCGCCTTCAACGCCGCGCGCGCGGTATTAATTTTATTTTTGCTGGGCGAGATGATTTTAGCGCCGACGGCGCGCAGGCCCGCCAAGTTTAAAATTGTCCGGACGGCGCTACCGGCCACGATGCCGCGGCGTGGCGCCGGTCGGATGATGACGCGTGAACTGCCGAATTTGGCTTCCACTTCGTGCGGGATCGATTGCGTCTTGGTCAGCGGCAAAATTAATAAATGTTTTCTCGCTTGCCGCACGGCTTTTTCCACCGCTTCGGCGATATTGCCGGCCTTGCCGAGACCTAAACCGACCCGACCGCGATGATCGCCGACGGCCACCAGCACCGAAAAACTGAACCGCCGACCGCCCTTCACCACCCGCGTCACGCGCCGCACGGTAATCATTTTATGATCAAATTCCGGCGCGATTACCGGTCCGCGGCCGGCACGCGGCCGGCGGTTATTTCGATTTTCGGTTTTATTGAATGATTCGGACATAATTAAAAAATTAAGCCGCCGGCGCGCGCCGCTTCGGCCAAGGCTTTGACGCGGCCGGCGTAACGATAACCCTGACGGTCAAAAACGACCCGCTCAATTTTTTTCGTCAATGCTTGTTTAGCCAGGGCCGCGCCTAATTGTTTAGCCAATAAAACCTTTTTTTGGCCGCCGGTTTCATTTTTTACAGCCTTCATTTTCTGATTGCTCAAGCCCAGCAGAGTGCGGCCGGCCTCATCATTAATCAATTGGACATAAAGCCAACGGTTGGAACGGGACATCGCCAGCCGCGGTCGGGCGGCGGTGCCGAAAATTTTACCGCGGACGCGGCGGCGACGTTGGTCGCGGCGGGTTGAATGGGGATGGTTTTGGGTGATTTTAGACATCTGTTGATTGAATTAGCCGGCGGTCGTCGCCGCTTTTTTGCCTTGTTTTCTAATTACTCTCTCGTCATCATAACGCAAACCTTTTTCTTTGTACGGATCGGGCGGTCGCACGGCGCGTAAAATAGCGGCAAACTGACCGACCGACTCACAATCGGCGCCGCTGATTGTCAGTAAATTTTTATCCAATGTTACTTTTAAGCCTTCGGGAATCGGCCAAATGACCGGATGGGAAAAACCGACATTCAAAGTTACCGCCTCGGCCGTGGCCGCGGCCTTATAACCAATGCCTTCAATTAGCAATCGTTTTTCAAAACCGGTAGTGACACCTTTAATCATATTTTTCAGATGCGCGGCGTAAGTTCCCCAGATCGCTTTCAGTTCTTCGGCTTGGCTGTCATTTTTCAAACTGACTTTCGCCGCGCCGGGAGCAACCGTGAGAATCAACGCGCGCGGCCAGGCCCGCGCCAGTTCGCCCTTCGGACCGCGCACCAACACTCGTTCAGTTTCCAGACTGACGGTGACTTTTTCCGGAATGATGATAGTTTGTTTACCGATGCGAGACATAATGTTTTACCAGATTTTGAATAACGGTTCGCCGCCGACCTTGGCGGTACGCGCCTCATCGCCCGTCATAATGCCGCGCGAGGTGGTTAAGATCACCTGCCCGTAACCTTGACGAAACGGCCAAATGCCGCGCGCGCCGAGATAGAGGCGATGCGAAGATTTAGACATCCGCCGGACGCCGGTGATCCGCGGCCGATTATCTTTATAGGCCAATTCAATTTCCAGATTCTTTCTCGTTTTCTTCCCTTTCTTAACGGCACCTTTAATGAAACCGAGGACGATCAATTTTTCCGCCACAGCCATTTTTAAATTGGAAAAACCAACGGTCACTGCCGGCTTACGGACCGCCGAGCCGTTTTTCAAGCAAATAATGAAATCAGAAATAGAATCGGTGTTCATCGCCGTTGTTCAGCTTACCACGAAGATTTTTTAACGCCCGGAATCATCCCCTCGTTCGCGTATTCGCGAAAACAGATTCGACACAGGCCAAAATCGCGGATGTAGCCACGCTTGCGTCCGCACCGGAAACAGCGCCGCACGATCCGCGAACTCCACTTGGGCGGTTTCTGCGCCCGAGCAATCACTGATTTTTTGGCCATAGAGAGCCTTATGCTAACAGAACCGCCCGAAGGGTGTCAAATTAAATTACAGCTTCTAGTTTCAGAGACAAGCAAGACTATCGTCGTACCAATTATGAGGGGGGATATTACCATTTACCTCTATCGCCGTACTTTGGCTGTCTATACAAAAAAAGACCGGGTTATTGCCGGTGGCATCAAAACCGATATCAAACCAGGCTGCCCATTCTTTGATTTTTCCGTTAACCACTTCACTGGCAAAACATTGGGGGCCATCAATGTTCTTATTTTTCGGGTAATCCGGTCCTTGCACATTTTTTGCTATGGCCACCGACATTGCAACCACATTTTT
>ERZ1292640.4915-Hain-H43-02um-R1-4915-length-10027-cov-7_pt1 | contig 10027 bp, 10 predicted proteins | sample MGYA00564404_ERZ1292640 | MGnify/ENA primary metagenome ERZ1292640 (study PRJEB36523, sample SAMEA6512636) | groundwater metagenome | collected 2019-01-08 | study: AquaDiva: Metagenomics assemblies of 32 groundwater samples | reverse complement strand
ATTAAACTAGTTCAACTCTCAGTTCAACAATTGAAACTTCATCTATCGGGTCCAGCCTGATGTAATTGTTTCCTTCAGAGACTTTTGTGTTAATTTTTTCCGTGAAAGTTAATTTGTTTGTATCAACAGTCTCAATATGGCCGTTGACATCCAGTTTGGCTCTTTTTTGCTTTCCGTCATCAACAAATTTTACTGTCAATTGTACATCCTTGTTTCCATTTCTTATACTGCTGAAGGCAGCAGGCGTTATTTCAAAATAATAAGTCCTGACAGTCGGCTGGCCGAAGTCAAGCGAAATCTTGATTTGCTCGATGCTGTAGCTTCCCTTGTTTGTTTTGAAAACAATGTTATTTTCGCCTTCATTCAAAACGCTTTTTGGGATGCTTTGCTTGTACGAATTGTCGCATACGGGAACGGATGAAAATAATTTCCTGTTGTTTACAAAAATGTCCAGAATGCCCACGTTGCTGATGCTTCCGCAGGACGGAACAAACTTCAGCGTTGCCTTGTCCATGCTTGCAAACTCTGAATCGCTTATTGTGAAAATATTTGTGCTTTGCTGCCGCGAAGTGTCAGTTATATCCCCTATAACTTTAACGTTCTCAAAACTATATTCGTTTGTTGACCAGAATTTTATCCCCACAGATGAAACGCTGAATTCAAGCGTGTTTGTTTTGGAAAGCAGCCTTTTGTCGAGCTTGACCGGGGCAATGTTTTCGTTTCCAATTTCATTTTCATAAATCACTGCATTGTTGAGCTTTATTGTGAGAACTCCCGTGTGTTTTTTTGCCGTGAATGACAAAATTACATTGTCAGTGTTTGCGGGATCGTCAATGCCAAAATCTGCTTTGTATGTTTTAGTGTCAAACCAGCCATTTCTTACAATAAATGGGTTTATTGCATTCAGCTCCTGCGCATTTGTTGTCTCAACCAAAAATGCGTCCGGAATGCTTTTCAGATTTTCAAGCCCCTGGCTGATGCTTAAAGAGCCAGGAGATACGCTCAGGAGCACATTGGGATTATTTTCTCCTGATGTTGATTCGGTTGTTTTATTCTGAAGAAGCGCTTCTCTCTGCGATGTTGGCAGGAAAATAATGTAAAGAATGATCAGGCCTGCGATGATAGCTACCAGAATAGCAGCATTCACGCCACCCTGAGCCCTCTTTTGCAACATTGTAGTAAAGAATTTAACATAAACATATTTAAAGGTTTTGATTTTAGTTATCAGAATGAAATTACTGCATTCCAATCTCAAAAAAGGAGAAGTAAAAGTGCTTACGCAGAACCTGGATGATTTATGGTATTTGAGCAATATGATTGATCCTGGAGATATTGTTCAGGGCAAGACTTTCAGAAAGATTAAATCTTCAAGCGGCGATGCAAAATCAAAAGATGCCACTAAAAAATCTATTTTTGTCAGGCTGGAAGTTGAAAATGTGGAGTTCGGCAAGCATTCCAATGCCCTTCGCGTGTCCGGCGTTATAAGGGAAGCGCCTGAAGATGTTCCAAGGGGAGAGCACCATACTTTCAACGTGGATGACAATACTACTATTACTATTATCAAAGAAGAGTGGCTGAAGTATCAGCTGGATAAATTAAAAGAAGCAAGTTCTGAAACAAAGTCAGCCATTTTAATAGTTGTGCATGACCGTGAAGAAGCTTATTTTGCCTTGTTTAAGAAATATGGATATGAAGTTTTGTCGCATATTGAAGGAGAAGTGCAGAAAAAAAGAATTGAAAATATTAAGAAAGAAAATTTTTATTCAACTGTCATTAACAAAATAAAAGAATATGTTGAGCGGCATGAAATAAAACAAGTTATACTGGCGTCACCTTCATTCTGGAAAGAAGATTTGATGAAAGAACTGAAAGGTGATGAGTTAAAGCAAAAAATAATTCTTGCAACATGCTCTTCTGCAACCAAAAATGGGATTGATGAAGTAATTAAAAGGCCCGAAGTCCGAGAAGCTCTGAAGATGGAAAGAACAGCAAAAGAAATGAATAAAGTTGAGGAATTATTCACAGAAATTGCAAAAAATAATTTATTTGTTTATGGCTTGAAGGAAACGGAAAATGCCGCTGCAATGGGCGCAATCAAGGATTTGTTGGTTACTGATTCGCTTATTCAAAAATCCCGGCTGGAAAATTTTTATAAAAGAATTGAAAATATTATGAAAATTGTTGATAAAACAAAAGGGGATGTTGAGATAATAAGCTCCGAGCACGAAGGCGGAAATAAGCTTAACGGATTGGGGGGAATTGGGGCGATTTTAAGGTTTAAGATGAGTTATTGAAATGGAATATTATCATTTTTCAAAAGTTTTAAAAACAGCCTGATTAATTAAATTAAAAAAAGAGGTGCTAGATGACGGAGTTCATAGATTCCATTCTTAAAGAGCACAGGGTTTTCTATCCTCACGAGGAGTTCTCGAGAAAAAGCCACGTCAAGAGCATGAAAGAATATTCTAAAATCTATAAAAAATCAATTGAAAATCCTGAGAAATTCTGGGCGGAAAGGGCAGAGCAATTGGAATGGTTCAAGAAGTGGGACATCGTGTTCAGGAACGACATGGGTTTCTTTAAATGGTTTGAAGGCGGCCAGATTAATGTTTCTTACAACTGCCTTGACAGGATTATCAAAGCAGGAAAGGGAAAAAAGATTGCATATATTTGGGAGCCTGAATCGGGAGAAGCAAAAACTTACACTTACGAGCAATTGCTGAAAGAAGTCTGCAGGTTTGCGAATGTCCTCAGGAAAAAAGGGGTTCAAAGAGGGCAGGTTGTTGAAATTTATCTTCCGATGGTTCCTGAGCTGCCGATTGCGATGCTTGCATGCGCCCGCATCGGCGCAATACATTCCGTTGTTTTTGCAGGATTCAGCTCGGATTCGCTAAAGGATAGGATTCAGGATTCAAATGCGCAGTTATTGGTAACTGCTGACGGAAGCTTTAGAGGGGGAAAGGTTGTTCCGCTGAAAGAAAATGCTGACATCGCCCTGAAAGACTGCCCTTCAATTAAAAACGTGGTTGTTGTGAAGAGGGCAGGAAACAACGTGAGCATGCTGAATGGAAGGGATTTCTGGTGGGACGATTTAATTAATGAAAAAGATATTGCAGATTTTTGCGAGCCGCAAAGCCTGCATTCGGAAGAATCCTTGTTTATACTTTACACAAGCGGAACAACAGGAAAGCCGAAAGGAATTCTGCACACTCAGGCAGGATATTTATTATTTGTAAACCAGACTTTCAAGTATATTTTTGATATTAAAGATCAAGATATTTATTTCTGTACGGCAGATATTGGATGGATCACGGGGCATTCTTACATAGTTTATGGGCCGCTGTCAAACGGAGCGACTGTCGTGATGTATGAAGGATCTCCGACATTTCCCCAGCCGGACAGGTTTTGGAAAATAATTGAAAAGCACAAAGTGAGTATTTTTTACACCGCGCCAACGGCAATAAGGGCGCTTGCAAAAGAAGGGGATGAATGGCCGAATAAATGCAACCTCCACAGCTTAAGGCTGCTTGGAACAGTGGGCGAGCCGATAAATCCGGAAGCATGGATGTGGTACTATACTATAATTGGAAAGAAAAAATGCCCCGTTGTTGATACCTGGTGGCAGACCGAAACCGGAGGAGTAATGATTACACCACTGCCGGGAGCGACTCCATTAAAACCAGGCTCGGCAACAAGGCCATTTTTCGGAATTGTGGCTGACATTTTAAGAGAGGACGGAAGCAAAGCAAATGTGAATGAGGGAGGCTACTTAGTGATAAAGCACCCATGGCCGGGAATGCTTCGCACAGTATGGAACAATCCTGACAGGTACAAGCATACTTATTATGAAAAATTCGGAGTTTATTTAACCGGAGACATGGCGAAAGTTGATGAGGACGGAGATTTTTGGATAATGGGAAGAAGTGACGATGTCATAAAAGTTGCGGGCCACAGAATCGGATCAGCGGAAGTTGAAAGCTCTTTGGTAAGCCATGAAGCCGTTGCTGAAGCCGCAATTGCCCCTTTCCCGCACGAAATAAAGGGGCAGGCAATTTATGCTTTTGTTGTTCTGAAAAAAAGTTTTGAGAAGAGTGATAAACTAAAAGAAGAATTGAGAAATCATGTTTCCAAAACCATTGGCCCGATTGCAAAGCCCGACAAGATACAGTTTGCGGATGATTTGCCTAAAACAAGAAGCGGAAAAATTATGAGGCGAATTCTGAAAGTTATTGCCGAAGGCGGAACGGACTACGGGAATACAACAACACTCGTTGACCCGAATATTGTGAAGGTTTTGGCTGACAACAGAGTGAAATAAACCTTGTTTTGGAAGTTATTAGCTGGAATTTTTCTTAATTCAAATCGTTAAATTACTCGTACCCTCACGAAACATTTATATATTACTTACCTATATATTGTCTTAACTAGCCAGTTATGACTTGATTTCGTCATTTTGTGATGGAATTGTCACTTACTGGTTGGAAATAACAACACTTAAATATTAGTATTTTTATCCCCTACTAATAATAAAAGGGGGGTGTATTCGAATGATAGTTAAAGATGAATTTTTAGGCAAACTGAGAAGGTTTTTTAACTTAAACCTATATGAAGTAAAGATTTGGACAGCCCTGTTAAGCAGGGGAGTTTCTACAGCAGGAGAGTTAAGCGACATAGCAAACGTTCCGAGAAGCAGAAGCTATGATGTTCTGGAATCGCTGGAGAAAAAAGGATTTGTAATCATGAAGCTCGGAAAGCCGATCAAATATATTGCCGTTCCGCCAAAAGAAGTTGTCGAAAGAGTAAAGAAAAACGTGCAGGAAGCGGCCAAAGATGAGCTGAAGAAGCTGACTGACTTGAAAAATACTGAAATTGTCAATGAGCTGAGCGTTCTTCACACACAGGGAGTTGAACTTGTTGAGCCGTCTGATTTAAGCGGATCGCTAAAGGGGCGCCACAATTTATACAATCATTTGGAACTGACCATAAGGAATGCAGAAGAATCTGTCACCCTTATGACAACTTCCCAGGGATTCATAAGAAAAATCGAGGGACTGAAGCCAACTTTTGAAAAATTAAAGAAAAGGGGAGTCAAGATAAGGATTGCCGCTCCGATAACAAAAGAAGCTTTGCCTGCGCTGAAAGATATACAGGGAATTGCAGAGGTAAGAAGCACTGAGAGCAAGGCAAGATTCTGCATTGTTGACGGCAAGGAAATAATATTTATGGTGATGGACGATTCAGAAGTGCATCCTACCTATGATGTAGGCATCTGGGTGAACACGCCTTTCTTTGCAAGCGCGCTTGACAGCCTGTTTGATCTCGCATGGAAGAACATGAAGCCGGCAATGGAAGTTATAAAGAAGTAATTTATTTTTCTTTTAATTATTTTTTCTTTATTTTAATTGTTGTATAATTTCTAAATAAACTTAATCTTTAGGGAGGGAATTTTTTGCCAATTGTGAGCATGCTCCATTACATTCCGCATGCAAGTACCTGTTGCACTCGCTGTGTAATTATCTATCCTCCACCCACCCGATAAAGTAAAACAATAAAGTGCAACAGGTTAATAATGATTTAAATATAGACCTGTATTACCTTTCTTAATGAAGAAGATTTATTTCGTATTATTTATTTTGACTATATTTTTAACTGCATGCACTCCGGAAACTAAAGTCTATAAAGTCAATTACAAATTGAATTATCCTGAAGGCGCTTTCAAGGTTAATGTCGGCAACAGCACGGCTTTCACAAACGGGAATGACATTCTTGAGGTATATATAAAGAAAAATCCCGAGTTCTTCTGCTATTCCGTAAATAATCAGTCTCTCTGCAGCCTGGAGCTGGAAATAAAAATCAGCGATAAGGCTGCCAACAGCTTCAAAAGTGCCGTTGAAAATTTCCAGGAAATAATGCAAAAATCCGGCAAAAACAAAACAATATTGCCGCAGAGAATTAGTTATTATTTGAATAACCAGAAACTGGAGCAGGAAGATGTAATAAAAACAAATGAAAAAATTGAATTAAATAACCAGTTCCTGATACCTATACTTGGAAAAGGAAATACGCAAGATGAATCAAAGAAAAATGCTGTTGACAGCGAAAATGCAGTTGTTAAGGTTTTGATTGACAAGAAATAAATTATTTTTAATGCAAAGATATAAAAAGTGAATAATTCTGGGTTTACTTAATGGCAAAGAATAATTTCGTTCTCGGACTGAAGCAGAAAGCGAAGGAAATGAGAAAAGAAATAATTGAAGTAGTCTATAAAGCCCAATCAGGCCATCCTGGCGGCTCACTAAGCGAGATAGACATGCTTGTAGCTTTGTATTATTACAAGCTAAAAATTGACCCTAAAAATCCGCATTGGGGAGACAGAGACAGATTTATCTTAAGCAAAGGGCATGCAAGCCCGGGGTTGTATGTTGTTCTTGCCGATAAAGGTTATTTTCCAAAATCTGAGCTTGACGGATTCAGAAAAACCGGAAGAATGCTGCAGGGGCATCCTGAATTGAACACGCCTGGAGTTGATTTTGCCGGAGGTTCATTGGGACAGGGAATCTGCTTTGCCCTTGGAATCGCTTTGGCAGGAAAGCTTGACAGGAAAAATTACAAAACTGTTGCCATGATTGGCGATGGCGAATCGCAGGAAGGATCTGTATGGGAAGCTTCAATGTCAGCCACATTCCATAAGCTGGATAATTTTATTGGAATCCTCGATAAAAATCAGGTTCAAGAGACTGGAAAAACAAAAGAAGTCATGGATATCGGTGATGTTTCTGCAAAATGGAAAGCGTTTGGATGGAATGTAATTTCAGTTAATGGTCACGATATGGCGCAGAATGTAAAAGCGCTTGACAAGGCTTACAAACTCGCTAATGGAAAACCGACAATGATTATTTCAAATACTATCAAAGGAAAAGGAGTTTCGTTCATGGAATTAAACCATAAATTTCACGGCAAGGCTCCGAATGAGGAAGAATACAAGAAAGCTATTTCGGAGATTGAAAAGATTGATGCCAAGAAATTTAGATAAGTTATAAATTAATTATAAAAATATTCAGGGAGGGAATATAAGTAGCACTCAAAGTGGAATAGTTGCCCTCCACCCACCCGATAAAGTTGAATTAAAGTGTGCCTGATAAAATAAAAATAATCAAATAAAATGGAAATTCAAAAAATTGCAACAAGAGAAGGTTACGGAAAAGCCCTGCTTGAACTTGGAAGAATCAACAAAAATGTTGTTGTTGTAGATGCTGATTTAGGGGACAGCACAAAAGCTGAATTGTTCGGGAAAGAATTTCCTGAGAGATATTTTACAATGGGGATTGCAGAGCAGGACATGATTGGAGCAGCTGCCGGATTGTCTGTATCCGGCAAAATACCCTACGCAAGCACTTTTGCGGTTTTCAGCGAAAGGGCTTTTGAATTTGTCAGAAATATTGTTGCAAGAAACAAGCTGAATGTCAAGATATGCGGGAGCCATGCTGGCATTACAACCGGAGAAGACGGAAAGTCAGCACAGGCTCTTGAAGATGTTGCAATCTATCGCTCTTTGCCGAACATGGTTGTACTGCAGCCGTGTGATGCTGTTGAAGCTGAGAAAATGGTTTTTGCCTTGGCAGAATATAATGGACCGTCTTACATGAGAGTACATAGAACTGCCTATCCGGTTATTCATGACAAGAATTATAAATTTGAAATGGGGAAAGGCGAGGTTTTAAGGCAGGGAAAGGATGCTGTTATTTTTGCTTCCGGCACAATGGTTCATGAATCATTAAAAGCCGCTGATATTTTAAAAAATGACAATATTAATATCTACGTTGTAAATATCCACACAATAAAGCCGATTGATTCCAATTTAATTGTTGATTTGGCAAAGAAAACAAAGTTGGTTATAACGGCAGAAGATCACAATGTAATTGGCGGCCTTGGTTCGGCTGTTGCCGAAGTTTTAGGCGAGAATTATCCCTGCTTAATGAAAAGAATCGGGATGAAAGACAGGTTTGGCGAATCCGGAAAGCCTGCTGAATTGTATGAAAAGTATGGTCTGGATTCTGCATCAGTTGCAGAAGAAGTTAAAAGATTTATTAAAAAATAAAATGCAAAACTGGATTTGGTATGGAATTATAGCTGCTTTTTGTTTTGGCATTCAAACTGTAATTTACAAATATGCAGCGCAAAAAGGAAACTTATCGCCTTACTATTCTAGTTTTCTTGTTGCTCTTGGAATAGTTGTAATTTTTGGAATAGTTCTTTTGTTCAAGCCTGGCTACAGCTTTGACTGGAAATCAAACGGGCTGCTTTTTGCTTCGGGATTAATCTGGGGCATTGGATTTCTTGCCGTTGCAATTGCAATTTCACAAAATGCAGATGTGGCAAGGCTTGCGCCGATTTACAATACCAACACTTTGATAACTGTGCTGCTCGGAATTTTGATTTTGCACGAAGTGCCTGACGCAACTCACATATTCAGGGTTATTTCAGGCGCTGTTTTGATTGTTGTTGGGGCGATTTTGGTCAGCATTTAGCATACCACTGGACAAAAAAGCACTGGACATCTCTGGCTAAGATATTTAAAGGAATTCTAACACGGCTAATTTGGTGATTACATGTTTTTGCATACAAAAGGCTTATATATAGGGGATGGGATACCCTATATTAGTAAGAGGTTTACTTATGCCAAGTAAGCCAAAAGCGATAAGGGAAATATTTTCCCACAAATATGTCAAGGATAATGGTGACATCGTAGACATTATGGTGGAGCAAGTAGAAAAAAACGAGCAGTATCCTGAAGGGGTAAAATATTCCTTGAACTATATCAGCAACGGAAAATCTATATTAAGATATGATAATCATGCGGGCCATCCGCACCATAAGCACATAGGAGACAAACGAAAACCCTATGAATTCAAGGACGAATGGCAGCTTATGTCGGATTTTGAAGAAGATTTAAGAAAACTTGGGAGACAAACATGGTAGCCATGAAAAATACAAAAGTGATAAAAATTAGTGTTACTTCAATGAGGGACGTTCTTAATCAATTCGCCAGTACGCTAGCCAAAGCCAGGCGAGGGGAGGAAGTTGAGCCGCACACTGGGATATCATTTGAAAGCATTGAAGGATTGCGGAATGTGCTTACCAGACGAAGGCTTGAGCTGCTGTCTGTTATAAGGCATAGAAAGCCTCGCTCAGTCTACGAGCTCTCAAAGCTTTTGAACAGGGATTTGAAGAGCGTCAATACTGATTTGAAGGTGCTTGAGCAGAATGATTTTGTTGAATTGAAGAAAGTGAATGACAAAAGACAAAGAGTTATTCCTATTGTCGAATTCGACAAGATAGACATCAGGGTGAAAGTTTAAAAAGGGATAAATAATACCCAGATTAGGTGAATCAAAATGCAAATGTTCCTTGATACTGCAATTTTAGATGAAATAAAGAAAGGCGCAGAGACGAATTTGATTTCAGGCTGCACAACAAACCCATCGCTCGCTGCAAAAGCAGGCAAAGATTATAACGAAGTTTTGAAAGAAATCTGCTCGATAGTCAAAGGCCCTGTTTCGGCTGAAGCTATTTCTTTGGATGCAGACGGAATGGTAAAGGAGGGTGTTGCATTTTCCAAGATTGCCAAAAATATCATAATTAAAGTTCCGATGACAGCTGAAGGAATGAAAGCGTGCCAACTGCTTACAAAACAGGGAATAAAAGTAAATGTTACTCTATGCTTTTCCGCAAACCAGGCAATTCTTGCTGCAAAGTCCGGAGCATTTGTTGTCAGCCCGTTTGTAGGGAGGCTGGACGATATTGGGGAAGTTGGAATGGATTTGATTAAAGATATTAGGCTGATTTATGACAATTACAAATTCAAAACAAAGATACTTGTTGCTTCCGTAAGAAATACCAATCACGTTCTTGAAGCCGCAAAAATCGGAGCAGACATCGCAACAATTCCTTATTCTGTTTTTGAGCAATTATTTAACCACAAGCTAACAGATGCCGGGATTAAGAAATTCTTAGAAGATTGGGAGAA
>ERZ1292640.4914-Hain-H43-02um-R1-4914-length-10027-cov-44_pt1 | contig 10027 bp, 7 predicted proteins | sample MGYA00564404_ERZ1292640 | MGnify/ENA primary metagenome ERZ1292640 (study PRJEB36523, sample SAMEA6512636) | groundwater metagenome | collected 2019-01-08 | study: AquaDiva: Metagenomics assemblies of 32 groundwater samples | reverse complement strand
ATGGAAACTTCACGGGTGAGTTCCTGATTGACGAGGATCTCTGGCTACCGGAGTGCAAGCGAGTGGGGTTTGTAGATCACCATCCGAGGGTTTGTAGGAAAGCGCGGTCGCGTTGCGTGCACCTCGGCACGTCTGGACACCAGGCCGGAGCACAACTCCTCGCCCGGCTCATCGCGGACAACGTCCTGGTGCCGAAGGAGCTTTTTCTGGATGGGTCCGCCAAGCAGAAACGCCTACACGACGAGGCCGCTTGCGTATTGAGGCATCTGAGGAAATCTCTCAGGGTCAACAAGAGCTCACGAGGCACACTGACCCACGCTCACCGTCCGGCAATGTACCTCATCACCGCGATCCTGCATCGCTTCGGATTGCGGCACCCGAAGGCAAGCGCAGCATTATGTGGTCTTTTTAGGAGCACTGACTAGCTGAGACTCGCACTCGACATGCGCATGATCCGGGCCTTTCGCTTGTCCTCGCCAGAGGGGCTGTGCAGCAGTTTGAAGAGAAGGGAGCCATAGAACCATGAGTGACCCGATGACCGTAGTTCAGGGACTCAGCGCGATCCTCGGCATTTGTGGGTGGCTCGACCGCGCGAGATCCAGCTCAGCCTGCGGCTGGCTTGGTAACAGGGTGGTGCGAGGGCGCCGCGGTGACCCACCTGGGCGGCCGGGGCGGGTACCCGCCTCGCCCAGGTGCTTTAGGGCGGCCTCGAGCGCCGCGTCGCGCCCGCTGCGGACGTCGGCGACGGCCGGCCGCACGCGGATGTTCGGCTGGATCCCGGTCCCGACGAAAGTCCGCCCGTCCGGATACCAGGATGCGGACGTGCAGATCCCGCCGCTGCCGCCGCCGGGAAGAGAAATGAACAACGGCTGGCCGGCGCTGCCGCCGGTGGGCTCGCCCACGATGACGGCCCGGCGCTCGATCTCGAGACTGACCAGGAAATCCTCTGCCGCCGAACCGGTGCGCGCGCTCGTCAGCACCACGATGGGTTTAGATAAGAACTTCTTGCCGTGCGGCTGGAGCATCTGCTGCGGCCAGACGTGCCAGTCCATCGCTTGCCCCTGGGCGCGATAAGACGCCCGGTTGCGCCGCGTCCCCCGGATCGAAGTCTGGAACGGCCGGTCGAAGAAATACGCGAGGATGCGGCGGCCGTTGCCTTCGCTGCCGCCGGGATTGGCGCGAAGATCGAGTATCAGCGCGCCGGTCTTTTCGATCTGCTCGTACGCGGTCTCGAACTCGCGCACGATCTGTTCGTCGTTGAACGAGTTAAGCGCGGCGTACCCGACGTTGCCCGGCAACACCCTGAACTCGAACAGCGCGGCGGCGCCGGCGTAGCGGTTCCTGTCGCGCAGCAGTACGCGTTCGAAGCGCTTGCCGTTCTCGGTGGCGAACACTACAGTCCGCACCGGACGCCGTCGCCCTCCAGCGCCGGGTCGAGGAGTTCGAGCACGAGCACCTTGCCCTCGATCAGGCCGGTGCGCAGCGGCGGCTTGAAATCGAGCTGTTCGCGGATCTCCCGCGGCGGGGTGATGTAGGTGTGGCCGGCCTTCAGCCGGGCGCAAAGCTCGCGCAGCAGGCGGTAGTATTCGAGCATCGTGTTTGCCTGCCGCGCCTTGCGCATGTACTCCACATAGAGCGCGTCCCAGTTGAGGTCCGGCACGTTGTCGAACCAGGCGAAGTTGTACTTGACCTCGGCCCAGGACTTGGAAAGCCCGGTGATCTTCTCCTCTTCGGTTAATCGCTCTCTGAAGCCCGACGCGAGCGGCGGGCCGTCCCAGAACGCGGCCAGCGCTCGCATCCTGTCGAGCGCCTCCTTGTAACCCGCCTCGTTGCGGATGTTGTCGAGGTCCTTGTCGGTCTCGGCGTGCTTGAAATTCGATATTCCCGCTCGCGCCGACTCCTTCAGCATTTCCACCGCGCGCGCCTTGTCACCCACCCGCGAGTAGCCGCAAGCCAGGTTGTAGAGCACGTTGGAGCGGTACTCGGGAAACTGAAGCAGGCGCGGGTCGCGGCGCAGTTCCTCCAGGAGCGGGAGCGCCTTGGCGAACTGCTGCTCTTCCCAGTAACGGTGCACGAGTTTCTGGGTTTCCTCGTACTTCTGCTCGACAGGCGCCTGCTGAGCGCCGGCGAGGGCCGCGAGCAGCGCCAGCCAGCCCAGTGTACGCATCGGCATGGCCGCTACCGCGTCTTCGCCTCGTAGACCGCCCGCGCCTGGCGGTACAGCGCCAGCACCTCGTCGCGCTCCGCGTCGCTGGTGAAGCGGGCGCGGTCGGCGGCGGTCTGTGCGATCAGCTCGTCGATCCACTCGACGAAGTACCGCGCGTCGGCGCGGGCGTCGAACTTGCCTGGCAGGTACCCGGGGCTCGAATGCGCCAGGCGGATGGTCGCGCCCGGCTTCAGGAAACAGCGCGCCGCCACCCAGGAGTGTTTCCGCGCATCGAAGGTGAACGAGCCTTTGAACGTCTTGGCGGACGCTGGCGGCGTCCAGCGCTTCAGCACCGTCCCGTTGGCGACGATCTCGACGCGGTCGATCGGCTCATGCGCGCGGGCTTCCACCCGCACGCGGCCCTCCGTCGTCGCCGTGAAGAACAACATCGGGCCATTGCTGACGAAGCTCTTGCCCTCGCGCATCGCGGTGTAGAACTTCTCCACCGAAAGCGGCCCGTCGAGCTGCGCGTACACGCGGCTGTAACCCACCGGATTGGGCAGCACGCCGCTGGCCGAGCCGGCCGAGGGCGCCAGCCGGAACCCGAGATTCAGGTAACGGTAGTACAGCCCCGTCGTGTACTCGACGAAGCCTTCCGCGCCGGGGAATTTCGCCTGGTCGCGCGGCCGTCCCCAGGCCTCGTTGGCGTGAATGCCGTACTGCATGAAATGGTTGTGCAGCACGCCGAAAGAGTCCGGCGCCGCCAGCGCCATCACCACCGGCACTTCCCACCAGATAGGCTTCTCGCAGTCGAACCACGGCAGCACGCCGCCCGGCGGGCGCTGGGCACGAGCCTGCCGGATGAACACCAGCCCCGGCGGATACCACCGTCCCGGCACCGCCAGCGGCAGCGCCTCGCGCAAGGCGTTCAGCATCCAGGCCCCGCCGCCGCGCTCGTCCTCGGCGTTGAGCAGCGTGACCAGGTGGCGCGGCGAGACCCGCACCACCGGGTCCGACGGCCACGGCTTGCCGGCCCAGAGATTCCGCTGGTTCCACATCGTGGTGAGCACCATGAGGTTCAGGTCCTCGGCCTGGGCCAGCGCGGAAGCGTCCTCCAGCCGGCGGTGCACGTGCAGATCGGCCGACCACCAGCCGCGGTCGTTCATGCGGATCCACGGCCGCGGCCGGAGTTCCACGCTGCCGGGCGCATCCACTGCCCGCTCGACGCGCTCGTACTCCAGCCCGCGCTCGGCGATCACCGTGTAGCGGCCCGGCGGAACTTCCATGACCGCCCCATCGCGTATCACGAAGCTGCCGAGGTAGAACGCCCCGCCGCCACGAGCGTTCTTGACGGTGTCGAGCACCGCGCCGGCGGGCTGGTGCATCTTGCCGTCCGGGCCGCGCACCTCCAGTCGCGCCCACACCGGCCGGCCGCCTTCATCCTCCACGCGGATACGAAGTTCGGTGGCCATCATCGCACCTGCCATCAATGTGCAGGCAACCAAGGTCCCCATCGTCTCCTCCAAAGCTCGATCGGCGCCCGCGCGTCAGTGTGGAATGGCAGCGTCACCCGCCGCCCAGTGCGCGCGGCCTCATAGGCCGCGAACACGATCTCCAGGACAGTTCGGCCGTCCTCGCCGGTGACCAGCGGTCGCTGGTCGTGGCGTACGCAATCGACGAAGTGCTCGAACTCCTGCGGGAAGCCGTAGTTCCACATCTCCTCATACATGGTGAACGACCAGCCCCGCGTCAGTCCGGCCTTCTCTACCGCGTAGCCCACACCCCGCTCGCTGTAAGTAAGGATGGAGCTGCCCTGGAGCAGGTCGGCGTAAGCCACACCCTCGGAGCCGTACACCTCGGCGCAGTCGTCCATGCCCCCCGGCTTGACCCAGCTCTCCTCGGCCAGCCCGCTGGCGCCGCCGTCAAAGTTGACGATGATCAGGCTGTGGTCGTCGCCTGCGGTCTTGTCCTGGTGGACCGAGCTGCGCATCTCCGCGTAGACGCTCTCGGCGCGCGGCTGGCCGAGCATCCAGCGGAAGAACTGGATGGCGTGGCAGCCCATGTCCATGGTGACGCCGCCGCCGGAGCGGCTGACGTCCCAGAACCAGGCCGAGTGCGGCCCGCTGTGCTTCTCGCTCTGCTTAACCAGGTAGATGCTCCCCAGCGCGCCCTCGTCCACAAGCTGCTTGAGCCGCACGTACTTGGGCGCGAAGCACAGCTCCTCGGCGTACATCAGCTTCACGCCCGCCCGGTGGCAAGCCTCGATCATCCGGTCCGCCTCGGCCAGGTTCATCGCCATGGGCTTTTCGCACACCACGTGCTTGCCCGCGGCGGCGGCATCGACGGTCGCCTGGCAGTGCAGGTCGTTGGGCAGGCCCAGCACCACCATGTCCAGGTCTTTAATGTCGAGCATGTGCCGGTAATCGGCGAACCAGTGCCGGATGTTGTGCCGGGCGGCGAACTCGCCGGCGTGGTTGGGCGAGGCGACGGCGACCACTTCCGCGGCCGGCACCCGCTTCAGCGCCTCGCCGTGAATCGCACTCACGAAGCCGGACCCGATCAAGCCAACTCGAACCTTGTCCATCGCGTCCCTCAGCGAACCGCCGCCAGCTTGGTCTCGTAATGCTTGCGCGCCTCGGCGATCATCCGCCGCGCCCGCTCGCGGTTGTCGCCGGGGCCGAAGTTGTTCCGCTCTTCGAGCGTCAGCCACAGCCGGTCGAGCCAGCGGACCATCAGCTCCACGTCTTCCCGGACGAGCGTGGGTCGCCCGCCCACCGCGACGTAGATAGCGCTCGAATGCGCTCGCGGCACACCGATTCCGCGGGCCGGCGGCCCGCTCACCCGCACTGCGAACCACGAGCTCCGCTCCACCGTCACGTCCTTCTCGGCGCGGAACGTGCGCGCGCCGGCCGGGATCTCGCGGCTCTCGATCACGTTGCCGTTCTGGATGAACTCGAGCGTCCGCAGCGGCACGCGCGCGGCGACCTCGGCGGCGAGCTTCGCCTGGTACGGCTGCCCTTCCAGCGCGCGGATCTCGGCGCCAATCGGCTGGCCGTTCACCTGGAAGCTGACCAGCGGCCCGTTGGTGACGAAGTTCCGGCCCTGGCGGAACCGCTCCACCCACCGCGGCCAGTTCATCGCCCCGCCGACCTCGACGTATTGCCGCGCCCCGCCGGGAATCTGGTTGATGCCGCGCCAGTTGGTGAACACGTCGGTGCCCGCCCCGGCCGAGATCTTGAAGCCGCAGTTCAGCAGCCGGTACAGCAGCTCGTAGGCGGCTTCGCCGAACGGCAGCACGTCGAGCGCATCCACCGCGTTGAGCGCCGCCGCCACCGGGATCTCCTTCGCGCCGATCCAGGTGTCCAGCACGTCGCGCACCCCGCCGGTGGGGTGCACATAGGTGACCAGCCCGCCCTGCTGCTTCGCCTCCAGCGCGGCCATCGTGTTCAGCGGGAAGTCATAGGGCGAGTTGCTGCCCGGCACGCTGGTGAAAAACGGCGGCACCAGCTTCTTCAGGTTCAGGAAGGCCTGGTGGCCGTACGGGGCGTGATTGCGGTACTCCTCGCCCCAGAACAGCACGTAGCGCGGCGTGGAGAGCGGATCGGGTTCGCCGCGGAAGAACTCCATGTCGTGGATGAAGGCGCCCTCGTTGTTGGCGACGATCATGTTGGCCGCGTTCATGTCCTCGGCTTCCAGCCACGCCAGCGACTGCTTCGGCCGCTGGTAGTAGATGCCGTTGTAGTTGGCGTGGAAGTGGTTCTCGCCGGTGTACCAGCCGCGCTGGTACCAGTTGGTCCAGCGCCGCATGTGGACGGTGACCTCGGTGGTCTGGTCGGCCGCCACCTCCACCGCGCGCTCGGCCAGCTCGTACTCGACGCCCTTCAGCGCGAACAGCTCGACCTTGCCGGCGGGTGCTGGGAAGGTGTCGTCGCCGCTGGCGACGAAGAAGCCCTCGCGGCTGCGCCCCGGATCGAGCGCGTAGTAGTAGAGCGGCGAACCGGCGGGTGCGTACGCCTTGCCGTCGGAGGCGCGCACGTAGAGCCGCACTCGAGTCGGCTGGCCCTGTTCATCGAGCACACGGACGCGCACGCGCCCCGCCGGGCCGCGGAACTTCAGGCCCGCCAGCCGCACGTGCTTCTTCTCGCCGCCCGCGATGGGCATGGTGTACAGGTCGGTGTTGCCCATCTCGTTCGAGTAGACGGCGATGCGCTTGCCGTCGGGCGAGACCGCGGGCGAGAACTCATCGCGCGCGGTGTTGGTGATCGCTGCCGGCGTCCCACCCTGCCGCCCGACGCGATAGAGCTCATAGTTGCCGCGGCCGTTCACGACGTCCGCCGAGTAAACGATGCCCGAACCATCGGGCAGCGCCGAGATGCGGTTCAACTGGACGATGTCCTCGGGGCGGTAACGAGTGAGCGGCATCTGCACCGTGATCGGCGGGCCGGCCGGGTCGATCGTCCAGACCTGCGGCGCGCCCATCCGCGCCCCGGCGAAGAAGATCTCGCTGCGCTTCGGGTTCCACGCGGCGTCCACCCACGTCGAGCCCGAGCGCTGGCCGTGAGCGTACGTCTGGATCGGCTTCACGCTGCCGTCGGCCACGGTGATTTCGTGCAGTAGGGCGCCGGCGTCGGAGACACGCAGGGCACACGCGATGCGGCTGGCGTCGGGCGACCACCCCAGCGTGCCCGAAACCGGCTGCGGGGTGCGGATCTCCTGCTCGCGGCCGGTCTCTACGTCCACCAGCACCAGCGCGCCAGGGATGATCGGGATCGGCCCGCGCGGCGCGTCGCCACGGAGGAAGGCGATCCGGTCTCCCTTCGGCGAAAACGCGGGATGCGCGTGGTAGCCGGCCGAGTCGGTCACCTGCCGGGCTTCGCCGCCCTCTGCCGGGACCACCCAGATGCTGCCAAACAGCGAGAAGGCCAGCCGCGCGCCGTCCGGCGAGAAGGTTGGATCGGTGGCGCCCCACGTGACCGTATCCGTATCGGAAGCCGAAGTCTTGCTCATCCGGTCGCGAATCGCAAGCCCGCAACCGAGCGCAACGACAACGAGAGCGGTCAACTGTCTGGCGGGGAGTCGCATGGGGTCAATTCTAGCGCCGCGCGCGGCCCGTGACCAGTGCCCACGCCAGCAGCGCCCAGGCGAGCGCGCTGAGGGCGAGCCCGTACCACAGGATGTGCGGCTCGAAGCGCATCTCGACCCGGTGGCGCCCGGCCGGCACCGGCAGCCCGCGGAAGGCGACGTTGGTGAGGAACAGCCGCGCCGGCCGGCCGTCCACGAAGGCGCGCCAGCCGGGGTAGTGGGCCTCGGAAGTGACCAGAAACGAGGGTCCGGCGGCATTCACTTCCAGCGCCACTTCGCGGAGCGTATACTTGAGCACCTTCACCTCTCCCGGCGCACCGGTGAAAGCGGGCAGGCCCTCGACGCTCGCCGCCCGGCGCGGATCGAAGCCGGGGGAACCCGGCGGCACCGCGCGCACCTCGCTGACCAGGAAGAACCGCGGCAGCACGTCGCGGTTCTCATAGACCTGGTGCCCCGGCAGGTCAGCCACGCGGGCCCACTTGGGGTGCCGCACTGCCGGCTCCGCGGACGGCGCGTACGATATCAGATAGCGCACGTTGAGCAAGTCGGGGACCGGCGAATCGAGCGCAAACAGCTCCCAGTAACGCAGCCAGTACTCCCCCTTGCCGAAGATGCGGCGCACCGCCAGGATCCGCTCCAGCGCCAGCGGGTCGTTGCCGCTGGCCGTCGGTATCCCGGTCATGAGACCGAAATTCGCCCACCGCCACGAATCGCGGTAGCCCTCAACGCGAGCGGGCGGAACGGTCTGGTTGACCAGCGAGCGCATCCGCTCCAGGGTCTCCCGGCTGCCCTCAAACTCGCGGAGGGTGACGCCGGGGTCGTCGCGCACCACCATCGTGTTCATGGGCCGGCCCGAGCCGGCCAGGATCAGCTCGATCACCGCGACGGCGACCAGCGCCGCGGCAAGGACCGCGTGTCTCCCCGCCAGTAGTCGCTCCGCGCCCAGCGCCGCCAGCGCGGCTACCCCCAATTGGAACGAGAGCATCGCGAACTCGGGGTAAACCACCGACTTCGCCGCCGTCGGAAGCGCCGCGAACAGTGCGGCTCCCACCGGCGTCGAGGCGCCCAGCATCCACAGGCCCGACAGCAGCGTTGCCACGGCGAAGACCGCCCGGCGCCGGTCGCGGGACCAGATCAGCCCGGCCAGGCTCAACACCAGACCCGCCCAGCCACAGTACAGGTACAGAAACGTCGTGTTCGGAGGCAAGTGGGCTCGGTCGAAGATGCCGCCATAGTTGGGGATCAGCAGCGACCCCAGCGCCGCCAGCGGCAGGCCGCCGCCGGTGCCGAACCACTCGCCGCGCCGAGGCGCCATGCTCAGCGCCGACAGCTCCATAATGGGCAGCAGTTGCGCGGCGCTCAACAGTCCGGCCCAGACGCAACCCAGCGTCGCAAACCCCAGGAGCCTAGGCGAGGCGCGCCGCAACGCGACCAGCGCCCCTGCCAGCAGGGCACAGGACGCAAAGACCACGACGGTGACCGCCGGAAAGCCGGCCAGCACCGCCATCGCCAGCGCCAGCGCCAGCGCGACCAGCCAGCGCCACGCGAACCGCTCACCTAACGCCAGCAGGCTCAGCCAGGCCAGCGGCAGCCAGGCCCCACCGCTGATCGCGCCCAGGTGCTGCGACTGCGACGCGAAGTAGCCGCCAAGCTGAAAAATGGTCGCGCCGAACGTCGCCGCGCCACGGCTCAGATCGAGCCGCCGCAGCAACCAGTAAGTGAACACGCCGCCCAGGAAAACGTGGAGCGCGACCTGCCACTCCAGGAAACCCAGCAGGCGGTGGCCGCCGGCGAGGTTGCTGAGCGCGAGCGTGATCCACGCCGGCGGGTAGAAGACCTGCGCCTGCACGTTCGCATAGAAAGGGAACCCGCAGTAAGTGTAAGGGTCCCACAGCGGCAGCTCGCCGTTGCGCAGACACCGGGCCATGAACTCGGCCAGCGGCCGGTGATACTCACGCAAGTCCCAGGGAATGCCGTAGGCGGATGAGAACAGCACCCGGCGGTAGAACAGCAGCACCTCGGCCAGCAGGACGGCGAAGGGGGCGTATCGTCTCATCACCCGCGATAGGGATTATTCGCCAGAGCGTCAATCGTCAGTCGTATGCTCTCCTGAACACGCCGGGGGAGGGCGCTGAACTGACGGAAGGCGGCGGGGCGGAACTCAATTCGGGAGGCCACCGGTTAGAGACCCAGGTCGGTTTTGACCTTCTCCCAAGGGATATTTTCACCCGGTTCCGCCAAGGCGGCGCGGGCATCGTCAACGTCCGCGCGGTCCGTATCCTCCTTAGCCCGCCGCTCCAGGAGCCAGAGATCCTTGATCGGGATGACCGCAGCCAAGTCCTTCCCTCGGCGGCAGACGACAATCCTCTGGCCTCGGCAGGCGGCCCGGTTCACGATCGCGGACAACTGTTCCCGTGCTTTCGACGCATTCAGGCGCTTCATGACTCCCGTTCGTACGGATTGTACGCTCCAGTATGAGCGAGGCAGCCAACACCCCGCAAGCGCTCATTCTACTGCCGCCCTCGCGCAGCCTATATAGCCGCCGGTCTCCCCGCCGGTCCACGCGCACCCCGGTGCACCCTAGCCTCGCTTTCGCAGTTGGGCGGCGATTTTCAGGCGAAACGGGTCTGGAGAAGAGCTAACCTCTGTGCCTGCAATCGCCGGTCTCCAGAGTCGCGTGTAGTGTAGAGCTACCCTCTTCCCAAAAACGGGATTCTCTGGCATTCTGCCAGCAGGCATGTTCCTTAGGCGGCGTCAATAAATAAAGGTAGCATCTCGACGCGAATAGAGATATACTTG
>ERZ1292640.4913-Hain-H43-02um-R1-4913-length-10028-cov-64_pt1 | contig 10028 bp, 12 predicted proteins | sample MGYA00564404_ERZ1292640 | MGnify/ENA primary metagenome ERZ1292640 (study PRJEB36523, sample SAMEA6512636) | groundwater metagenome | collected 2019-01-08 | study: AquaDiva: Metagenomics assemblies of 32 groundwater samples | reverse complement strand
GGTAGATACTTTTTTGGCTTGATATTGTATTAGAATTTATGGTTGATTCATCATTTGGTTCATCATTCCAGTCATGTTACTGTTTACCATTTCCCTCATTTGTTGTATTATTTCTGGATTCTCAGTCATGTGACCTAACATTTGTAATCTTATGTTAGGATCATTGATCATCTCTGACATCATTTGTTGCATAAAGTCATGATTTTGGTTCATCATTTCTGTCATATGTTCTACATGTTGAGGATTATTCATCCATTGATTCATGATTTCAGGATCGTTCATCATGGTTTGTTGCCATTGTGCCATTTGATCTGGATTATTCATCATTTGTTGCATCTGCTGAGTATTCATCATAGGTACAGTCGAAGTGTTAGATTGTATAGAATAACCAATTCCAATCCCTACAAAGAATATGCCTATCACGATTCCAATCCAAACATACTGGTTAACCATTTGATTGTAATCTGTAACTTCAATATATTAAGTTGAATACTATTTTCATTATTGGATTTCTAAATTATATCGAATTTACCTTTTTCTTTGGCTCTGTAAATCACGTCTGGTTTTCTGATAAATATCCCTGATTCCATAACTCCTGTGATTTGTTTGATTTTTTGGGACAGTTCTTTTGGATTTTTGATTACTCCAAAATCACAATCAAGAATAATATTTCCATTTTCTGTAAAGAATGGATATCCTCTATCAAGTGAACGCAGTTCTGTTTTGCCCCCCAATTTCTTGATTGCGTCTGTTACTGAATTTCTTGCAAGCGGATGAACTTCCACTGGAACTGCTCTTGTAAAGTTTTTAACGAATTTTGATTTATCTGCCATAACTACTACTTTTTTAGCTAGACTAAACAAAATATTTTCCCGTAATAGAGCTCCACCGCCTCCTTTAATGACAAATCTTTGAGAATCAATTTGATCAGCTCCATCAAAAACAACATCTATGTGATCAACATGATCAGCTTCTACTAGTGGTATGCCTCCTTTTTCTGCAATCAATTTTATTTGTAACGATGTTGGTACTCCTTTGATGTTGTAATTTTTTATTTTAATTAATGATGAAAGAGATTTTACCAGAGTAGTAGCTGCTCTACCACTACCTAATCCAACTACAAAACCATCTTTTACAAATTTTAATGCATCAGTTGACAATGCCTCTATGGCATCATCGTAAGACAATCATTCTACCTCTGCTTGCTCAATTTTAGAGAGAACTTTCATGATCTCTCCTTTGATTTTATCTAGGTCATCTGTATTATCTTCATCAAAGTCATCATCTAATACTGTAGTTGGATTTGATTTCTTTGGCTCTGGAAGAGCTTTGTGCTCCGTTATCTTTGCAACTTCTTTATTGATATCTGGCTTTGTTTCAAATTTAATTTCTGGTTTTGCAATAACTGCTTGTATGATCTCAATTTTATCTTCAATTTTTGGTTGAATTATTTCTCTTATGATATTCTCTTTTGGCTGAATCATCTCTCTTATGATCTCCACTTTTGGTTCAATTGGTTTTTCAAATATCTGAAACTTTGGTTCTCTGTTTGAAAAACTTGTTAATGTAGTTAATTCAAATGATTGTCTTGAACTTGCTTGTGGAATTATTATTGGATCTAATTTTGTTTCTTTTGGTTTTTCAAAGTTGAATACTTTTTTACTTGGTTTTGCTTCTGACATGCTTTCTGATACTTCTTTTTTTATTTCTGGAATTGATACATTTACAGTTGCAATCTTTGATGACAATTCATACAATCTATCATCTAGTTTTGATAGTTTTTGATCCATTAATGTAATCAATCCATCTCCAATTGGACCCAAATCTGGATGATGACTTGCATCTTCAAGTTTTTCTAATCTTGCTAATACAATTCCTAGTTGATGTTGATACTTTAACAATAATTTGTCACGCTGAATCTTTGGAAAATCAGCATCTGTTTGATATAATCTAGAAATTGTTTTTGTAAGAATATCTTTTTCAATTTTTAGAGAATTAATTTGACTTTTGATATGTGAACTAGCACCAAGACTGAGTAATTGTGTTTTATTTCTTGGCATTTTTCTTGCAGCAGCTGCTGTAGCAACACCTGCTAATGAACTAAGAATAATTGCAATCTCTTGCATCTACGTATACCATTTAATCCAGGAATACTTTCTACGTTTAGCCTCTGGAAAACCACAACTTGCACATTGGTGGTGACGTTTATGAAATGCGTTATTACCGCATCTTCTACATCTAATGTGTACTTTTTTCTTGGTAAAACCACCCATTGAAGTTGTGCCTCTAGTCATCTCAAATCACCTAATTTGCTGCTGGTGGAGGAGATATCATAACAACATTGTCTCCTCTGACGACGATGGTGCCTAGGCTTTTTGAATTGCCATCAGTAGAAATTTCCTCTGATGAGTCAAGTAGTAGATTCATGTGCTGATCAAAACCGAGTAAACTACCTCTAATTGTTTTTCCGCCTTTGAGTTTTATCAATACAGTTTGATTGATACTGTCATCCAATACTTTTACTGCCATATCAACGGACATCTATTTCACTTATTGACTTTGATATTGAGGGATTATATTAAAATTTCATTGGTGTACCTTTGAACTATGCCCAGCAAGGCAAGTTTGACACTTTTTTTCGAGATTTTTCATGATTTCATCTAAAATTATTTGTCCATCCCTCTTAGTGGCTTTTCTTGGATCGCCCCAAATTCCATTTTTAGTAACTTTTAGAAATGATTTTTCTGCCAATCGTCCTAAATCTTTGATTTGTTGTTGATTCATCCCATCTGTTAGGAGTCCTTTTTTTGCCAATTTCATTTTGACATTTTTCGAGATTGCAAGCATCAGTGAGGTCTCCACAAATCCTGCATGATCAAATTCTCTTTGCATAAAATGCCAATATGAGAGTGGGAAAACTTTGAGTTTGTTTTTTGATAATTTTCGTAATTTTTCATCAATATTTTTCAACGGTTTAAGGTTTCCATGATGCCCATTAATGACAAAAACTGTTTTAATATTATTTGTAAAAAGTGATGTACATAAATCAATCATAATCGTGCTGAGAGTTGATTCTTTGATACTCAAATTAAAAAATGGTGCGTGTTCAAATGATACACCGTATGTTATTGTAGGTAAAAGTAGAAAATTTTTCTTTTCTGATAACTTTCTTGCTATCTCAGTAACAATATCTGAATCAGTTGAGACTGGTAAGTGTGGACCATGTTGTTCTATTGAGCCTACAGGAATTACTGCAATTTGTTTTTTCTTTTTAATAATTTTTCTTAGATTAGGATCAAATTGAGATTTAATTTCTGTCATCTGATTCACTTAGACTTAACATGAACTTTTCTCCAGCGAACTTCAAGCTTGTTTTCTAGGTGCATCTTTATTGCTTTTAGTAAAGTATCTGCTTCTAATTTTTGACCTTTAGATTTAATTTCCTCTAACGTATCATTTGGATCAACTTTAAAAGAATCCTGGAAAATTATTGGTCCCTGATCCAAATTTTCAGTTACATAATGAGAAGTTACACCTACAATCTTTGTTCCTCTTTCGTAAGCTTGTGTATATGCAAGAGCACCTGGGAATGCAGGTAATAATGATGGATGAATATTGATTATTCTATTTGGATATCTCCAAACAAAGTTTGGACTAAGAATTTTCATATATCTTGCAAGTACAATCAAATCAATTTCGTGTTTTTTACAAACTTCCATTATTTTTTCTTCAGCTTTTTCTTGATTTGATTCTTCAATTACAATAAATGGAATTTTTGCTTTCTTTGCTATTGTCTCTAACGTTTTTTCGGTTCCTATAATTACAGAAATACTTCCCCGCAGTAATTTCTTTTTTGCAGCATCAAGTATTGTTTCTATACAGCGTGGTTCTTTTGTAACTAGTATTGCAATATTTTTTTCTGAATTTGTTTCATGATGGGTGCTTACATCCATTTTTTCTTTTTTTGATAAGAATTGAATTCCAGAATCAAACTTTTTTACATCTACTGTTTTTGTAAAAGATACTTCAAGATACATTCCAAAAAGACCTTTGATTACATTTTGATTTACTTTTTCAATGTTTCCACCGTTTTCAAATACGAAATTAGTAAATGCTGCAACTATTCCTTCTCTGTCTTTTCCAACAACTGTAATTCCGATTACTGTTTTTTTCATAACTTTTTTTGATCACTATTTTCTCATTATTAATCATTCACAGAAATTTACAATTAATGCGGGAGGTGGGATTTGAACCCACGAACTCCTAAGAGATAGGGTCCTAAGCCCTACGCCTTTGACCAGGCTGGGCGACTCCCGCATCGGATTTGCCATTAAACACAAATTTATCTATTCTTGAAGTAAACCATGGCAAAATTTTTTGGAACGAATGGAATTCGTGGAGTCTTTTCTGAAGATTTTACATTAGAATTTGTACATGACATGACATTGGCAATTGCAACATACTTCAAAAATGGACCGATATTAGTTGGATATGACGGACGAGAATCAAGTCAGATAATTGCAAAAGTTGTATGTTCTACATTAAATTATGCTGGACTTGATTGCAATAATGCAAGACTTGTACCTACACCGTGTCTTGAGTATGCTGTAAAGAAACTTGGTTACTCTGGTGGAATAATGATCACTGCATCTCATAATCCACCACAATACAATGGAATCAAACTTGCTGCAAAAGATGGTGTGGAAATTTCACGAGAGGATGAATTGATAATTGAAGATATTTTTCTGAAAAAAAATTGGATAAAAAATCCCTCAAAATGGGGGATTACAGAAAAAGAAGATAAGGCAATTAATGTTTATGTTGATGGAATAACATCTCAGATAGATTCACAGAAAATAAAATCAAAAAATCTTAAAGTTGTTTTAGATTTAGGAAATGGTGCACAGGCAGTAACCGCACCTATTTTTTGTAATTCACTTGGATGTAAAATATTTTTGATCAATGAAAAAATTGATGGATTATTTCCAGGACGTGGTTCAGAACCAACCCCACAAAATCTTTCTGAACTTTCCAAAACAGTTCAACAAAACAATGCAGATCTTGGAATTGCGTTTGACGGTGATGGTGATCGAAGTATTTTCTGTGATAATAATGGGGAGATACTTACTGGTGACAAGTCTGCACTGGTTCTCACAAAATTCATCTTACAAAAAAATCCGAATTCTCTAGTTGTCACTTGTTTGAATTCTGGTTCAAACATAGAACTTGTTGCAAATGAATTTAATTCAAAAGTGATACGAACCAAAGTTGGAAGTGTAGAAGTATCACGAAAAATGGTGCCAACAAATGCATTAATTGGTTTTGAAGAAAATGGCGGATTTATGTTTGGAAAACATAATCAGGTAAGAGATGGTTGTATGACTTTAGCTTTAATGCTGGAATTTTTGGCCACATCTAAAAAAACATTGTCTGAGGAAATTTCTAGTCTTCCATCTTCTTTTACGACAAAAGATAAAGTTGCTTGTTCTCAAGAAGATTCTAAAAAAATAATACAATCACTAAAAGAAGAATTCCCAAATTCTGATACAACTGATGGTATCAAAATCACAAGTAATTCTAAAAACTGGGTAATGATTAGACCTAGTGGAACAGAATCAATCATTAGAATATATGGAGAAGCTGAGACTCAGCAAAAATTAGATACTTTAATGTCAAAATATCTCCAAAAAGTCAGGTCTGTCATTTCCGATAACACTTTTAAAACCAATCTCTAGTATGATTGGAATGGAGAATGATCCCTAAAGGGTGAATAGTATGGGTAAACCTTATTATGTAAAATTTGAGACGCCTGAAGAACTCGTAAATCCAATCTTGGAGGCTGTTAGAGTCGCATCTACTAGCGGTAAAGTAAAGAAAGGAACCAATGAAGCCACAAAGGCCATTGAACGAGGAACAAGCAAATTAATTATTATCGCTGAAGATGTTGAACCACCAGAGGTAGTCGCACATCTTCCAATTCTATGTGAAGAACAGGGTGCAGCATATGCATTTGTTCCAAGCAAGCAAGAATTAGGAAAGTCTTTGGGCATTGATATTACTTCTGCCGCTGCCGCAATTTTAGACGCTGGTGATGCACAACACATAGTTGATCAAGTTATCTCAGCAATTGCTAAAATTAAAGGTGGAAAGACTAGCAAATGAGTACTACAACTGACGACGTAACTCAATCTGAAATTATTCAAATTGTTGGCAGAACTGGTATTGCTGGCGAAGTTATTCAAGTTAGAGTAAAAGTTCTTTCTGGTAAAGATAAAGGTAGAATTCTTACTAGAAATGTTAAAGGTTCTGTTAGAATAGGAGAAATCCTAATGCTAAGAGAAACAGAAAGAGAAGCAAAGAAAATTCATTAGGTGAAATAGATGAGTCTTTTAGTAAAACCATGCAGTTTTTGTGCTAGACCTGTTGCAAAAGGTTCAGGTACAATGCTTGCAAAAAATGATGGAACTGTTTTATGGTTTTGTTCAGCAAAATGCAAGAAAAATGCACTAGAACTAAAACGTGATCCAAGAAAATTAAAGTGGACCAAAAAATACGTCAAAGGCGGAATTCAACACAAGAAATAGAATTGACTGAACACACTCTTTTCATTGTAAAACCAGATGCAGTATCTAGAAAACTTACTGGTGAAGTCATTGCAAGATTTGAAAGAAAGGGATTCAAACTTTCAAAATTAAAGATGTTTACATTTACGCAAAAGCAGGCTGAAAATTTTTATGGAGTTCATAAAGACAAACCATTCTTTGGCGAACTCACATCATTTATCACATCGGGCCCAGTGGTTGCAGCAATAATTGAGGGAAACAATGCAGTTGCAACTACGCGAATTATGATTGGAGCAACAAAATCATTTGAGGCAGCACCTGGTTCAATACGTGGAGATTTTGGATTGGGATTTAGTGACAATATCATTCATGCATCTGATTCACAGGAAAGTTTTGATCACGAATCGAGGGTAGCATTTGAGTGATCTGATTGCAAATTCGTCAACCCATCGTGGTAGTTCTTGGTCACGTAGACTCTGGTAAAACATCTCTCTTAGATAGAATTAGAGGTACTGGTGTTCAAGGTAGGGAAGCTGGAGGTATCACTCAGCATATTGGTGCAAGTTTTCTTCCAACTGAAACAATTAAAGAAACATGTGGTCAACTATACAAAAAATTACAAGAGTCAGAAAACCAAGTTCCTGGAATCTTAGTAATTGATACACCTGGACACGAAATCTTTACAAATCTTAGAGCAAGAGGCGGCTCTGCAGCTGATATCGCAATACTGGTAGTTGATGTTAACAGAGGATTTCAACCACAAACAAATGAGAGCCTAAAAATTCTGCAGAGCAGAAAAGTTCCATTTGTTGTTGCACTAAACAAATGTGATCAAATATCTGGATGGAGAAAATCAGAAACTAAGTTTATCACACAAGCAATAAAAGAACAAGATGCGTTTATTCAAACTGATCTTGATCAAAAAATCTATGATGTAGTTGGAACATTATCTATTTTGGGATATCAATCTGAGGCATTTTATCGAGTTAAAGACTTTAAATCAGAAATTGCAATTGTGCCAATCTCTGCAAGATCTGGAGTTGGAATACCTGAATTATTTGCAGTATTAGTTGGATTAACACAGCAATACTTGCAAAAAAGATTAGATCAGAAAGAAAAAGAATCAAGAGGAATAGTACTTGAAGTAAACGAAGAGATCGGATTAGGTCATACAGCTAATATCATTTTGATTGACGGTAGTATCAAAAAAGGTGACACTATAGTTGTTGCAAAAAGAGATTCAGTTATTGTAACAAAACCGAAAGCAATTCTTTTACCAAAACCACTTGATGAAATGAGGGATCCTAGAGACAAATTCAAACCCGTACAAAATGTTAATGCAGCTGCAGGACTCAAAATTGCATCACCTGATCTTGAAGGTGTTTTACCTGGTAGTACTCTTTATGTTGCATCAAACGAAGTTGATATAGCAAAATATACCAAACTAATCGAATCTGAAATGAAATCTGTATTTATTGATACGGAAACAAATGGTGTTGTTTTAAAATGTGATACTATAGGCTCACTTGAGGCAATAGTTGAGATGCTAAGACGCTCTCAAGTCCCAATAGCTAAAGCAGACATTGGACCAGTTAATCGTAGAGACATCATGGAGACCAAAGCCATCAAAGAAAATGACAGACATCTAGGTGTGATTTTAGCCTTTAATGTCAAGATACTTCCTGATGCAAAAGAAGAATCAGAAAACAGTCACATCAAAATTTTTGAAGACAGAATAATTTACAGTCTGATTGACAATTACAATGCTTGGGTAAGTGAAGACACTGCAAATGAAGAAGATGCAGTTTTTGCGGAATTAACACCTATTTCCAAATTCACATTTCTTAAAGGCTATGTTTTTAGAAATACCGATCCTGCAGTATTTGGAATTAGAATAGATACTGGAACTCTGAAACAAAAAGTTCCTTTTATGAACAAGGACGGAAGACGAATTGGTCTAGTTCATCAGCTTCAACTTGATAAAAAAACTGTAACTTCTGCTAAAACAGGACAAGAAGTTGCATGCTCTGTTCAAGGCGTAACAATTGGCAGACATATTTTTGAAGAAGAAGTATTCTACACATTTCCTCCATCTCATGAGGCAAAAAAACTTCTTGCCAAATTCATGCACAAGCTAAGTTCTGAAGAACAAGAAACTCTAAATAAAATTATAGATATTCAGCGAAGCAAAGATGCATCTTACGCTTACTAGTTTGAATGTTTTTTACAGATCATATGAATTCCAGGTGCACCAACTGCTCCCATCATTTTATCAACCATTCGTCCTGATTTGAACATGATAAACATTGGAATTGATTGTACTGCAAATCTCATTGCAATGTTTTGGTTTTGATCTACATTAACTCGAGCAAATTTTATCTTTGGATATATCTTTGAAAGACTCTCAAATACGGGGTGCATCATCTTACATGGACCACACCAATCTGCCCAAAAATCAACCAGTGTTGGGCTCTCAGCAGAAATTATCTGAGTAAAATTTGTATCATTTAGGTCAATGATTCCTGGTTGAATATGAGGTTGATTTTGTTGTCTGATCATTTCCTCAAGTTTTCTTTGTTTTATTTTTTCAATTTCAGGATCATCTGACAATAAATACAAACAATTTGATTCTATTAAAAAATCTATGTTGATTGTTTTTCAAATAATTTTTTATAATGTTTTTCTAGATTGAATTTTTCTAATCCGTATCTGTTTTAATTGGCATTGCCTCATATCTTTTAGAATTACATATTGGACACTGATCAATGTATTTTGTCAAGCTCACAGAGGTGTAAACAATTCCGCATTCTCCACAAATTCTAAGATTTCTACTTAGTTTTCCCATATTACCATAAATGGACATTATGATTAAAAACTTAGTCGTGTTTTTGCCTTTTTAATGCTATAAAACAACATGGCTGGCGCTACAAAATACATTCCAACATTCATCAAAATCACACCAATTCCATATCCTAGAATTTCTTGTTCTGAATCTGCTGCTGACATGATTGAAAGTGATGATAACATTGGAGTGAGTCCGATTTTTACAATTTCTTTGAATATTGGACTCTCCCTTTCCAGATCAGCAATTGTCGGTGAGAATGAATAGTATAATTGGTTGAATCCAGTCATAAATGAAACACCTGATGTGGTACTCATCACTTTGTTATCTCGAATCTCTCTGAGGAATTGTACTTGTGGTGCCATCTCGGAGCCATATGTTGCAGTAGCAATCAGACATCCACCGCCTTCTTTTAGATTATCGTCAACTGCACATACTCCATCAACTAGTTTTGTTCCTGGACCACATTGTCCGCTTTCTTGTTCTTTGATCTTTGATTCATCTAATCCCACTGCATCATAAATTGTCATATCTGGATATGTTTTATCAAACCACTCTTTGTATTTTGGCTCGTTATTGTATCTATTAACATAAGACTGTGGATCTTTTGTTGGATCCACAAA
>ERZ1292640.1017-Hain-H43-02um-R1-1017-length-23408-cov-6_pt2 | contig 10028 bp, 15 predicted proteins | sample MGYA00564404_ERZ1292640 | MGnify/ENA primary metagenome ERZ1292640 (study PRJEB36523, sample SAMEA6512636) | groundwater metagenome | collected 2019-01-08 | study: AquaDiva: Metagenomics assemblies of 32 groundwater samples | reverse complement strand
CAGTTGTCGCGTTACTAGGAGGTATCATCATGAATTTGGCGTTTTATTTTGCCGCAGGATGGACAGGTCCAGGCACGCATGGCATTAATGTTCTGATGTTTTGGACGCAGGCCACACTTTTCTATTTCTGGCTTTCGCAGTGGCGAACTGTAAAGGGCTAGCGCTTAAAAAGTATCGTGCTAAAATACCGTCGGTATGAATTACCGGCGGTATTTAGAAAATAAGGATTACATCCTGCGTGACTGTTGTCGCACGAACCGGCTTGAGCTCTCCGGACGCGATGGTTGCTGGGGCTTGCGTTGGCGCGTCGGGCCGTTTTGGTTTGAAAATTTTTTTGGTGATGAGATCCCGTCAAGCGATTGTGGGCCGAAGCGTCTGATCATTTGGCAACCTGTGAGTCGTGAGGAGACTTCAAAGGGTTGGCATAAAACGCGGTTGCTCAATCACATAAAAACAACTGGCTACGCGCTCGTCTCACACGACGTGCCGTATTGGTCAAGCTGGTCAGAGCACGCCAGACGTCATCGTCGCAAGTGGCTTGCACAACGCGATGACTGGGAGGTGGTCACGCCTAGCCTTGAAGAGTTCATCTCTGCTTACAAGCACGCGCGCATGGATACTGTCCTGCGCCTTCTCTACATTGGTCTTCTCAAACAGCACGACCGTGCGCAGGGTGAGCATCTGCATCTTGTTGGGATGCGTCGCAAAGGTGGTAACGGAACGCTTGAGGCGGGTTTCGCGCACGTTGATATTCCCGAGGTACGACAATCAAAACATTTTATTTCGTTCATCCACGATTCGTGCCGCGACACCTCCGTCGGCGTTGGTATGATGGACAACTGGTTTGAGCACGCATTCACGCACGAAATTGATCTCCTTGACTTTGGTGTCTTTTGGACAAAAGGCGATCCTCGATCATGGAAAGGATTCTCTCGATTCAAATCTCAATTCGGTACGATCTTTGTTCGTTATCCGTATCCAATGTGGCGGATTGGCGGCGCCCGCCACGTCTCTTGATACTTCTTGCCTTGCTGACGTAGTCGTTTTCGTATTATGATGTTGTTAATATTCATTATTTTTTTATGACACACCATAAGCGTATCGAATGGGTTCTGCGCATCGCAATTTTTGGCGAGTTTGTCGGTCATGGCGTCTTTGCTTTACAAGGCAAGGCGACATGGCTCAAGTGGATTGAACAACTTTTATCTGTAAGTCCAGAGACAGCCTCAATTCTTCTTACGGCCGTCGGTGTAATGGATATTATCGTAGGTATCATTATTCTTTTTTATCCGTTGCGTCCAGTGCTTGCATGGGCCGTGTTCTGGGGATTTTGGACCGCACTTGTACGACCGATCGTCGGCGAATCCGGCTGGGATTTTGTCGAACGCTGGGCCAACTGGGGCGCGCCACTTGCGCTCCTTCTGCTCATGCAAAATAAGCGCCAGAAATAAAAATGGTTTATCATTCACGACGCGAACGGTTTATACAGCTTTTTACTGATGCGCCAGCGTATCGCCTCAAACAACTTGAGTCTGGCTTGTTTAATCCTGCCTTTCGAAATTGGCGGGATGTCTCAAATATGCCGGAGGCGATGCGTGAGGTGCTGGGACGTGAGGTGCCGTGGATGAGCGTTACACCCACTCTGCTTGAGGAGTCGGCTGGCAAGGATACGTTCAAGGCAGTGCTGACAGTTACGGATGGTAAGCAGATTGAGTCTGTCCTAATGAAAAATCCGCGAGGGTGGTGGACAATTTGTGTGAGCTCGCAAATCGGTTGCGCCATGCGTTGTGGATTTTGTGCCACAGGGAAGATGGGATTGTTTCGTTCACTCGATCAAGATGAGATTGTGGATCAGTATCGTTTTTGGAATGAGTTTATCCTCGATCATGCAGAGCTCCCACAGCGAATTACCAACGTCGTATTTATGGGCATGGGAGAGCCGATGGCAAACTACGAACAGGTGCGATCCGCAATCAACACGTTGCTCAAGCATACTGACCTCGGTCTTACGCGCATTACAGTTTCGACCGTTGGTATTTTGCCACGACTCGAGCAATTACTCGATGATCCACTCTGGCCTCATATTCGCCTTGCCATTTCGTTGCATAGCGCCGAACCGATTACGCGCAAGCAGATTGTTCCAACGTCGTATGACGATTTTTTGCCAAAGCTCAAGGACTGGGCCAAGCGTTATCTCAAAAAGTTCGGAAACCGTCGGCATCATCTGACATTTGAGTATGTGATGTTGCGCAAGGTGAATGATACCGAGGTTCACGCAAAGTTGCTTGCCATGTTTGTGAATGAGGTCGGTGATGTTCGGGTGAATCTCATTCCGTACAATTTTACCGGCATGGAGTTCCAGAGTTCGCTTCCAAAAAGTGTTGATATTTTTATGAAATTGCTTGAGCATCATGGCGTGACCGTCACGAAGCGTCGCACGATGGGCGATGATATCAGCGCGGCGTGTGGCCAGCTCATTACGTTGACCAGCACACTGTCCTCTTGAATCCAAGAGGAATTTGTCGTATCCTGCAGACGCATTCGGGGATCGTCTAATGGCAGGACAGCGGCCTTTGAAGCCGTGAATCGTGGTTCGAATCCACGTCCCCGAGCCATACATTTTATGAAGATATTCAACAAGCGCGTAAAATTTTTTCTTATCATCGCCTGCGTCGGTTTCCTATTTCTTCTCGTTCAAGGATGGTTGAACCAATCGGTCTGGCGAGCCCCTGAAGGTGTATTTGTCCTACAACCGCGCATTGATGTAAGTACTACCAATTTTACCCATTTGCGTTGGGCGCCGACGGTGGACTATATCTGTCAGGACAATTATTTTATTTTTTACGAAAAACAAGGTGACGGCATTTTTATTCCTGATGAGAAACAGCCGCTTGCTCGCGCGCAAGCCGAGTGTCGTCCGACTGGTCTTGGTTATGAGTGCTATTCGGATATTACCGGTCTTATGGAAGTCGGGAAGTCTTATCTTTTCCAAGCTTACAGTTCGCGTTGTGGCGATGGAGTCGAGCGTATCAGTTACATTCAGGAATACTTTAACGCCCCTATTCAAATTGAAGCAGAGCCTGTCGTAACTGATCCATCGTTGTAATTTTCATGAGTTCCTCGCGGAATATTTTTGAACCGCGTTGTCCTTTGAAGTACCAGCTTAAATGTTTACGAAATGTCACGAGACCGTGTTCTCCGTATTGCTCAACATGGAGTCGAGCGTGTTCGAGGACTACGCGGATGCGTTCCTCAAGTGAGATTGGCGTCGGCGTTTTTCGTGCAAGGATCTCGGTTGTCTGGTGAAAAAACCATGGATTACCAAGAGCGCCACGAGCGATGAGAATGCCGTCGCATCCGGTGACCTCGAGTACGTGTGGCACGAGCGATGGATCATGCACATCGCCGTTTGCGAGTACCGGAATCGAGACCAATTTTTTTACTTCTGCAATTTTATTCCAATCCGCTTTTCCAGAGTAACCTTGGCTCTTTGTACGACCGTGAACCGTGATCAGATCAGCTCCTGCATCTTCGAGCACTTTTGCGAACTCAAGGCACTCATTGGGATCACTCCAACCGAGACGAATCTTTACCGAGAGCGGGACGGTGATCACAGCTTTCATCTCTTTGATGATTTTTGTCGCCAGCTCTGGCTGGCGCATGAGCGCCGCGCCGTTAAAGTTATGCACGATCTTGTAGACAGGACAGCCCATATTGATGTCAAACCCTTCTGGGTGCTGTTCTGCCTCTATGATGCGTACAGCTTCGGCCATCACCTGCGGATTATTGCCAAAGACTTGCTGTACGAGTGGCCGTTCATCTGGATGAATCTCGGTCATGCAAAGCGTTTTATTGTTCCCGCGCACGACTGCTTCCGAGCTCACCATTTCGCGAAAGACGATTGGCGCAGAGGCCTCGCCCTGACACATTTTCACGACTCGACAGAACGCCGAATCGGTCATGTCAGCCATTGGTGACAGGACGATCATTGGGCGTTGAGTTGTTTGCCAGTCCATGCGCATGTAGTCAGTTTAACTCGGCTATGATAGGCTAATATTATCAAAAGTTAAAGTCCAAGTATGTCTACTTGTCTCTTCGTCGGTCGTTTTCAGCCGTTTCATAAAGGTCACCTGATGGTCGTGCAAGGCATGCGTAAAGTGTGTGAGCGTTTTGTGATTGGCATTGGCTCGCCTGACAAACAGAGTAGCAAACAGAATCCATTTTCGTTGGATCAACGTCGTGAGATGATTGGCGCGGCCTTGCTCGACGCTAACATTCCAGACGCCGATATTTTGGAGTGTCACGATACACCAACGGATACGGAATGGGCCAATGCTGTTTTGCGGGTAACTGGGCCGGTTGATGAAGTTTGGACTGGAAATGAGAATGTGGCAGTTTTGTTTGAAAAGGAAGGCGTGCGAGTTAAACGCATTAAGGAAGTTCCTGGAATAAGTGCGACAGAGATTCGCGCGCGACTTAAGAATGGTGGTGATTGGGAGTCGCTCGTGCCAGAGGTCGTGGCAACTATTATGAAGCGCTTGAATGTGGCAAAGCGCGTATCGCGTTAACCAGCAAAGAGACTTTCGATATAATCCGGGAGCATTTTTATAAGTGAGCCGTCAATGCTGTTCGGAAGCATACGCGGAGGATCTTCCTCACTCAAAATTTTATAGATGCTTTCCATTCCCGGACCGCCAAGAAATTTTATCCATTCATCATTGAGCTGGACACGCAGTGAAGTTCCGGCCGCCGCGACATTCACCATACGCACTGCGGAGAGCACATCCGGTTGGACGTGATCTTTTTCAGTCTGGAGTCGTATATAAAATACTTGTAATTTCCCGATGAAATTAAGTGCCTCGCGTTCTTCCCAAAACGCTTCGTCAAAACAAGTAGCAACTTCTGCCATGTGACCTGTTTTATACTCATCACATCCTCCAGTATCATTGCGATCTGCCGGACCCTCCCAATCAATCAATCCTGAAACTGGCAGATCAGGATAGCGAGCGAGCACACCACTTCCGAGTGTAACGCCGAAAGAAAATGTGATGAGCGTCACTGGACTTTCCTGAATATCCCAAGCAAGGCGAATGACTTCTGCAAGTCCGTCCTGACCGATAAATCCGTTGTAATCTTCTTCGCCCTCGCTTTGTCCGCGACCTTCTGGATCGAAAAGAACGACCATATATCCAGCATCAGCAAGAAAACGAGCGGTTTTTTGTTTGAGAAAATCTCTGCTATCACTACTTCCACCAGGTACAAGTACTAATGGTCGCAATGTTTTATCATCTGTGCGTCCTTCAGGATAGAGCACACGGACGAAAAGATCGCTTCCGCTAGTTTGGTTCGTTACTAAATAGGTTTGCGCTTCTGGCCCAGCGCGCCATGATTTCTCTACCGCTTCTTCGTTCGTCGTCTTTAGATCGTTTGAGTTAAAGTCGTCTGGTCGAATAGAAAACAATAACGCTGTGATAAGGATGAGAGCGGTAACTGTAACGGCAACTGCTCCAGAAGCAAGCAGAGCTTTTTTCATAGTGGTTTTATTACTAGATGAGTATACCTTATAGAGTTTTAGTTTATCCACAGCTTATGAGTGAAGGCTCTTTTTTGTTTAACTTTAGCTAACTTTTTGTGGGGTAAAAGAGTTGACGCGTGAGCGGTAGTGGAATAGAATGGAGTCATTAGGAAGTTGTGTGGACGAAAGTGGGGAACCTGGCAGGCCAGCCGAGCTGGATGCGCTGGGTAGTCCTCACTTTTTTCGGAAAGCTTCCCCTGAGTCCAAACATGTGTTTTTAGGTGAGTATCATCACACCATAGATGAGAAAGGCCGGATTTCTATTCCGGTAAAGTTTCGCGCCGACTTTGAACGTGGCGCGGTGATTACTCGTGGACTTGACGGCTCGCTCTTCTTGTTCCCCTCGGAGGAGTGGGACAAGCTTGCAGGTAAAATTGCAACTTTGCCCTTGGGGAAAGCCAACACTCGCGCCTTCGCCCGTCTCATGCTTGCGGGTGCGATGGATGCGGTGCTGGACAAGCAAGGTCGTGTCGTCATCCCCGAGTATCTGCGAGATTACGCTGCGGTCCAGAAAAATGCCGTTGTTGCAGGTCTCTACAATCGTTTGGAAATTTGGGACGCCAAACGCTGGGAGAGCTATAAGCAACAGACGGAAAAGGACGCTGTCGAGCTTGCGGAACAATTGGGAGAACTGGGTCTATAAAAGGTTTTATGATCCATATTCCCGTCCTCATCAAGGAAATACATTACTGGTTGGATCCAAAGTCCAACCAGAACTTTATTGACTGCACCGTCGGTCATGGGGGTCATGCTGAAATGATTCTCGAAGCGACCTCGCCGAACGGTCGCTTGCTCGCCTTCGATCGTGATGCTCTGAATTTAGTGATCGCCAAGGAGCGACTTAAACGGTTTGGCGATCGTGTCGTGTTCGTGCACGACTCCTACAGTTTGCTCACGAAAAAAATGTATGATCATGGGTTTTCTCACGTTGCTGGCATCCTCATGGATCTGGGTTTTAGCTCCGGTCACGTTGAGGATCCACAGCGTGGATTCTCATTCCAACTATCGGGCCCGCTAGACATGCGCTACGACCAGTCGGGCGATCTTACAGCCGAGATGATCGTCAATGGCTGGACTGCGCAGGATTTAGCACAGATCTTTTTTACCTACGGAGAGGAGCGACATGCTCACAAAATCGCCAAGGCAATTTTCGAAGCGCGACGCCGATCGCGCATTGAGACAACGGATGAGCTGGCGAGGATCGTCGCGTCAGTCGTTCCACGGCACGGCAAGATTCATCCGGCGACGCGCGTGTTTCAGGCGTTGCGTATTGTGGTCAATGATGAGCTTGGTGAGCTTGAGCGGACACTGCCACTGACACTCGACGCGCTTTCTGTCGGAGGCAGGCTTGCGGTCATATCGTTCCACTCCTTAGAGGACAGAATCGTGAAACGCTTCTTCAAGGCACATGCGGGTCTTGAGCTTGACGTGCTGACAAAACGTCCGGTCATCGCCAAGCAAGAGGAGCAAAAACAAAATCCACGAAGCCGTAGCGCAAAACTGCGTGTTGCCGAGCGTTATGAAAATCAAAACAAAAAAACTTATCGTCGTGAACATCATGAGCTTTAGTTTGGTCCTTCTCGTTGGACTTGGTTATGTCGCGCAAGTTAATCACTCCGCCACGCAAGGGTATCGCATTCGAGACCTCGAGAATGACATCGCCTCACTGCGTATTCAGAACGAACAACTCGATTATCAAGTCGCCCAATTGCAATCGGTCGAGAGCGTGACAAAACGTCTTAAGATGCTTGGTCTAGTAGAGACCAATACGACACAATATGTCTCTCTGGCGACTCCATCGGTTGCCTTGAACCAATAAGGAAAATATGAAAGAGTGTGCATGTCACACTTTTTTTGTTTATGCGCAAGCTGGAAATTATAACCGCGCACGGCCCGGTGCATACGCCGTGCTTTATGCCGATTGCGACCAAGGGGGCGGTTAAGACTCTCTCGAGCGATGATTTGCGCGAGCTCGGGGCCGAGATCATTCTCTCAAACACATTTCACTTGTTGTTAAGGCCCGGGTTTGAGGCCATGCGTGAGCTTGGGGGGCTTCATAAACTTATGCGTTGGGATCGAGCTTTGCTTACGGACTCTGGAGGTTATCAAGTTTTTTCGCTCGAACCGAAAATCTCGGAAGAAGGCGTTGAGTTTCGTTCAACTGTGGATGGAGCAAAGGTTACACTCACGCCAGAGAGCTCGATTGAGATGCAGATCGCTATCGGCTCTGATATTTTGATGCAGTTTGATGATGTGGCCGCTGGCACCTCGACGCGCGAACGATATGAAGAGGCAATGGAGCGTTCGTTGCGATGGGCGAAACGTTGTAAGACCGCGTTTGAACGAGAGATTGCTACGAAGCTCTTTGGCATCGTGCAAGGTGGTACGCACATGGACTTGCGCGAACGATCGGCGCGCGAGCTCATGGAACTCGACTTCGACGGTTACGCTATCGGTGGGCTCTCGGTTGGCGAGTCACGCGCGGAGGCATTTCGCGTTGCCAAAGCAACGGCCGAGATATTACCAAAGGACAAACCACGTTATTTCATGGGCGGTGGATTTCCAGAAGAGATTGTTTATTATGTTTCTGTCGGTATTGATTTGTTCGATTGCGTCTTGCCAACACGCAATGCGCGACACGGGACGCTATTTTTATGGAAAGGCGATCCGAGCGTTTGCGTGTCGCGAGCGTTTGAAGTCGCTTGTGCTGGAGCCTCCAGTACATTGATTGCTGATGAGCTTTATACACAAGTACGCATCACCAATGAAGCATTCGCGCTCGATCAATCTCCTGTTGATCGATACGGTCTTCTTGAGTACTCAAAAGCGTATCTACGCCACCTGTTCATGGTGCACGAACCGCTCGCATTACGTCTCGCCACACTTCAAAACTTGCGATTTTATTTGAGGCTCATGCAAGAACTGCGCGGGGTTGACCTTAATGCTTAAATCTGACAGTTTCTAAACTCTAGAAAAGAATATGCAACGCACTGTCACGGGTACAAAACACTATTACGGAAAAGATGGCGCTTATCTGGGAGAACATGCTCGATTTTTTAAAATTGCCAAAGTTGAAAAGGACGTCGCTTTTTTGAAGAAGGCGCTCAAGCTAAACAAACGCCAGCACATTTTGGATATCGCGTGCGGTCAGGGGCGGCATGCGCACGCACTGGCGCGGGAGGGATATTCCGTGGATGGCGTCGACTTTTCTGATTACCTTCTCTCCTTGGCAAAATTGTCTTCGAACACGGCGGCAAAACGGCAACCCATCTTTTACCGAGCGGACGTCACGAAACTCGCCTTGAAAAATTCGTATGATCGTGCGTATTGGTTTTTTTCCGACTTGGCGAATATCAACCCGGCGAAGGCCCTGCTGTCCATCAGTAAAAACTTAAAAATGGGCGGGATGCTCGTCTTGGACACCGACAACGTGTTCCGACTCATCGGTTACCTGAATGAACATCCCAAATCCGAATTCACGTTCGATGCGCAGAGCATGGAACTTTTCGATAAAGACAACGGACTGACCATTCCGTATCCCGTCATGCCGATGTGGCAGGATTGGGCTCGTCAGGCTGGCCTTCGCGTTGAGCGTGCTATCGGCGATTATAAATTTCATCCGTACACCATCACAAGCCCGAGACTGATTTTGGTGATAAGAAAAACCGCCCGAATCACGTGATCGTGCGGCCATGCCTTAGTAGAATTTTACGCTGTTGTTGCGTACGTGCTCGCGACCGTGTCGTGCAGGTGTTCGACCTTGCACTTGAACAGGTCTGGCGCCTCGGTGAGGATCCACATCAGCTCTCCGCAACATCTTTGTCGTCTGGAAATTTTCCCCGCGGCAGTTTCCAGCGCAGAGGTACCGAACATCGCAAGCGGCGCATTTCGGGTTCATCGTGTCGATGTTCAGTTCCCGCAACTCGCGTAGCCGCGGTGAGTGCTCCCAGATCTCGGCGAGCGATTCTGTCCGCAGGTTGCCGAGCCGGAATTGCGGCACGGCAGTGTCGGCGCAGGGATACAGTGACCCGTCCGCCTTCACGTAAACGGCGCGGTTGGTGCCGATGCCGCACGTCGTGCTCTTCACGCCGCCCGCGATTCCCTCGATTCAGAATCTGGAACTTCATGATGACTCCTTTCAAGGCCGAAGGTTCATCCTTAAGCCAAGGCTACAATAGCTTGATTTTAATGCCTAAATGGTGTAGCCTCCGTTTGGGCAATTCACAAGCTTCCTTCGAGGTGAATCATGACGCGTTACCCCTTCGTTCTCTTTCTCCTCTTGCTCGTCGCCTGCGCGGATCCCGTCGAGGACGACAAGAACCTCGACGGCGACAAGAACCTCGACGGCGACTGTCTACTCATGACGTTAGAGGTCGACTACTACGCCGATGGGACGGTGGACTCTCGCACTACCTACACCTACGACGAGAACGGCAATATGCTGACGGAAGAG
>ERZ1292640.4908-Hain-H43-02um-R1-4908-length-10032-cov-5_pt1 | contig 10032 bp, 9 predicted proteins | sample MGYA00564404_ERZ1292640 | MGnify/ENA primary metagenome ERZ1292640 (study PRJEB36523, sample SAMEA6512636) | groundwater metagenome | collected 2019-01-08 | study: AquaDiva: Metagenomics assemblies of 32 groundwater samples | reverse complement strand
CGCGACATTTACAATGCCAGTTCCAGGGATTGTGATAGGTGCAGTTGTCACACCTATTACGATCCCTGTCTTAGGTGAACGGATTTGAGTCACCGTCCTGCCGAACGGGTTTAAGACAGATCCGATAAGGTCACCTTCATAGATAAGATCGCCCGGTTTAACATCAAGATCTAGCATGCCGCCTTTTTCAGCCCTTATCCACTCACTTGAGCGTACGATGACCTGAAACGGCGGTTTGGTCCGTTCATGCATCGGCCACATACCCATGGCGGAAAGGACATTTAACACGCCGCGGAGGCCGGCTAGAGAGACTCTTTGTGAAAATTTCCCCGTCTCTCCCGCCTCAAAAAGTATTGTCGGCACCCCGGCATCCGTAGCCTCTCTCCGCAACGAGCCACCTACACCGCGCTGATTAATCAACACAGTCGCGCCGAACGCACGCGCTAATTTACGCACCCTTGGCTGTGCCATGTCACCACGCACATGCGGCAGATTAAGCCGGCCATAGGCGGCCGTATGCAAGTCAATGCCGAAATCACATTTCAAGATAACTTCGTGGAATAACCTGGCGGCGATTCTTTCAGCATTGTTCCCATTCCTGTTGCCAGGGAAAAAGCGGTTCAGATCCCTGTGGTAGGGCAGATACCGCGACTGCGTAAGAAAGCCAGGGATATTCACAACCGGAATGGCTATGAGCGTGCCGGATAGCTTTTCATGGTCCACATCAAAGATTAAGCGACGCACTATGTCCGCTCCATTGATTTCATCTCCATGTATGGCTGCAAGAACGAATGCGGTTGGCCCGTCACCTCTTCCTCTGATAACAGTAATTGGAATTTGGATGGCACCTGAAAGAAATGATTCGGAAACTTTAAGATAAATTTCCCGAGTTTCTCCGCTGCCGACTTTTATGCCGCTAATAATTAAAGGTAACCCATTTGAAGTCATCGTATTCGTTATTATTATTATAAGCAGTTTGCTTATCTTCTGGCATACTTTATTTGACGAAACGGATTCTTTAATATCCTGCGTTGAATTTTTGATATTATGAGAAAAATGAAAAAAAAATTAACACTGCCCATTAAAACGACCAATCAAGCGAAACCTACCACGCTGCCTCCTGCTCCAATTAAACAGGTAACTGACCCGCTCCACCGATATCTCGAAGAAGTCAGACGACACCCCTTGCTTACGCCCGAGGAGGAATTCCAGCTTGCCATGCGGCTAAAAAATGAAGGTGACTTAAATGCTGCCAGAGCCCTGGTGTCGGCTAATCTCAGGCTAGTTGTAAAAATAGCGATGGAATACAGGAGTTTTTATTCCAGCCTGCTCGACTTGATCCAGGAAGGCAATATCGGCCTAATGAAAGCGGTCTCAAAATTTGACCCCGCAAAAGGCGTCCGGCTTGGCTATTATGCCTCCTGGTGGATCAGATCTTACATACTGAAATACATGCTCGATAGTTTCCGCTTGGTAAAGGTTGGCACCACTCAGGCTCAACGAAAGCTTTTTTTCCACCTGATGCGCGAAAAACAGCGACTGGAAACACAAGGCCTTGCAGCCGGACCTAAGCTCCTCGCCGAGAAACTCGAGGTCAGGGAAAAAGACATAATCGAGATGGAGCAAAGACTCTCCGGCCGTGGAGCTGAACTCTCGCTAGATGCACCGACGAATCCTGCCGAAGGCACCGAAAATACATTCATTGCCGCCCTGCCTGATTTAAGTGAAGGGGCTGATGAAATAATAGCACACCAGGAATTGCTAAGTATTCTCAAGAACAAATTGCCGGAATTCAAACAGCGGCTCAGCGAGCGCGAACTTCAGATACTTAATGAACGTTTGCTCTCAGAAGAACCAGAAACGCTTCAGAGGTTCGCCGACAGGTACGGCCTTACGCGCGAAAGAGTCAGACAAATAGAAGTCAATCTGATAGCCAAACTGCGGGACTTCCTTAAACCTTCAATTTAAACACCTTTACAGAGCACCCTGCGTCGTGTTAGTGCGTGAACATTACAATTAAAAATAAAAAAGAAGAGAAATAAACCAATGTCAGGAAAAACAATCAACAAAGAAAAAAAAGCAGAAATAATCAATAAGTTCGCAAAAAAACCAAGCGATACGGGATCTACTGAAGTACAGATTGCCCTTCTTACATCACGTATAAACGAAATAAACGGACATTTCGCAACACACAAAAAGGACTTCCACTCAAAGCAAGGCTTGCTAAAAATGATAGGGAAAAGAAAAAGCCTTCTTAACTACCTTAAAAAAGTGGATGTGGCTGGCTATACCAAGCTTATAAGCTCGCTTGAGTTGCGAAAATAGTTACTTAAAAATCAGAAATAATTTTGAACTAGGGAGGTCTATATGATCAGTCGTGTATCCTGCCAAACAGGCGGCAAGGAACTATCCATAGAAACAGGAAAAATGGCAAAACAAGCTGATGGCTCCGTGCTGGTCAGCTACGGTGACACGAGGGTGCTTGTGACCGTCTGCTCGGAAAGAGAAGAAACCAAGAACAAGGATTTCTTTCCGCTCACCGTCGAATTTGCTGAAAAATTTTATGCTGCGGGAAAAATCCCAGGCAGCTTTCATAGACGCGAAGGTCGCCCCACACAGGAGGCAACGCTTTCGGCAAGGATGATAGACAGGCCTATACGGCCACTTTTCCCGGAAGGTTATTTTTTCGAAACCCAAGTGGTGGCAACCGTGCTTTCGGTTGACCCTGACGCGGACGTGGATGTCGCAGCTGCAGTAGGGGCATCAGCCGCCCTGCACATTTCCGATATCCCATTTAACGGCCCAACAGCAGCCTGCCGCATGGGGCGGGTAAATGGTCAGTATGTAGTAAATCCCACATGGAAGCAGATAGATACCGGCGAAACCGATATGGAGATCATTATTACCGGCACCAAAAACGCAATCATGATGGTGGAAGGCGGAGCCAGGGAAGTACCGGAAGCTGATATACTGGAAGCGATCGTTCGTGGGCATGAAGAGATAAAAAAAATCACAACCATTGTTGAGGAATTAAGAAGTATTTGCGGAAGGCCGAAAAGATCATTTGAGCCAGCAAACATTCCTGCCGAGGTAAAATCCGAGGTTGAAAAACTGGCCAAGGCACTACTAGAAAAAGCGCTCCGGACAAAAGACAAGCAAGAGCGTTACATGATGATCGATGCGGCTAAACAATCAACGCTAGAGGCCCTTGTACCGAAAGCCACTGATTTTCCAGCACTGGAAAAAACCGCTCAAAAAGGAATCCACGTCAAGGCCGCCTTCGAGCTGCTGCAGTACAATACAATGAGGCAGATGATACTCGACGATAAAATTCGCATCGATGGCCGCGACACAAAAACGATCCGGCAGATCAATGTGGAAGCAGGCTTGCTGCCACGTACTCATGGCAGCGCACTATTCACCCGCGGTGAAACCCAGATCCTCGCAGCAATCACGCTCGGAACATCCGAAGACGAACAGATCGTGGATACAATGTTCCAAAACTCCATGAGAAAGTTCATGCTACATTACAACTTTCCGCCATTCAGCGTAGGAGAAGTCGGCCGCATGGGTGGACAAAGCCGCCGCGAGATCGGCCATGGCATGCTGGCTGAGCGCTCAATCAAGGCAATGATGCCATCTTTTGAAAAATTCCCATATACGATCCGCGTGGTTTGCGAAACACTGGAGAGCAACGGCTCGTCTTCCATGGGCTCCGTCTGCAGCACATCCATGGCGCTTATGGATGCCGGCGTTGATTTCCCAAAGCCGGTAGCCGGGATCGCGATGGGCCTGATAAAAGAAGGCGATAAAGTCGCTATTTTGTCTGACATACTTGGCGACGAAGACCATCTTGGTGACATGGACTTTAAGGTTGCCGGCACCGAGTACGGCGTAACAGGCATTCAGATGGACATAAAGATCGAGGGGGTTGACGAGGCAATAATGCGAACCGCCCTGTCACAAGCACACGAAGGAAGGCTGCACATTCTCAAAGAGATGAGCAAAGCGATTTCCGCACCAAGAGAGTCATTATCCAAATTCGCGCCACGAATCATCACGATAACCGTTCCGGTCGATAAGATCAGGGAAGTGATAGGTTCCGGCGGGAAAGTCATTAAAGAAATCGTTGCTAAGACCGGCTGCAAAATCGACATCAATGACGATGGAAAAATCAATATCGCATCGAACGACAGCGCCGCCGCACAAAAAGCAATCGATATCATCAAAGACATCATTGCAGAAGTTGAAGTCGGAAAGACATACAAAGGTATAGTCAAGAAAGTGGTCGAGTTCGGAGCTTTCGTCGGCATCCTGCCCAATCAAGACGGCTTGCTGCATATTTCAGAAATCGCGTATGAGCGCGTGCAAGTCGTGACCGACTACCTCAAAGAAGGCGACGAAGTCGAAGTTAAAGTGCTTGAAGTTGACAGATCCGGCAAGATCAGGCTCTCAAGAAAGGCTTTACTTCCCACGCCTCCTGGAGGTTCCGGAAGTAAACCAAGGGGGGATCGGCCTTTTGCGCCTAACCGTCGCTGATGGATCACTCAACTACAGCATTTTCACGCTGACGATCATTCCCAAGGAAGCTGATCTTAAGCTAAAGTTACTGCTGGGGAAGAAATTAATGTAAGGATTTAAGTAAAAATTCGGCGTTACATCCCATGCCACACCCGGAGACAGATTAGTCCCGTCATTTGAAAAAACAAAGGGCCTCTCGCCAAAAGCATGGCTAACTAACACCTCATACAGCAAAGTGAGGGAGAGATTGTCTCGCATCCTGAAATACAAATTAGGACCTAAATAGAGCTCAAGATCGTTCCCGAAACCTTGTTTGCCGAAGTAATTGTATCGAATGGAATTATAAGTCCCTATCGTTAAATTCGCGACCTGAAATGTCAGCACCTGAAAGCTCTGAAAAGCCGCAAGAAGATCATTATCGCGTGAAGCTAAAGTAACCGGGAAGTGGACTCTAGCATCGGCATATAGATTCCAGCCACCTGTATGGATTATCTGATCCAGCCCTAAACGGATATATGGATCTCTCATTATGAACTGCTGACCCATCACAGGCCGCCACAGCCAATAAGCCGTGCCGGAGATGGAAAGTTTTTCTGAAAATTCATAGCCAAGACTAAGATAATTCTTCAATATTATTGGATTGAATAAATCCTTTTCTCCAGACGGGGTGGGCTGATACCCCGAGGGATGCGTGACGGACGGGCCATAGAAAATTCCAAAATAGTTCAGCCAAAAAGATCTTGATGCAACATCGGCCTGCGACAATCCGCCAGAAATCGTTTTTGCATCATTGTTTTCAACAATCTCGACGTCCTGTGCTTCATCAACAACCGCTTCAGTCTCCGACACTTTTGGGGTTTGGCCTAAATCATCATCCGAAAAACTCTGCTCAATGTATAATCCGAAACAAACTGGCAATAGGACAATAAACACATATTTTACAAACATAAGCCGATGCCTCCGATCTCCTAAAAGAGACAAGAACTAAGCAAGCCACCTGCCAAAAAAGCGGAGTCGACTGATCTTCTATTTTTATGCTTCTCACCGTAAGAAACTTCCTGTTCCTACAAATTTGCCGTTATAATTAGTTGTATGGCAACCGATCTCAACCAAACATGGTTTGTGTATGCTCCAGGTGTCAAACCAGGGCCGTACACATCAAAGCAAATAGAGGAACTGCTACAAAGCGGCAAAGTTCACGGTCAAAATCTAGTTTCCGCCGAGCATTTAAATGGCAAGTGGATAAGTGTTTCTGAACTAATAAAGACTAAAAAAACTGATTTCACTCCCCCTCCCCGACCTATTCAACAGACCACCCAGTTAAATGACATCAACACGGCTGAATCATCCACGGACCCCACGCTCAGTCTTTTTGAAGCACTTCAGACTATGCGCGAACGCAGACGAACCCGGGCCGCAGCTGGACTTGATAAAAGCATAACGACATCTGACACAACTTCTGATAAAAGCCCCTTTTCGTCTCGCATTGCTATATTGGTATCAGTCATCGCCGTGCTCAGTGTTATCGTGTTCATGGTCAATAATTTCCTAGGCGGCAAAAAGGACAATAAAACCACAACAGCGCATCAACCAGTCACACAACCTATAAATGCTGACATCCAACAACCCCCAGCGCCACGAACAGCAAGCCACACACAAGAAATAACCAAAGAATTAATACGTCCTGCCGTACCAAAAATGCCGGAGCCTCCTACACGGCCCACACCGCAAAAAGCTTCATTGCTGAAACCCGCCGCAGCAAAGCCTGCTGTGGCCGCCACAACGCCTCCATCTAAAGAAAAATATGATACGGCTGACACGGATTCCGACCGCGACAAAGATCCGGAACAAAAAGATAAACAGATCGACTCGCAACCTGCTTCACATAACGAGCAGGCCCCTCCTCCTGACCAAGGCGGAGGAAGCGGTGGCAGCGAAAGCAGCTTACAAGATACATATTCACAGTAAGCAGGTGGTGAATAGCTTGACGGCCATACCCATATACGCATAACTCTAATGGCTATGGAGTACACAGGTTTGTTTGTGACATTTGAAGGCACGGAAGGCGTTGGTAAATCTACGCTCATCCGAGAAGTCGCAAAAATGCTTAGACAGATAAAAGTACGGAATATAATAACACGCGAGCCTGGAGGAAGTAGGACCTCCGAGAAAATTCGGCAGATTATTTTATCAGCCGATGGAATCGACCCGATGTCCGAGCTGCTCCTATACGAAGCTGCACGCGCGGAACATGTAACAAAAACAATCCTTCCAGCTTTACGTAACGGAGTCACGGTGCTTTGCGATAGGTTCAGTGATTCCAGCCTTGCTTATCAGGCCTACGCACGCGGGCTGCCGTGGAGCCAGGTAAAAACCCTTAACAAGATCGCCACCAAAGGGATTAGTCCAAATCTTGTGGTATTGCTCGACGTTGATCCTGCGCTCGGGCTTAGGAGAGCGAAGGATCACAACAGGTTCGAAAACGAAGGCATTAAATTCCAAAAGCGCGTCCGCATGGGATTCCTAAAAGCAAGAGCCGAGAACCCGCGGAGATGGCTAGTGATAAAGCCGGATGCGCGCTCAACACCTGCAGACCTAGCCAAAGAAGTCCTAGCCAGAATCAGAAAGATAAACAAATGAGCATTCATAAGATCCTGCCACTTCCACAGGAAGTTCTGGATCATCATTACAAAACACTTTCTAATCCTACTAGCGAGTGGCTAGCGCAAAAGCGCATGCCACCGGTCCTGCTTATCACCGGCATAAGCGGAGTCGGTAAAAGAAGTATCGTCTATCACCTGGCTCAGTGGCTGCTTTGCCAGCAGTGCGGGTGGCACGAACAACCTGAGAGCGACAACCTGTTTGGAGACCTGCTTGGCGCACCAGCAGCCGCAGAAAAGACAAAGCACAATATACATCCGTGCGGCGAATGCAGCAGTTGTAAAAAGATGTTTAACGGGGCATGCGTGGATTTTCATGAAGTAATCCCCAAAGATAAAGATGAAGACACTGACAAGGACTCATCACTTAAGATAGACCAGTTTCGGGAAATCAAATCCTTTTTAGGATTCGGCGCACATGAGGAGCATTTTAAAATTATATTAATACCGAATGCTGAAAGGATGACTCAACAGGCAGCTAACTCCGTACTAAAGATGCTTGAAGAGCCTCCCAAAGGATGGTTGTTCTTTCTTACGGCCAACGATGCCTCACTGCTGCTACCAACTATCCGTTCGCGCTGCCAGGCAGTTTCACTGAAACCGCTACCCAAGGGAATTCTGTTATCACTTTTGGAAAATGCCGGAGTTGAACAACTAAAAGCCGCCGTCTGCGCCGAGCTTGCGCAAGGAAGTTGGGGGAAGGCTTTTAAGCTGGCAGAAAATGAAGCATGGAGCAAACGCAGGATTATTTTTAATTTCTTAAGCAATCCAGAACAAAACATCGCACCCCTCATTGAATGGGCCTCCCAGGGACATTCGAATTTTGCCCTGTTAGTCGACCAGCTTGAACACATCACGCATGACATGATCCGCTGGGGCATAACTGCTGATACAATAAAACCAGAAATCCACGATTGGGCAAACACCGATGGCGTTGACGCCATACTCACCCACATTAAAAAATTTGACCCTAGCCGGCCTGAATCACATTCAAAGGCCATAGCCTTTTGGATAGAACGATCCGAGCGGCTCGCACGCTCCAGAAAAGAAATGTTACTGCCGCTCAATCGAAAGCTACTTGTCCAGGACCTTCTTTTGCCCTGGCTCGCGGCAGGGAATATGGACGGTTGATGATAGAGGTCAAAGAGGCTGGGAAACATTTTGAAGACAAATGGATTCTCAGAAGAATAACTTTTGACATGTCTCGAGGGGAATCAATGGTTCTCATAGGCCCTTCAGGATCAGGCAAGAGCGTGCTGCTTAAAATAATAGCCGGTCTCATCACTCCAGATGAAGGATATGTGAAGCTAGGTAGTTCCAATATAGGCATGCTCTTCCAGCAAAACGCACTTTTCAACTCTCTGAGTGTGATTGAAAATCTTTTGTTTCCACTCGGAGAGCGCTTGGGACTATACGGAACCGAAGCCAGGCATCAGTGCGCAGCGCTTTTAGAAGCAGTCGGGCTCCTTGAAAGCGCGGATCTTTACCCTGACGAAATTTCAGGCGGGATGCAAAAGCGGCTCGGCATAGCGCGAGCATTGATCGTAAAGCCAGAGATTATTTTATATGACGAACCCACTGCCGGGCTTGACCCTATTACTTCGAGATTAATCGCCGATCTGATACTGGGACTACGGAAAAAAGAAGGCAGTACCATCATAACCGTTACAAATGACATCAACCGCGCATATCAGCTTGCCGATCGTATTGCACTGATTGCCAGAAACACTATGTACATTGGCGGAACACCGGATGATGTCCGCCAAAGCCGCGATCCCGCACTTAAGCAGTTCATCTATGGACTCAAGGATGGACCGCTCAACCAGCCAGGTCACCTTACATGAGTATCAGGTTTCAAAACGTTACAAAAAGTTTTGGCTTAAATCGCGTGCTTAATAATGTCAGTTTTGAAGTTAAAACCGGCGAAATCCTTTTTATCATAGGAAAAAGCGGCGTAGGAAAATCCGTCACATTAAAACACATAGTGGGACTGCTCAAGCCTGATTCTGGATCAGTGAGCATTGATGGAACTGATGTCACAAAACAGTCCGCAGAACAATTATCCGAAATACGGTTGAAGTGTGGGATGGTCTTTCAGCGCCCTGCACTTCTTGACTCACTCACGGTTTTTGAAAACATAGCTTTCGGCCTAAAGACAGTGCAATACGCCGTCAAGGCCGGTAAGGAACTTGAGCCTAAGGAGCTCGAGCGCATCGTCACAGAAAAAATCAGGCTCGTGAACCTTGGGCATGAACTCCCGGCAATTCTCGATAAAAAACCACCAGAGCTGTCATTCGGCATGCAAAAACGTGTTTCACTCGCGCGAACATTAGCACCTCATCCTAGCTACCTTCTATTTGATGAACCAACCACCGGGTTAGATCCCATTACTACAAATGCGATAAACGACCTGATCCTAGACCTCTCACGCAAGCTAAAAGTTACAAGCATAGTTGTTTCTCATGACATGAGTTGCGCGCTAAAAATCGCCGACAGGATTTTAGTTCTTGATAAAGGTGCAATCCTGGCACTAGAACCTGCAAGCGAGATACGGCATTCACGCCAACCGCTCATTATGGAATTCCTAAAAGAGGAATTTCTTAAAGGGGGGGCGCCATGCTGAAGAACCTCCTGCATGAACTAGGCGGCATCGCAATATTTTTGTTCTCGGTCTTTAAAACATTTCTCTCAACACGTGGAAATCTGCGCCCCATAGTGGGCCAGATAGCCTATGTGTCCTTCCGATCCTTATCCACGGTGGTGTTTGCCGGCGTTTTCGTGGGTGCCATTCTGGTCCTTCAGTTCAACCTGATTTTGGTCAAATACGATGCGCAGTCTTTTCTCGGGGGGC
>ERZ1292640.4907-Hain-H43-02um-R1-4907-length-10036-cov-14_pt1 | contig 10036 bp, 14 predicted proteins | sample MGYA00564404_ERZ1292640 | MGnify/ENA primary metagenome ERZ1292640 (study PRJEB36523, sample SAMEA6512636) | groundwater metagenome | collected 2019-01-08 | study: AquaDiva: Metagenomics assemblies of 32 groundwater samples | reverse complement strand
AAAGTTTGACCTGCTGAAAGAAGAAATAGAATTGAAACCGCGAACATAATACCGAGCCCTTCTTCCGCCACCTCGGCATGCCGCTTATCGTCGAGTCGGTTAAAAAATAATTAACTTTGGCACCAATAATTAATTATCCCTAAAATACTGCTATAGCAGACTAATGGGGATAGTTAGAAATGAACGCAAAGGAAGCGCTAATCGGCCGGCAGATTAAAATGTTTGCGGATTCGTGCGTCGTCCTCAATTTCCTCAACAATCGCATAAAGTACGTCCCTGCCGATATGCAGGTCTGCCTTAAGGAGCGCGATGAATTCTTCGCAGTCGTGCGGATAAACCCATGCGCTGTCTTGTATGCGCAGGAAGCCGACTTCCTGCATTTCAAAACGCAAATGCTCGCGAATTTGCTTGCGTTTTTCAGGAATATCAAACATAACTAACCGATAACGGCGATCCCATTTCTTCGGTTTGTTCTCAGCGAGATTTAACTTCTCACGATGAAGATTAAGAACTTTTTCTCCCAGCTCGGTTAGCCGTGCATATTTTTTGCCGTCGCGTTCAACAAATTCGATCTCGCCTTTCTGCTTCAATCGTGCCAGTACGCCTCGGCTGCGGTATTTGAGACGGGCGAGTGTGCCGGTCTTGCCAAGGAGCTGGAACATGTTTGGCGCAACGGCCATGACAGCGATGGTTCCAGCAAGACCAATAGCCACGAGCGCCACGTTCTGGAGATTTTTCTTGAACCTCTTCTTCTTTGCGCCCGTTTCAATCAATCCCATGTCCTCATCATACTAAACCAAGTATCCCAATAATACTGCTATAGCAGATGAATGGGGATAATTGGTCTAAGTCTTAATGGTCTGGGCGAACGGCTCATTTCCTGCCATTTGACCCATTCGGCTTTTGGAATGAGCCGATTGAAGTAATGGTGGCTGTTCCCATTTCCATTTCCACCGCACCCAGAATAGGACATCCGCACCCAGAATAGGACATCGGAACTTTTTTGTACAAAAGCTTGACTTCCAAAAAACTTAAGAGTAGTCTCTGAACAGAACGTGATCAATCAAACAGAAGGGAGCGCTGAATGCCAACCTATCAGAAGCTGGAAAAATCCGAAGGTCCTCGATACTTGAAGCACATTTGGAATATGCACTTCAAGCCCATCGATGACAGTGCTTATTTCGTCCAAACGGGTGGAAACCAAGAGATAGCGGACTGCGCTGAGTTTCAGTTCGGTTGCGGCAGAGACGGCTCGGACGAAATCTACTTCTTCGTCGAAAATCCGTCGTTGGACGATTTCCTGAAACGTACATCGGGCAAACTGTATCTCTATGGTGCATATAACCAGATTAACGTCTGCCAAATGCGTGTTCTCGGCTCAGTTACTTTGGAAACCGATAATCCTGAGGCCGCCAGCATCAGGGAACGGTCACGGGACAGAATCGCCGAACGAGTCGGAAGCATCGTCCACAAGATGACGGAGCGTGAAACAGAAGAGCGCTACCGACTCATTGCTAACGGCCAGATGTTCTGTTTTAGATGTCAGGAATACGCCTATGAGACGTACGAACGGGGCTGACACATTGACCGCTACGCCGGCTGGAGAAAGGACAACCGTTCCTACCTCCTCACTCGGTGTGGCGGTTCTTTCTTTTTATACACATGTTCGAACATTCTCTATCCAGCGGAATGCACAGTCGGTTTGACGGCGGGGAGGGAGAGTGATAGATTAACCATACGCTCTTCGGGGCTTTATTTTTTACTTATGGCCAAGAAATCCCAGCTGGCGAGATACGCCAAAAAGGTCAAACTCGTAAAGAAGTACGCCGTTAAGCGTGCGGCTTTGAAGTTGGCTGGTGACTCTGAAGGATTGCAAGCACTGCCGAGGAATTCTTCGCCAGTGCGACTGAAGAATCGCTGTGCGATAACCGGCCGCTCTAGGGGGTATATGCGCACATTCGGACTCTCTAGAATCCAGTTCAGAGAGCTCGCGCGCGAGGGCAAGATACCGGGAGTTAAGAAAGCGTCTTGGTAATTTTATGGTAACTGACCGCGTAGGAGATTTTATAATTCGTTTACAGAATGCCGCTATGATAGGCAGGCGCGAAGTGTCGGCGCCGTATTCCTCACACCTGCTGGCTATCGCTAAGAAGCTAAAAGAGTTGGGATTCATTTCGTCTGTCACCACAGACGTAAAAGATGAGGAGAGTGTTAAGAAGACGCTCGAAGTGACTCTCGCTTATGATGAGCGCGGGCAGGCGAAGCTACGCGGTGTGAAGAGAATAAGTAAGCCGGGTCGACGTCTCTACGCTTCTCATGCCACTTCGCACAGAGTAAAGGGAGGCACGGGCGCTCGCATTCTGTCCACACCGTCCGGTATTATCTCGGACACTGAGGCGCGCAAGGCTCGCGTTGGCGGAGAAGAGATGTTTGAAATTTGGTAGTTCGACTGCGCTCACTATAAATAACCTATGTCACGACTAGCAAAGAAACCGATAGGAGTAGGGAAGACTGCAGTTTCAGTGGCCGGCGGAGTCTTGTCTGTAAAAGGCACAAAGGGTACGCTCACTAAGCGCATACATCCGTCTGTTGATATTACCGTCGCAGAAGATGGCGTAATGATTACGCCGAAAGACCGCTCACGTCTCGCTAAAGCTCTTACTGGCACATTCGCATCGCACGTAAAGAATATGGTGCAGGGCGTGGAAACTCCATATATGAAGAAGCTAGTCATGGACGGTGTCGGCTATAAGATGGAGGTCAAAGGTAAGGATGTAGTTCTTACTGTAGGATTCTCGCACACAGTTCCAATCGCCATACCGGAGGATGTAATTGCAAAAGTGGAGAAGAATGTTATGACGCTTGAAAGTGCGAACAAAGAGTCGGTCGGACAATTTGCGGCGAACATTCGTCGTATCAAACCACCAGAGCCGTATCTAGGGAAGGGTATCCACTACGATGGCGAAGTAATCCGTCGTAAGCAGGGTAAGAAGGCTGTCTAATATTATATATGAATCACAAACCTACGTCCAACAGTGAGCTACGTAAGCGCCGACACGCTAGAGTGCGCGCTACTATTAAGGGGACAGCGGAACGTCCGCGTCTAGCAGTCTTCCGCAGTAATCGCTTCGTTTCTGCACAACTTATTGATGATACAGCGGGAAAGACGGTCGCCGCCGCGCACGGCCGTGAATTCAAGGGGTCTCAGTCCAAACAAGCAACTTCTGTCGGTTCTGCCATCGCAAAGAAAGCGAAGAAAGCTGGAATAAACGCAGTTGTCTTTGACCGCGGAGGATACCGTTATGGCGGACAGGTTAAAGCGCTCGCCGATGCGGCTCGCGAAGAAGGTCTCAAATTTTAATATATGACTACACCAGTTGAAAAAGAAATAATTAAAGAAGCGGCGGAAGTTATCGTTCCGATAGAGGTCGCTCCTGAAGATGTAGCAGAGACAGAGGCCGTACCGGTTGCGAAGGTTCAGACTGCTAGAGGAGGACGAGGAGCGATTCGCGGACGTTCTCCGCGCGGCGGTAGTCGCTCACGGGCACCGCGCGAACGTGGCGAGTTTGAACAAGTGACGATTGATGCGCGCAGAGTGGCTCGTGTTATGGCCGGCGGTCGCCGTTTCAACTTCAGTCTGGTGGTCGTTATCGGCGACAAGAAGGGTCGTGTTGGCGTTGGACTCGGGAAGGGTATAGATACCGCTCTTGCGATAGATAAGGCTGTACGCGATGCGAAGCGTAAGATGATAACAGTCTTACGTACCAAATCTGGCTCCATTCCGCACCAAGTGCGGACTAAATATGCGTCTTCTACGGTAGAGATCATCCCGTCTGAAGGCCGCGGACTTGTTGCCGGCTCGGCTGTGCGCACTGTGCTTGACCTAGCCGGAGTGACAGATGTGGTGACAAAGATTCACACACGTTCCAAGAATAAACTCACTATCGCACGCGCGACAGTGGAGGCGCTCAAGAAGTTGCGCACAGCATAATTATTTTTGTATGCAATTAAACACAATTTCCCCACGCACAAAAAACAGAAAGAATCCGCCAGTCGGGCGCGGCGGTAAGCGCGGTAAAACTTCTGGAAGAGGAGGGAAGGGGCAGACCGCACGTGCCGGACACAAGATTCGTCCAGAAGTCCGCGACCTAATTAAGAAGCTTCCTAAGCGCCGCGGACACGGCAAGAACCGCGCACGAACGGTTAAAGTTAATAGAATCGCAGTTTCTGCGGTCAATCTCGCGGCTCTCGAGTCGTCATATAAAAACGGAGAGACTGTTTCGCCTTCGTCGCTCGTTGCAAGAAACCTGGTGCGCAGGGCGAAGGGTCGCGCGCCGATAGTGAAGATTTTAGGTACAGGAGAATTCAACAAGGCGCTCGTTATAAAGGGTTGCACACTATCCGTCTCGGCGCGTACCGCAATTCTAAAGGCAGGTGGCACTATCCATGATTAATACATTTTTTCGTAAACTGAAACTGGCATTTGGAGACCCGGAAATCCGATTCCGCATATTTTTCCTTGTCGGCGCGCTCGCGCTTTTCCGCCTTCTCGCGTCAATACCGATTCCCGGCGTGGATAAAACCGCTCTTGCATCATTTTTTGCGAACAACCAATTTTTCGGACTCTTAAACATCTTCTCCGGTGGCGGTCTGTCCAGCCTATCTATCGTGATGCTCGGCGTCGGCCCATACATTACCGCTTCCATTATCATGCAGTTAGGGACCATAATTTTCCCGCAAGTGAAACAGGCGTACTTTGAAGAGGGGGAGGCAGGACGGGCGAAGTTTATCAATTGGAGCCGTCTTCTCACCATCCCGATGGCTGTTTTGCAGGGAGTCGGCTTCCTCTTCCTCCTCCAGAGCCAGGGCGTTATCGCGCATCTCGGCTCTGTGGCGCTCGTAGCGAACATTGCGCTTATAACTGCCGGCTCAATGCTTCTTATGTGGCTTGGCGAATTGGTAACGGAGTTCGGCATCGGTAACGGTGTTTCACTCATCATTCTCGCAGGAATCCTCGCCGGACTTCCGGCGAGCATTTCGCAAACTTTTTTTGCCGCGACTGCTGCGAACATTCCGGCGTATCTCGGATTCACAGTTCTTGGTCTAGTGATGATTTATGCAGTCGTCGTTGTCTCCGACGCGGAGCGTTCAATACCTATCGCGTATGCGCGCGCCGTCCGTGGCGCGGCTATGGCGCAGAACGCGGCCACGTATCTTCCAATCCGCCTTCTTCAGGCAGGCGTCATACCGATTATCTTCGCTCTGTCACTCCTGCTTCTGCCTCAAATGATTCTTTCTATGTTAGGAGCTCTGAAGATATCTTTCGCATCTTCTGCGGCTCTGTGGTATACGGCCTTTCTCTCCAATCCGTGGAAGTACGGCTCAATTTATTTCCTTTTTGTCGTGCTTTTCACCTACTTCTACACCGCAGTCACCTTTGAGCCGAAACGCGTTGCGGAGAATCTGCAAAAGTCCGGAGCCTTCGTTCCGGGTGTTCGTCCTGGAAGAGAAACAGAAGACTTTATCGGCAAGGTCGTGAATCGTGTTACGCTCCCCGGCGCCGCCTTCCTCGGCCTTATCGCCGTTGCGCCGTCCATCATTCAAGGGCTCACGGGTGTCACTACACTCGTCTTAGGCGGCACAGCGCTCCTCATCGCCGTTCAAGTCGCTCTGGACCTCGCCCGCAAAATAGACGCTCAAGTCTCCCTCCGCGAGTACTAAAAGATGTTAAAGTAGGCGAATGGAAACACGCACGATATTCTTTATCGGGAAGCCAGGGTGCGGGAAGGATACGCAGGCGGAATTGCTTTCTAAAACGACCGGATGGCCTGTCGTCTCTGCCGGCGACCAGTTCCGCGCACTTGCGCAGGAGGACAGTATGCTCGGGCACAAAGTAAAGAAGGAAATTGACTCCGGCGCGCTCACGCCGGACTGGATAGCCCTGCATCTTTATTTGAAGTCCCTATTCTCTGTTCCAGAGGAGCATGGCGTTATCTTTGACGGCTTTAGTCGAGAGCTCTCACAAGCGGAGCTTATCTTGAAGTCGCTCAAATGGCTTCTACGCCCGTTCCGCGTTATCAACATTGCAGTCTCTGACGAATCGGTACGTGAACGGCTCGCGCTACGCTCGCAGAAGGCCGGGCGCGCCGATGACGGCGCTGTGGAAGAGCGTCTTCGCGAATATTACGCGCACACGGAACCGGCGATAGAATTTTTCAGAAAAGAAAATGCGCTTATTGAAGTTGACGGAGAACCGTCTCCTGAAATAATCGCTTCTGATGTTCGCGGGAAATTGGGAATCAAATGACGATAAAAAATAGCGAGGAGAGAGAAAATTTGATTGAAGGCGGTAAACGCCTTGCGCGCGTGCTTGAAGCGCTTCGCGCTAAGGTCGCGCCAGGCGTAACGGCGCAAGAACTTGATGATTTAGCAGAACAGATAATTCATGCGGGAGGCGATGAGCCATGCTTCCTCGGATACACGCCTGAAGGAGCGAATAGGCCGTACCCGGCCACACTCTGCGTATCTATAAATGACGAGGTTGTGCACGGCATACCGAACGAGTCGGTAAAAGTCTTGAAAGAAGGCGACATTGTCGGTCTAGATTTGGGACTCACACACAATGGCATTATCGTGGACGCGGCTATTACTGTTCCTGTCGGTGAAGTTGACGAGGTCATAAAAAAGCTTCTTACCGCGACAGAACGCGCCCTTACTGCCGGCATCGCACAAGCAGTGCCGGGGAACAGAATTGGTGATATTTCAAACGCAATTCAAAAAGAAATTGAAGGCGCTGGATTTTCTGTAGTGAAAGAACTTGGTGGACACGGAGTCGGTGAGCATGTGCACGAAGAGCCGTTTATTGCGAATTTCGGCCACGCTGGAACTGGGGAGGAGCTGGTTGAAGGAATGGTGCTCGCGTTGGAACCGATATCGTCTGCCGGAAAGGCGGCGGTGATTTTATCTCCGGATGGGTATACATATCGGACAAAAGACGGCTCCCGCTCCGCTCACTTTGAACACACCATCTTGATAGAAAAGGACGAAGCGCGTATCATAACCAAGTAACATGCCGCATCCTAAAACAGAGAGGACATTAGTCGTTGTGAAGCCGGACGGTATTCAGCGCGCGCTTATCGGAGAAATTATGAAGCGATATGAACGCATAGGTTTAAAACTCGTCGCGCTTAAGATGTTTGTACCGACGGAAAAAATGATTGAAGAGCATTATCTGCTTGATTCAGATTGGAAGAAGAATGTGGGTGAGAAGGCGATTGCAAGTTACGTTAAGAAAGGAGAAGTGCCGCCGTCAAGCGATCCGACTGAAGTCGGGGACTTAGTCGTAGAACGATTGAAAAAATATATGACCAGCGGGCCTGTTATAGCGATGGTCTGGGAGGGCGCGCACTCGGTTGAGCTTGTTCGTAAAATCACAGGCGGGACGGAGCCGAGAAGTGCGGACGTGGGAACAATTCGCGGAGACTTCGTTGTAGACTCGTACCAAATAGCGGATTCAGCGGACAGAGCTATTCGTAACCTTATACACGCGTCGGGGTCGGTCGGAGAAGCAGAAAAGGAGATTCCTCACTGGTTTGGCGAGCAAGAAATCATCAAATACAGCGTACCTCACGAGGCGACGCTTTATGATGTGGATATAAAGGGGATTCTTGGGTAATTTTGAGTTTTCCACTTGCCAGATTTGTAGAAGGAGTATAATAGACACAGGGGCCGTTCTTAAAAACGCAACTTGCCTACAATTCGGGAGTCCAGAGTTCGTTCATCTTGGTTGAGTGCTTCGGCGTTCCGAGAGGTGCGCGACAGGATACCCACCTGGCAAGATAAAGTTGCTTAAAGAGGATGGCTCCGCGAAAAATCCCATTCGGAAACGAATGGGATTTTTCGCGGTATAGTAATAGAAATGAAACTTTCATTCTACGGAGGAGCGGGGAAGGTGACTGGCTCTAATTTTTTGATAGAGGGAAGCAGAGGAAAAATTTTAGTAGACTGCGGTATTGAACAGGGCGCAGACTTCGTTGAAGAGCATAACTATGGGGCGTTTCACTATGATGTGAAGAGTATTGACGCGCTTGTGCTCACGCACGCGCATCTTGACCATGTAGGCAGAATTCCAAAATTGGTGCGTGACGGTTTCAGAGGGAAGATATATATGACACCGCCGACAAAGGATTTGGCAGAACTAATCATGCTCGATTCTGTCGGTATCTTGGGCGAAGAGGCGCGACGCAGAGGCATCGCGCCTTTATACGAAGAACAAGACGTAGAAAAAACTTTTTCGCAGATAGAAATTCTTGACTATCATGTTGAAAAAGAAATTGCGCCCGGCTTGTCAGTTTATTTACGCAACACGGGCCACATACTCGGTTCTGCCAGCGTGAGAATTAAAGATGAAAATGAAGTAGCCGTCGCACTCACTGGCGACATTGGCAACTCGCCGTCTCTTTTACTACCAGATTGGGAGCCTGTAACTGATGCAGATACGATTGTTATGGAAAGTGTTTACGGCGACAGACTGCATCCGCCTCAGCAGAGGCGTACTGAGGTCTTGGCCGAAGTACTGAAACGAGCTATCGCACTAGGAGGAACCATCTTGATACCGGCTTTTTCGCTAGAGCGCACGCAGCTTATGCTCTATGAGCTCTCAAATTTTTTCTCCGCAAAAGAATTGCCGCAAATTCCAGTCTTCCTAGACTCCCCGCTGGCTATACACGTAACAGATGTTTATGAAAAATGGGGTCCAACATACTTCAGAAAAGATGTTGAAGATGAAATAAAAAAAGAAGGAAGTATTTTTGAATTTCCTTTCTTAAAGCAGACGCTCTCTCGTAATGATTCTGAGGATATAGAAGGTACTAAAGGTCCGAAGATTATCATCGCAGGAGCCGGTATGAGCCACGGCGGCAGAATAGGGAAGTGGGAGGCAAGATATCTACCAGACCCGTCTTCTACGCTCATAATCGTCGGCTATCAGGCTCCCGGCTCTCCCGGACGGCGGATGATGGAAGGTGCAGCGAACGTGCGCCTGAACGGCGCGGAGATACAGATTAAAGCGAAAATTGAAAATCTTCACGGATGGTCGGCGCACGCCGACCGCGACGGACTCTTGAAATTCGCGGAAGCTTCGCTTCCGCGCGCAAAAACTATTTTCACGGCTATCGGCGAGCCATCGGCCGAGCGATTCCTCGCCCAGCGCATCCACGACTACCTCGGCGCTACCGCAATCGTCCCAGACCTCGGCCAAACTTGGGAGATTACAAAGGATTCAGCCAAACTCACTAATTAAATAGTGTTCACACATCTGTAACCCGACATATCAAATCATACCCACGACCGTGGTATACTTTTGATATGGGAATAGTAGAGGCTGAAGCGAGAAAGAAACGCCGGTATACGAATATCCAGCAAGCTCTGCTTGCTACCGTCGCGCTCGCCGGCATAGCTCTTGTTGCGACAACGGCTCCGAACTTACCTATGGCACTCGATAAGTTGCCAGCTATTAAACGCGCAAAACTGCGATACCAGTACAGGACTGCGCTCGGGAGGTTGGCGGCGCAAGGGCATATTGTTTTTGAAAAACGCGACGGCAAGCAATATGCGAGAATTACCGAATCAGGACACAAAGCGCTCGCGTTTGAACAAGAGAAAGCGAAGCTCAGTAATGCAAAAAAGAAGCGATGGAATGGAAGATGGAGAGTTATTATTTTCGATGTGCCGGAGAGACGCCGCAAAACTCGCGATCGCTTAAGAGAGACCATGGAGAGAACTGGTTTTGCACGTCTTCAAGACAGCGTATGGGTCTTCCCGTACGATTGCGAGGATTTCATTGCATTGTTGAAAGCCGAATTAAAGATCGGCGCCGCCGTTCTGTACATGGTTGTTGAGCACATAGAGAATGACAAGCACCTGCGCGCCCACTTCGGTCTGAAATAGTATTGAGTACCGAAATAACGATACTTATGAGATATCAAATGTTCCCCACGACCGTGGTATACTTTTGATATGCAATGATTGGATGATA
>ERZ1292640.4906-Hain-H43-02um-R1-4906-length-10039-cov-6_pt1 | contig 10039 bp, 10 predicted proteins | sample MGYA00564404_ERZ1292640 | MGnify/ENA primary metagenome ERZ1292640 (study PRJEB36523, sample SAMEA6512636) | groundwater metagenome | collected 2019-01-08 | study: AquaDiva: Metagenomics assemblies of 32 groundwater samples | reverse complement strand
AGCACGCAGCACGCAGCACGCAGCACGCAGCACGCAGCACGAATTTTGTACCCACCTCTGTCCACATGAACACATCTCTCTAGAGAAACCACCCATGCCGACACAGACACTTGCACCGACCAACGACCGCGAACTGATGATCACCCGTCTCATCAACGCCCCGCGCGAGAAGGTGTATCGGGCGTGGACCGAGCCCAAGCTGCTCAAGCAGTGGTTCGCCCCGCTGCCCTGGACCACACCGGTGGTTGAGCTCGACCTGAGGCCGGGGGGCTCGTCGCTCTTTGTGATGCGAAGCCCCGAGGGGCAGGAGGAGCGCTGCCCGGGCATCTTCCTCGAGGTCGTGAAGAACGAGCGGCTGGTCTTCACCGACGCCTACACGAAAGCGTGGGAGCCATCGCCCAAGCCGTTCATGACGGGGATCGTGACGTTCGAGGACGAGGGGGGCAAGACGAGGTACACCGCTCGCGTGAAGCACTGGTCGGTCGCCGACCGGGAGACGCACGAGAAGATGGGGTTTCACGAGGGGTGGGGCAAGTGCACGGACCAACTCGCCAGGCTGGCCGAAAACCTGTAACCTATCGAACGCTCTGAATCACCCCACGACAGGAGATGCCCATGGCCACAGACACTCAGCCCACGCCCCCACGCCCTTCGCGCATGGCATTTTGGATCGGCTGGGTCTTGAGCGCCCTGCCGGTGCCCTTGTTCCTCTTCAGTGCGTTCGGCAAGTTTGGCAAATCCCCCGACGTCGTCAAGGGATTCGAACACTTGGGGTGGCCTCTGCACACGGCCGTGCCCCTGGGTGTGCTTGAGCTCGCCTGTGTCGTGCTCTTCCTGATTCCCCAGACAGCCGTGCTTGGAGCGATTCTGATCGCCGGCTACCTGGGCGGCGCGATCGCGACCCACGTACGCCTCGAAGAACCCTTCTACATGCAGGCGAGCCTGGGCGTGGTGATGTGGCTGGGCCTCTACCTGCGGGAACCGCGGCTGCGAGCGCTGGTTCCGCTGAGAACGCTTTGAACTGACGGGATCTGAAAACGTGAGCCGTCCCAGATTCCGTTGACACAACCCAACCTCGGCACAACTGCCCGGGGCAAGGAGTGTCACTGTGGCGAGGAAGGTCTATACCGAAGAGATCAAGGCGGCCGCGATCGAGCAGGTCAGCCGTCTCCACACCGCCCTGGACTACCTGAGTCCCGAACGGATTGAGGCTCGCCAGATCGGTCATTCGATACGGGTCAATGGAATCTGGGTCAGGTCGACTTCATGCGTCAACATCCAAGTCGTCAACTGCCTGTTCCCACGTGGGCTCGCCGGCCATGGCTAGAAGATCGAATTGGTCCAGACACCAAGTGCGAATCTGGGATTGATGGTTCCCCTGGGCCCTTGCGTACAACCTGAGAACACACTTTGCGTTCTTTCCGGCAAATCCGTACGTTTCTCGGCTCGGATTGTCACTCAGTCCGAGCATGTCTCCCGTTGCTCGTTGAACGATTCGGGCAAGTATCGGCTGAAAGGGCACCAAATCGCCCGTATAAACCGAGAGAGGCTCAAGAAGGTCGTTTGGATCTCGCGAGAATTGAACGCTCTCCACAAAGCGAGCCGCAAGCGTCGGTCCAACTGATGAACTCATCAAGTCACAATCTCGAAATACCTGTGCGGCTGTGCCGGCGATGCTTGAATCCGGATCGTCCCAGAACGACACCAGCGCGTCGAGGCTTGATCTGCCTTCGGGCGTCGCATCGGCCAACTGCACTAACGCATCAACGACTCCCTTTCGTAGGTTGAGGCTTCCACTCGCACATCTCGTGGCCACATCGGACATACGTCCCTTCCGGTGGTAAATGGCGGTCACGTAGGAAGCACCCATTTCCTCAACCTTTTTCATTCCCGAGCCCAACATCGACTCGATGATGTTCTCGACGCTTGCATTGCTCCGGTGCCATAGGTGGGGAAGCAGGCAGGCGAGAGAATGCGAACGAAGTGCTAGGCTGCCGTTACACGTGCAAGCTGTCGCGATGAGGTCAATGGCCCGATCGGGATCGGAACTCAAGAGTGGTCCGGCCAGGCCAATGGCAGCCATACGAACCGCGGGATGCGGATCTCGCACAGCGCGCACCGCGACGCTCAAAAACCGCTCACATCGCTCAGGGTGCTCCCACATGAGACTTTCAATTGCAGAAATTGCGACGCCGCGAGTGCAGTTGAGTGACGTCTGCAACAGACTATCCCCGACTTTATCGGCATCTGTTTCAGTTCCGAGGGATTCAATCGCGCCGGGATCTACGTGGGCCAACGCGGCCTCGCAAAGCTGTGACACAACGACCTCACTCCAATTCTCATCGGGTCGGGATCGAACGAGCCTGGCGCGTGCTATCACCAATTCGCTATCATTTCTCGCTTCAACTCTCGCAAGCAGTGCTTCGATTTCTGAGGCGGAAGCTGCCTGCCATTCGTTCCCAACTTCTGGCGGCGGCTCAATGTCGCGGGCCGCTTCGAGAATTGATTCAAACCACTGCCCGTCGGTCTCGACCGGCAAGCGGCTTGCGAGTCTTGCAAACCTTCCCGGGTTCGTCCTGGCCGCCTTGCCGAATGAGGAAGCGGAAAGAATCTCGGGAGTTTCCCGCGAGTACCTCCGGCCAAGCCAACGCGACTCCATCCGGTTGGCCCAGTCCGGCGACGCGATCCTGAGCCATTCCTTGTCGGGAATTCGTGCTAAACGGTCAACAGGGATGAGCGTTTGCATCGCGTGAAGGCCAGCGTGCTGTCGGAGCGGTCTCCAATCGGTGGGGCGGGACATAAGCGCCCCCTTCTCCCTTTGGATCCGCAGTCTTTCAGGACGCAGACAAAACTTCGCGTCCCATTGACGTACACGATGACGAGTCTCCTCGTCAAGCCTCTCGCAAGGAACGGCTGACAGCAAGAGGAATTGGGGAAGGCCGACACGGCTGGGATAGGTGGATGGATGACCATCGAGGGTCCGCGTCCGTCGCGATTTCAACTCGGGCCCCTCGCCTTTGTCGTGGTACGATCGAATCGCCGCCACGAGGAGTTCGCTGTCCCCGGGGGCGACTTTGCAAACATGCCTCACGATTGACCGGCCAAACCAGTAACGAGCAAGATCGTGCTTCCGACCCTTTACGCCGAGACGACGGAGGTCAGATGCCAACCACTTGATCGCCGCCTTCGGAAACGGAGGCCGAAGCATTCCGATCACGCTGGCGCAAAGGATTGTGGCCGCCCGTGAACGACCAGTCAGCAATGGCCGAATCCATTCCCAGAGTTGAGCGCTGTCACCTTCCGCGAGCTTCTCAGCAGCAGTAGAGAGCATCGCTCGGAGTCTTGCGTTGAGAGATCGTAACGGATGACCATAACCGAGAGTCAATTGTTGGTCCGCCGCCCCCACTCTTCGACAACGCTGCCGCCACGTGATACTTCGACGAAATATCGGCAATATGGCATCCCACGTCTCCCGTGGAAGCGCCGTGGCCACCGCACGAAGCCCGGCGGTGTCCGTGACACTGGTCCGCGAATAGCGATCAAATCTGTGCTCCGGCCCTCGCGGCATCAAACCGGGACGACGAATGTTCGCAAGGTCCCATCGAAATAGGTGAACGGCATAGCGCAAGGCGGCCGCTGGGTGCTCCTTCCCGAGGTGAGTGACGTCATAGGGGTCGCAGCGCAGGAGCCCTCGACGCTGAAGCCTGAACCGCGATCTAGAAAGCCATGGCGTGTCATCCTTGCTCGAATACGGCAGCGACTGAGCGAGCCTCTCGTCCGGCAGAACGCCGTCGCTCTGCAAGTCCCTCAACGCGCTTGTCACAAGGGTCGCATCGCTCTCGCATAGGTGCCTGCAAGCCCAAGACGCCCAGCCCCAAGTTGCTTGGTCGGGCGACTTGAGCCACACGGAAATCATACCGCGTTCGACGAGCACCTTTTTCCACGCACGCGTCGTGAAAGTTCTGGCGCGGATTCGTCTGAACCATTTGTTGTCCTGTACTAGACGCATCATCAGTGTGATCTCAAACTCAGATGGCGAATCTACCTCTGCGAGAAGCTGTAGAATCAGATCTCGCAAATGTTCGCGGATGTGGGGCGCTTCGAGCATGTCCTTCAGAGCCGTCTGGTACGCTGCCGAGTCATCATCGCGAAGAAGTCCCATGACTTGGCGCACTTGTTCACGCCGCATGAGAGACTGATCTGCGTTCACAAGCCACTTCGTCACAGACACTCGTTCCTGAAGGACCTGCCGATAGACAGAGATCGCGGTCTGGTGATCCAGATACCTCTGATGCGATACCCGAAAGCGTTTCGCATCCAATCGATCGAGAAAGGACTCTGACGCGAGTGCTACGATCGCCGCTTTGTTCCTAGACAGATTGCTTGGGAAATCCAGCTGCCCGTGGCTCTCCGCCCACTTGCAAATCTCCCCGATCGTATCTTCGGCAGTGTCGTCGGGAATGCCGTGATTCTCCTTGAGACGCCGCTTTGTCTGATTCCAATGCTCCTTCAACAAGCGTGACGAGCCGGAGATGGCGGACAGATCCATTCCCTCGGCAACAAGCTCGCACCAAATCGACAACATGAGGGGGTTGCCGAGTAGGGCAAGTTGCTTGTTGGACAGCTTCACCGCAAACCCATGCTGCTTGAGCACATCTTGCACGCACTTCGGATCGAGCGGCTTCACCTCAATATCCTGAATCTGGTTCCACGAAGCCTGATCGGTCCTCCACTTCTGAATGTTCGGATCGTCCCTCATGTCAAACGTGCGGCAAGAGACAATGACACGCATTCCTGGAATGCAACGCGCTGCTTCGAGCATTTCCAGAGTCACATCCCAGGCCGAAGTAGAGTGGACTCCGGTCCACCGCACCGCATCCAATTGGTCAATCACGATCACAGCGGGCCCACCGGCCGCGAGTCGTTCTGCGCATCGCACCGGCGTCTCTGGCAGTTGAAGAACTTCTCGGGAGTATTGCCTTAGGCTGCCCGAGGGAAGTCGATTATCCAGACGAAGAGGGATGACGCATACACCGCGAGCCACCAAACGTTCGACCGTCTCGTATAGCACTGCCGACTTTCCGATGCCTGCCCCGCCGTGCAGAAAAAGCACGCCCGGACCGCCTGCGGTGCCAATGGCGTTGAGAAGTAGTTGCGATTCGGGTCGAGCGAGCAGTTGCCCTCGTATCAGACGTCTCTTGAGTTGCGCCAGAAAGCGGTCGCGAAGGGCATTCACCGACTTTATTGCGTCCGGTACGCGACTCCAATCCCTTGGTTCGATCTTGTAGGGATCCGAGCGAAGCACTTCGAGCAACTTGTCGGCTGAAATCGACTGTCCCAAATGCACTTCAAGAATGTCGCGAATCGCCGCCCAACTCGCTGAGACAGGTCCCTTGAAGCAGTCTTCGCACTCACGCTCGACTTCTTTCTTAGCCAAATCGAGTGTGCGGTGTTCATGCACGCAGGTCCTCGACAGCCACGCTCGGGCCTGTTCGTGACCATCCGTGTCGTCAGGAAGCTGCCAGTACTTCAGCATCTGCTTGAAGGCTGAGCCTTGCGCTTTTGTCAGCAAACCGACGAACGGCACGTCTGGCTGAAACATTAGGGCACGCTCGGTCAGTTCTCTGAAGGGTCGAGCCGTTCCCGCAAGAATGAGGACGAATCGCGACGCGTGTGCTGAGGTAAGCTGCGACTTTATCGCCGAAAGCACGCCTTCGGCGTCCAGCATCCCGATCGTCCAGTTCTTTTCCGCACCCTTGCACTGTACGCACTCAATTGATCCACCTTGCAGTGTAAGACGGTACTCGATGCCCCTAAATAGGCCTCCCAAGCCCTCCCATCGCAGACTTGCGCGATTACTCCGATACACTTCGAGCGCGGCAGAAACTACATATAGAGCTTCGTGGCGATTGCCAACTTTGTCCGCGAATCCGCCCGCTGGTAAACCCATGCGCAGACTATATCCTCTCTTCTGATGTGACCGCTTCTCCCTCAGCGGCCTTCAACTCCTGGCCCTCCTCGAAGTCCCCGCCTTCATGCCGGGTGCCCCGAGTGTCACCCTGGACGTGCCACGAGTCGCCCCGCCGTTGTCCCTAACCCACCATTCGCACCCGAGGCGACTCGTGCCGGTGCGCCCTGCGGGTTCATTGACACGCAAGCTGCCATGAACACTTCCTCCTCTCTGTTCTCTCCGCGCTCTGCGTTGAGTTGCGCTTCTGCCTTGAACTCTGGCTCCCTTCCGCACTCTCCGTAGTACAACTTCCTCTCCACCTCCTGCCTCCACCACTGCCTCCCCTCTGTGCTCACTGTGGTTACATGCCTTTCCGCCTCCGCGCATTTCCCGCGGGTCCGACAACTCAATCTCCGCAGTTTCCTCCAACTTCACCGATTCCCTGAGAACAATTCTCCACCCATGAGTTGTGTTGACGATGGACCGCGTTTCTCCCATCATCGCCTCCGATCCGCAAGGCGATTCTTGCGCTCCCCCAGTCCATTCCCTTCCCGACCTTCTCAATGCTCTCGTTGATCTCAAGGGCGACATCCGCACTCTCTGCGCCCGCTTTGATCTCTCTGGCGAAGAGCTCCTCGCCGTCCTCAACACCAGACCACCCGTCCAGAAAACTCCCGCAACCAGCTTCCTCGCGCAACAGAACCACTTGCGGGCCGTCATCGCGGGCTGCGAACCCCTCGTCGAGATCATCGACACCACCACCGACCCGCGCCAGCGCTTCGGCGCCGCAATCCGCCTCGCAAACATCCTCTGCGGCGGCCCCCTCCACCCGCGCCCCCGCAAACCGCGCCCCTACAAGCCCCGCTCCAAATCCCGCCCCACCTCCGCCACGCTTCCCGCCACCGCGCTTCCCGTCGCGACTCCCCAGCCTCCCATCGATCAGCTCCCCCCACAGCTGCAAAGCCTCGCGGACGCTGTCCCTTTTCCTTCTGCCGACTCTCCCCACAACGCCAACCTTTCCCCCTCTCCCGAAACTCCCACCACCGCTCCCGCCGTCCCCACGCAATTGGCGCCGGCCCAAGTCCTCGCGCTCTCCCGCCGCGTCGACTCTCCAGACGTCCGCGGCGATTTCCAAGACGTCCGCGTCGATTCCGAATCGCCCCCGCAAGACAATCCCCCACGCGCCAAATGCGACTCCGTTCCAGAGCCGACTCATTCACATCGCGACAAGGCCGCACTTGCGCGCGTTCACAACGAGCATCGCGCCCCGCGCCATCGCACAAGTCATCATTTCCGCTGGCGGCATCCAAACCATGCCCCACTCCTTCGATCCAGGGGCAGATTACCCGCCGGAAGCGAGTAACGCCGGAGCCCACCACACCCTTCCCGCGGCCCCACATCGCCAAGGCCGCCATACCTCAGACAACTCGTCAAGCATGTGTCGTTCCGCGTGCCTCCCGGCACATCGGCGAATCTCTCATGCGCCAGGCCAACCGGAAAAAAGGAACCTGCCATCGCGCTGAACCAACTCCCCATCCCCGTGAACCGTGCCTCCGGGACTTCCCGGGTACGCGCCGCCGGGGCGCAGGTCGCACACCATGTCCCAGTGCAGGGCCGACTGGTTGGTGTTGCCGCTCTGGGGATACCCCGCGCCCACGGCCGCGTGGAACGTGCCGCCGATCTTTTCATCGAAGAACGTGTTCCTCGTGAATCCCTTAAGGTGGTAATTGGTTCCCAGGGCGATCTCGCCGCAGTTGCGGGCACCCTCATCCTGATCCAGGAGCTTGACGAGGTAATCCTCGTTCTTGGTCGCACTCGCCTCGACGACGCGCCCTGCCTTGAACTTCAGGCGAATGCCCTCGACCTCCTTGCCCTTGTAGATCGCGGGGAAGGTGTAGTTGACGACGCCGTCGACGCCGCGGGGGCCTGTTTCCACCTCGCCATCGGGGAAGTTCTCGCCGCCGGAGTGGTTCATCCACGTGCGCCCCGAAACATCAACAGTCAGATCGGTGCCGTCGTGCTTGTGCCCGCCGCGAGAGCCGTCGCTTGACGGGGCCTGGAACCGAAGTGTGCTCCTGGCCTGAAAGTACGCGCGGGCCCGTTCCTGCTGCTCGCGCAGCTCGAGCCACGCCGTCACGGGGTCGGAGAGGTGCAGGAATCCGGCGGCAAAGACCCAATCGGAATAATCGGCGAGTGACATCTGGGCGTCCTGGGCCGCCGCCTGACTCGGAATCTCCGTGAGGACGTACCGCGACTCGCCCCGGGCGTGACGCTGGAGGGACATGCTGATGAGATCTCGGCGCGAAGCCTGCGCCATGGCGACCTTCGAAGGGTCCATGTGCCCCAGAAACCTCGTGTTGATCGGATGGATCAGCACGATCATCACATCGCACCTTTCGAGGCGGCACCTCTCGAACGGGCACTCGTGCGTGATCTGCTCATCGCTCCCATGCCGCAGCTTGACCTCCTGGAGACTCTCAGGACGCGAGTGGAAGCTGGGGTGGCCCCCCGCCCTCAGCACGCTCTCGAAAATCGCCTCGACTGCCGGCATCGCGGCCGGCTCGCCCAGGACGGTGACAAGATCCCCCTTGCGGACCTGCGTGGAATATCGCACGAGCACATCAGCCAGTTTGTCGAGTCGTGGGTCTCGCATCGCGGGGATTCTACTGCGAAAGGAACATCTCCGGAGGGGCCCATGGCGCCCGTCGGCTCGAGGGAGGATGCCCCCTTGCCTCCGCAGGACGGGCAGGCTAATATGCAACCTGGAGGTTGCACATGAGCAGGTCGAGCACGGATCGGATCGAGAAAAGGATCGAGCTTGCGGCCCCGGTGGCCAGGGTCTGGCGGGCACTGACCGACCACAAGGAATTCAGCCAGTGGTTCAGGGTGAACCTTGAGGGCCCGTTCGTTCCCGGCAAGATCACCCGAGGCCGGATCACCTACCCGGGGTACGAGCACCTGGTGATGGAAGTCGTGGTCCAGAAGATGGAGAGCGAGCGGCTCTTCTCGTTCAACTGGCACCCCTACGCGGTGGACTCCAAGGCGGACTACTCGAAGGAGCCGCCCACGCTGGTCGAGTTCAGGCTCCAGAAGACGCCCACGGGGACGCTGCTTGTCGTGTCCGAGTCGGGGTTCGACTCGATCCCGCTCGCACGCCGCGCCGAAGCGTTCCGCATGAACGATGGCGGCTGGACCGAGCAGGTCAAGAACATCGAGGCCCACGTTGCCAAAGCGCCATGAACGATCCGAGCGGACTCTGCGGCGCAGCGCGCCGATCTTCGCCGCCCTGGGCGACCAGACGCGACTGGCACTGATCGCACGCCTCGGAGGCGGCTCGCCGCTCTCGATCTCACGTCTCACCCAGGGACTGGCGCTGACGCGCCAGGCGATCACCAAGCACCTTCGAGTGCTCGAGAACGCCGGATTGGTCAGGGGTGTTCGTCACGGACGCGAGAGTCACTTTGAACTCGAGCCCGAGGCTTTGGATGACGCCAGGAGCGCCCTGGAGAGCATCTCGCGCCAGTGGGATGATGCGTTGGCGAGGTTGAAGTCGTTTGTGGAAAGATGAGCGTTCGGGGCCCCAAAGCGGCTTCGGAGGCCCCAAGCCGGTAGCATTGGGAGGTGAAGCCGTCGATCCTCAGCCCCCGCTCGTTTGGCGCGCCCGTGATGCGACGCGTTTCCATGTGGTGCGTCGCTCTCTCCTCGTTGGTGGTGCTCGCCACGATCGCGTACGTCGTGCTCCGCCAGGCTCTGGACTGGCCGCGGAAAGGCTGGAGCGTCTGGATCCCGCTCGCGACCGGGGCTTTGCCGATGTGTGTGATCCTGCCGTTTGGACACTGGCTCTTGCGGGGGATTCGCCGTGATTGGGAGGCCTCGGATGGACGCCTGTGCACGGATTGCGGGTACAACGTCTCGGGATTGCCGCCGGCGGGCACGTGCCCGGAGTGCGGCCACACCTATGACATCGATCGCGACTTGGAGGTGTGGAAACTCTCGGGCTTGTCTCGGAAGGGTTCTGATCAGTCACGAGATTCAAGTCGGACATGATCCTGCACCCAGGGGCGTGTGTGTGGGGGGGGGGGGGGGGGG
>ERZ1292640.4905-Hain-H43-02um-R1-4905-length-10040-cov-7_pt1 | contig 10040 bp, 9 predicted proteins | sample MGYA00564404_ERZ1292640 | MGnify/ENA primary metagenome ERZ1292640 (study PRJEB36523, sample SAMEA6512636) | groundwater metagenome | collected 2019-01-08 | study: AquaDiva: Metagenomics assemblies of 32 groundwater samples | reverse complement strand
TTGTTTGCTATTTCAGGATTAATTAATGGTGTGGGAGCTTTAAGCTTCGGTGTTTTAATATTTCATAAAAACTGGAAAGACACCATAAACAGAGTTTTCTTTTTACTGATGGCCTCTGTGGCTTTATGGTCGTTAGGATATTGGTACTGGCTCTCAAATACCAGCAACGCTGAAAATGCTTTGCTTTGGGTTCGTATTTTATCTTTGGGCTCTTTATTTATACCGGTGTTCTACTTTCATTGGATACTTTTGGTGTTAAATAAGAAAAGTAAAAAAGTACTTATATCGGCTTATATATCTGTAGTTATATTTACTCTATTCTCTTTCTCGCCGCTATTTGTTAAAAATGTTCAACAAAAATTCTCTTTCCCTTTTTGGCCCAACCCGGGGATATTATATAGCTTATACCTAGTAACAATATATTTAGGGTTGGTAATTTATTCACTATGGTTGTTATTTAATACATTCAAAAAAGAGCCTGAAAAACGAGGACAAGTATTTTATGTGATACTCGGATCTATATTGGGATTTGGGGGTGGTTTGTTTAATTTTTTTCTTTGGTACAACATTCCCATAAAACCATATGGTAACTTTTTAGTTGTTTCTTTTTCTCTCTGTTTTGGTTATGCAATGTTGCGCTATGGGCTTTTCCATGCCAAAACAATCGCTACAGAGTTGCTTACATTCACAATATGGATTCTACTACTTATCCGAGTACTACAATCACAAGATGTAACGAGTTTAGTTGTAGACAGTGGTATACTAGCATTTTCTATAATAGCCGGTATCTTTTTAGTTAAAAGTGTATCTAAAGAAGTCGCTCAAAGAGAAAAACTAGAAATCCTAACCAAACAATTAGAGTCAGCGAATGTGGAGTTGAAGCGGTTGGATGCGGCCAAGTCGGAGTTCGTGTCTATCGTGTCGCATCAATTACGGACGCCGTTGACGGCGGTGAAAGGGTATATTTCTATGATTAAAGAAGGCACTTATGGCAAGATAACGGCTATTCAGCAGGATGTTTTGGAAAAGGTGTTTCAATCGGGCGAGCGGCTGATCGCTTTCATCAATGATCTGTTGAATCTTAATAGAATAGAAGACGGCCGCATAACTTATGCCTTTGCCGCGGTGGACTTGGCGCAGATGGTGGACGAGGTGGTCTTTGATCTTAAAGCCATCGCCGAATTAAAGAAGTTGAAACTAACATGGATCAAACCCCACGGCTTGCCGATGGCTTGTAACTTAAACATTAAGTATCTAAGCCCAAGTTTCGCTTGTTAATAAAACTATGATGAAATGAGCAATATCCTCGTTGTTTTGTCAAAAATGGCAACTTCTGATATAATTTAAAAAGGTCAATAAACATGCTGGATACCAATTTTTGGAAAAAGTATTTTCAAGTTTACGATGTATTAAACTTAGTTATTCCGTATCAGGAACTGCTGAAGGTTATCTGCGATGAATTGGATATCAGGCCAGGGGATAAGATTTTGGAGGCCGGCTCGGGAACTGGTAATTTAGTTATGGAAATTAAAAAAAATGGGGCTAGTGTGACAGGATTAGATAGTTCAGAAGAGGGAATAAAAATTCATAAATCAAAAGATCTTGATGCCAATGTGGTCCAGGGAGATTTAACCCAAAAACTACCATTTCCCGACAATTATTTCGATAAAATATGTTCTAACAATACTATTTACACACTCACTCAAGGGCAACAAATTAATGTGGTGGGGGAATTTTATAGAATACTAAAACCAGGTGGTAAAATAATAGTTTCTAACATTAAAAAGAGTTATAGTCCGATCAAAATATACTTGAGTCATATTAAAACAAACAATCAACGACACGGACTAGTCAAAACAATAATTTTTATTTTAAAGATGGCGGTGCCAACCATAAAAATGTTTTATTATAACGGCAAAATTAAAAGGGCTGGAGAGATGAATAAATACCATTTTCTAAGCGGAGAAGAACAGAAAGAATTAATGAAACATTCTGGTTTTAAAAATATCTCAGAAACTAAACAGGTCTTTGCTCAACAAGCCATTTTAAATTCTGCTTATAAATTATGAAGGGATTGTTTTCTATAATAGAAGATCTGCTAATTCAAAATATTCCTTTCTTAGGCAAAATTTTTGGTGTGCCAAAATATGAGTTTGGATGGATTATTCACCCTCGCAATGAAGCTGATTTTGCGCGAAAATTTAAATCCCACGGTAATTTTATAATTAAATTTTCCAGATTTTTATGGCCATTTAGAGCGGGGGAAATAAAAATTCTTTCTGCCAATGGTGTTAAAGAAAAAAAGGGGTGCATAATTGCCATTCCTCTTACAACAAAACAAATATTGTCCAATGAAAAATTATCAGAGAAAAGAATATTTAAATCTATAAAATTAGCAGAAGCTCTGGGTGTTAAAAACCTGGGGGCGGCTGGCATTGCCGGCGTTATAATTGAAAAGAAAAAAGACAAATTTAAGACACTAAGCCAAACAAAAATTCACCTGACCAACGGTTTTACTTTATTATTAGCGGTTGCTTTTGACAAAATTTCTTCGCTGATAAATAAATATAAAAGTAATCTAAAAGAAATCAGATTGGGAGTTATAGGAGCTACTTCTGTTTTAGGACAACCATTTACAAAATTATTGGCGGAAAGCAATTTAGATATCCAAAAAATAACACTGTTTGGTAAAACCCCGCAAAATTTAGCCTCATTAAAAAAAGAAATAACAAACGCCAATTCTCATAGTACAGTAGAGATAACAACCGATCTTGCGGAAACAAAAAAATGCAACTTTTTGGTTGTGGCCATTAATTCGCTTGGGGCTGTTATTGAACAAAAAAACCTCGCTCTAAACACCATTATTTTAGACATAACCCAGCCCCCCAATAAATATATTCAGGAAATAAAAAAAATAAAAGAACGGCGGGATTTAATGATAACTGATAATCTTTTAATCAACACGCCTGATGTTGAATATGATCTTGACATAGGCATTCCTCCGGCCCAAAGTTATGTTTGTGTCGGAGAAACATTATTATCTCTAAAAGATAGCGAGGGCTATAAAAGAGCATTCCCCCAGGAAGGCATAAGTAAAATTGATCTTAAAACTATTGCCGCGGTTAAAAATTTTTTGTTAAAGTATTACGATTACACCAAATGAAAGGTTTTAAAAAAATATATCTTGACCATAATGCCACGACACCGGTAGACACGCGGGTTTTGAAAAAAATGATGCCTTACTTTTCAGAAAAGTTTGGCAACCCATCTTCTTCTCATGCCTGTGGCAAAGAAGCTAGGGAAGCAGTGGAACAAGCCCGCCTTAAAATAAGCAAAGTATTAAGGTGTACCCCAGAAGAATTGATATTTACCAATGGCGGCACTGAAGCAGAAAATTTAGCTGTCAAGGGATTGGCTTTCTCTTTGAAAAAATATGGGAATCATACGATCACTTCAGTTTTTGAACATCATGCTGTAGAATGTAGTTTTGATTATTTAACTAAACATGGTTTCGTTGTAAGCAAAGTAAGCACAAACAAAAACGGTTTTATAAATATAGAGGAATTGGAAAATTTAATAACTGAAAAAACGATATTAATCAGCATCATGGCCGCAAATAATGAAATAGGATCCATACAACCCATCAAAGAAATTTCTGGTTTAATTGAAGAACACAATAAAAAAAGAAAAACAAAAAATCTGCCGCCAATTTGCTTTCATACCGACAGCGAAGCGGCTTTTAGTTATTTAGAATGCAATCCCCAAAAATTAGGAGTGTCAGCCTTGACTATCAACGGCTCTAAAATTCATGGACCCAAAGGAGTAGGCGTGCTTTATGTTAAAAAAGGATGTCGTTTAGCTACTCAAATATGCGGTGGCGGTCAGGAAAGATTTTTAAGAGGCGGCACAGAAAATGTTCCAGCAATAATTGGGCTAGGTGAAGCCGCTGCTTTAATTTACAAAGAACGAGAAAAAAATAAAAAACATGTTTTAAAATTAAGAGATTTTATGGTCAAAAGAATTTTGGCCGAAATCCCAGATGTGAAATTAAATAGTCCCCAAAATAATTGCCTCCCGCATGTGGCTAATTTCTTATTCAATGGTATAAATGCAAAAGATCTAGTTGAATTATTAAGCCAGCGCGGTATTGCTGTTTCAACAGGCTCGGCATGCAGCAGTCAAGACAGCCAAGAAATATCAGCCACACTTAAAGCCATCGGCCTCTCCGATGCCGAAGCTAAATCTTCAATCAGATTTTCTTTGGGCAAACTTAACCAAAAAGAAGACATGAAATATCTAATGAAGATATTACCTAGTGTTGTTTCTCGTCTTCGCAAGAAATAAATGACTTCTTTAATCGGATTTTTCGCTTTTTTTATTGGCGCAATAAACATTGGGCTGGGAACTTTAGTTTTCATTAAAGGACCTAAAAAGGGGCCTTATGTTTTTTATTTCTTGCTTAACGCTGCTTATGTTTTATGGGCAATCCCTTATGGCATTTGGGTCTTTCAAAAAAACGGAGAGACGGCCTTATTCTGGTCAAGGATGTTAAATTTAGGCGCTGTATTTATTCCTTTGTTTTATTTTAGTTGGATTGTTTCGTTTTTAAAAATAAATAAAAAACGGTTACTTTATTTCCTTGGTTTTATTACTTTTCTTTTCTCGTTATTTAGTTTTTCGCCTTTTTTCATAAAAGGCACGCTACTTTTCCAAAATGTAAAATACTTAAATTATCCAACAATTTATTGGCACTGGCCTCAAGCCAACTTTCTTTATTCCATATTTTTAATAGAATTTTTTGGCTTGGTGATATACGCACTTCTACTATTGTTTAAATCCTATTACAAAACAAATGACATTTTATTTAAACAACAAATTAAATGGATTGTTGTTGGCTCTTTATTTGGGTTTGGGGGAGGAGCAACAAATTTTCCCTTAATGTACGGCGTAAATTTATTTTCGCCTTTGGGAATGTTTGTTATTGGTATTCAACCGGTATTGTTTGCAGTAGCAATGCTAAAATATCGTTTGTTTAACATTAAAGTTATTGCAACTGAACTATCAATTTTTGCTTTGTGGATTTTTTTATTGTTCCGTCTATTGGTTGATCAAACTTTACGAGAAAGATTTATTGACGGCGGCTTATTTATACTTTCAATTTTTGTGGGGGTTATCTTAATCCGAAGTGTCATCAAAGAAGTCGAACAACGGGAAAGGTTGGAAATCCTAACCAAACAATTAGAGTCAGCGAATGTGGAGTTGAAGCGGTTGGATGCGGCCAAGTCGGAGTTCGTGTCTATCGTGTCGCATCAATTACGGACGCCGTTGACGGCGGTGAAAGGGTATATTTCTATGATTAAAGAAGGCACTTATGGCAAGATAACGGCTATTCAGCAGGATGTTTTGGAAAAGGTGTTTCAATCGGGCGAGCGGCTGATCGCTTTCATCAATGATCTGTTGAATCTTAATAGAATAGAAGACGGCCGCATAACTTATGCCTTTGCCGCGGTGGACTTGGCGCAGATGGTGGACGAGGTGGTCTTTGATCTTAAAGCCATCGCCGAATTAAAGAAGTTGAAACTAACATGGATCAAACCCCACGGCTTGCCGATGGCTTGGGCCGACGCCGACAAGGTTCGGCAGGTGGTGATCAATTTTATAGACAATTCCATAAAATATACCGAACAGGGGAGTGTTAATGTGGGTCTGAAATTGGAAAATGATTTTTTGGTGTTTGCCGTAAAAGACACCGGCGTGGGCATGGACGCCGAGGAAAAAACCCGCCTCTTTAAAAAATTTGAACGGGGCGAAGGCGGCAAGTTGCTCTACACCGGCGGCACCGGCCTGGGGCTGTATGTGGCCAAACTAATGGCCGACGCTCACCATGGCGAGATATCAGGCGTGTCCGAAGGTAAGAGTAAGGGCAGTACTTTCACCATTAAAATTCCGACCGAGGAATTTGCCAAGAAAAATAATATAAATCAGAATTCCATTGATACAAAAAATAACAATACTTGAAGTTTTGGTCAAAACGAGTATTATAAAAATATGTCTAAATCAGTAAAACAAACACTCATTTTTCCTATAAATATCGAACCCTGCGAGGAAGGAGGGTTTTTTGCCGATTGTCCGGTTCTACAAGGTTGCCACGCCGAAGGCGAAACTTACGGTGAAGCGATTGACAATATCACTGATGTTATAAAAGCGCATGTTGAAATAAAGAGAAAACATGGGGAAATAATACCTTTTGTTAAAGTTGGGAAACTAACCGATATAAGCATCCAATTTCCTCTTCCAGTGGGGCCAATTTCTGTTGGCCAAACAAAATAAATGGGTAAGTTTCCTGCAGCAACATATCGCGATATTATTAAAGTAGCTAAGAAAATTGGCTTTTATTTTTGCCGACAAGCCAAGGGGTCACATGAAATCTGGCGGCGTGATTCCGACGGCAAAAGAACGACTATACCCAACCACGGCGGTAAAGTTCTAAAGAGGAAAACTTTAAAAGCCATCTTGGACGATATGCAGATAACAGCCGAAGAATTTATAAAATTCAAAAACAAAAAATGATAGATATTGCTCAAGGTATATGAAAAAAATAACCCTTGATATTAAACCCTTCCAAGAGACGCTCTATGCTAGTAGGTGCGGCCCGGCTTCGCTTAAAATTGTTCTTGATTATTACGGAATTAATCTTAGCGAGAAAAAACTTGTCGGACTAACCCGAACAACAAAAAAACTAGGCACAAACGACAAGGGTATTGTTAATGCCGCCGAGTCGCTTGGTTTTAGGACTCAAATAAAAAATAAGAGTGGTCTTGACGATATAGAAAAATGGTTAAAAAAAGGAGTGCCGGTGATTGTTAACTGGTTTACGCGGGGCCGTTCTGATTATTCAAATTCTGAAGTGGCGGATGGCCACTATTCTGTTGTGGTTGGGCTTGATGACAAGTATATATATCTTCAAGATCCTGAAATCGGAACAATGCGAAAAATAGAGAAGGATGATTTTATGAAGGTCTGGTTTGATTTTAAGGGTCGTTATATAAAAGCTGATGAGTTAATTATCAGGCAGTTGATAGCGATTTATAAGTAAAAAGATATAGATTCAAATCGCCGACAACTGTAAAATAACATCAAAATCATCCGCTTTCGCCGCCTTATTCCTTTTTTCAAGACTGCATTGGGTGCAACGATGTAGAATAATATATTCTCCACCCTTAAGTATCACGCTGACTGGCTTCATCAATCCTTGGCAAATGGCCTGTCGATCTCCGGGATTGACATCAATATGCTTGCTCCACAAGCATCGCGGACAGTGGTTGGTGTAACCACTGCCCTCGACCTTAAAACCGCACTTTTCGCAAATGAAATCCTCTTTTGTTCTCTGAAATTTTTTCGTTATCATGTTGTTTTGCCTCCTTTATTCTACTTAATATTTAACAAGCAGACCGCGCAAAGTCCAGTTTTGGCTATTCTGTCGCCGTCAAATCCGGAGGTTGGGGAAGTGTATTTGTCTTTTCCTTATATTACTATCTTGAGACGATCGTCCAATAATAGTAATATAGATAGTATTATGAAATCAGGGGGTTGTTGTGATATAATAAAATTATGAGTCCGAAAAAAGATATAATTATCGTAACAATTTTGAATTTCTGCTTTTAGTAATAGCACATTGACTATTTTTCTGTCAATGATAAGTTATCTCGGGAAAATTTCTTTTATTTTAGGAACACTCCGGCCAATCTGGAGTATTTTTGTTTTGGAGCAGGTTAAACCGTCGGCGTCGGTTGATTGGAGTAAAATTTTCTTCTCGCCCTGAGAAAACGCTTTGGCTTGGGTGTTAAAGGTAGTGGTTGAACCAACCGCCACCAAGCCATCCCAAAAAGTCCACTGCCATTTTCTTTTAGCGGCCATAGCAATTTGATCGTAAAAAGTTGTTTCATCGTAGAAATTGATGATCTCGTTTATGGCCGGCCGTTGGCCCGAGAAGGTCCAGCGAAAATCAATCATGGGAGCGCGATGAGGAATCGTGGTAAAATTTTCGCCGGTCGCTTCGCCAGTAGCCAGTTTATTGTCCCAGACCTTTATTTTCCAAGAATATGTTTTATTAAAAGACAACGCGCCGGCCGGTACGGCAAAAGAATTAGAGGAAGAGGGATAAAACCGGCTCAAGACCTCACGGCCAGTGGCAATATCAAATACTCTAATCTGGTAATTCGATTGATAACTGTCGGCGTCAGGATCATAAAAATTCCAACTCAAAGTCCAAGTCAGAGGCGAAACGCAATAGTCGGCCGGCGCTTGAGGCCGCAGGGGAGAAACAGCCGGCGAAGTATTTTTAGCGATATTAACCCTGACCGTATCGGACGCCGAAAACTCACTGCCATCGTTGGAATAACAGATCGCCTTAAAATCAGTGGTGCTGTTAACCACTGGCCGTTGTAATCCACTGGTGGATTCGCAAGAATTAGGAAAAGAAAACGAGCAGGGAGTAATATTGCAACCGCCGGCATTGGTGGAACTCCACGAAACATCTACCTCGGTACCCGACCGCACGGTTATTTCGGTATCCGATCCATTAACTTTTATATCGGCTACGACTTCCTGAAGCGGAGGTGGGGGCGGGGAGAATACTTTGGTCAAATTAACCTTAATAACATTGCTGTAATCCCACGAACATATCAGGCCAAAAAAACTGCATTTTTTGGTGGCAACTTCAGCCGAAAACAAACCCTCGTTCAAGCCAGCCGTGTTTTTGGAATAACTGCCGATGTTGCGGCCCAAACAAACCCAGTTTTCCCAACCGGCCGCGCCCGGCGGAAAAAAATGAATGCAATTATCTTTAGTTGAAACGGGGGACCAGGAATAATCAATGGTGTCGCCGATGTTGATAGTGGATCCGTCCGACGGCAGAGAATTCAAAACCGGCGCCGCTTGAACTGTTCCAACCAACGCAAAAAACAAACCGCTGGATAAAATTACAAAAGTAAATCTACTCATTGATATATAAAATTATATCATAAACTAAAAAACAACTGTGCTTTTTTCTCTGTTGTCAGTAACGGCGATAAAGGTTAGAATAAATAAATATGGAAAGAGTTTTGATTAGAGAAACCTCAACTAAACCAGGGGAGAGTGTTAAGGTTTGCGGCTGGGTTTGGGGCCGGAGAAATCACGGCCAGATTATTTTTATTGATCTAAAAGACGCTTCGGGAATAATCCAGTGTGTTTTCGCGCCCAATAGTAACGCCGAGATTTATAAAATAGCCGAGACCCTGCGGACGGGCTGGGTGGTAGAAATAACTGGCGCTGTGACTCAAAGACCATCCGGCATGGTCAACCCCGATCTGGCTACCGGAAAAATAGAACTACAGGCCGAGGACTTGACTGTGCTTAATGAATCGTTAACTCCGCCTTTTGCTTTAGATACTGATGGCCTGGAAGTAAGCGAGGAAATACGGATGAAATATCGCTACCTGGATTTACGCCGCGCCCGCCTTCAAAAAAACCTGCGTCTGCGTCATCGGGTTATTCAATTCATGCGCGACTGGCTAACCCAACGGGAGTTTGTTGAAATTGAAACGCCTATCATCAGCAAGTCCACACCCGAAGGCGCGCGCGACTATGTGGTGCCGTCCCACCAACAGCCGGGCAAATTTTATGCTTTGCCCCAAAGCCCCCAACAATACAAACAGTTGTTGATGGTGGCCGGCTTTGAAAAATATTTTCAAATCGCGCGCTGTTTCCGCGATGAGGATACAAGAGGCGATAGGCAACCGGAATTCACTCAACTGGATATTGAAATGAGTTTCGTGAATCAAAATGATATTTTGGAACTAATAGAAAAACTTTATACCGATATAATAGAAAAACTGTTTCCAGAAAAACATATTAGCCAAAAACCTTTCCCGCGCCTAACTTATAAAGAGGCGATGGAAAAATACAGCAACGACAAGCCCGATTTACGAAAAAGTAAAGACGACCCCGACGATCTGGCTTTTGTTTTTGTGCTGGATTGGCCCATGTTTGAAAAAAAA
>ERZ1292640.3255-Hain-H43-02um-R1-3255-length-12701-cov-45_pt1 | contig 10041 bp, 7 predicted proteins | sample MGYA00564404_ERZ1292640 | MGnify/ENA primary metagenome ERZ1292640 (study PRJEB36523, sample SAMEA6512636) | groundwater metagenome | collected 2019-01-08 | study: AquaDiva: Metagenomics assemblies of 32 groundwater samples | reverse complement strand
TCATCCTCAACCCCGACCCCGCGCACCTGGCCACGCTGCCGTCGTTCGCGATGCACCCGGGTGGCGAGGCCACGTTTGTGTGGAGCGCTTACCTGCGCGGGCAGGAGCGCGTGTTCGCTCGGGACCAGGCCGGCGTCGCGCGGCAGCTCTCGCCCGGCCCCGGCATTTACTGCCAGCCGCGTTTTGTCGCCACCGGCGACGGCTCCGGCTGAAGGTTTTGGACGCGGCAGTGGCAGGGGCGCTTCGAGGTTGCGGGCCGGCGGCTCGACGGCGGCGAGTGGGAACCGCTGGTCACTCTGCACGCCGGCGCAATGGCGCCGGCGCCACTGGCAACAGGCGGCCCGGTGGTGTTGGCCTTCGAGGACCACGTCAAGCCGCAACGCATTCAGGTGCGCATTTGGGACGGAAGGACCTGGTCGCCGCCCGTGCCGGTCTCGCAAGAGGAGCTGCCCTCGTACCGCCCCGCGCTGGCCGCCGGCGACGGGCGCGTGTGGGCCTTCTGGGATGCGTACCTGGAAGGGGAGCGCGGCTACGCGGTCTTCGCGCGGCCCGTTAGCGGGCCGGAACTGGGCCCCATCGAACGCCTCTCGCCACCCGGCAAGAGCTGCTTGAAGCCCGTCGCGCTCCATGCCGGCAAGACCGGGCTCGCCGCCGCGTGGGTCGCCACCGAAGACGTCACCGGAGGGGCCGGCGTGCTCGATCATTGGGACAGCATCCAGGCGGCCACTCGCGCCGGGGGCGGCTGGAAGATCACGGAGGCCGCGAACCTTCAGCACGGCCTGCTTTCGAAGCTGGAGCCCGAGTTCGTCCCGGTGTCGGGCTATGCGGGGCGTCGCCGCCATCCGATGCTGGCCGAGGAAGCCGGAGCGCTCTGGCTGCTGTGGGAGCGGCGGATCACGCCGGGCGGGCGCGCCGACGAGCCGGGCCAGTTGTGCGGCCGCCGCTTCGATGGCGCCGCCTGGGGCGATCCGGTGATCCTCGACGAGGGACTGGTCGAGTACACGGTCGCGGAGAACCCCGCGGCGAAGGACGGCGGCCTCATGGTCGTCGCCAAGGACACCAAACACGCGTGGCACGCCCTCTCCTTGTCCCTGCGCTCCGGGCGCAAGATCGAAGACGCCCGGTGGCAGGGATGGAGGCCGGCGCGCTTGCCGCTCGTCGAAGATCCGGCGCGCCCCTCGATCGAAATCGAAGGGCGGCGTCACTTCCTCTACTGGGGCGACCTGCACGTCCACAGCGTGCTGACGCCCGATGCCGAGGGCGAGGTGGACGAGCTGATGCACTTCGCGCGCGACAAGGCGCGCCTGGACGTCGTGTGCATTCAGGAGAACGACTCGAATTCCTGGTCGAAGAAGGCGTTCGTGGATCAGCGTCTGACCGAGTCCGAGTACGCGCTCGGGGTCTACTACGCGCGCCGCTACACCGAGAAGGGCCGCTTCGTCGCCATGCCCGGCTGGGAGTGGTCGCAGCGCACCGCGGACGACGACAAGCCCAACCACCGCACGGTCCTGTTCGCAGGCCGGGACGCGCCGATAATTCGGCATACGGAGAACGCCGGCAATTTCGACGAGCTCTGCGACGCGGTCGAGGCGGCCGGGGGCACGATGTTCGCCCAGCACGAGGCGTTCCGCCTGGTGAAGCGCCGCTGCGACTCCAATCTCGAGGTGGCCACCGGCTGGGGGATCTACATCGACCCGCCGGACAAGATCCACCGCGACCTCTCGGCGGGCTTCCGCGTGGGGTTCGTGGCCACCAGCGACGGCCACCGGCGCAATCCCGGCGCCGGCGGCGGGATCACCGGCATCTGGGCGCCGGAACTGACTCCCGAGGCCATCCTCGACGCCATCAAGAACCGGCGCGTCTTCGCCACCACCGGCTCGCGCGTGTTGGTGGACGCCCGCGCCAACGGCCGCTTCATGGGCGAGGACGTCGAAGCCACCGACAAGGTGGAACTCACGCTGCGCGCCGAGGCGCCGCGGGCGATCGAGCGCGCCGTGCTGGTGCGGGACGGCCAGCAGATCCGCGTCGAGGCGGGCAACGGCCGCCGGCAACTGCAGCTTAGGCTCACTGACCGCCCGGGTCCGGGGTTTCACTGGTACTACTGGCGGGTGGAACTGGAAGGCCCGGCCCCCCGTTACCGGGGCAACGTGAAGCCGGCCGAGGGCCACCTGGCCTGGTCCAGCCCGCACCGGGTGAAGACCCGATTATCGTACTGAACACTCCGAAATTCCTGCCGATGAGGTACGCTGGTAGGTGAAGTGTTGTTAACCCAAGGGCCGAATCCGCGCGCGGCGGCGGGCGTTGCCTCCGCGGGTGGCGCCGGGGCGGTGCAGCCCCTCCCCGCGCTGGACGATCCCCGGCTGTACGTCAACCGCGAGCTGAGCCTGCTGGAATTCCAGCGCCGCGTGCTCGAAGAGGCGCTGGACGAATCCAATCCCCTGCTGGAGCGGCTGAAATTCCTCGCCATCCTGGACTCGAATCTCGACGAGTTCTTCATGGTGCGGGTGGCCGGGCTCAAGCAACAGCTTGTGGTGGGCAACCCTGAGACCGGCCCGGACGGCATGGGCGTCACCGAGCAACTGGAAGCCATCCGCGCCGGGGTCACGGAACTGCTGGCCCAGGCACACGAGTGCTGGGAACGCCGGCTGCTTCCGGCCCTGGCCGAGGCGGGCGTCGAGATCCTGGGCTACTCGGCGCTGGGCGAGGAACAGCGCGATGAGGTCAACCGGTACTTCGCCGAGACCGTCTTTCCGGTGCTTACGCCGCTGGCCTTTGACCCGGCCCGGCCCTTTCCGCACATCTCGAACCTGTGCCTGAACCTGGCCGTCCTGGTCCGGGACCGCGGCGGTGTAACCCACTTCGCCCAAGTGAAGGTGCCGGAGACGCTGCCGGAGCTGGTCGCGGTGGCGAGCCCGCAGGCGGAACCGCCTGCGCCACATGGCCGGCACTGCTTCGTCTGCTTGCACCAGGTGATCGCCGCCAACCTGCCGGCGCTGTTCCCCGGCCTGGAAGTGCTGGAGGCGCACCCGTTCCACATCACCCGGGACGCCGACATGGACATCCAGGAGCTTGAAGGGGGCGACCTGCTGGAGAAGATCGAGCGCGGAGTGCGGCAGCGGCGGTTCGGCGACGTGGTGCGGCTGAAGGTCAGCCCCTCCATGCCGGCCCGCATCCTGGAGCTCCTGACGGCCAACCTGCGGGTGGAAGAATCCGACGTGTACCGGATGAGCGAGCCGCTGGCGCTGAACCGGCTGATGTGCCTGCACGGCATCGACCGGCCCGATCTGAGGGAAGCTCCGTTCACGCCGGCGGTGCTGCCCGACCTGGACATCTCCACGCGGACCGAAGAGGTTTTCGCCGCCGTCCGCCTGGGCGATATCCTGCTGCACCATCCCTTCGACTCCTTTCAACTGGTGGATTTTCTGCGCAAGGCGGCCCACGACCCCGACGTGCTGGCCATCAAGATCACCCTCTACCGGGTGGGCCCCGACTCGCCGGTGGTGGACGCGCTGTTGCGGGCGCTGGAGAATGGCAAGCAGGTGGCGGTGCTGGTCGAGTTGAAGGCGCGCTTCGACGAGCAGAGCAACATCGAATGGGCGCGCATGCTGGAGCGGGCGGGCGCCCACGTCGTCCACGGGCTGGTGGGCCTGAAGGTCCACGCCAAGGCGGCGCTGGTGGTGCGGCGCGAAGGCGAGCACATTCGCCGCTACGTGCACCTCTCGACCGGCAACTACAACCCCATGCACGCCCACTGCTACACCGACCTGGGCCTGTTCACCTGCGACCCGCAGATCGCCGCCGATGTCAGCGACCTGTTCAACTACCTGACCGGCTACTCCGCCAAGAGCGAATACCGCAAGCTGCTGGTGGCGCCGATGAACCTGAAGGCGCGGCTGGGGGAGCTGATCGAGCGCGAGATCGAGCACCAGCGGCGCGGCCAGCGCGGCCACCTGATCTTCAAGCTGAACGCCCTGGTGGACGAGAAGATGATCCGCCTGCTCTACCGGGCTTCGCAGTCGGGAATGCAGGTGGATCTGCTGGTGCGCGGCATGTGCTGCCTGCGCCCGGGCCTGGAAGGCGTGAGCGACAACATCCGCGTGACCAGCATCGTGGGCCGGTTCCTGGAGCACAGCCGCCTTTACTACTTCCGCAACGGCGGCGCCGAGGAGGTTTACACCGGCAGCTCGGACCTGATGCCGCGCAACCTCAAACGCCGCGTGGAGCTGCTCTGCCCGGTCGAGGACGCGCGGCTGCTGCGCTACCTCCGGGATGAAGTGCTGGTCACCTACCTGGCCGACAACGTTCAGGCCCGCCACATGCGCGGCGACGGCAGCTACGAGCGCGCCGTGCCACGGCCCGGCGAGGGGCTGATCGACGCACAAGCCTGGTTTATCGACCGCGCCATGGGTGTGCGGAACGAGCCGGCGGCGCCTCTACTGCGCCGCCAGGACCGGTAGAGAAACCGCGTTGCTGGCCAGATTGCCGGCGTAGACCCGTACCGAATACTGGCCATCATACAGCCCGGAGGGCAGCCGGAAGTCTACCTGGTACATTCCCACCTGCCCCGGAGCAAGGCCGGCGAAAGCAGGCATCAGCAGAAGGCCGGAGACGTCAACCGTCACCCGGAGTTTGGCCGCCAGCGGGGAGGATCCCGCAGGCTGGCCGGTGGCGGGAACCTGACCGTCTACCGGTCCCAGCCCGGTCGCGTAGACCCGGAGAAGCTCGCCGCTTCGCGCCGGGGATTCCGGCGTGACCGGCTCCCCGTTGGAGTGCGCGACAGCGAAAGCCCCGGGGGCGGCTTCAACCACCGGCGCCCAGGCTTCGGCCTCCCCGTTGGACGTCCGGACGCGCAGATGAACCGTGCCCTCCAGGCCGTACGGCAACTGGCCGTTTACCTGGCCGGCGGAGGCGAACAGCAGCGGAACAGGTTTCCCGTTGGCGGTAAGGGAAACGCCGCCCAGCTCGAAGGGCAGCGGCAGGCCTTCGGCCCTTGCCTCCTCCGGCGCCAGGCTCGAACCGAACAGACTCACCAGCGAACCCGGGGCCACCTGCGGCGCGCCCGACGCCGCGTTGACCAGCGCCTCGCCGGCCAGCGCCGGTTGCGGAGCCAGGACCAGCCGGTCGATCTCCTCCCCGTTGACGTTGACGGCTCGCAGCGTCAGGCGGGCGCCGTTGACGTCCACGCGCACGTAGTGGTGTTCCGACCTGCCGGTCACGATGAGCGGGTTGGGCGTCACACCATACAGGCCAGCGCCGCCGCCGCCGGTGGTCACGTAAAGAGTGCCGCGTCCTTCCTCCATGACCTGCCCACCGCGCAGGGGCCGACTTCTCTGGTAGCTGTGCTCATGGCCGTTGAGCACGAGCTGGACGCCGTACCGCTCGAACAGCGGCGCCATGTGCTGGCGGGCCAGCGCCGCAAGCGCATCGTTGTCGTTGTGGCCAAAGGCGTAAGGCGGATGGTGGAAAAACGGGATCTTCCAGAACTTGGTCGTCGCGCGGAGGTCGTCCTCCAGCCAGCGAAGCATGTCGCCCCGGCCGCGGGCGGCCGCCTGAAGCGGTGTATTGCTGTCCAGCGAGATGAAGTGGACGTTGCCCCAGTCGAACGAGTAATAGCGTCCACGGTCGGCCTGCGGCACACCGGCCGTGGGCACCTCGTGGACCGCCAGATAAGGGCCGGCGTTGGCGGTCCAGTATTCGTGGTTGCCGGGGGACGGGAAGAACGGCACCCGCTTCATCATGTCCGCGTAAATGTCGAAATGGCGGCGCTCGAATTCCTCGAACGAACCCTTGGGATAGGCGATGTCCCCGGTGTGTACGAGCAGCGCGGCCCGCTCCTGCGTCATCAGCCGGGCCAGCTCGCGTTGCGGCTTGGTGCCCATCCCGCTGTCGCCCAGCGCCAGGAACGTGAACGGACCCGGCCCGGCGGTCCGGAAGCTGATCTCCTCACCCGCAGTCAGGCTCTGCTCGTCGCAGTAAACCTGGTAGAAGTACTCGGTGTTCGGCTCCAGGTCGCGGAGTTCGACCTTGTGCCTGTAATAAGTGAATTCGAGCTGGGTCTCCGCCGGGACCTTCTCTTGCATCACCGCGGTTCTGACCTGCGGGGAGCTTCGCCGGCTGGAGTAACGAACCGCGCCCGTGCCCTCTTCGAAAGTCGTCCACACCAGCGTCGCCTGGTTGGCGCCGACGTTCTGCAAGTATGGGTAGCGTACGAGGCTGGCGGCACGGGCTGGCGTGCCCAGGAAGAATGGCGCACCAAGAATAGACTTTAAGAACTGGCGCCGGTTCCCCATTCCAACCCGCTGCAACCTGCCTCTCATATTATACCGCATTGCTCGGCGAGAAACACCCCACAAAAGGGCCGGTCCGTACTAGGGCTGGCTAAGGCGTTGCCCGGAGCGCCTCCAGTTGCCAGCGCACAAATCCGCCCCGGTCGCGCACAAAATCCCGCGCCGCCTGTACGGACCCCTCGAATCCGGCGTTGTCCCTCGGCTTGAAGGGATCCGCCAGCGCCGCCTCGCGGAAAAGCGCATAAGCCCTTTCCAGTTGCCCGGCCAGCCAGTCGTCCGTGTCGCAGCCCCCGGCGGCGGCTTCCAGAGCGTTCAGATACGCCGGTAAGACCTCGGGGAGCGCCAGCACCCTGCGGACCAGAACGTTCTGGTCCAGGTTGTAGTGAATCGGATGTTCTGGCTTGCTGAGGGTCACGTCCTTGTCCCAGGGGATGAACTGAAACCGGTTGCTCTCTTCGAGCCGGTACAGGTAGAAATTGTTCATGCCCGCATAGCCCACAATCCCGTCCCACTCGGCCAGGAAGTTCTCAACGGCCAGGTGGGTAGCGAACAGCTTGGGATCGAGGAATTCGGGGATCCTGGCGGCGAATTCCTGGTCGGAAGCCTGGTTGGCCAGGCGGATCAACTCCACCAGCGGCCCGAGGTCGGGATCTCGCTCGTGCGTGACCGGTTTGAACTTGTCGAGGTAACTGTCGGGCCCATCCCCCAGGCGCTCGAAGCGGTACTCGGTGAGCCACTTGTATTCGTACAGGTGGCCGTCATTCTGGCCGAAGTTGCGCTTCAGGAAGTCCTTGTTGATCTCCTCCACCAACACGTACAGGCCCGCATACTGGTCGTTCACGTACAGGCGCGCAAAGGCCTCGCGCGGGGCCGGCAGCCCCAGGCGCCGGAAGACCCGCATGCTGAGGTACTCCCTCAAGAACGAGGGGTCCTGGTAGACGTTATCCAGGACCAGAGCATTCAAGCCCAGGAACTCCTGGTCCTTCGTATAGCGGTTGAAGTCCACCCGAAGGCCGGGCTTGACGTCGGTTCGGCTGCCGAGGCCGCGGGAGCGTATGCCGACGCTCTCTACCGTGGACCCGCGCCAGGAAAAGTCCGCCGGGTAGTAGGTATTCTCGGTGAAATTCAACTTCAGCGCCCGCCAGTCGGACGGGTGAATGTATAGGCGGACGTCGTGCAGGATCCGGTCATCGAAAAGCTCGTCGGCGGTTTCGGCCAGGGCCGGGAGGCAGGCGGAGAGCGCGGCCACCAGCAGCCCTCGTCGAAGATTGCCCCTCACCTCACTACCCCCTCTTCACATCACGAACTGGAGCCGGAGCACCCTCGTCCAGAACTTCTGCCGCGGCGAGCCCGGATCCAGGTACTGCGATTCAACCATCTCCCGTATGAGGTTGCCCTGGATTCTGGCGTACCGGTTCAGATACCAGTTTACCCCAAAAGTACAGTTGCGGTCGCTCGTCGGTAGCGGATTGGTGGCTCTGGGACTGGTGCTGACCACGCCGGTGGCGCCGGTGGCGCCGAACCTCAGGAATTCGTGACGCACGCCCAGTTCAAACGCCCCCACGCCGCCTTCCCACGGGAAGGCCTTGCGTGGCGTCACCCCGCCGGCCTTCTTCTCCCCAGTCACGACCCAAGTTCCGCTGAGATACCAGCCGCGCGCCACCAGATCCGGGAGGTCCCGCTGCCGTAGGCTCTGGCCAAGCCGCTGATCCCTGCTCCGCATGTACTCGGCCTGCAAAGAGAACGGGCCTGGGCTCCAGTTCAAGTCGGTTCCCCACCTCAACCTCTTGCCCCGGACGAAAGCACGCGGGAAGAAAGTCTCGCCGAAGGCGGTCCGCCCGCGCAGGCTGCTCCTGCCCTCCGGCAGGTTGCCCCAGGTAGCGGCGGCGGCGATCTCCATATTTCTAAGCAGCTTGGGAAGAGACAGCAAGTCCGCCGGCTCAGCCCGCAGGCGCGCCGCCCAGGTGGTTCCGCCACCGGGGATGTTGCCGGCCGCATAAGAGTTTTCTCCATCATGGCGGAAAGCACCGAACTGGTAGCGCAGGGCGCCGCGGACGACCGGTCCGTGCAGCATCAATCCCACTTCCCGGGCCGGGGCCACCTGCCTACCCAGATACGAGCGAAACACGAAGTCCAGAGCCGTGGGCCGCGTGAGCTGGTCCCGGCCAAAGGGGATCTTGAACTTGCCGCCCTGGACCTGGAACCGGCGGAAGCGGCGGAAATTGACGAAGGCGTCGCGCAGCGGGTGATCGTCCTCGGCGAAATCGTACTCCAGCTCGTAGTCGAAGTGGCGCAGGAACTCGCCCTCCACGCCGATCCGCCGGCGCCTGAAGTCGAACAGGTCGCGGTCGGCCTCGGGGTCCTCGGTCACCGTCATGAAGTCGGCCTGCATTTTCACCCGGAAATCGGCCTGGAAAAGCTTGCCGTAGCGCAACCTGGGGCGGCGGTCGAACTTCAGGCTCCAGCCGGCGGCCTCTGCGGACCCCGCCGCCAGCCCCAACAGCACCACCACCAGCCCCACGCGGCTGGGCATGGCCGTACGAGCAAACCATCGGCGGCCGCGCGGGCCGACTGTAGATGCGGCGCCAGATTCCCCGGCGGCCGCGCCGTGGCTCAGCCCTGCTTCTTTGCCTTCTCCCATGCCAGCCCGGTGATTCCGGCTCCCCCGCCTTCCCGCAGCTCTTCGTTCAATTCGTCGATCGACAGGTCCCGATCCAGGCTCACCTTGTAACTCACCTCCAGTCCCGCGCCGTCCGAGACCTCGCGGGCTTCGAACTGAATCCCGTGGAGCGACAAGACGCTCTCCACGTGGGCGCGCGGGAAGCCGGCGGCGCCGGCGGAGACCCGCAACATCATCGCCCGCGGTCTTTCCGTGGCCGAGTAGGACAGCCAGACCAGTACGGTGCACAGGAAGGCGGTCCCCAGTCCGGCGATGGCAAAGGCGCCCAGCCCGCACGCCATGCCTAGGCCGAGGGCCAGAAACAGGATCATGCTGTCCTTGGGATCCTGCACCGGCGTGCGGAAGCGGACGATGCTGGCGCCCCCGGCCACGCCGAACGCCCGTGCCAGCGAATCGCCGATGATGATCATCATCAGCGCTCCGGCCACGCACAGCAGCACCTGCGCCTGCTGGATCGCGACGTCCAGCGGCTTGCCGCGGTGAGTAACGCGGTGCACAGTGGTGACCAACTCCCCGATCAGGAAGGCCGCCACCAGCTTTAGGAATTCGATGAACGGGTGGTGCAGGGTGGGAAGAACCGGGCGGCCGAAGAGCAGCGTGGCGCCAGGGGAAGCGGTGGCGGTGGTCACCGCACCCGAGGCAAGCAGGTAGCGCCAGACCAAGCCGCCGGCTACCAGCACCACGCACAGGGCGCTCCCCATGAGGAGCATTCTCTTGCCCGGCATCGGCGCCCGATTGCCAACCACGATACGGTATTACCACAAAATGGCCGCGGGCGGGTAGGTGTCGGTGCGCGACACAAAAGTGGTGGACGGCATGGACCCCAGGCCGAGCCGGTAGAGTAGGAGAGGAGGCGACAGTTTAGAACTGCGGCCCCTCTCCCCTCGTCGAACCGGAGGTGCGGATTTCCCGCGTCCGGCTCTCCTGAAAACTCTCGCCTCAGGCATGCACATGATCCGAGAGAGGGATCAGCCCCTCGCGTCCTTTCGGATCGCGATCGTAGCGAAACGTGTACCCCAGAAAGTTCGGCCCATCGCGCCGGCCCTTGCGGGCCGTGGAACAGAGCGTCGAACC
>ERZ1292640.4904-Hain-H43-02um-R1-4904-length-10043-cov-3_pt1 | contig 10043 bp, 6 predicted proteins | sample MGYA00564404_ERZ1292640 | MGnify/ENA primary metagenome ERZ1292640 (study PRJEB36523, sample SAMEA6512636) | groundwater metagenome | collected 2019-01-08 | study: AquaDiva: Metagenomics assemblies of 32 groundwater samples | reverse complement strand
AGACCTTTGAAGCTAATCAGATCCGTTGCAAAATTACGAATGGCCGTGAGCCCTTGCCATATTAAAAGCTTAGTAAGACCGAATGTGTGAGGCAGGTCGAAGGTCTGGGGGAGAAGGGGCAGCCCCATCATGGCGTATTGATAGAGATGAGCCTCTAATGCAGCACGAACCAATGGGATGGAGCTGATCCACTTTTTTGTGTGTCGGTATTTTTCAATTGTATTTGTAACGCCTGAAGTTAAGGAGTAACCCTTTTGGGCAATAAATGAAGGTATGCCCAAGGAGACCAGGTGATTCACATAGATATCCTCGTTTTGGTCTTCTTGGTGACACACGGCGCCTTCAGTCAGACTTGTTGTAGGTGCTTGCTCGAAGGACTCCTTGCCCGACAAAAAGAATGAAACAGGGCACGTTTTCAGAAAAGAGTTCGCTTGAATCAGGGCGATGTTTTCGGGGGTAAAAGGATAAAAACTGCTTATAGAAATATTATTTCCAACCTCCTGCAATTTCTTTAACCTAGCCAAATCTATTTCTGCAATGTAATCTAGAGGGCCCTGAAAATACGTTGTATCCAAAATGGACTGAGAGGATGCCATGCGACGAAGATGTCTGATGTTTTTCAACAACAACCACTTCTCTCGAAATGTGTTGGGTGCAAGAACGTAGCTTTTGATTGCATCTTCTCGGGCTACGATAATATTCTTTAGATGCTTCTGAAGAGCAAGTGCTAAATGCCATTTTGATAGCGGGATATCCTCTGAAAGTGACAATAATTCTCTACATAAGGGAAGAGTCAATTCCGATAGTTGCAATTCAGTTCTGAATAAGTGATTCTCAAAGTCCAGTGGCAGAAATCGGAAATTGAACTCAGAGAGAAGTTTGTCGAGCACGCTTTTTTTAGAAGCTTGATTTTTGTTGATTTGAGAGAACAAATGGATAAAGTCGGAGTTATTTGTCAAATCTTCATACTCCGCTGATGTCGGGTTCGGCAACTTCAGCCTGAAATGAAAGCGGTGAGCTGTTTTATTATTTTGAGTGACTTCTTCACCAATTGTAGCAGAGAATTCAAGCTCAAACTTTACTGAAATTCCGAGATAGTTTGCCAGGGTCAAGGCCTCTACCAAGACAGATTTGTTGAGAGTATGGTCGTAGCAAATAGTGATTGAAGAAAAGCCTTTGAGGTATGAAAGCAAGATCTGATAGGAACTGCTGCCCGGTTGAGAGAGGACGTCAGCTACAGTTAAGGAGTTATCCGTGGCTGCAGGGGCTACGGGGAACTCTAGGTGGGTGCCTCTGATTTCTTTGCCTTCGAGTACATTTTTGAGATCCTGTCGCATACTTTCGATTAACCTAGGTTTGGTTTGATTGGAAAGTGCAATTGCAATAAATATTGCCCTTCGCAGATGCTCCTGCTGGTGAGGCGCCAGGTGTTGAATAGGCATTCCAGGGGTGTCATTAAGACTCGGACTCATGCTTTTGTGAAGTAGATCAATGAGCGCAATTGCCGTTTTTGGCAGAATTTTAAAAGGAGTGAGAGGCTCTGAAAGAAGGTGAAGAACCATATCAGGAACTTCTCCAAATTCACTGGCTATACCCTTTGGATGCAAAAACATATTTGCCTTGGTTGTTGGGAATCTTGTTGGGGGTCGAGTTTTTTCTCTCGCAGGTCTTCTTTTTTCACGTTTACATCGAGGGGATTCGGGTTCGCTGAGGTTTGTTGAGGCTATGTTTTTGTAGAATGTGCTTAATTTGAGAACTAAACGCCACGTTTTTTCGGAATATTGATGCCCTTCTCCAGGCATTTGATCAACTTTAAGTACGCCACAAAGTTTGTTCTCATTATTTAGGACAGGATAAAGGTCAAAGGAGTTTGTTAGTGTTTGATTCAAAAGAAAAGCGAGTCTTTCCTGTCGAATTTTGTTCGGAGGGCGACATACAATAGGTGAGCCTTGAAAAGTTGCCTCTAAGGCTGTTACATTGCTGGGGGACAAAGTTGGGTGTTCATCTTTGGCAAACGGATAAAACACCACATCAGGGGAGTTGTTTTCTATTTTCATGAAACAGATTAAGTCGTCAATGAGCTCCGGGGTAAGGTTGTCAGCCCCGCAAAGGGTGCCGTGTAGCAAATGAAATTTTTGCTGGGGGTTATCTAGTCTTAAGGAAATTATTCGAAAATAGGTCATACATATATATCGACAGGAAAAACAAAAAATCCCACTTTTATTTTCTGGTTGTTATTTAGTTGGCCTGCCCACCCTAGGCTCTTTCGTTCCCCTACAGACAGGTTTCGCCCTTTCCACCTAGTACAGCGTGCTCTGGATATCGCGAATCAGCTCGTTCCAATATCTAGGGGAGCCCCATTCAGGAAAATGAGAGTGAAACCCCAGATCATGTCGTTGCATGGCACACCATCCTGCGTAATGAAGTCTTCGCATGATTCGCAGAAAGGGAATGGTCTTTAAGGAAGAGAGAGGGAAATCCCGAAACACCGAGTATCCCTCCAGAAACCATTCGATTTCAGGTAGACATTCTTCAGGAGTACCGGGTAGAAGCATCCATAGATCTTGAGCTGGGGAGCCGATGCAACAATCGTCGAAGTCCACTAGGAATATTCCTTCACCTGGACGATGCAGTAGATTCCCCAAATGACAGTCGCCGTGAATGAGAGATCTGGGCTCCTTTTCCAAAAGAGGCGAAGCGATCTTCAGAAACAAGTGGGTGCTCTGTTCAAAAGGTTTACGAAAGTCAGCTGGGAGCAGATCGCTGTTAAGCAATAAACGGGTGGTCATTTCCGTGACATAAGCCGGAGTCCACGGTGCTCTTTGTGATCCCTGAAGTGTGGCCCCGATAGTATGTGTTCGCGCGAGTAAGCGCCCCACAAGTGCCCATGCCTCCTTATCTAGCTCATCCACCGCACGTCCGCCTATCTTGGGGAAAATAGTGAAGAAAATATTTCCAAACTCAAAAATACTATTATCCTGGATAATGAGAGGGGGTATGACGGGAATTTCCTGAGCAGACAAGGCCATAAGAAAATGATGTTCTGATAAAATAGTTTCCTTGTTCCATCGATCAGGACGGTAAAATTTGACGATGAATTTTTCTTGATCAACAGATTTGAGTTCAAAAACACGATTGATATAGCTGTTGCGTGGAACGATCAAGTTCGCGAGCTTGACCGCCAAGATGCCCTCAACGGTACGAAGAAGGGTTTCCGAATCTAATAAGTCCCATACATCTTGCATACAATTTAAGAGTATACAACAAACTTCTCCTTGTTTACCCTAACTTATCAAATTTCACTAAAAATACCCTTTTAATTTTAATGGAAATGTCTTACCATGCTTATCATATGGTTATTCATTCAAACTTTGAAACGTTTACCATTGGGACTCGCGATGACGGTTTGCCGTTTCGGATATTCCTGATCGACGACTCGCCTGCGATGACCAAAATTTTGTCCCGGTTTCTCGTTGGGTTTGGGATGGAAGTGGCGGGAGAGTGCAACGAAAGCCTGAGAGCCATTGAACAAGTTGCTCCCCTTGCCGATAAACTTGACTTCATTACCTTGGACATCACGATGCCGGGGCTGGATGGACTCACGCTACTACCCGATCTCATCAAGGCTTGTCCGAAGTCCAAGGTGCTCATGTGTAGCGCGATGGGGGATATGATGCGTGTTAAGAAGGCAATCTCGCTGGGGGCGAAGCATTTTATTGTCAAGCCGTTTAACAAGGAAAAGCTGTTTGATGTATTGACGAGGGTGATTTAAGTATACTCGTCATGAATTGGTTTGCGGTGAATCAAAACTGTAAGTCGATTACGATAGAGTAGGGATAGGTTGAAAGGGGTGGGGAAATGTTAAATAGAGTCCAGATCCGAGTATTGTTGCAGGGTGCTGTCGGGGTGCTGTTCGCATTGGCACTGGTTAACGTGGGGGTGGTCTTTTATCAGTTGAACAGAATGGCAAGTGACGGGAAGGTGGTTAACTATTCCGGTATTGTGAGGGGGGCGACACAACAGCTGATGAAGTTTGAGTTGCACAATGACCCTTCAGACAAAACCATCGCGAAGATAGACAATATCATTCGCGCCTTGCTTGAGGGGGATTCGGAATTGAAGATTCCCAAAGCGACTCAGTCTGGTTTTATCACGAAGATGAATGATGTTTCCGAGGGCTGGCTCGCGCTAAAGCAGGATATTTACAATTACAGGAAGGATCCGCAGACAGCCGATACGCTCTATAAGAACAGCGAAGCGTTTTTTGTGAAAACCAATTCTGCGGTGTCGGCGGCACAGGATGCAGCTGAGTCCAATGTAGCTAAACTCAAGACCACACAAATTGTGTTATTTCTCGTGAATCTATTATGTCTTGCTGTTATCGTACTGATTAGTCAGAAGCGGATCGCGACACCGCTCGCGAAAGTGTCCGCTGTCGCCAGAGAGTTCGCGACGGGGAATGTGGATCTGTCGGTAGAGGTGGATCGTTATGATGAAATTGGTGTTTTGCAGAAGGCCATGCAGGAGATGGTCGTTTCGCAACAGCAACTGGCGGTGTCGTTGGACAAAGTCGCCGCAGGAGATGTAACCGTGCAGATCATTCCTTTGTCCAGTCGGGATGTGTTGCGCCAGTCCTGTGTCAACATGATTGATAAGATTAAAGATCTAGCTGGGTCGATGAATCAGGTGGCGTCAGGGGATTTGACGGTGCAGATTGTGCCTTTGTCCAGAAACGATGTCTTGCGCCAGGCTTGTGCCAATATGGTTGGCAAAATCGCAGAAGTTGTGAATGAAATTACAGCGTCCTCAGAGCATGTCGCGTCAGGAAGTTCGCAGATGAGTGCCAGCACGCAGTCCCTGTCATCGGGAGCTTCCGAGCAATCGTCCGCGACGGAACAGGTTTCGGCGTCGATTGAGCAGATGGGTGCGAGCATCAAGCAGAACTCACAAAACGCCCAGCGCACAGAGCAAATTGCTTCGCAAGCCGCGCAAGACGCCAAGACAACCGGAGAGGCTGTGACGGGAGCCGTGACCGCCATGAAGGAAATCGCGCGTAAGATCGCGGTGATTGAGGAAATCGCCCGTCAGACCAATCTTCTCGCGCTCAATGCGGCGATTGAAGCCGCGCGGGCGGGAGAGCACGGTAAAGGGTTCGCGGTGGTGGCAGCTGAGGTGCGTAAGCTGGCGGAACGAAGCCGGCAGGCCGCCGCTGAGATTACGGAGCTGTCCGAATCCAGTACTGATGTGGCCGAGCAGGCTGGTGTACTTCTGAATAAGCTGGTTCCTGACATTCAGAAAACCGCTGAGTTGGTGCAGGAGATTTCTGCGGCGAGCCAAGAGCAGAATATTGGCGCGCAACAGATTACCAAAGCTGTTCAGCAACTGGATCAGGTCGTGCAACAAACCGCAGCCACCTCGGAACAGCTGACCGCTACCGCTGAGGAACTGGCTAATCAGGCGGATGGTATGAGAGAAATGGTGCAATATTTCAGGATCACGAACGGACGGAAAGCTGGGAAAAAATTAAAAACTTCCTCTGTGTCCGCTTCGGTGAGTCGCCCTGTCAGGGAGGATGGTCAGGGGATTGTCCTAGACTTGAACCACATTTCTGATGAACCGACGAATCTGGATGATGACTTCGAGCAGTACAAAGCCGCATAAAAGGAGGGGATGACGATGACACAGTATTTGACGTTCAATCTGGATGAGGAAATTTTCGCGCTTGAGATTTCGAGAATTCATGAGGTGCTTGAGTTTACGTCGGTGACACCCGTTCCCCGGACACCTTCGTTTATGCGTGGAGTGATCAATTTGCGGGGAAATGTCGTGCCGGTGGTTGACCTGAAGCGTCAGTTTGGAATGGCCGAGACAGAGATGTCGGTGAGTGCCTGTGTGATCATTATCGAAATGAAGGTGGATGGCGAGCAAACGATCCTGGGAGCACTCGCGGACTCTGTTCAGGAAGTCATGGATCTTGAACCCGAACAGATTGGTCCCCCTCCGAAAATTGGTTCCCGTTTGAAGACCGAGTTTATTCGGGGAATGGGGCGGCATGATGAGAAGTTTATTATTATTCTGGACATTGATCGGATTTTTTCGGATGAGGAGTTGATCGCGGTAAGTGCCTCCACCCCCAGTGGAATATAGGGGGGCGCGAATGACAATCAAGAGTCGACTATACTTGCTGGTGGCCTGTTTGATGGTTTCGCTTCTGTTTATGATGTCGTGGAATAACCGTCAATACCAAGTCTTCCAGAGTCATTTTAAGAAGGTCGTCAGCAGTGATATCCCTCTTCTTACCCGGACACTGGAGGTTCGCACCGCTATTTTCCAGGTTCAGCAGTGGCTGACGGATGTATCCGCGACAGGATTTACCGACGGCTATGATGAAGCGGAAAAATGGACAGGTGTTTATCATACGAATATCGGCTTGATTTATCCGGAAGTCGGCAGTGACGCGAAGTCCGTTATTGACAAAATGAACACCAGTTTTGAGGCTTATTATTCAACAGGAAAACTTATGGCGAATGCGTATATCCAGAAAGGTCGTGATGCGGGAAATCGCTATATGAAGGACTTCGATGCGGAGTCGCAGCGGCTGGGGGACAACATGAAACAGCTTCAGCTGACGACGGAAGCACGATTGAAGAAGGAGATGGATGGCCTTTCGGGAAAAATCACGTTTACACGGCGAGCTCAACTGGTCTTAACGCTGGTGGTGGTGTGTCTCAGTGGCATCCTTGCGACAGGGGTGATTTGGAGTATCACCCGGCCTCTGAATAAAATGGTGCAGGTTGCAAATCAGGTCGCGGTGGGTAATATGGACTGTGAACTGGCGGTAGATCGAAAGGATGAGATCGGGCAATTACAAACAGCTATTTCTTCCATCGTCGCTTCACAAAAGACCTTGGCTGAGTCGATGGATCAAGTCTCTTCCGGGGATCTTACGATTCAGATTGAGTCGTTGTCCAAGGGAGATGTGTTGCGGCAGGCCTGTGCCAGCATGGTTCACAAAATCTCAGAGGTGATATATGGAATGATCACGTCGGCGGGGAATGTAGCTACAGGAAGCGCGGAAATGAGTGCCAGTACGCAAGCTCTGTCCTCCGGCGCGTCTGAGCAATCATCCTCGACGGAACAGGTTTCTGCTTCCATTGAGGAAATGGGAGCGAGTATCAAACAAAATCGGCAGAATGCCCAGCGAACCGAGCAGATCGCCGCGCAGGCCGCGAAGGATGCCCGAACCACGGGAGAGGCCGTGACCAAAGCGGTTGGTGCGATGAAGGAGATTGCTCAAAAGATTTCCGTGATAGAGGAAATCGCCCGTCAGACCAATTTGCTTGCGCTCAACGCTGCCATTGAAGCGGCTCGGGCGGGAGAACATGGCAAAGGATTCGCGGTCGTGGCGGCTGAGGTGCGAAAGCTGGCAGAACGGAGCCGTCAGGCCGCTTCTGAAATCACCGATCTTTCTGAGTCCAGTACTGGTGTGGCGGAACAGGCTGGTGTTCTCCTGAGTAAACTGATTCCTGATATTCAACAAACCGCAGCACTTGTACAGGAGATCTCCGCGGCGAGCCAGGAACAGGATATCGCCGCGCAACAGATTACGAAAGCCGTTCATCAACTGGATCAGGTGGTTCAGCAAAATGCTACGACCTCCGAAGAGTTATCGGCTACCGCTGAGGAACTTGCCAATCAGGCCGACGGGATGAAAGAGATGGCCCAGTATTTCAGGGTTTTGGCCAGACAGGATGACGAGGGCGGGGCGGATGAGGAGATGGGCACTTAGATGTATACCATTACAGACAAGTCGACCAAGAAAAGCATAACCGTGCATTGTGCCGGTAATTTCAATGCAGAGAGCTGTGTCGCGCTGAAAGACGCCCTTTCAGGCGCGTTCAAGAAGGTTGCTCCTGCGGTGATCCTCAACTTAAGCCAGACGGAAGGAATGGATCTTGCCAATCTGCAGGTGATTATTTCCGCGTCAAAGACTGCTCAGTCTTGCAAAAAAGACTTTGTGCTGGATGAGCCGATTCCTGAGTTGATCAAACGTCGGTTGACAGCTATTGGGTGTTCCTCATTGATTGTGACGGAGCGTCTGGAGAGGGTTGATGGTAACTGACATGGAAGTGGATGAGAATATCGTTGAACAATTTCTTGAAGAAAGCAATGAGCATCTCAGAACAATTGAAGACTCGTTGCTGAAACTGGAAGACAATCCCTCGGATTTGGAGGAAATTAACAAGGTTTTTCGCGCCATGCATTCCATTAAAGGGGGCGGACAGATGTTCGGGTATGCCGATATCGGTACGTTCGCGCATGAGTTTGAGACTTTTTTCGAATTCGTCAGGAAAGGAACCCTTACTCTCAATCCGGAATCAATCAGCTTAACCCTTAACGCCTGTGATCTTCTGAAAAAAATGTTTTCGGCGCAAGTGGGGGATGAGGCGGTTGATGAGTCTGCCATGCTCATTGAGTGTTTGAGAGACTTGTATGTTTCTACAGAGAAAAATGCTATTTTTGCCAAAAAAAGTGATACAGTTTTCTGGGTTAAGTTTATTCCGCAGATCGATATTTTCAGTTCGGGTATTGATGTCATAGAGATTCTCGAAGAGTGCCACCATATTGGACGCTGTGAAATAGAGCTGGATATAGGGGATATCCCGCTTCTGGACGAGATGGATCCTGCCATGAGTTATTTTTCTTGGACAATGATTACCACATCAGCGGATGGGATTGAGCCGATTCAGTGTATTTTCCTGTTCATTGACGAGGCGAAAGCGACCTTGAAAATTGAACCGATTACCCCGGATACCGTTCCGGCGGATGAAACGGTTAAGAGGCTTTTCGCACGGTATCAGCAGCAGGGTTCCCAACCGGAATCTGTTGCGTTGCCGTCAAGCCCGATACAAGCCTCTTCCAGTCCATCGTTGCCAGTGAAGAAGCTTTCGACGGAGGCGACGTCTCCCCCTGCCAGTCCAGATGAAATCGCCAATGTAAAGGTTCCGTTCCAAAAGCTGGATAAGCTTGTGAACTTGGTAGGGGAACTAATCACGGTGAAGGATCAGCTCAGTCAATACAGTCAAACCCATAGTGATGTAGAGTTGATGCTGATCTCGGAAAAGGTGGAGAATCTGTCATGGGAACTTCGCGACCATACGATGAACATCCGCATGTTGCCGGTGGGGACTATTTTTAACAAATATCGACGATTGGTAAGAGATCTTGCTTCGTCATTGGGCAAAGAAGTGGATCTGGAGATCACGGGATCCGAGACAGAGATTGACAAAACGATTATCGAGAAATTGTCAGATCCGCTTCTTCATATTATCCGGAACTCGATTGATCACGGATTGGAGCTTCCAGCGGTTCGTGAGTCGCTTGGAAAGCCAAGAAAAGGAACCATCAGACTTGCAGCGTCGCATTCCGGCGCGGATATTTGTATCGATATCGAGGATGACGGTGCGGGAATCAATCTTGAAAAAGTAAAAGCGAAGTCAATTGAGAAGGGGCTCATTCCTTCTGACAAAATTTTGTCTGACAAAGAGGCATTGGATCTTATTTTCATGCCCGGATTTTCGACTGCGGAGGCTATTTCGAGCCTGTCGGGAAGAGGGGTAGGGATGGACGTGGTCAAGCGGGCGATTACGGACATGCAGGGGGCGATCGATCTTCAGTCCAAACAAGGTCAAGGCACCACGATTTCTCTTCGCTTACCGCTTACGCTGGCTATTATCGATGGATTGCTGGTGGACGTTCTGGGGAGCATGTATATTATCCCTTTGTCCGCTATTGAAGAGTGTGTTGAACTGTCAGAGCATGTGAAGAGTCCCGGTAGCAAGAGTCAGCTGATTAGTCTTCGAAATGAAATGATCCCTTATTTCTTTCTGAAGGAGTACTTTCAAATTAACGGAGCCCATACAGGAGTTGAGCAGATTGTGATTGTGAATAGCAATAGGCTCAAGGTGGGGATTGTGGTGGATAAGGTCATTGGTGAACTGCCCATTATTATTAAATCGCTTGGGAAATACTATAAAAATGTC
>ERZ1292640.3816-Hain-H43-02um-R1-3816-length-11646-cov-44_pt1 | contig 10044 bp, 4 predicted proteins | sample MGYA00564404_ERZ1292640 | MGnify/ENA primary metagenome ERZ1292640 (study PRJEB36523, sample SAMEA6512636) | groundwater metagenome | collected 2019-01-08 | study: AquaDiva: Metagenomics assemblies of 32 groundwater samples | reverse complement strand
TCCTCGGACCAGTCCGTCAAGCCGATGGACCTGGCCATCTCGCCCACAGTGAGCGCGGGATCGTTCGACCAGAACAGGCCACAATCCTCCTCCTCGTAATAGCGGAACCCTACCCGATCGCCGTACTTCTCCTTCAACCCCGCGCCATTCTTGAGTTGTGGAGCCCAGGGCAGAACCATGAAGCTGAGGTCGATTTCCTCGACCAGCACGCGCTGTGGAGGCCGGACCTGCGCGGTGATCTTCCCCGTGGGCTCGAAAATCGAGGCATTGTTCCGCCAGTTGCTCGATACGACGTAGCACTGGTGGCTCATGGCGCGGAAAGCGGGATGCGCGGTCTGCGGCGATTGCGTGGGCCACGCCACCACCTCGGCCCCCTGGCGCTCGAGTAATTCCCAGCCCCGGTCGAACTCGATATCGAAGCAGATCTGCACGCCCACTCTGCCGAAGTCGCAATCGAACACCGGCGCTTCCCTGCCCGGCGACATGCCGTCTTCCATGTTTTCCGTTCCGTGCCGCACAGCCGGGTGGAGCTTGCGGTAGGTCCCCAGCGTCTCGCCGTTCCGGCCCACGACCACGGCGGCGTTATAGCATTGGCTGCCCTCCAGGAGATCCAGGGGCGCGATGATGTAGCACTTGCTCTTCCGCGCCATGGCCGCGAAGGCGTCCTTCACCTGCCCCTCAAAGGGAAGCGAGCATCGCCGGGCGTTCCCTTTGCGTCCTCCGGTGACGGCCATTTCCGGCAGTACCGCCAGATCCAATCCCCGGCGATATTTTCGCTGCGCTTCGGCGGCCAGCTCGCTCACGATCGCTTCGAGCTGCCCCAGGCGCGTCGCCAGCCCCGGGTACTCCCCCCAGAATGCCTGGACGACGGTCCCGACTATCACCTTGCGCGGCGGTCTGTCTTTCCTGCGCGCCGGAGGGAGACCGGTCAGCCGCACGCCGAGCGGCAACCAGGCCAGCGCCGCCGCGGCCCTGCGCGTCATACGTCCCATTCCTTTCTCCACGCCACGCGGCGTTTCTCCTTGTAGGAAACGTTGCAGATATGGCACGCCATCGCGGAGTAGTGGCCGGCCACCTCGTCACAGGCCGCCGGCTTGCGGCTGCGGATGCAGTCGAGCCAGTTGGCGACGTGCAGCTCCGGTGTTGGAGCCGACGTGACCGGCTCCGCGCCCTTGTCTTCCGCGGCCAGGAACTTGTAGCCGTACCGGAAAATCGACAGCCGCCCGCCCGTGCCCATGAAGACGATGTCGGCGTTCTCCTTGGGCACCATGTCCGTGACGTTGGCCTCGAAAGTCACCAGCAGCTCGCCCGGATACTCGCAGATGGCATTGATGTTGTCGGCCGTGTCGCGGCCGTTGACGCCCAGGTAGATGCCGCCCGCGCACATCGCCGCCAGCGGCTTTTCCACTTTGAGATACCAGTGCACGACGTCGATGAGGTGCACGAACAACCCGCCCATCTGGGCGTTGGTGGAGTAATTCCAATAGACGTAGTGATTGAAATACCGCTTCGGGTCCCAGGGCACTTTGGGCAGTTGCCCCTGGCAGATCTCCCAGTCCATTCCCTCCGGCTTCTTTTCCATCCCAGGAGGGGGAGTCTGGTTGCGGTAGGCGCCGTTCCCATTCCAGATCGTGCGGACCATCGTGACCTTGCCGATGCGGCCGGAATCGATGAACTTCTCCTTGGCCTCGATGAAATGCGGGTAGCTCCGCTGCTGGGTGCCGATCTGGAGAATCCGCTTGTGCTCGCGGACCGCCTTGACGATCTTGTGCCCTTCCATCGGGTGCAAGGTCATCGGCTTCTCGACGAAGAGGTCCTTGCCGGCCCGGCAGGCATCCACCGCGATGGCGCAATGCATGTGGTCCCAGGTGGCGATGATGACGGCGTCGATATCTTTGCGGTCGAGAACCCTGCGGTAGTCGACGTACTTGTCGATGGCAGCGCCGGCGACCTTTTCGGCGCGGTCGCGCTGGACGTCATAGGCGTCGGCCACCGCTACCCACTGGATTTCATTCCGCCTGGTGGCGTTGGCGTTTGACATCAGATACCGCCCCCGCCCGCCGGTTCCGATCACTCCCAGGCGGATGCGGTCGTTGGCGCCCATGACCCGCGCGGCGGATAACGCGCCGATGAACCCCCGTCGCGAAACTGCGTTGCTCATGCTGCCTCCTCGTCACAAACCGCTCCCTGCGGTCGCGGCTCAGCAGAGGCGGGCCCGTTACTGAGCCGCGACCGAAGGGAGCGGGATTTCACTCCCACATAGAGTTTATCGCCTCGACCGTGCGATCGACCAGCATCTGTCCGCCCTCCGGCCCCACGATGTTGCTTGGAATCTCCGCGCCGTAGCCGCCTGCCGCGACCGCGCGCGCGGTGGGCAGGTAGCCGGCGTAGTCGCAGGCCAACTGGACAACCAAGGTCTGCTCGGCCCGGCTCCGCGCCTTCATGCGGATGCCGAAGTCCAGAAACAGCTCGAAGGGGTTGGTCGCAATGGCGACGTCGCCCAACCGGATCACGTGCAGCTCCATCGGGAAGTCCCGGTCGCTCGCCTGCCGCTTATGGCGATCGATCACCGCCTGATGCCTCGACATCAGGGCGAAGCGGTTGCGCTCGGCCGGCGGCGCGTTCTTCAGCCGTTCGTATTCCTTCCTCGCCTGCTCGACTTCCGCGTCCGTCACCTTCCGGACAGGCAGACGCAGATCCTCCACCCTGTGCACGAACGTCACGCCGGTCCGGATGTCGCCCTTGGCCGCGTCATACACGTAGTCCACCGCGTTGGCGAGCCGCCGCGCTATCTCTGCGGTTTCGGATACGCCGCCCATTCGGCGCCGCAGATTTTCCTCGGCGCGCTTGCGGAAAAGCACGCGCGGCGCCTGGTCGCCGGCCGCGCCGGTCATCGCGTAGACGAACAGGTCTTTCGAGTAGCGCTTCCGCAGCTCGTTGCGCACGTCGTGCCAGAAATCAGCGGAGACGTACGACTGGTTCTCGACCACCTGCGATGGGCAAGCAACGTTGAGGACGATGCCCGTAAGCTTCTTGTCGCCGTCCCAGAAGAACAGCAGTTCCACGCCGTGGTCCTCGTAGCCCTCGATGTTCGTGAACTCCGGCACGTCGGTCTTGCCGTACATCCTGGCGCCGCCATCGGCGTAGATTATGCGGCGGTTCGACCCGATCACGGCGTGGCTGAGCGCCCAACTCACCCCGGCCGTCCTGCGATTGCGCCAGGCTTGCGCGATCGCGGCGCTGAGCCGGTCGGTCAGGAACGCCCTGAACTCCGAGGGCGTCATCACGCCCTCAGGAACCTCAGTCCACCCTTCGCGCAACAGCGGTGCAGTATGTGTGTGGGTGGCGTTCAGCAGGACCTTGCGGCCATCCAGCTCCGGCAGCGTTTGCCTGAGCCGCTCGCGCAGGGCCTCTTGCAATCGCTTGTCGATCCCCACCACGTCACACGACACCATCACGGCCTGTTCGGGCGCGCGGCCGTCGCTTCGGCTCTCCATTGCCAACGCGGTCGCCGTGATGGGGTCGTGCACGTGTTTGGTGATGCGCGTGTAAAACTGGCCGGCCAGCGATACCGGCCGCTCCGGCGTAATGTCGGTGGAAGCCCATCCGACCAGCAGTTCGCTGCCTGCCAGGTTGCAGGCCGCCAGAAGCAGCGTGAGAATGAGCATGCTCAGCCCGCCCCTACCACGATAACCGAACGGAGAGCTGCAACTCCCGCGAAGCGTTGGACTGGCCCCTGGTATCCAGGATTCCGGCGCCCCCGCCGGCAGGGTTGTTCGGGTGGTTGAACACGTTGAAGGCGTCGATCGTGAAACGCAGCTCCGTGCCTTCCCGAATCGGGATCCGTTTGAACACAGAAGCATCCAGATTCCACTGGATCGGACCGCCGATGTACTGGTTCCTCCAGGGATGCAGGTTGGGGTTGTAGGCGGTCCGTTGGGTGGTGCCGTCCTTCAGCGGGATCCACACGGTGTTGGTGTCCCAGTAGGTCACGACATTAGTTCCCGCAGGAGCATTGGCAGGGAACGCCGTGGAGCCCCACGGGATCAGCGGCGTCACCGCCGGCTTGTAATCGGCTGGAACGCCCATCACCCCATTCGGCCTGCCATTCGCGTCCACGCTGTTGATCCTGTTGGATGCTATGTAACCGTTCCACCACAGATACCCCGGGTAGCAGGTGCCGCTGCGGCAGTCCTCAATCGGATACTGGTAGCCGTACTGGCGGATCGGCGCGCCGGTGAAATTCCAATTGCCGGCGTCCAGCGTGGTGTAAGTCGAAAACAGGGTTCCCAAGCCTGCGACCTGCCAGCCGCCGATGAACTTCTCCAGCACCCCGCCTGCATTGCGTCCGAGTGCCTTTCCCCGGCCGAAAGGCAGGTCCACGATCCAGTTCCATCTCACCCGGTGCTTGGGAATGGAAATGTCGCGCCGATAGTTCAGGAAGCGGTTGCGCTCGCCGTAGTTTGCCGGCACCGCCCCCGGCAAGAACTGATTCAGCTCCTGTACCACGGACGTGTAGCCGGACCCACCGGCCTGGTCGCCGGCCCGCAGCACATTGCTGAGAACATAAAAGAGCTGGAACCCGATGCCCTGACTGTAGCGCCGCTCCAGTTCAAGCTGAACGCCATGGTAATTCGACCAACCGCTCTTCCTGTACTCCACAATCGGGCCATACGTCGTGTTATCGAAGGGGCGAGTGGCAACGCCGGAGTACCGGCCGGTAGGCAGCGGTGTTCCTGTAGTCACATACCAGATGTAGACAGGCGTAGCGTCGTTGTAGGAATACACTTGTGTCTGTTTCGCGCCGTGGTTCCCCACGTAGCCCCCACGAAACACCGTGTTAGACATAATTTCCTTCTCGAGTGTCACATTCCAGTCATGCACTTTTGCCGTGGGTTGCGTCGGGTTGAAGTAGTAGTTCGACGTTTGCCCCGGCGTCAGCGGCAGGGGCCTGTCCACCGACACGGCGTCTTTGCTGTTCAATCCCGCAATGATCGCCGGCACGGAGCGCATCCCGTAGCTGCTGATTCCATCAGGCGACTCTGCCGCGCTGCTCAAAGAGAAGTTCTGGTGAAACACGGTGAATGGAGTGGCGGCGGCCGACTGGTCCATCCACGACCAAAGCCCCTCGCTGAAGTAGGAGATGCTATATCCCCCGCGCAGGACGAAGCTGCTTCGTCCCGAGCCGCCTCTGTAGGCCATCCCAATGTGCGGTCCGATATCCCGCCAGTTGTTCTTCACCAGCTTCTGCGGCAAACCAGCTTCACGATAGGTTTTGAACTTCACGCCGATGTCCTGGAAGATCTTGATCTCCGGGGGCGAGGTAACACCGGCCGCGTACAGCTTGTCGAGCGACTCGCTCAGAATGATGGTGTGGCTGGCGGCATCGAAGCCCGGCACGTAGATGTTCCGGGTCTCCCCCGGAAACGGCGTGAGCTGCCAGCGAACCCCCAGATTCAGGGTGAGCCGGGGCGTGGCCTTGTAATTGTCCTGAAAGTAGAATGCGTCCTCGTGCCGCCTTTGACCGAAGACGCCCTTCCGGCGGGGCGTGGAGTAATTGGCAATACCGAGGTACATGTTGGCGATGTTGTGTCCCGTGCGAGTTGTCGCGAGCGGAGCGGTGCGGGAGCTTGCCGGGTCATAGAGGGCTGTAGCAGGCGTCGCGAAGTTGGTGGTGCCGGTTCCGAAGACCTGCTGTGGCAGGGTCGTGAGTTTGTCCACACGGATGTGCGCGCCGAATTGGAGCTCGTGCTTTCCCATCACCTTGGTGGCGTTGTCATCGAAAATGTAATAGGCGTGGTCATAAACGTTGGTGTGGTTGGCCCGGAGGTACGCGCTGGGTGTAAGACCTATTTCTGAGATAAAGGGGTAACCTTTCAGCCGGAACGGATTCGGGAGACCGAGCTGGTCGGCGTAGCTGACCGCCGGGTCACCGGTGCTTGAAAGCCTGTACGCATGTGAGTAGCTGGCCGTTAATTCGTTGAACAACGAGGGAGAAAAGGTGTGAACCCAGGACAGGGCGGTGCTCCTGCTCAGGCCGTCCATATAGCCCATGTTGCCGATCAGGTCGGTGGTCGGCACGTTGGCCAGCCAGGCGTAGGGATCGTAAATGCGATAGCTGCGCCCCTCTGTGTGCCGCACGTAGAAGGGGTCGCGGTCCGTGAATCGGTGGTCGAACCTCGTGGTGACGGTCAACTGCTTCGTGTCGTCCGGCGCGGGTCCGAACCAGTTGTTTTCGAGAAGCGGGTTGCGGTCTGGGAAGGTCGGCTCGGGTATGACGCCGAAAATGTACTTCGCTAGCGGGCTTATCCGCCTCGGATCGATCGCATTCGGCTTTCCCCCATAGGAGAACGGCTGGCGGGTCCAGGTCTGGGTATTGGTCGTCAGCGGGTCGTAAATGGCCGTAAGCCTGCCCTGGCTGTCCAGGAGGCCGCTGAAATCGCCGTTTCTCATCGCGGCGGTCGGAACCCGCCCCGACAAGGAGGCGGGGGTGCTGGCGCGGTAGCCCTCGTAGGCGGCAAAGAAGAAGGTACGGTCCTTGCCGTCGTATAGCTTGGGGAGAAACAGCGGCCCGCCCAGGCTGGCGCCAAACTCGTTTCGGCTCAACTCCGGGAAGGCGCCGAAATCGGTGCGGGTGCGGGCCTTGCCGTAGGCATTGTTCCGGTTGGTCTCGAAGGCTGCGCCGTGCAGCTTGTTGGATCCGCTCTTGGTGGACATCACGATGGTCGTCATGCGCGAGTACTTCGCCGAGGAGGAGTTGTTCTCCACCTTGAACTCCTGGATCGTGTCAAGGCCGGGCGGCCGCTCGATGGTGCCCTCGTTCCACATCGACTGCTCCAGCACGGCGCCGTCCAGATAGTAGTTGTGGGCGCCGGCCATCATGCCGAACGATCGCACCTGGATATTCAGCCCAGGCCGGGGATTCTCCAGGCCGGGAACAGTAACCAGCAGTTGCTCGATCGAGCGGCCGTTGATGGGCAACTGCTCGATGCGCTGGCGTTCCAGGACGTGGCCGAGGGTCGGGTTGTCCACCACCAGCAGCGGCGCCGCCTCCCCCGTCACGGTGATTCTCGTCTCGGTGCTGCCGGCTTGGAGCACAGCGTCAAACACCGTCGATTGCTGCACCTCAACGCGCAACGCAGCTTCGAGCGTCTGCATTCCCGCGTAGGCCACCGTCAGGCGATAGTCGCCCGGGATTACCGACGGGAACACGTACAGCCCCGCCTCGTTCGTTTCGGTGCGCAACGCGACGTTCGTGGCCTTGTTGATCAGCTCCAGCTTCGCTGCCGGAATCACTGCATTGGTCTGGTCGCGCACCACGCCGCGGACGCTGCCCGTGCTGGACTGCGCGAATGCCGTGTTGGTCAGGATCAGCGCCAGCGCGATCCCACAGGAAGCTGGCGCCAGCCACCTGAAGTTGTCTTTCCGTGTCTGCATACGCAACCTCTCATTCGGAGATTTCCGCGTCGCCCTCGCCCCGTTGCTCTGTTCAAATAATGAACAGGATGGTTCACTGAACCCTAAGTCTCTATACACCGCAATCGCCTGGGTGTCAAGAGGAAAATCGCAAAAAAGCGGCCCGGCCGTCACTTCCGGCCCTAAGAGCGTTTGCGCGGACGTTTGGCGATCCTACCAGATGAACTTCAGGGCGAACTGGATTTCTCGGGCGGTGCCGGCGCTGCGAATCTGGCCGAAGCTGGATGAATTCACAGTGGCCACCGGATCCGAACACCCCCAGGTCGTATCCACGCAGCCCAGCCGCACCTGATTGAAAAGGTTGAAAAACTCGGAACGGAACTGGATCCGGAAGGGTTCCTTAACCGGGAACTCCTTGATGGCTGAAAAATCGGTGACGCTGAAGCCCGCAGCGCTGATGATGTTGCGCCCCGAGTCCCCGTACAATCCGCGCGGCACCCTGTTGGTGGGGATGAACGCATCCGTGTTGAAGAACCTGGCGATCATGTCGCCGCGGCTGGCGTGATCCCGCGTGACCCTGGCGCCCGGCACCAGCATCCCGTGCTGCTGGCTTCCGCTGACTCCATCCTGGGCAACGTCATCGCCCATGTAGACGGTAAATGGGGCTCCGCTTTGCAGGGTGTGGATTCCCGTGAACGTCCAGTTCTCCAACACGAATCTCTGAACCCCATGGTTCCATTTCCAGGTTGGAGACCAGAGCCAGGACGCCACCAGGGCGTGACGCCGGTCGAACTCCGAGCGCCCGCGGTTGGAGCGGGCGTCGAACGGATTGGCCAGACTGTAATTACCGATGTTCTGGCGGGCGATATCGATCGACTTGGCCAAGGAATAGGATGCGGAGAGCGACATGCCACGGGCGAAACGCCTGACGACCTGCGCCTGGAACGAGTGATACCAGCTACGCCAGTTGGTCGCGAGTTCCGTCACGTTGGGGGCCAAGATGCCGGGCGCGCGGATGACCCGGTTGTTCACGTTCTGGAGCGACGGCGGCTGGCCGGTAATCGGATCGGTGACGTAGCGGGCTGGGTTAGGGCCCCACCACCCGTCCAGATGGGTTCCGATCTTGCCCAGATAGGCGCCCTGCACCATGAGATCGGCCGTAAGCTGCCGCTGCAAGGTGAGATTCCAGCTCTGGATGTAAGGGGTCGTGACGTCGCTCGAAATAAACAACCCGGCCATCGGCAGCGGAAACAGGCTGCACCGCACCCCAGGGAAGGCCGTACTGTCCACGCAGCCAAAGCGGTCTCCCGGAAGCACTGGCGGGGGCTCAAGGCCTAATGAACCGAACGGATCTTCGGCTCGGCCATTGAAAATCTGGAAGTTGCCCGCCCAGGGCGCTCCCTCCTGCGACACGGAGTCGGCCTTGATGTAGTCGTAGAAAATGCCGTAGGACCCGCGCAGGCTCGTTTTGCCGTCACCGAAGATGTCCCAGGCAAATCCAAAACGAGGCGTGAAGTTATTCTTGTCCGGACCGGTTATGCCTCGGGGCACCCCGGGGTCGCCCGCGAACAACACACCCGGCGGCGCGTCGGGAATTCTCTTCGACCGAACGCCGGTGCCGAGGGCGGCAAGACTCGTCAAGCGGTCGTACTTGTCAACCCACGGGAAAAAAGGTTCGTACCGAAGGCCGTAAGTGAGCGTCAGTCTGGAATTGACCTTGAACTCGTCCTGGAAGAACATGCTCGGTGCGTCCTGGTAGTTGTCGTTGGTCCGGACGCCAAAGCCGCCGCCGACTCTGTTAAAGGCGCCGAGCAGGAACTCGGCCATCGCGTTCCCGGTCCGGCTGCCATTGAACGACATGCTGGTGGCTCCAAGGAAGATCTGAAGGTTGGTCAAGTGGAGCCATTCACCGCCGAGCTTCCAGTTGTGCCTGCCGCGGATCCAGACAACCTGGTTGCGAAATTGCCAATTGTTGCTAACGTGCCGGTAAATGCTCCGGCTTCCGAAGTTCGGACCGCCGGTGATGCTGACCCCGAGGCGGCCGGTTGGGGGGTAAAACGGCAGCTTCACGCCGATCTGGTCGTGGGTAACTGTCTTATCCGCGTCGGATAGATGTACCACGCGCAGGAACGTGGCCGTGAACTGGTTCAGCAATTGCGGGCTGAAGGTCGAAGTTGAGTTGAGCACGGCCATGGTCGTCTGCTGGTTAGTAAAGGTTCCGAGATAGCCCGGAACATTTCCGCTGACGAGCTGCGGCCTGGTCAGTCGATTGCGGTCCACGAAAACCTGGCCCGACAGGATGTGCTTCGCGGTAGCGTTCCAGTCGGCGCGGATCATGAACATCTCACCGTTGCGCGGCCTCGGGTCCAGGACAGTCACGCGGTTGGTCGATGACAACGGAATCATCGGCAGCAGGTTTTTGGCCACCGGACTGATGCATCCCGGGCTGATGATATTACCCGCCACGCAGGGTCGCCCGGCCGGGTCGGTGAACGGCCGGCCGGTCAGTGTATCAACCGGGTTGGTGACCGTCCTGCTTAGAGCGGTGAAGTCGCCGGCGCGCTCCGCGGGCGAAGGCACGTCAGAGGTGACGCCGACCGCCTCGGCGCGGTCGCGGAGCCCCTGGTA
>ERZ1292640.4902-Hain-H43-02um-R1-4902-length-10045-cov-7_pt1 | contig 10045 bp, 7 predicted proteins | sample MGYA00564404_ERZ1292640 | MGnify/ENA primary metagenome ERZ1292640 (study PRJEB36523, sample SAMEA6512636) | groundwater metagenome | collected 2019-01-08 | study: AquaDiva: Metagenomics assemblies of 32 groundwater samples | reverse complement strand
CGTGCTTATGCTACGCGACCTTCTCACGTCCCGGCGTGCCGGGACGCGGCCGCGGGGGTCCGCGCGGCGGGCGGGAGCGGAGGGTTGCAATGGGGATGCCGGTCTCGACCTGGGTCGAGGTGGACCTCGACCGTTTCGCCGCCAACCTGCGCGCGATCCGGGCGCTCGCGGGCGAGGGTCGCGGCATCCTGCTGGTGGTGAAGGCCGACGCCTACGGCCACGGCGCGGTGGAGATGGCCGAGGCCGCGGCCGCCGAGGGCGTCGAGGTGCTCGGTGTCGCCACGCTGCACGAGGGCATCCAGCTGCGCCAGGCCGGCTGCCGGCTCCCGATCGTGGCGCTCTCGCCGCTCCTGCCGAGCGAGATCGTCGAGGCGGTGGCCCACCGGCTCGAGCCCACGGTGTGCGATCTCGACTTCGCGCGCGCCCTCTCGGCCGCGGCGCTCGCCGCGGGGCAGCCGGTGCGCTGCCACGTGGAGATCGACACCGGCATGGGGCGCACCGGCGTGCGCGAGGAGGAGGCCGAAAGCTTCCTCGGGCGACTGGTCGAGTTGCAGGGCCTGCGGCTCGCGAGCCTGTTCACGCACTTCCCGGACGCCGACGCCGAGGATCTGGGCTTCCCGGAGATGCAGGTGCGCCGCTTCCGCTCACTCGCGGAGCGGCTCGCCGCGCGCGGCATCCGCCCGCCGCGGCTCCACGCCGCGAACAGCGCGGGTACCCTCAACCTGCCCGACGCGCGCTTCGACTGGGTGCGACCAGGGCTCATCGCCTACGGGCACTCGCCGCCCAACGCGCGCACCCGGCTCGAGGTCCAGCCGGTGATGTCCTTCAAGAGCCGCTTGGTCCAGGTCCGCGAGCTGCCCGCGGGAAGCCCGGTGAGCTACGGGCGCACGTTCGTCGCGGCGCGCCCCACGCGCACCGGGGTGGTCGCGGTGGGCTACGGTCACGGCTACTCGTGGCGGCTCTCGAACCGCGGACACATGCTGGTGGGCGGTCGGCGCGTGCCGATCGTGGGGCGCGTCACCATGGACCTGACCATGGTGGACCTCACGGATCTCCCCGAGGCCCGGGTGGGCGACGACGTCGTGCTGTTCGGCGAGCAGGACGGGGGGGTCCTGTCACTCGAGGAGGTCGCGGCCGGGAGCGAGACGCTGCCCTACGAGATCATGTGCACGATCGGCAAGCGCGTCACGCGCATCTACGTGCGCTGCGGACGCCCGGTGAAGCTCACCTCGCTGGTGGGCGAGCGCGAGGGCTGGGTCGAGCAGGCGGCCGACCATTTCCGCATGCGCGCGCAGGCCGTCGCGGTGGCGAAGCGGGGCTGAGGTGCGCGTCTTCCTGATCGTGCTCGACGGCGTGGGGATCGGAGCGCTGCCCGACGCGGCGGACTACGGCGATTCCGGCAGCAATACCCTGCTCCACGTGGCCCAGGCGGCGGGAGGACTCAGGCTCCCGCGCCTCGAGTCGCTCGGGCTCGGGCGCCTGCTCGAGCTGCCGGGCGTGCGTGCGGTCGCCGACCCGCGCGGCGCGCGCGGACGGCTCGCCGAGCGCTCGAAGGGCAAGGACAGCACGAGCGGGCACTGGGAGCTCGCGGGGCTCGAGCTCGACCGCGCCTTCCCGACCTACCCGAGCGGGTTCCCCGTCGAGCTGCTCGACCGCTGGAGCGGGCGCACCGGGCGCGGCTGGATGGTGAACGTGGTGGGCTCGGGCACCGACATCATCCAGCAGCACGGCGTCGAGCATCAGCGTACCGGACGTCTCATCGTGTACACTTCGGCCGACAGCGTCTTCCAGGTCGCGGCGCACGAGGCCACGGTGCCGCTCGAGGAGCTCTACGCCGCGTGCCGCGCGGCACGGGCGCTGCTCACCGGCGAGCACGCGGTGGGCCGGGTGATCGCGCGGCCGTTCGTGGGCGAGCCGGGCGCCTACCGGCGCACGTCGAACCGGCGCGACTTCTCGCTGGCGCCGCCCGAGAGCACGCTGCTCGACCGGCTGGTCGCGGCGGGCGAGCCGGTCGTGACGGTGGGGAAGGTGGACGACCTGTTCGCAGGCCGCGGCGTGACCGAGGCCCTGCACACGAAGGACAACGCCGAGGGCGAGGACATCCTTGCCGCTCTGGCGCGCCGCCCGGGGCGCGGGCTCGTGTTCGCGAACCTGGTGGACTTCGACCAGCAGTACGGGCACCGCAACGATCCGGCCGGATTCGCGCGGGCGCTGGAGGAGTTCGACGAGCGGGTGGAGGAGGTGCTGGCCCACCTGAGGAGCGACGAGATGTGCCTGATCACGGCCGACCACGGCAACGACCCCACCACGCCGGGCACGGACCATTCGCGCGAGTACGCGCCGCTGCTCCTGGCAGGCCCGCGCGTTCGCGCCGGCGCCGACGTCGGCACGCGCGCCTCCTTCGCCGACGTGGCGGCCACGCTGGCGGAGGCGTTCGGGGTCGCGCCGCCTGCGGCGGGCCGGAGCTTCCTGCGCGAGGTGCGCGCGTGAAGCCCCGCGAGCTGATGGCCGAGGCGGTCAAGGCGCGGCGCCGGGCCTACGCACCGTACTCGAGGTTCCCGGTGGGCGCCGCGCTGCTCACGAAGGACGGCCGCGTCTACCGTGGCTGCAACGTCGAGAACGCATCGTACGGCCTCGCGGTCTGCGCCGAGCGCAGCGCGGTGTGGCAGGCGGTGAGCGACGGCGTGAGGGAGTTCGCGGCCATCGCCGTGACCGCGCGCGACGGACGCGGCGCGCCGCCGTGCGGCTCGTGCCGCCAGGTGCTCAACGAGTTCTCGCCGAACCTGTGGGTCTACTGGCGAGACGCGCGCGGGCGCATCCTCAAGCGCCGGCTCTCCGAGCTGCTCCCGATGGCGTTCAACCTCCGGCAGCTGAGGGCCCGATGAGCCGCGACCGCGACGAGCTGGTCGAGCTCATCACCCGCAGGGTGATCGAGGCGCTGCACGGCGGCGCGGGCGCGTCCCCGCCGGGCGAGTCCGCGCCGCCGCGCGATGCGGCCGCGTGGACCGCGGCGCACGCCGTGGAGGCCGACCCCGCGACGGCGGAACGCTACCGGCTGTTCGGGGTGTCCACCTCGCGTGGGCCCGAGGAGACGCGGGCCCTCCACGAGGCGGGCGCTTCGCGCGTCGTCACCACCACGGGCTACTGTCCTGCCTCGGACGGGCTCGCCTCGGTCATCGACCACACGCTGCTCAAGCCCGACGCCGCCCGGAGCGACATCGAGCAGCTGTGCCGCGAGGCCGCGCAGTTCTGCTTCGCCTCGGTGTGCGTGAATCCCGTGTGGGTCCCGCTGAGCAAGGATCTGCTGCGCGGCAGCGGGGTCAAGGTGTGCACGGTGATCGGGTTCCCCTCCGGCGCTCACGCGCCCGACGTCAAGGCGTACGAGGCACGGCGCGCGGTCGAGCAGGGCGCCGAGGAGGTGGACATGGTCATCAACATCGGCGCGCTCAAGTCGAAGGACTACGCGCTCGTCGAGCAGGACATCCGCGGCGTCAAACAGGCGGTGGGGAAGGACACGGTCGTGAAGGTGATCCTCGAGACCTCGCTGCTTGCGCGCGACGAGAAGGTCATGGGCGCCTCGCTCGCGAAGGCGGCCGGCGCGGACTTCGTCAAGACCTCGACCGGATTCGCCGGCGGCGGCGCCACCGTCGAGGACGTGGAGCTCCTGCGCCAGACGGTGGGTCCCGAGATCGGGGTCAAGGCCTCGGGCGGCATCCGCACGCAGGAGGAGGCGAAGGCCATGGTCGCGGCCGGAGCGACGCGCATCGGCGCCTCGGCGGGCATCAAGATCGTGCGGGGCGAGGCGGGAGCCACGGCCGGCGGACCCGGGGCGGCCCCGGCGAAGGCCTACTGATCCCGGTGCTCGACGCGCGCGAGTTCATCCGGGCGAAGCGCGACGGCCGCCGGCACGCGGCCGAGGACGTGCGCGGCTTCATCACGGCCTGCCAGCGCCGCGAGATCCCGGACTACCAGGTGAGCGCCTGGCTGATGGCCGCGTTCCTGAACGGCCTCGACGAGGGCGAGACCGAGGCGCTAACGCTGGCGCTGCTCCACTCGGGCCGGGTGTTCGACTGGAACGGGCTCGGGCGCCCGGCGGTGGACAAGCACTCGACCGGCGGGGTGGGCGACAAGATCTCGCTCATCCTGGCCCCGCTCGTGGCCTCCTGCGGCGTGCTGGTGCCGATGGTCTCGGGGCGCGGGCTCGGCCATACCGGCGGCACGCTCGACAAGCTCGAGTCCATCCCGGGCTTCCGCACCACGCTGGCGCCCGATGCGCTGCGCGCGCAGCTCGACGCCATCGGCGTGGTCATGGTGGGGCAGGGACCGGACCTGGCGCCCGCCGACGGCCTGATCTACGCGCTGCGCGACGTCACCGCCACCGTCGAGCGCGAGTACTTCATCGTCGCCAGCATCGTGAGCAAGAAGGTCGCCGAGGGCGCGGACGCGGTGGTCTACGACGTCAAGTGCGGGAGCGGCGCGTTCATGAAGACCCCCGAGGACGCGGGACGCCTGGCGCGGCGGCTCATCGCCGTGACGCGTTCGCTGGGCCGCAGGGCGGCGGCGCGCGTGACCGACATGAGCCAGCCGCTGGGATTCGCGGTGGGCAACGCGCTCGAGGTGCGCGAGTCCATCGAGGTGCTGCGCGGCGGCGGGCCGGCCGACGTGCGCGAGCTCACGCTCGAGCTGTCCTCGCTCATGCTCCACCTGGCCGGCGCGGCGAATGCGGGCGAGGCGCGCGCGCGCGTCACCCGCGCGCTCGACTCGGGCGCGGCGTGGGAGAGGTTCGTGGCGCTGGTGCGCGCGCAGGGCGGCGACCCCGCGCGCGTCGAGCGCCCGGACGGGCTGCCGGCGGCGCCGGTCGTGCGCGCCGTGAAGGCGGAGCGCTCGGGCGTGCTGGCCGAGGTGGATGCCTTCGGGCTCGGTGAGCTGGTGGTCGCGATCGGCGGTGGGCGCATCGCCAAGGAGGACGCGGTGGACCCGCGCGTCGGGCTCATGGTGCGCAAGCGCCTGGGTGAGCCGGTGCGGGCGGGGGAGACGCTCGCAGAGCTGCACCTGGCCTCGGACGACGCGGCCGCGGCGGCGCGCGCGGCGGCCTGCTTCCGCGTCGGCGAATCGGGTGCCGCGCCGGAGCTCGTGCTGGCACGCGTCGAGTAGCAGCCGGGGCGACCCCCCGCCTCCGGCCGTCTGCGCGGTCTGGCCGCGGCCGGGAGACGGTCCGGGCTTCAGCGCGGCCGGTAGGAGACGGGCCCGTGCGCCGCCTCGGTCGGCGACGCCTCGTCGGGCGGCAGCTGCTGTTCCGGGGCGGGCGGCTCGAGTGGCGCGCCCGGGTGGACCGTGCAGTACTCGGTCGGCTCGGAGCCCGCGTTGTAGGTCTCGTTCGTCAGGTGCGGGCAGGCGACGGTGGCGAGCATCCCGCTCTCGGTGCACACCGTGCGCGAGACCATGCCGGCCGGCTCGGGGAACGACTCCACCGGACGCCCGCGCGTGGCCTCGACCATGAAGTCGGCCCAGATCGGCAGAGCGGCGCGCGCGCCGGTCATCCCCGGGCCGATCGGGCGCTTCTCGTCGTAGCCCACCCATGCCCCGGCCACCAGGCTGGGGATGAAGCCGACGAACCAGGCGTCCACGTACTCGTCCATCGTGCCGGTCTTGCCCGCCGCCGGCAGCGCGAAGCCACGCGCGCGCGCCGCGTACCCGGTGCCATGGTCCATCACGCTCTGGAGCATCGAGGCCATCACCGCCGCGGTCTCCTCGGACAGCACCTCCATCGGCCGCGGCGCGTTCTTCTCGAGGACGTTGCCATTCCTGGCCTCGACCTTGAGGATGAACAGGGGATCGTTGCGGATCCCGCGGTTCGCGATCACGGCGTAGGCCGACGCCAGCTCGAGCAGGTTGACCTCGCTGCTGCCGAGCGCGAGCGACAGGTTCTGGCCGAGCGGGCTCCTGATCCCCATGCGGCGCGCGTACGATGCCACCAGCGAGACGCCGACCTTGCGCAGGAGCTTGATGGTCGGCACGTTGATGGACTGCTGGAGCGCGTAGCGCAGCGTCACCGGCCCGCGGAACGTGCGGTCGTAGTTCTGCGGCTGGTAGGGCTGGCCGTCCTCGCCGCCCGGGAACGACACCGGCTCGTCCACGACGATGTCGGTGGGCTTGAAGCCGTTGTCCATCGCGGCGGTGTAGACGAAGGGCTTGAACGCCGAGCCGGGCTGGCGCTGGGCCTGAACCGCGCGGTTGAAGTTGCTGTGGTTCCAGTCGCGCCCCCCGACGAGGGCCCGGACGTATCCGTTGCGCGGGTCGATCGCCACGAAGGCTCCCTGGAGGTAGGGCGTGCGCTGCGAGCCGCGCGCGGCCTCGGCAGTGGGCACCACGTAGTTCGCGCGCCTGTGCTTCGGCTTCAACTCGGCCTCGAGCGCCGTGATCTGGCGGTCGAGCGCGCGCTCGGCGATCTGCTGCAGGTCCATGTCGAGGGTGGTGTGGACCCTGAGGCCGCCCTCGTAGACAGCGTTCGAGCCGTAGCGCTCGTCCAGGTGCATCCGGACCATCTCGACGAAGTACGGCGCGCGGTCGTTGCCGTAGCGGGAGGGCGTGACGCCGAGCGGGGCGTGGATGGCGCTGTCGAACTCGACCCGCGTGATGGCGCGGGTCGCCAGCGTGTTGCGCAGCACCTTCGCGCGCCGCGCCAGGGCCGCCTGCGGGCGGCGGCGGGGCGAATAGAGGCTCGGGTTCGCGGGCAGGCCGGCGATCAGCGCGCACTCGGGCAGCGTCAGCTCCTGGACCGGCTTGCCGAAGAACGTCCGCGCGGCCGCCTCGACCCCGTACGCGCCCTCCCCGAAGTAGATCTGGTTGAAGTACATCTCCAGGATCTGGTCCTTCGAGTAGTTGCGCTCCAGCTCGGTCGCGAGCGCCACCTCCTTGAGCTTGCGCGTGAGCGTGCGCTCGTGGGTGAGGAACAGGTTGCGCGCGAGCTGCTGCGTGATCGTGCTGCCGCCCTGGGTGCCGCTGCGATGGAAGGCGTTGTTGACCGCGGCGCGCGCGATCCCCCACAGGTCGACGCCCCAGTGGTGGTAGAAGTTCCGGTCCTCGGTCGAGAGCGTGGCGTTGACGAGGTGGTGCGGGATCTGCCGCAGCGGGACCGGGGAGCGGTTCTCCTTGTAGAACTCGTGCAGGACCCGGCCGCGCGCGTCGTAGACCGTGGTCTTGACCGGCGCCTGGACAGTCGTGAGCTGCTCGGGCGTGGGCAGGTCGCGGCGCAGCCACTGGACCACGCCGAAGGTGACCCCGGCTGAGCCGAAGACCGCAACGACGACGATCGAGAAGAACAGCTTCCAGGGGAACCGGCGGGCTGCCCGGACGGCGGGATGCTTCATGGAGGCGAGGTTCGCGGGGGGCTCCTTTCGCCGGCGAGCCTAGGGTGGTTGCCGGAAGACGGTCAAGGGCTTTCGGGCACGTATGCTTCCGGGCACCTGCTTCCCTCTCCGGGCAAGCGCAGTTGCCGCGGCGCGCGCGCCACCCTAGAATCCGGCGCCTTCGTTTCGATGCATCGGTAGGAGGCCGTCGTCATGAAGCTGCAACCGACACTCGACCCGGAAGGGCAGCACGCCCTCCTCGTGCGCGGCACCGAGGAGGTGCTGCCCGAGGCGGAGCTGCTCGAGCGCCTGCGCCGCTGCGCGCGGGAAGGCCGCCCGCTGCGCGTCAAGCAGGGGTTCGATCCCACCGCGCCTGACATCCACCTGGGCCACACCGTGGGGCTGCGCAAGCTGCGCCACTTCCAGGACCTCGGGCACCAGGTCGTGCTCATCGTAGGCGACTACACCGGGATGGTGGGCGATCCGAGCGGGCGCAGCAAGACGCGGCCCCAGCTGTCCGAGGCCGAGGTCGAGGCCAACGCGCGCACGTACCTCGAGCAGTTCTACCGCGTGCTCGATCGGCATCCCGCGCCGCCGCGCCTGCCGGTCGAGATCCACCGCAACGGCGAGTGGTTCTCGCGCATGGGCTTCATGGACGTGATGCGGCTCGCGTCGCAGTACACGGTGGCGCGCATCCTCGAACGCGACGACTTCGCGAAGCGCTTTCGCGACAACCAGCCGGTCAGCCTGCACGAGCTGTTCTATCCGCTCATGCAGGGCTACGACTCCGTGGCGATCCGCGCCGACGTCGAGCTGGGTGGGACCGAGCAGAAGTTCAACCTGCTGGTGGGACGGGTGTTCCAGGAGCTGCACGGCCAGGCGCCGCAGATCGTGATGACGGTGCCCATCCTGCCGGGCCTCGACGGTGTGCAGCGCATGAGCAAGAGCCTGGGCAACTACGTCGGTGTGACCGACGTCGCGTCGGACATGTTCGGCAAGGTGATGAGCATCCCGGACGCGGTGATGCCCCTGTTCTGGCGGCTCGTCACCGACGCGGACGACGCCGAGCTCGCGCGGGTGGAGGAGGAGCTGCGGGATCCGGCTGTGAACCCCATGGCGGTGAAGAAGCGGCTCGGGACGCGGCTGGTGACGATGTACCACGGCCCCGCGGCCGCGGAGCGCGCCCAGCGCGACTTCGAGGCGCAGTTCAGCCGCCACGAGATCCCCGAGGACCTGCCGGTCTGGAAGGTGGAGGGTGGCGGCGAGATGGGGATCAAGGACCTGCTCGTGCGCTCGGGGCTGGCGAAGTCGGGCAGCGAGGCGTGGCGCGCGGTGGATCAGGGCGCGGTGAGCATCGACCAGGTGAAGGTCAGCGACCGTGGCCACCGCCAGCGGCTCAGCGCCCCGTTCGTGCTGCGGCTCGGCCGCAGGATGATCCGCGTCGAGCCCCTGGTCCGCTGAGCATCACCGCGGCCGGCCCGCCGCGGCATGCCCGGGCGGGGCCTATGGCGGGGCCCCCTGACGGTCGGCACGGCCCGACGGCGCAATCCTCGGCGGGACAGTCCATTGCGGGTCCACGGGGGTGGGGTTGACAGGCCCAGGGAGGTCCCCTATATTGCCTTTGCCGCAGGGAATGAGCCCTCAGGAAGAATCGGTTTGACTTCCCCAGGTTCCGAGGCTAGATTCCCCGTCCGCCTTTTCCGCTGGAAGAGGCGCACGAATGACTACGCTCTTTGAAAACTGAATAGCGCACGAACTTCTGAAAGCCCGCGCGAGGTCTCCGGCGTCACGCGCTGTTCCGGCGTGCGCGTCGGTTTCAATTCCTTGCAATCGATCCATGTGGTCGGGCTCCGGCCCGGCTGCATGATCTCCGGTTTCTTACCACGGAGAGTTTGATCCTGGCTCAGAACGAACGCTGGCGGCGTGGATTAGGCATGCAAGTCGAACGCGAAAGAGGGGGCAACCCCTCGAGTAGAGTGGCGAACGGGTGAGTAACGCGTGAAGAACCTGCCTTCGAGCGGGGGATAACACTCCCAACGGGGTGCTAATACCGCATGAGACCACGGGTCTGCATGGACCTGAGGTCAAAGGTGGCCTCTGCTTGCAAGCTACCGCTCGAAGATGGCTTCGCGTCCCATTAGCTAGTTGGCGGTGTAACGGACCACCAAGGCGACGATGGGTAGCTGGTCTGAGAGGATGGTCAGCCACACTGGGACTGAGATACGGCCCAGACTCCTACGGGAGGCAGCAGTCGAGAGGCTTTGGCAATGGGGGAAACCCTGACCAAGCGACGCCGCGTGGAGGATGAAGGCCCTTGGGTTGTAAACTCCTTTTGTCGGGGAAGAAATGCGATCAGGTGAACAATCTGGTCGTTTGACGGTACTCGACGAATAAGCTCCGGCTAACTCCGTGCCAGCAGCCGCGGTAACACGGGGGGAGCAAGCGTTGTTCGGAATCACTGGGCGTAAAGGGCGTGTAGGCGGTCAGGTAAGTGGGATGTGAAATCCCTCGGCTCACCCGAGGACCTGCATCCCAAACTGCCGGGCTTGAGTACGGGAGAGGATGAGGGAATTCCTGGTGTAGCGGTGAAATGCGTAGATATCAGGAGGAACACCGGTGGCGAAGGCGCTCATCTGGCCCGATACTGACGCTGAGGCGCGAAAGCTAGGGGAGCAAACGGGATTAGATACCCCGGT
>ERZ1292640.3114-Hain-H43-02um-R1-3114-length-13025-cov-4_pt2 | contig 10047 bp, 7 predicted proteins | sample MGYA00564404_ERZ1292640 | MGnify/ENA primary metagenome ERZ1292640 (study PRJEB36523, sample SAMEA6512636) | groundwater metagenome | collected 2019-01-08 | study: AquaDiva: Metagenomics assemblies of 32 groundwater samples | reverse complement strand
TGGCCCGCCCGGGCCGGCTGGGTAAATAGGCAACAGGCAAGCAATGTAGCAAACAACACCTGCGTGTGCAACGAGTTGCACACCCTACGCTCTGTCAAAGCGATACTTCGACGCGGCGTGTCGGTTCCCCTCTGAGTCAGACGTTTGCCGTTCATTTTACCCTCCTGACAAAAGGTCGAATGTTCACCGTCTTACGGAGTCTCATTCTATCATTTCCCGGGCCTGCAGTCAACCGCGCGCGCCACAAACTCTGCTCTCGCGATAACTATTTCGTCCTTACGACGCCAGCAGACAAGAGTGACTAAAGTGAGCTAAAGTGACAGCGAAGCTGTCATTCTGAGCGAAGCGAAGAATCTCCTTGCCGCAGCCCAGATCCTTCGGCTGCGCCTCAGGATGACACGCACGTGCCACTTTAGACCCTTTCACCTCCTTGCGGCTGCTTTAGGCAATTTGCTTGACCGGGCCGGAGCTTTGGTCTTTAATAGTACGCCGAATCGTCAGGAAACGCCTGTAACATCATCGGCAACGCGACGAAAACTGGAATAAGAAAGGTTCAAAACAGATGAAAATCAGTAAACGAGCCCAGGATGTGCCGGCCTCGGCCACCATCGCGGTGACTTCGCGTGCACAGGAGCTCAAGGCCCAGGGCGTGGACGTCGTCGGTTTCGGCGCGGGCGCCCCGGATTTCGATACGCCCGACTATATCAAGGACGCCGCCATCGAGGCGCTCAAGGGCGGCAAAACAAAATACACCTCCGCCGCGGGCATCATCGAGCTGCGAAAGGCCATTGCCGACAAATTCAAGAAGGATAACGGTCTCGAATACAAGCCGGAGCAGATCGTCGTCAACATCGGCGGCAAACATTCCGTATATGAAGCCATGCAGGCGGTGCTCGACCCGGGCGACGAGGTCATTCTGCCCGCGCCTTACTGGGTGACCTATCCGGAGACCATCAAGCTGGCCGGCGCCAAGGCGAAGATTGTCGCGACCGACGCGAGCACCGGCTACAAAATTACCCCGTCGCAGTTGCGGGACGCCATTACGGAAAAGACCGCCATGCTGGTGATCAACTCGCCCAATAATCCCGGCGGATTCACCTATACTCCCAAAGAGCTCAAGGCCCTCGCCAAAGTCCTCGAAGGGACGAACGTCTGTGTGCTTTCCGATGAGATCTACGAGAAGCTCATCTTCGGCAAAACCAAGTTCGTGAGTTTCGCCTCGTTGAGCAGCGACGCCTATAGCCGGACTCTGACGCTCAACGGATTCAGCAAGACCTTCAGCATGACGGGCTGGCGCCTCGGATACGCGGCGGGGCCCCTGGACGTCATCAAGGCCATGGCCCGCTTACAGGACCACATGACCTCGAATGCCGTGACCTTCGCTCAGTACGCAGCCGTGGCGGCCCTGGGCGAGCCGGCGGCCGAAACGATCGAACGCATGAGAAAAGAATTCGAGCGGCGGGGGCAGTACATGGCCCAGCGGCTTAACGCCATCAAAGGCGTCGTATGTCCTGAACCCACCGGCGCTTTTTACTGTTTCCCTGATGTTTCGAGCCATTACGGCCGAAATATGAATGGGGTGAAGATCGCCGGCAGTATGGATTTTGCCAAGGCGCTCCTGGAGCAGGCCAAGGTCGCCCTCGTCCCGGGTTTGCCGTTTGGCTGCGACAAGAACGTGCGGCTGAGTTTTGCCTGTTCGCTCGAACAGATCACGAAGGGATTAGATAGACTCGAAGAATGGTTAAGCCAGTAAAGAGTGGCAAACATCGTACCGCGTCCGCTCCGCAGGCGGGCGATTTGTCCGTCTCTGAACAAACCACGCAGGTGGCTGGGCCCCGCGCTCTGGCGGGCTGGCCCATGGTCATCGGCTGGACGGCCATGCTGATTTTCGCCCTTCACGCGTGCACGCACATGGTCGCCGCCGGCGATACGTGGGTGGCGATGGCGTGCGGGCGGCATTTTGTCAACCACGGCGTCGATACCGTCGAGCCGTTCAGCAGTAACTCGCACAAGCCGGGTCCGACGTTGGAAGAGATCAAGACCTGGCCCGGCTGGGCGCAGTGGATCGCCGATAAAGTCGGCCTCAAGGTTGTCAAAGCCTGCCATCCGACCGGCTGGATCAACCAGAACTGGCTGACGCACGTGATGTTTTATCTGCTGGTTCCCAAATCTTCTTACGCCGACGGCGTGAGTTTCTCCTCCAACGCCCTGGTCTATTGGAAATTTGCCGTTTACATATTGACCATCATCTGCGTTTATTACACGGGCCGGCTGTTAGGGGTGAACCCGGCGCTCTGCGCGGCCTTTGCCTGCTTTGCATTGTTCGCGGGCCGCTCGTTCATCGACATTCGCCCGCAAGGCTTCTCGAATCTGCTGGTCGCCGTCTTTCTGCTTATCCTGGCCCTGGCGACCTATCGGAACATCCTCTTTATTTGGCTGATTGTCCCAATGACGGTTTTCTGGTGCAACGTCCACGGCGGGTATATCTACGTCTTTATTATGCTCGTTCCGTTCACGGGCCTTCACCTGCTGACGAGCTTCTCGAAGAAAACGTTCCGCTCCATCGGACTCAGAGGCATCTATCACACCGTTGCCGCGGGCGCGGTCACTTTTCTGGCCGTGGTTTTGTTCAATCCGTTCCATTTGACGAACCTCACCCACACATTCGTCATCAGCTTCAGCAAACACGCCGAGCGCTGGCGTGCAATCCACGAGTGGTGGTCGGCTTTTGACTGGGGCAACCGGGTTGGCACGGCTTTTCCATTTTTGGTGCTGTACATTCTAAGTATCGGTCTGCTGGTCCTGTGGGCGCTATCCCGGTTTCTGGTGCCCAGGCTCCTGAAGGCGCCACGAAATGAGCTTGAGGCCCAGAGAAGGTTGTTCACCATCCTATCGACGGTTTTCAGCCTGGCCGCCTGCGTACTCGGAGGATGGGTGACATTCGTCAGTTTTTCCTTTCTCGGCCTTGACGCCGGCAGCTTCTTTGTCTGCGCCCTCTTTGTGCTCATCCTGACAGGGAGCATCTACAGAAATATCCACCTCATCTACCTGGTCATTCCGTTGATTCTGCTTGCCCTGTTGTCCGGGGAGGCTCTGCCCGGCTATAACGGCAGGTATATTTATCCCTTTGTCCTCGTGCCCGCGTACATTACGCTCTATCTCGTGACTTCGCGCATCTCGAAACAGGTCAGGTATCAGCCGAAGAACATTCTCTTCGTTGCCGCGGCGGCGTTTGCCTGCCTGCTGCTGATGACGCTGATCTTTAATCCGTTCAAGTTTGACAAGCCCGTATGGTACGTGCAGCAGTTCTTTGGCCTGGAGCGGTTAACGCGACCAATTTACGAGCGCAACGTCGGATTGGGCTATGCGTACCTGTTCGACGGGCTTTATGTGATCAATCTTCTTGCCGTCCTCATCTGGGTAGCAATCCCCTATTTGAGAGTGCTTTTCGCCCGGGTGGTGAAAGAGACCGGCGAAGAGCCGGCGGAGGAGAGCTTCCAACTGCCCAGGATTGATTTAGGACTTATGGCCGTCAGCGCCCTGACGATTTACATGGCGGTTCGCTCCCGGCGGTTCATTCCGATCTCCGCAATTGCGGCATGCCCGGTGGTCGCGATGCTTTTCGAGCAGACCATCCGCGCGTTTTCGGCCTCGCGAAACTTCTACAGCCAGAATCGCCTGACTGTTCCCCGAATGCCGCGCAGCGTGCAATTGTTCGTCACCGCCGCCGGCGCCGCAGTGGTCCTGTTCTTCGCTGTGTTGTGGGGGCTGAAGTTCAAACAGGTGTATCTCGACCCGTGGCCTTCCGATCCGAATCTCAACTCCGTTTTTATCCGTATGACGGCCTCGGACGCCAAGCCGTTCCACGCCATGAAATTCATTAAGGATAATAAGCTGGCCGGCCAGATGTTCAACTACTGGACCGAAGGCGGCTTCATCGCCTGGGGCCAGGAGCCTGATCCGAACTCCGGACGAACGCCGCTGCAGCTCTTCATGGATGGCCGCGCCCAGGCGGCCTACAACCGCGATATCTTTGACCGCTGGTCTGATATTATGGCCGGAGGGCAGGTCACCGACCAGAAGCTTCAGCTTGCCAAAGCCCGGAACCAGACCCTGACGGCTTCCGATTACGCCGAAATCGGTCAGTGGATGGATGGGCAGATGAAAGAACATAAGATTTGGGTCGTCCTGATGCCCGCGGAGGTCTTTAACGACCCCTACGAGGATGCCAAATACCACGCCATCAAAGGGCTCGAATATAATCCCAACTGGAGACTCGTTTTCCTCGACGGCGAGCAGAAACTGTTCGTTGACGTCACCACGCCGCGGGGCAAGGAGCTTTTCGAAGGCATATTTACCGGCCAAAACATCTACCCGGACGAATTCCGCAAGAACCTGATCCTGGCCCACAGCTACTACTTACACATGCCGGAATTGGCCGACAGGAAGAAGGGCTTCGACTGTGCCGTGGCGGCCTTTAATCTGGAACCGTCGGTGGCCCCCATGATGGAAATCATGGCGTACGGTGCGAAATACCTGGAGCTCAAACCCCAGGTCGATAAAGTCTGCGAAACGTACTGGCAGGAATTCACGGAGAACAAAAATGAGTGGGCTCGTCAGGATGGCTTCCGCCACAGGGTCGAGGCGGCGCGGCTGGCGTGCTACCATCTCAAGATGGTCGCACGAGCGACAGGGAAAAAGGACGCGGCGAACCTCTACGCCGCCGGAGAAGACGAGTGTCTGAATGAGCTGGGCAGAGTGTCCGCGAGCAAGAGGTGGTAATGGTTTCCGTCAGCGTTTTTTTTCCCTGCTACAACGAGCAGGAAAATGTTGGCCGAACCGTCGAAAACGCCTTATCGGTCCTGGGGAAGCTCGACGCCGATTTTGAGGTCATTATCGTGGACGACGGCAGCGCCGACGAGACGGGGCGAATCGCCGACGAGATCGCCCGCCGGGACCCAAGGATCAAAGTCGTGCATCACCCGCACAACCTTGGGTACGGAGCGGCGCTGCAATCCGGGTTCGGAGCGGCAACTAAAGAGCTTGTTTTCTACACGGACGGCGACGGCCAGTTCGACATGAAGGAAATGCCGCCCTTGCTGGGCTTGATGGAGCAGTATGATATTGTAAGCTGCTATCGGCTGAACCGCCGGGACCCTCTTGTACGTAAAATCAACGCCTGGTGCTGGACCAAACTGGTCTGCCTGCTGTTCGGCCTGAAAGTCCGCGACATCGACTGTGCGTTCAAGCTGTATAAAAGGGCGATTTTCGAACACATCGAGATGGCCAGCACGGGGGCGCTGATCAGCGCCGAGATTCTGGCCCGCGCCGCCCGCAGGGGATACCGCATCACGCAAAAAGGCGTGCATCATTACCCGCGGACGGCGGGCGTGCAAACGGGTGCAAAATTCCGCGTGATTTTCCGCGCGTTCAGGGAGCTGTTTAAGCTGCACCGCCGCATTCGCAGTGGAAACTGATAGCGTATGAGTGAGGAGAAATTCAATCTGTTCGTCTATGGCTCGCTGCGCGACAGCAGTATTTTCGAGTCGGTCTGCGGTTTAAGGTTTACCCGAAAGGCCTCGAAGATTGACGCCGAGACCCTTTTCGCCGAGCCGGCGCTGCTGCCTCATTACCGCAGCGTCAGCCCCGACAACGTTTATTACTACGCCGTCGCCGCGCCTTCTTCGAGAATCGAAGGACTGGTCATCCGTGACGTCCCCGCCGGCGCCATGGCTGAAATCGACCGGTACGAAGGCAAGCGATACGACCGGGAAATGGTTCGCGTGAACACGGCCGGCGGTTTCGTCGAGGCCCAGGCCTACCTGGTCTCTCACGACGCCATGAAAAAACATTTCGGGGACCGGTTCCACGTCAACCTGATCCACGAGCTTTGGCTGCGGAAACGCATCGAGAAATTCATCAAGCGGCACATTCGCCCCGGCGAGCGGACGGTCGATGCCGAATCGGAGCGCCGGGCGGACCGCGAGCTGCTGGCCACCACCGAGCGCGACCTGGTCATGAGCCATTACCGGATGGACGCCGTCAGCGATTACTACCTCGAGCACGAGCTGGACCGTCCCCGGCCAACCATCAGGCATTTGGACGACGATCCGCAGGCCCAGCCGTTTATCAGGAAATACCTGGCCCTGGTTGTCCGGCAGGTTCTGCTCAATCAGCTTGACGAGCACGTCCAGTCCGAATACCGGTTCGAGATCGAGCGCCTCCGCACGTCCGAGAGATACTTCATCCGCTCGGTCAGCCTGCTGGTGGCCCTGCGAATGATTAATTCCAACAGCGGGGCGGTCGATCTGGTCGTTAAGAAATGCCTCCAGACGATGCCCTATGCGAAAAACGATCTGATCGACTACGTGAAGTACGGCGTGCGGGCGGCCAAGAGCATGTTCGATACCCGTGTCGTCGAAGCCCACCTGAACCGCATCCGTTCGAGCCTTCATCCAGGCCTGGTTCCGCTGGGCATGGAGATCGAGCTGAGCAATCTCGGTCCGGCCGCGGTCGAGCCGCAGCGAAGCCTCCAGAAGGCTTGCGACCCCGTCTATGACGGATTCAAATACTTCTATGATTTTCAACTGGACGTTTTGTCATGGAAGCTCGGCGGATATGTGGACGACCACACCGGCGACACCGACCTGGGACGAAGGAGCGGCTTCCTGGAGCTGGCCCCGGGCCGGCTCAATATCGCCGGAGAGCTCTCCCGCCCGGCGACCGCCGACCCCTGGGTGCTCAGCCAACTGATCCATGAGATCGCCAATTTCTACGACGTGCGTGCGCACAGTCTGCATCTTTCTTTACAGCTTCGAAGAAGACAAATCGGCAAGCAGAAGATTCTGCCGCTGGGATTTGTCAAATGCCTGCTGGCCCTCGGCGGCGGTCCGGAGCGAAACAGCAACGGGAAAATGTGGATCTCGAGAATGGCTAACGACGAGATCAAGCAGTACCAGTACGGCGAGGAGATGGTCTTTGCACGGACCAGCAAGCGCCGATGGTACCTCGGCGGAGACGACGTGGCGAACAAACCCCCGGCCCAGGCCACCACGCACGTCCAGCAGTACAAATTCATCCGCCTGGATAAGGGGACCAATTATGAGCCGCTCATTATGGGCCTCAAAGGTTTGCAGTTGGCCTACAATCCCGCCGAATACCTGACTGCCGACCAGTTGAAAAACGAGCCGGCGCTACAGGGGCAATACGAGCAGTTGAAGAAATGGGCCGCCGAACCTACCCAGATAAGCCGGCAGACAATCGACAAGTTTATCAGGACGGTTCAGGTGGGCCTGATGAACGAAGGGCACCGCCAGCCGGTTCACCAATTGCACTACATAGACTGGGTCCTCAACGCTCTCGATGCCCAACTGCGGACGTTCAATAAGCAGCTTAAGCAAACTTCCTGACGCCCGTCTCAGTGGGAATCTCACTTCTTGGGCATCTCGTCAAGCTTTTCTTTTATCAGCTTGCCCGTATGCATCGCGGCCGATTTGCCCATATCGATGCACTTGTGCATTCCGGCGTTGAAGGATGCAACGAATTCTTCCCGTGTCATGGATTTACCCTCCTGCGAGCGCGAGGGCAGCAGCGTCCCAAGGGCGAATGGCTTGCTGTTGTTCCCGGGCGCGGGGGCCAGCGTGTAGATGGCCGTCGCAAATCCGGCAAAATAGACGATCAGCAGGAAAATGAATTTGGATCTCCAGCCGCTCACGATGTTTCCCCCTTCCCAAAGGAGCATTGTTTTATCGGCTGGTTCCCCCCCAGCCGGTCTTCCATTGTCCTCTACATAATATGTACCAAACGAAACCCCGCCTGCCAAACGGGAAGGTCATTTACAGGTCGGAAAACTAATCTTTTAGCTCTTTATCGAGAATTCCTCTTAGTGTTTTACAGACGGTAGCGACCTGGTCCTGGGTCAGGCGATTGTGGAAGGGCAGGGCGATGGTCCTCTGACTTGCGGATTCGGCGGCGGGAAAGTCGCCCGGCTTGTAGCCGAACGGCCCGGCGATGAAGGGAATCAGGTGCACGGGCGGGAAATAATTGCCGACCTCGATGTTCCGTATTCTCATCTGATCGAGTATCCGGTCTCGCTGCTGTCCGGTGAATTCATCCGAGAGCCTCACGACAAAAACAAACCAGCTCAGCTCACAGCCTTTCGGCTCGGCGGGCACAATCAGCCGGCCGTCGCCGCCTAACATTTCCCGGTACCATTCAGCCACCTGCCTGCGTCTGGCCTTGATTTCGTCGATTCTTGAAAGCTGCACGATGCCCAGCGCACAGTTTATGTCGCTGAGCCGGTAGTTATAGCCCAATCGTTCGTGCGCCAGCCAGCCGCCGCCTTTGGCCCTTCCCTGGTTGCGGAGCGATACGCACATCTCGGCCAGGGAATCCTCGTTCGTCAGGATCATGCCGCCTTCGCCCGTGGTAATCTGCTTGTTGGGGTAAAAGCCGAACACGCTCATCGCGCCGAACGTGCCGGCTTTCTTTCCATTGAGCGCCGAACCCAGGGCCTCACAGCTATCTTCAATTATCGGCAGATTGTGCTTGTGCGCAATTTCACAGATTCGGTCCAGGCCGGCGGGATTGCCGAAAATCTCGACCGGCAGAACGGCTTTTGTCTTACTGGTAATCGCCGCCTCAATCTTGGCGGGGTCCATGTTCAGGCTCACGGGGTCGATGTCCACAAAAACCGGCCTGGCCCCGGCCATCATAATCGAGGTCGCCGAAGCGACGAACGTAAATGGCGTGGTAATAACCTCGTCACCCGGCCCAATCCCTAACGCCAGCGCACAGAGGAACAGGCCGCTGGTTCCGCTGTTGACCGCCACGGCGCGCCGCGTGCCGATGTAGCCGGCGAAGGCTCGCTCAAACTCCGCCAGCTTCGGACCCAGCGACAGATGCGGGCTGCGCAGCACCTCACAGACGGCTTCGATTTCTCTTTCCGTAATGTCCGGCCGGGACAAATGTATCTCCATAACGCAGTCTCCTGATGCAAGGACAACGCACGAATTCTACTGCCTCATAAACATAAATCCAAAACATTTTCAACGCTCAGACACCCACCGGGGACAATCCTTCTTGTCTGGAGGCACGGATTTTCTCCGACGATACAAAAGAGACTTATGGGACCTCGCCGGGGGCAGACCCGCCGTTATTTGCACTTCGCATGGGAATTGCCGGGTCGTGCTAAACAATCACCTGTTAAAAACCGAAAATAACAACGGTTTGGATATTTTGTTGCGATTGTGTTGCGGGAATCCAGAAATGGCAAAAGGCAAGAATGTACTGACAACGGGCGACGTGGCCAGAATTTGCCATGTTGCTCCTCGGACCGTATCGAAGTGGTTTGACAACGGCCAGTTGAAGGGCTATCGCATTCCCGGCAGCAAAGACCGGCGCATACCCCTCAGCGAGCTGATGCGCTTTATGAAGGTGCACAACATGCCGACGGTTGATCTGGCGGTCGGCAAAATCCGGATACTCGTCGCGGACAGCAACGACCAGACGGCTTCGGCTTTGGCCGAAACTCTGAAGGCCAGGGCCGACTACGAGGTGCAAACCGCACGCAGCAGCTTCGAGACCGGGGCAGCCGTCCGGACGTTTGCCCCGCACGTTCTGCTGGTCAGCTTCTTAGCCGACGGCATCGATGCAATGGGCGTCTGCAAAGGAATTCGCGAGAACGAGGACCTGCGAACCATCAAGATCATCGCGATGGCGAACGAGTTGAGCGACTCCGAAGTGACGGCTCTGCTGCAAAAAGGCTTCGACGGCTACGTATCCTGCTCCGCGGATCCGAAGGAAGTCATCAAGAAGATCGAAGAAGCCATAGCAATCATTTATTAGCTTCCAAATAAGTTTCATTCAGCAAGACCGCAAAGAAGCAGGGGGGTCAGTAGTCTTTGAAGTGCCTCATCCATTGGGGCCAGTCTTCAGGGTGAGCCATGCCGGCTTTTGTCCACGGCCCCGAGGTGTTGAAGCTGCGATGCCATTTGAGCGTCCAGAGCTCTTTGAGTCCGACCTTCCGCGTGGTCCAATCCATAAACA
>ERZ1292640.4901-Hain-H43-02um-R1-4901-length-10049-cov-5_pt1 | contig 10049 bp, 6 predicted proteins | sample MGYA00564404_ERZ1292640 | MGnify/ENA primary metagenome ERZ1292640 (study PRJEB36523, sample SAMEA6512636) | groundwater metagenome | collected 2019-01-08 | study: AquaDiva: Metagenomics assemblies of 32 groundwater samples | reverse complement strand
GGAAATCCGAGCGAACCGCCGCGTGAGACCGCCAGGATTTCTCCTCACACACCAGGCAGGCAAGTAAAAAGAAAAACCTTACTTTTGCATGTACAAGCTGTTATATTAAGGTAAATTGAATTTTTTTACAAATGGGCGTAAATCCACCGATAGCCACCTGCACACTGGGTCCAATTTATCGGTAGCAAGAGGTTGGAAGAGTCTTTGATGAGTAAGTTTTTGGAGCAAATCAACGGTCCGGCTGACGTCAAGAGACTGTCGGTCCCCGAACTGAAGGTCCTGGCGGAGGAAATACGCGCGTTCATTCTCGATTCGGTCAGCAAAACCGGCGGGCATCTGGCCAGCAATCTCGGCGTCGTGGAACTGACGCTGGCTTTGCACTGCGTATTTGATTTCCAAAAGGATAAGCTGTTATGGGACGTCGGGCACCAGTGCTACACGCACAAAATCATCACGGGGCGAAGAGAGAAGTTTGTGCAGCTTCGCCACGTCGGCGGAATAAGCGGTTTTCCCAATCCGGCGGAAAGCCCGTACGACGAGTTTGCCGTCGGGCACGCCGGCACGTCGATCGCAACGGCGATTGGATTGGCTTTGGGCGAGCAGTGGAAGGCCAAGTGCGAGAAAGGCCGTGAGCCCCATACTCCTCATGACGGCAACAAAATCGTGGCGGTGATCGGCGATGCCAGTATTGTTAACGGCACATCCTTCGAGGCACTGAACAATCTCGGGCTGGTCAAGAGGCAACTGCTGATCGTGCTCAATGATAGCTCGATGGCCATCGACGCCACGGTTGGGGCGGTGGCGAAATACTTCTCCAGGGCCCGGCTGAGCCATACCTACGAGGGCCTGCGAAAGACAACCAAGAATATTCTGGAACACATGCCGGTCATCGGTAAGAGCGTCGAGGAAACGATTGAAAGAGTCAAGAAAGGCATCCGAATGGCCCTGCCGGCCAGCCAGTTGTTCGAGAGCCTGAACGTTCCTTATTTCGGCCCCGTGGATGGCCACGATATCGGCTCACTCATCGACCTGTTCGAGGCTTTGGGCGGGCTGAGCCATCCCGCGATCCTGCACGTTTACACCAAGAAGGGCAAGGGCTTTCAGCCCGCGGACCAGGGACCGGCGAGATTTCATTCGACCGGCCCGTTCAAAATCAATGGAGAAGCGGTCGAACCACAATCGGTGCCGGAGCGGCGAAGTTTCACCGCGGCATTCGGCGACCACCTGACGGAACTAGCCCGAAACGACGAAAAGATCGTGGCCATCACCTCGGCGATGTGCGACGGCACGGGGCTGGTCAATTTCCGCGAGAAGTTTGCCGACCGTTTCTACGACGTCGGGATCGCCGAGAGTGCCGCCGTTGATATAGCCGCGGGCCTGGCTAAAAATGGCTTAAAGCCGGTGGTTTGCATTTATTCGACGTTTCTGCAGCGAACTTTCGACCATATCTTCCAGGAGGTCGCTTTGCAAAATCTGCCGGTGGTCTTTTGCATCGACCGGGCGGGATTCGTTGGTTTTGACGGCCCAACGCACCACGGCTTGCTGGACATTGGCTTTTTGCGAATGATGCCGAACATGGTATTGACGGCGCCGGCCAATGATATTGAAATGAGGCTGGCGCTGGAATTCGCTCTGAATGCAAACAGGCCGGTCGTGATAAGGTATCCGAAAGACGTCGTTCCGGAGCAGGAGTTTGTCAAGGCCGCTTGTGCCAGGCCGTTCGAACTGGGCAAAAGTGTGATAGTCAGGCGGACAAAAGGCTCCGCCGGTGCGATTGTCAGCTACGGCAGTATCCTCACCGAAGCATTGAAGGCTGCGGCTCTGCTTGCGGAAGACCGGATTGCGGTGGATGTAATCAACGGCCGGTTTGCCGCTCCCGTTGACCAGAAGATTATTTCTCTGGCAAAGCAGGGCAAAGCCGTCGTAACGATCGAAGACCATGGTATCGCCTGCGGCTTCGGCTCAGCCGTGCTCGAATTGGCCGTCGCCGAAGGTTGTTCGGCCAACGCCATACGTGTGCTCGGAGCCCCGCGGAGATTTATCGGACATAATTCCCGCGATGCTCAGCTTATGGAGGCCGGCGTGGATGCCGACAAGATAGCACGGACCATCAGAGACATGTTGAAAGTGTAAACGCGATGGCAAAGACGAAATCACTTCCTAAACTGGTAATATTCGGGGACCCCAAGAAGCAGGGCGTCAGCGGGGCGATTGAGCAGTTCGTCGGCTTTGCCAAAGGCAAGGCCGAGATAGTAGCCAGCTTCAGCATAGAAGACCTGATGAACGCCAAGTGCGGAAAGTCTTCGATCAACAGCAAGGTCCTGAAAAAGTGTGATTTTGCGATTGTTTTCGGGGGTGACGGGAGCATTATCTCGACAGCCCGGACCGCCGGCGAGGCTTCCGTGCCGGTGATCGGCGTGAACGTCGGCAAACTTGGTTTCTTAGCCGAATTTAGCGTCGATGAGCTTAAGGAATTCTTTCCGAGCTTGACCCGCGGCATGGTCCCCATTGACAAGCGCATGATGCTCAGTTGCAAAGTTTTCGCGGGCGGGAAGAAAGATGTCCGAGCCGAGAAATTCTGCTCTGCGGCTATCAACGATATTTTCATCACGGCCGGACCGCCCTTTAGAACAGTGGAGCTGAAGATACTGGTGGACGGCCAGCCATTGGCAGGCTGCGTCAGCGACGGTTTGATCATCGCCACGCCGACCGGCTCGACGGCCTATAATCTCTCGGCTGGTGGGCCTATCGTCTCGCCCAAAATGGAGGCGATGGTCATTACGCCAATTTGTCCTCACTCGCTGAGCTTCAGGTCCATCGTGATAAACGCTGGCAGCACCGTGGAGGTTTTCGGCGTAAAAGTCAACGAAGGCACGACGGTCTCCATCGACGGCCAGGTTTCATTGCGGCTCTCGATTGGTGATGTGGTGAGGGTTGAGAGGCATAATTGCGACTTCTTGATCGTGAATAATCCGCTTCGAAGCCAGTGGGATACATTAGCGACTAAACTTAGTTGGGCAGAAAAGCCGAAGTATAAGGAATACCTGGGTGTTTAGGCAAAATAGGAAATGGCCAACAAGGAAAGTTGGCTGCGTTTGGGGTATTGGGTATTATGAAGGTTCGGCTGTTCATACTCGCGGCGGCGTTATGTGTCATACTTTGTCCGCCGATAAGCTTGTCGGTGCAGAGCTCGTGGACCAGCAGTCCTCTTGGCTCAAGTACGGTGCCCCCAAGCAGCATCAACAGCGGGTTGGTGAACACTCCTGATCCGATTGACACGGCCGGCAACCTGCTGATTACCGGCAACGTGCGTCGGGGGATGCACTTCCAAGGCAATGTGCCTTATCAGTCCCCGACGAGTTTCGGCTCGACTCTTGGCTCATCGGCGCTCAGCTCCTTTTTGAGGGATACGGCCGGGCCGGAAGACTTCGGTTCATATACCCGAACGTTCGGTCCGCAGCCCTATTATTCCGCCACCGAAACGGTAACCACGATGGCACCGGGGCGGCCCGAGGTGCTCTCACCCATGAGCGCACGGCTGAATACCCGCATGCAGCAGGATACCCGCCTGGAAGGGATGGCTGCCTTTAGTGCGGATGCTTCGCCCATGGAACCCATGTCATTTGCCCCGGGTATTGCCGCAGAGTTGGCCGTGCAGGGGCCTCAGGCACGATATCATTTATTCGAGGAATCTCGATTGACGGCCGAAGAAAGGCTTTCACTGAGTCCTGCGAATCCCGAGCGGCTCACCACCGGCCGGGTCGGCCCGGGCCGCGAAGGTGAGATGTCGGCTGTTGAGCGTCTTGCGAGCCGGGGCCAAGGCCAGGAGACCGTAAGCCCCGCGCAAGCAGCACCGGCGGATTCGAGTCTCGGCCTGGGATTGGGCTCCGCGATATCGGATCCCGAGCGGCAACAGCGCCGGCCGACGCCGGATAATTCGCTTCAGTACCCAAATGCGGCGATGAGTATCGAGGCTCTCAGGTCCAGATTTGAAACGCAGGTCCCGGCTGAGTCCGACGCCGAGGCGAAGCAATCCGTCACCGCCGGCTACGGATCTTCCAGTTTCAATGAGCTTGTCCCTTCGACTAACCCGGCGTTGCAGGATGGCTCGGTTTTGCAGAAGGGCGCGAGTGGGCCCGGCACGAGTCAAAAGCTCCTTTCCGGTCAATATGGAGATTCCGTCAGAAATGAAACTGCAAACGCTGAGCGGGGTGCGCGATCCACGTCCGTTCCACAAGGTGGTGTTCCCTTGCAAGGTGGGACCGACCAGAGCCAGCGTGACATTCTCGAACGAATCAAACAGCAGCTCGAAGACCTGACCAGGTCCGTCGAGGCCGATCTGCAAAACGTATCGGGCGACCCGGCTCAGACTGCGAAAACCACGGCGGCCGCGAAACCCGAAGCGCCGCGTTTGGATAGCCGGAGTTATATGTCTGATTTGCCCGCCGCCGGCATCCGAAGTCAGATTGATTCGAGTGGCGAGTTGAGCCTTTACATGCCTCAAAGAGCCGTCCCCGGCTTCGGCGGCGAGGCCGTTTCAGCCCTGGCGAGCGAAGGTCAGGCGGAGGCCGGCGTCGAGTTTCCTCAGACGGATGGCGTAGCGCAGCGTCAAAATGAAACCTCCGCTCTCGATAAATTCAAACGGCTATCACAGACCGACATAACGACCGAAGCGAAGCGCGTCATGGGTCCGCACACGAGTCTTGAATTGCTCTCGGGCGCCAAATTCAACGAGCACGTTCGGGCGGCCGAGGAGCATCTGCGGGCCGGCCGGTACTATCGCGCCGCGGACTGCTTCGCCCTGGCGTCCGTTTACAAGCCGGATGATCCGTTGGTTCTCGCGGGCCGCAGTCACGCCCTGTTCGCGGCCGGCGAATACGTCAGCAGCGCGCTATTTCTCTCAAGGGCCCTGGCGATCTATCCTGAATACATGCAAATGAGAGTTGACCTCGCGGGCCTGGTGGGGGGCCAGGAGAAAGTCGCCCAAAGGCTGGCGGACGTTGAACAGTGGTATGCCCGAAGCGGGTCGGGCCAGTTGCAGCTTCTTCTGAGCTATGTGTACTACCGCACGGGCAACCTCACGCAGGCCCGGAGGGCCGTTGATGCAGCGTATGAAAAGATGCCGGAGCTGCCGGCCGTTCGTGCAGTGAAAACGGCAATCGACGGGGCGGCCAGATAACGGGATAACGAAATGCCGTCCATTCCTCAGCGTGAGATGCTCTCTTCGAGCTGGGTCAGCACGGTTTTAGCTTTTGCGATTCTGTTGCCTGCCTCGCTCAACCAGCGAAGCTCAGCGTTTCTCTGTACCATCTCTTCGATTTTTTTGCAGGCCAGCAGCACGGTGGCGTGGTTCTTGTTGCCCATTACCCGGCCGATTTCCGATGACGACATCTTCGTGTGCTTTCGCGTCAGATACATGCCGAAGTGCCGAGCCAGGGCCACGGTCCTGTCTTTCTTGGGCGAGCGCATCGTAGCCGGCGTGACCCCGAAGTAGCTGGCCACGGCCGATTCAATATCCGATACGTGCGCGATGGGGTCGCATCGTTCGAGGTGCTCGGCCAGGATCGCTTTGGCCGTGGATACGCTGATCTTTTCGTTCTTCAGCGCCGAATAGGCAATCAGTTTCAGCAGCGCGCCTTCCAGCTCCCGTACGTTCGTGCGAAGATTCTCGGCCACGTATTCAATGACGCTGTCGGGAACCGGCGCGCTAAGAGTCTTGATGCTCTTGATGTACTGTCTGCATATCTGGCAGCGCGTATGAAGGTCGGGCGTATCAACCTTGACCACCATGCCCGAGACGAACCGGTTCACGAGCTTTTCCGACAGTTGGCCGATCATCTTCGGATGGGCGTCGGACGCCAGGACCACCTGTTTGCCCGCCAGCTCGATGGTGTTGAAGGTATGGAGGAATTCCTCCTGCGTCGAGGGCTTGCTGGCCAGAAAGTGAATGTCGTCGATGACCAGCAGGTCGGTCTGTCGCATCCGCCCTCTGAACGTCTCGAGCTTCCTGGTCTTGAGGGCCAGCACAAACTGGTTGGCGAAATCTTCCGCCGACAGATAGAACCATCTCGTCACGGGCCGCTTCTCGAGCACGGCGTTGCATATCCCCTGAAGCAGGTGGGTCTTGCCGACGCCGTATCCGCCGTGGATGAACAGCGGATTGAAAGGGCTCTGCTGCTCGTTGACCACGACTTTGGCAGCGTTGTACGCCAGCTCGTTGGACGAGCCGACCACGAACGTGTCCAGACTGAACTTGAGTCTCTCGCGTCCCTCGGCGGGTTTCTTTCTCCGGGGGTCCGCATGGAATCGCGGCTGGTGTCCAGCCTCCGAAGCCGCCGGTGCAACACCTCGGGAGTCGAGCGGGGCCCGGCCCTGATGCCCGGAAAGATCGGGATTCACGGTGAACGTCACTTTGGCGCTGGCGCCGATGACCGACCGCACGGCCTGACTGATCTCATTCGAAAAATGGTTCTCAATCCAGCTTGCGATAAAGGAGTTGGGCACACTCACTTTCAGGTATCCGTCCGCCAGCGTCATCTCGGTCGAATTCTTGAACCAGATCCGAAATTTCTGCTGGCCCACCTTTGCAGCGAGCGCTTCGTATATGGCCTCGATCTGGGCGTCGGTTGCACCTTTGCCGCCGGGGTGGCCGGCGCCACTTTCGCAGCACTGTAAGGTGTCCTGTGGAGGACGAGCCTGGTCCCGTACAAACGGGGAACTGCCATCCGTGACTGTGCTCTGCATTGACATACTCCTTTTATTGCCAATCGAATCCCGATACCCGATACCCAATACAAAACGAGCAGCGGCTATCGAGCTTCGAACTGTGAGAATCATCCCGTTTTCAGTATTGTAAATCAATGGCGTTTTGACGAATTTCTTTTCCACAGGTTGGAGGTGGCTGTTGCTAAGGGTTTTGCGCACGAAAAAAAATAGTTGTTCACACGTTTTGCACAGCGTAAGTCCGGCATGTGGAAAACCTGTGGATTAGGTTCGTACTGCTGCGGTTGCGTTGCTGTCGATCAGGGGTGGAAACCATCCGTATCAGTACTGAAAAACAAGGGTAGGCTGACTTGCCGCTGCAGGCGTTCCCATTTGGGGAAATCTCGCTTCAAGGTCCTGGTCTGCCGCGACGCAGCCCCGGTGCGCATAGCGGTTCGGGCGGATTGGTCCGCGGGCGACCAATCCGTTATTTCACTGGTTCTCTTGCGCTTCGTCGTTCCTCGCGGCGGGGGTATCCGTCTTGGCATATCTGACCATGGCGATGGTCCCGGTTCGCGCGACGCTTTTGATGCCGTAGGGCTTGCATATATTGATGAAGGCCTCGATTTTTTCTTCCGGCCCGCTGACCTCGACCATGACGAACTTCTGGCCGATATCTACGACCTTGCCCTTGAACATCTCGATCAGAGAAAGAATCTCCGGCCGTTTCTCCGGCGGCGCCGCAAAGGCGATAAGCATCAGGTCGCGTGCAACTACCGGCTGGCCGACAAAATCCTGGACTTTAACAACGGGGATAATCCGGCCCAATTGCTTCCGGACCTGTTCGACGACCCGGTCGTCGCCGACGACGACAATGGTCATCCGGCTCAGGTCGGGGTCTTCGGTTCGGCCGACGACCAGCGAATCGATATTAAACGCCCGGGCCGCAAACATCCCTGCAACGCTGGCCAGAACGCCGGGTTTGTTCTCAACTAATGCGCTTATGATGTGTTTCATGCCATGCTCTCCAGTATGTCCAGGCCGTCCATTTCGTTGATGCTCTTGCCGGCGGGCACCATGGGCCAGACGTTCTCTTCGCGTTCGACCCTGAAATCGACCACGCAGGGCCGTTTTTCTTCGAGCATTTGTTTAATGGCTTTGGGCACGTCGGCCTTCTTCTCGACGGTCATCCCGACCGCACCGAGGGCCGTGGCGACGGCTTCGTACTGCGGGTTCTTCAGATAGCTCTTGGAATACCGCTTGCCGTAGAACAACTCCTGCCATTGCCGGACCATGCCCATGTACCCATTGTTCAGGATGCAGACGTTGATCGGCAGATTGTGCTCGACCGCCGTAGCCAGCTCGGTCATCGTCATATTGAAGCTGTGGTCGCCGTCGATGTCGATGACCGTCGCCTCGGGCATGGCGATTTGCGCGCCGATCGCCGCCGGCAAACCATAACCCATGGTCCCGAGTCCGCCGGAGGAGATGAACTGCCTGGGCCTGATGAACTTGTAGAACTGAGCGGCCCACATCTGATTCTGGCCGACGCCGGTCGTGACGATGGCCTCGTTGTTCGTCTGGCGGCACAGCTCTTCGATGACGTACTGGGGCTTAATCGTCGATGAATTCTGGTCATAGCGAAACGGGAACTTCTTTTTCCACTCGGCGATTTTGGCGAACCAGCTTTTTCGTTCCTGGTATTCGACCTCGGGGATCAACTGGCCGAGGATGGATTTCGCATCGCCGACGACAGGGATATCCACTTGCACGTTCTTCGATATGCTGGCTGGGTCGATATCGATGTGGATGATTTTCGCATTCGGAGCAAAGGTCGCGACCTTGCCAGTCACTCTGTCGTCGAAACGGGCCCCAACGGCGATCAGCAGATCGCACTCCTGGACCGCATAGTTTGCGTAAGCGGATCCGTGCATTCCGAGCATATCGAGCGATTCCGGCCTTCTCTGGTCGTAGCTGCCCAGTCCTAACAGCGTCATGGTGACGGGCAGATGGGCCTTTTCCGCCAGGGCTCGCAGCTCGTCGCCGGCGTTTGAAATGATAACGCCGCCGCCGACATAGAGGACCGGCTGCTTGGATTTATTGATCGCATGGGCCGCAATGGATATTTGTTTGGCATTCCCCTTGGTGCGAACCTTATAGCCGGGCAGCTTCATCTCGACCGGCCCGTCTGCGGCGTATTTGCTCACCTCCACGTCGACGGGTATATCAACCAGAACCGGGCCGGGCCGGCCGGTCGAAGCGATGTAAAACGCCTCGCGGATGGTTCTCGCCAGGTCTTTGACGTCCTTGACGATGCAGTTGTATTTTGTGATCGGCCGGGTTATGCCGGTCGTATCGGCCTCCTGAAAGGCGTCGTTGCCGATCAACTCCGTGCGGACCTGGCCGGTCAGGGCGACCAAAGGCACCGAGTCCATCATCGCCGTGGCCAGGCCGGTCACCAGGTTGCACGCCCCGGGGCCGCTGGTGGCGACCACGACGCCGACCCTGCCGCTCGCGCGGGCATAGGCGTCGGCCATGTGGCATCCGCCTTGTTCGTGGCGCGGAACGATAAAGTGGATCGGCGCATCGTACAATCGGTCGAACAGAGGCAGCACGACGCCGCCGGTGTAGCCGAACATGGTATCCACACCCAGGTCAATGAGCGTATCGACAATGATTTGAGCGCCTGTCTTGATCGAGGATTGATCGGCTGAACAAGCCGACGCGCTGGACTTGGCTGTCATTTTCTTATTCCTTTCCTGATAAACGTTATCCGGGCTGCCCCCCAGGGGGCAAGCGCCCTTATGTTATTCCGGCGGGTCCCCGCTTCGCGGGAACTCTGAACCATGGCTTTGGGGGTCGCCTCCGGCGAGGCAATCGTTTCTTCGATGAGAAACGACCGAATCATCCGAAGGTTCCAAACCCGGCCATAATCCCGTAATCATCCCATACTGGGACGTCTCAGGGTTGTATTTGCATGTTTTCATACAAATACACGAATATTATACAAGCAACATCACCTTCTGTCAACTATTTTCGGCAATTTGGAGCTTCTTCAACAAAAATTCCTCCGGCTGGCCGGCTGTTGGAGTGCTCGCGGCTCGGGAGCGGCTCGCACAGGCGAAGGCTTTGAACTGCCCGTCGTACAAGTTCTTATACGCGCCTGCACTATCCAGCAACTCCTCGTGCGTTCCCGATTCGATGACCGAGCCAGCCGATAGCACGAAAATCTGGTCGGCGTGGATGATGGTTGAAAGCCTGTGCGCGATGATGAACGTCGTGCGGCCTTTGACCAGCCGGGCCATCGCGTCCTGGATCAGGTATTCCGCCTGCGAATCCAGAGAGGA
>ERZ1292640.4899-Hain-H43-02um-R1-4899-length-10050-cov-5_pt1 | contig 10050 bp, 11 predicted proteins | sample MGYA00564404_ERZ1292640 | MGnify/ENA primary metagenome ERZ1292640 (study PRJEB36523, sample SAMEA6512636) | groundwater metagenome | collected 2019-01-08 | study: AquaDiva: Metagenomics assemblies of 32 groundwater samples | reverse complement strand
CTCAATTTGGCAATTTGCAATTTGCAAAAAGATGCATTTCGTCATTGCGAGCAAAGCGAAGCAATCCAGGCCTTATTCCCAAGTCTCTCCTCGGGAATTTTGCATTTGAGGTGAGACCTTTGGGATTCTTCTGTAACCGACTACAGACTACTGGCTACCAGTTTTTTCAATTGACTCCCTCTCTGGGCTTTGCGATACTCCTTTCAGCTTCGGAAACTGAATTCCGAAACGCCCCGAGCGAATACTCGGAAATCGTAAATAAACGTGAACCGAAGGAGAACGATCATGTGGTATACAAGCCCTGGATTTTGGTTGGCGTTGCTCGCTCTGATAGTCTACTCGATTTACCTGTTTCGTCGCAACCCGCGAAGGAAGGTCTTTTCATTGCTCGAACGCGCCGAGAAAGAGATGGCGAAACCGCACCCAAAACTGGGACAGGCCACACTCTATCTCAAAGAGAGTCGGCATGCGCTGGGTCCAGCGTATGGGCGGAACCTGATTTCCGTCGACGAATGTGTTGCGGTCAATAAACGACTTACCTCGCTGGGCACTCGGATTAGTGAGGCAATCCGCGATAAGCAAAAAAGGCGATAGCCAGCGCAAAGGGCTATAGTCGTTTAGTTTTCAACCCAGCAAAAGGCGAACTCCGCATTTGCTGGGTTCCCTTTTTATATCTCTCCATACTTTGCTGTCCTTTTGTTCCTATTGCCTCCGCCAGCTGGCGGATGCCTCTTGTCTATATTACTATTGCCCAATGAAATACGACTTCGTAGCGTTCGGCGACATAGTGACAGACTGCTTCATCAAGCTTAAGGAAGCGAAAGTGGAGTGCGATTTGGACCGCGAGAACTGCATGCTGTGCGTGAAGTTCGGACAGAAAATCCCTTTTGAATCGGCAACGGAAGTGCCCGCAGTCGGCAATGGCCCGAATGCGGCCGTTGCGGGCGCGAAGCTGGGGTTGAAGAGCGCGGTAGCGACTGAAATCGGCGACGACCTAAATGGAAAGATATGCGTGGACGCGCTTAAGGCGGCACACGTGGCAACCGAGTTCGTTGGAGTTCATCCGGGACAAAAGACCAACTACCACTACGTTCTGCAGTACGAAGCGGAACGCACCATTCTAATCAAGCACGAGATTTTTGAGCGTTCGCTCCCGCGCTTTGACGAGCCTCCGCAATGGATTTACCTCACATCGCTCGCCGAGGGGACGTACGGCCTCCAACACGACATCGCCCGCTACGCGAAAGAAAACGGCGTGAAGCTCGCGTTCCAACCCGGAACATTCCAGATACGCTCAAAGCTTGAGGAACTGAAAGACATTTATGCCGCGTCAGAAATATTCTTCTGCAACAAAGAGGAGGCCCAGCAAATTCTCGGCACGAAGGAGCATGATTTGAAAAAGCTCCTATCGAGCGTCTGCGCGCTAGGACCCAAAATCGCCGTCATAACAGATGGCCAAAACGGCGCTTATATTATGGACGATTCAGGCGCGTACCACGCGCCGATGTATCCGGACCCTGCGCCGCCCGTTAATCGCACCGGTGCTGGAGATGCGACCGCTTCAACAACAGTCGCATACATTATCAAGGGACTGGCGCCGAAAGAGGCGCTCTTGCGCGGGATGATAAACGCATCGGCAGTCGTGCAAAGAGTCGGCGCCCAAGCCGGACTCCTCACGGATACTGAAATTGAGGCGCTGTACGCAAAACGTCCGGCAAGTTTCCAAATGACCGCGGTTTAGGACGCCTTTTGCTTTTGTCCACATGCGATGAGGCGTCGCCTCATCGCATGTGGTAGAATTTGCCGATGGCACGGAGAATGTCTTTCTCTGTCGAGGAATGGTATCACTGTTTTAACCGCGGGGTAGAAAAACGGAAGGTTTTTGACGATGAATTTGACGCAAACCGTTTTCTCATGACGCTGTATCTTGCCAATGGAACTCTGCCGATGAGTTTATACAGTGAGCGTAAGCCAGAATTGACAAAAACATTTGCTACAGACAGAGGCAAGCCAATTGTCGCCATCGGCGCATATTGTTTAATGCCAAATCATTTCCACTTATTGATTAAGGAGATTAGGGAGGGTGGAATCGTGGCATTCATGCAAAAAGTAGGGACTGCCTACACAATGTATTTCAACGCGAAGAATGAGCGTGTTGGAAATCTTTTTATGAAGCCGTTTCGAGCAAGACACGTGGGCGATGACCGATACTTTCAGCATGTGCTTCAGTATATTCACTGCAATCCTGCCGAACTATATGAACCGGGATGGAAATCAGGGAAGGTGAAAAACATGCGACTATTGCAAGAAAAGCTCGGGAAATATCCGTATTCAAGTTTGCGAAACTATACGGCAAAAGAAAACAATCCCATACTTTCGCGTGATGGATTTGAAATTGCAGATCAATTGCCTTTATCAAAGATGCTTAACGAGGCGCGTGCATATTACACGACTATAGCGGATGAAAATCTGGAGCGCTGACACGTTCATACAGCGAGGCGACGCCTCGCTGTATCTCGCTGTATTTTACGACCTGACCTTTTCTCAACCACGCCTTTTTGCGGCTCGCTTTATTGCGGCGACTATGTGCGAGACTCCGAGGCCGTAGTATTCAACTAATTCCTTCGGCTCGCCTGATTGGCCGAACTTGTCTTCTATGCCGACGAATTCAATCGGCGTGGGACACTCACGCGCGAGAAGTTCGGCAATAGCGCCTCCGAGACCGCCCGTAATTTGATGCTCTTCCACCGTGACGGCAGAGCCAGTCTCGCGCGCGAGAGAAACAATTGTTTCTCTATCCAGAGGTTTTATGGTGTGCACATTGACGACGGCGGTTCCGATCCCCTTCTCTTCAAGCTCGCGCGCTGCAAGGAGCGCATTGTACACCAAGGGGCCAGTCGCAAATACTGCAACCTTTGGATTTTTACTTTTCCAAAACACCTGCGCTTTGCCTATCTCGAACGGCGTTTCTGGAGTAGTCATTACGGGAGTTTTGTCTCGAGCAAAACGCAGATAAGTTGGCAGTCCGTTTTTCGCCGCGGCGAGAGCCGCCTTTCTTCCCTCCTCCGCGTCGCATGGCGAGATGACTATCATGTTCGGCATAGCGCGCACGAGGGCGATGTCTTCTAGCGCTTGGTGAGTCGCGCCATCGGGCCCTGTGAGAAGCCCCGCGTGCATTCCGCAGATTTTCACCGGCACGTTATTGAGCGCAATCGTTGTGCGTATCTGTTCCCAATTGCGTCCGGGAGAGAATGTCGCGTACGAGGTTATAAAGGGTATCTTTCCATAAGCGGCCATTCCGGAAGCAACGGTAGCCATATTTTGTTCAGCGACACCCACTTCAACGAACCGTTCTGGAAATTCTTTCTGAAACGCATCCGCGCGCGTTGATTCCGCCAGGTCTGCTGACAACACGACCACGCGCGCATCAGCTCGACCCGCTTCAACTACCCCTTTTCCAAAACCATTGCGTGTCGGGGCTTTCTCTTTGCCTTCAAACACATCTTCCCGCAGATGCAAGTCTTTTTGGATCATAATTATTTTATCGTCTCAAGCAGCTCCTCGCGGGCTAGAGATAATTCCTTCAAAAAAACTACTTCTTCCTCTTTGGAGGGCGGTTTGCCGTGCCAGAGGTAATCATGCTCTATTGATTTGATTCCCTTCCCGGGAACAGTAAGCGCGTGTATGAGAGTCGGCTTGTCCGTAACCGTTTTTGCTTCCTCGCACGCCAAAACAAATTGCCTGATGTTGTTGCCGTCTATATCAATAACGTGCCAGCCGAATGCGCGGTACTTATCGCCGAATGGTTCGAGCGGCATTACATCTTCAGTGTTCCCGTCTATTTGGATGAAATTCCGGTCAATGATTTGCGTGAGGTTTCCCAATTTCTTTGCGGCCGCGAACATGGCGCCTTCCCACGAATTTCCTTCATCATGCTCGCCGTCCGATGTCGCGACGTAAACGCGAAAATCCTTTCCGTCCATCCGAGCGGCATACGCATAGCCGGCGGCCTGTGAAATACCGCTTCCAAGGGGGCCTGATGTAGATTCAAGACCGGGCAATAATTCGCGCTCCGGATGCCCCTGAAGCCGCGAGCCGAATTTTCGGAGAGTCAGACATTCCTCAACCGGAAAGTAACCAGAATGCGCCATCGAGGCGTAGAGGACAGGCGCAATATGGCCGTTGGAAAGGAAAAGCCTGTCTCGTTCCGGCCAGTTCGGATTTTTCGGGTCATGTTTTAAAACGTGAAAATAGAGAGCCGCAAAAATATCCGACATGCCCAATGGCCCGGCCGTATGCCCGGAACCGGCCGCGGCGAGCATCCGAACTATGGTCTGCCGAATAGAATTGGCAAGTAGTTTAATCCGTCGAACATCTTCATCTATAATTGTCATTGTTGGAAGTATAACATTCCTCAATGGCGCTTTATTAATTCTTTAAGAGCTTTTTTTACAACATCGTCCGGAACCGGATGCGCGAATTGTCCATCTTTCTGATGCACTCTGCCGATAGATTCCGGCAGAACATAGCGTGTTACGCCTCCGCGCGTTTTCTTATCCGCAAGAGTCGCTTCCAAAATCTTTTCTGTGGAGTAGCGCGGGAAATCCGCTGGATTAATTCCGAGCCGCGCGAGATGCCTAAAGACTTCCTCGCAGTCTGAAGCAGAGAGTATGCCGAGCAATTCGGATATTTTCGCTTCCGCCAAGATTCCATAACCCACGGCAAACCCGTGCGGAAGGCGGTAACCGGAAAGAAGCTCAATCGCGTGTCCGATAGTGTGTCCGAAATTAACCACCATCCGTTCGTTGCCTTCGCGCACATCCCTGCCAGTCACTCCGACTTTATAACTCACAGAACGGAAAATGATTTCCTGAAGTACGTCTGGCGTCTTTAGCGGTTCATCAAGATTCAGTTTCTCAACAAGCGAAAGCGCTTCGCCGTCCGCCGCTATGAAAGTCTTCACCGCCTCAATAAGCCCGTTCACTATCTGCTCGCGCGGCATCTTCGCGAGATATTGAATGTCCATGATGACCGCGCGCGGAAGCCAGAAACTGCCGATGGTGTTTTTCCCGTACTTGGTATTAATACCGACTTTCCCGCCGATAGAACTGTCCACCATCGCGAGAAGCGTCGTTGGGACGTTTACATACGGTACGCCTCGCATGTATGTCGAGGCGACAAATCCGGCGACATCTCCGACGATTCCGCCTCCGAGGGCTATGATAAGCGTGTCACGGCCGTACCGGTTTTTCAGAAGCTCGTGCTGGAGCCCCGTGACCGTCTTCTGGTTCTTATTGCGCTCCCCCTCCTTGAAGCTGAAAAGCTCCGCGGGGTTCCCGGATTTCTCAAACACCGACAATATCTGCGCACCGAACATCTTCCCCACGCGCCTGTCGGTAATGACCGCAATGCGGCTATTTTTCCCTTCGCGGTTCGCGATTTCCTGAAGTTCTTTCTCAAGCCCCAAGCCGATTGATACCGAGTACCCCTTGCCACCTTCCACACCGGCAGAAATAGTTTTAGTTTCCATTGCTTTTGGCGACCTCGCGCAGTAATTGCTCCGTGGCGTCCCAGCCCAAACACGGGTCGGTTATTGAAAGCCCTCCGCGGTCTATTGTTTCTTCCGTCAGCGATTCTATCTTTTGGCCTCCCTCCTTGAGAAAACTCTCCATCATAAAACCCTTGACAAGATGCCGGCAGTCGTCGTGGACCCGCATCGTCGCCAGAACTTCTTTAACAACGATGGGCTGGAGTGTGCAGTCTTTCTTGCCGTTTGCAATGCAGTTGTCGTGGCTCGCGTCAATGATGATGGAAGGATTCTTGACTTTGTGCTTTTCGAGAAGCGATTTTGCTTTGTGAACATGCTCAACGCCGTAATTGGGTCCGGTCTCTCCGCCGCGCAGAACAAGGTGCGCGTACGGATTTCCGTGCGTTTCCACTTGGTAGCCGTCTATCACCGCCACGTGCTTATGCTGTGCGGCGACAATGGCATTTACGGCGACATCAATGGAGCCCGATGTGGCATTTTTCATTCCCACGGGGCATTCCATTCCGGATGCGAAAATCCTGTGCTCCTGGTCCTCAACGCTCCGCGCGCCGATTGCTATCCACGAAAGGAGTTCCGCGAACCCTTTTGAGTTGTGCGTGAAAAGCGCCTCGTCGGCGATTGGCAGTCCCATCTCAACGATTTTCACCATCATGTCTCGACAGTATTCAATTCCGAGCGCGATGTCCGCCGGCTTGTAAGGGTCGGGCTGATTAACAGGCCCGAGCCACCCCTTGATAGTGCGCGGCTTCTGAATGTAGACGCGCATCACTATTTTGAGCGCGCTTTTAAGCTCGTCGGAGAGTTTTTTGAGCCGCTTCGCGTATTCAAGAACAGAATCGCTCGGCCACGCAGAGCACGGCCCAACGATGAAAAGCAGGCGCTTGTCGCGCCCCGTCAAGATGTCGCAAATTTCCTTGCGGTCTTTCTCCACGCTCTTTTCTCCTTGCGCGGAAAGCGGATGACGAGCGATTATCTCGTCTGCACTCGGCATTTTCTTGATTATTGTAACGCCCATATGAAGTACGGCTTGGCCGTGGAATTAGTGTACCACCGATGAGGTACGCTCAAAAGCCTGTAGCCGATAGCCCGGAGCAAAAATAAGGGAAAACAAAAAGTCGTACTAAGCAGCACGCCTTTCTGCTTGGTACAACCTCTAACACCAGCCAGCTTCAACTGGCTACGTAGCGCTCCTTGATATGTGCTACGATTTCCTTTGCTGCCACTTTCCAATCCGCTATAAACACAGTCCTTCGCAGGCACGCCCCTGCACCTTCCAACAATGCCTCCACGCGGGGGCGAGTCAGTGAAGCAACAACCTCATGTGGTGCTTCATGAGCATGCACAATGAACGCCCTGTGTTCAATTGTCGGAAGTCTTTCAAACAACTTATCGACCATGTAATTTCTTACATCGTCTTCGATGGTCTTATCCATTCTGACCTCACTATAGATATTTATCGGACCTACTGGGAACAAGTCTATTGAAATCCCCCCCCCTGTCAAGTTTTTTGCATATCATCGTAGCCGATGCGGCCGCATCGGCTACGATGATATCGATTTTTCTGGTATCCAAGGTGAGACCTTAAAGAGTCACTCCCAAGGTCTCACCTTGAATTCATTTGTGCTGTTTGTTCAACTCTCTCTCTAAAAGCACATAGTACGGCGCGTTGCCGATTTCTCTCCCGAGCCAGAGACGCTCTTGTTCAAGCGCCTGCTCAACGAGCATCGTGAGGCCTGAAATCGCCTGCGCCCCTCTCTCAACCGCCTCGCGCATCAGGCGCGTTTCGAGCGGATTGTAGACGAGGTCAAAAACCAACCCGCCCTTGCGTATCATCTCCTTGGGCACGGGCGTGTCGCCATCATTGGGATGGAGTCCCACTGGAGACGCGTTCACGATAACGTCAAATTGTGTACCACCCAGTGCATCAAGTGCCAATGCCGTGCCGCCGAATTTCTCGCACAGGATTTGGGCCTTTTTGAATGTTCTGTCGTAGCTGTGGATTTTTGCTCCACATTCTTTCATGTGATACGCAACGGCGCGCGCGGCTCCGCCCGCGCCAAATATGAGCACGCTCTTTCCTTTGAGCGCCGTATCTTTTAGCGCGACCGCGATACCCACTACGTCGGTGTTGAATCCCTTTAGTTTCCCGCCAGTGTTTATTATCGTATTTACAGAACCAATTTCGAGCGCCTTTTTGTCCACTTCATCCAAAAGCGGAATGACAGATTCTTTGTGCGGTAAAGTTATGGCGGTCAAATGTATCGGAAGCGCGCGTATCGCTTGTACTAGCTCGGCGATGCTCGGATTCTGAAACGCAAGCATGACGGCATCAACATCTTCGCGCACGAATATTTCGTTGTGCAGAAGCGGGCTCAAGCTGTGCCCGATAGGATTGCCAATAACGGCAGTGAGTTTCGTATGGGCTGATATGGCCATAATGTATTCCCTTTCTACGCGCTTAATTTCTTGTGCAAAACTTCCACCGCTTCAACATATCCGGCTTCTTTCTTGCCGGAAATCTGCGCGATGCACGCCGGCGCCGTGACGGAAACACGCCTCCACTCCTCGCGGGAGCTGATGTCGGAAAGATGCACTTCAACGGCCGGCAGTTTCGTGTCGCGGAGCGCGTCGTGCAGGGTGTAGCTGGAGTGGGTGAGGGCGCCGGGGTTGATGATGATGCCCGCTGCGTTCAGGCTCTCCTTCTGTAGGAAATCTACAAGAGCTCCCTCGTGGTTGGATTGAAACGCCTTCACACTGTGTCCAAGCTTTTGAGCGGCTTCCCTTACCGAGGATTCTATATCAGCAAGTGTTTTTGTGCCGTATTGCTCCGCATCGCGTGCGCCAAGCAGATTCAAGTTCGGGCCGTGTATGAGCAATATCGTTGCCATAGCCCCAGAGTACTAGACGATTGCAGATTCAGCCAGTGCTTTGAGCCGAGCGTACGATTCCGCGGGATTCTTGCTTTTAGAGAGCGCGGAGCCCACGCCGAAGCGGCGCGCTCCCGCGCGAGCGAGGTCGGCGATGTTTTTCTCGGAAATACCTCCATCGATTGAAATCGTAAGTTCAGGATTTCGCTCATGTAGCTCCGCGATGCGACCAATGACGCGCGGGTCATACGGCGCGCCCTGTTTTCCCAGCGTCGCAATAGACATTAACTGAACAACGTCACAATCCGAAATGCATGAATCTAGTGAAGTAAGCGGGGTGTCGATGAGCAAGGCCATGCCAAACTCCATTGCCCCTGCATCTTTCCATTTTGAAAAAGCATTTCTAACCGCCTGCGCGTCTTCAAATACTTCTATGTGAGCAATTATGCGAGTGCAATTGGCACGAGCAAGTAACTCACCGATGCGCACCGGTTCTTGAACCATTAGATGCGCTTCGTATTTCAACTTTTCAGAAAACGGCAATTTCTGGCCTGCTTTCGCCATCGCTTCAATTTCTATCCACTGACCCTCGCGGTACGGCCACGAAATCTCCGGCGCAAAAATCCCGTCGTCTAAATCTAACTGTATCTCGGTGGCAAATGTTGAGAACAATTCCGAGCGACGTGAAAGCTCGGAAAAATCCGGCGGGCATGTATTAGTGGGGATAATCTGAATCATGGACAAAATAATATCAAACAATCAATTCAGTATTCTGGAATAAATCTCTTTATGAGCTACTATAGGTTAATTCGCGCGAATTAACCTATAAACCGGTCGGTTTCTGACTCCTCGGCTCGGAGATGCGGAAGGCCTATCGGAATGTTGATAGGCACCTGTAGACGGCGCGCTTCCGCATCTCGCTCGCTCTACGTCGCCAGTAAGGAATAATGTCATGCGAAGATAAAGATTGGAAATTAAAAATCAAGCGCATCTATGAGCTTGATGCGCCGCGCGTGGCGCTCCTCCCCGGAGAAGTCCGTTTTAAGCCATTTTTCAACCGCTTTCTTCGCCTCTTCCACGGTCAGGAATCTTGCTCCCAGCGAAAGCGCATTCGCATTGTTGTGTTCGCGTGTGGATGAAATCATATCCAATTTCTTTCCGCTCATGTCTTTTTGCTCGCCGGCAAAACCGTAGTACGTTGCGCATCGCACGCCCTTGAAACGATTTGCAACGATTGCCTCTCCCTGACCAGAAGCACCAATTACGATTGCGCGGCTATCTTTTCCCTCAAGCGAATCTATTGAGAGTTTGCGCGCTGCAGTTGCAATAATGCTTGGGTAATCATCGGCGGGGTCGTTGGAAAACGCGCCGCAGTCCTCCACCTCGTGCCCCAGCCCGCGCGCGTATTCAACAAGCATGTTTTTCAACTCAAATCCGGCATGATCAGCCGCACAATAAATTTTCATAACACAAGCTATATGTGCTTCGCTACCGCGAGCACATGTTGAACGAGCGTGTGCGCGTACCCCATTTCGTTGTCGTACCATGCGAGTACTTTCACGAGAGTGCCGTCCACTACGCGCGTCATACCCAGGTCGGCGATGGAGCCGTATGGAAGTCCCAAGATGTCCGAGG
>ERZ1292640.4898-Hain-H43-02um-R1-4898-length-10050-cov-6_pt1 | contig 10050 bp, 6 predicted proteins | sample MGYA00564404_ERZ1292640 | MGnify/ENA primary metagenome ERZ1292640 (study PRJEB36523, sample SAMEA6512636) | groundwater metagenome | collected 2019-01-08 | study: AquaDiva: Metagenomics assemblies of 32 groundwater samples | reverse complement strand
ACGGAGTTCCTGCTGGCGCAGACCACGCCTGCGATCCTGCGGCAGTACCTACGGTCGGCGCTGGCCGGATTCTTCAGCAAACCATCGGCGCAGGCGCTGGCGTGGGTGTTGGGACTGGACAAGCACCCGTTACTGGCGGATGCGGATAGCGTAACCGAGCGGGCGCGTCAGTGCCGGGCAGGCTTGCGGCTGCTGCTGGTACTTCAGAGAGTGGAAGCTGGTCTCATGGTGCTGCCGCCCAAGTTCTCGCACGCGGACGCGCTGCTGGACTGGTACACCCAGAACGGGCAGCACCTGCTGGAGTTGGAAATCTCACGGGCCGCGCATTACCTGGCCGAGTTCGATGATGACGACCTGATCCAGCAAGGGCAGCAGTATCTGTTCGGCACCGACGAGCAGCGGCCCACGCCGGAATCGCTCAAGGGCCGCGTGGCCGAGCGACTGGAGCGACTCGACAACGCGCTGGGTGGTTTCGTCCGGCCTGACCCAGAAAAGTTTTGTCGTGGGGCCAGGAACGTGCGCGGATTGCTTCGCGCCAAGATTGACGTGAAGCAGATCGCGGCGGACACGCTGCCGGGAAAAGTGTGGGTGTTGATCTTTGACGGGATGCGCCTCGACACATGGGAACGAGTTGTCCGCCCGCTACTCGCGGTGGATTTCAAGGTGGACGACCAGCCTTGCTACTGCGTCCTGCCGAGCTACACCGAGATCGCCAGGACGGGGCTATTGGCCGGGGGCGTGCCCAGCGAATGGAAGGGTTTCAAGGGCGCGTTCAACCAGGACGAGGCCCAACTGTTTGCGGTGAGCATGGGTCTGACCACCCAGGAGGCGAAGACCAAGCTCCGTTACGTGACCGGCGCGGACACCACGAAGGCCCGGAAGAAACTCGGCTTTGCCGACAAGGATGCCCCGCTGCTGAACGTGCTGATCTATCCGGTCTCGGATGAAGAAGCGCACGATTTCGAGGGCGACCTGGCTTCGTTGAACAACGTCATTCGCACGAAGATGCTTGGAGACAAGATCGCGGGCATCCGGGGCATCTTGGATGATTTGTTGAAGCGGATCGGCCCGGACGATCTGGTGGTGCTGAGTTCCGATCACGGTTTCAAAGAGTTGCTACAAGGTGATGCGGTCGCTGTGGCCGAGGCCGAGGCCACGAAGGCAGGCATGACGATGGAGGAGAGCATCCGCTGGCGCTACGTCGAGGGCTTCGCACCCGCCGCCATGCCAGACGCGGTGAAGATCGCGGCGGGCACCCAGGATGTTTGGATGGCTTTGGGGAGGCGGTGGTTCATGCGCGAGGGCACCAAGATGACGCCGCGTTACAGCCACGGCGGGTTGTCGTTGGCCGAAGCCGTGGTGCCGGGCGTGGTGCTGCGCCGGGTGACCGAGAAAACCGCGAGAGCGGAGTTGCTCGATCTGCCCACGGTGCTCCAGGCCGAAGAAGATACCGTGGTGGAACTGCCCTTCACGGTGCGGAACACCGGGAATTGCGAGATTGAATTTGAAGTGCGGGTCGCCAACAACCTCGGCCAGGATTTGTTCCGGAGCCGGGCGCAGTTGGCCCCGGCGACCTCCGCGAAGCTGACGGTCTCGGTGCTGGCCCGATACCGGGAAACACCGGCCCGTGAACCCGATCCCACGGGCACCGTCAGCGCCGTGACGCTGCGGTTGCGGCATACGGATTTGAGTGGAGACTGGCGGGATGCGCTCGATGGACGGGCGTCCATCCCGGTCAAGATCAAGCCCAAGGCGGTGAAATTTGAAACCGACGCCCTGAAGGGTTTTGACGACGTGTAGAAGGAGCATTTCATGGCCGACGAAAATACGTACAAAACCCAGCCAACGCTTGGAGCCTTGGACGAAAAGATCGCCCGGACGCTTGGCGACCGCGTGATCTTGAAACCGCTTACGCGATGGAACGAAGCCTACAAGGAGTTCCCGCGCTACGTGATGGAATACCTGGTGAGCCGGTACGTGGAACCCAGCAAACCGGTGGACGGCCAGAAGAAGATTGATCGGATTCTGTCTGAGCACTACTCGGAGAGCGCCAAGAAGGAACTCATCAAGAGCCGGATCAAAGAGCGCGGCCAATATACCCTGCTCGGCCAGTTGTCGGTGCGGTTGGATCAGTCCCGCGACCATTACTGGGCCAGCGTGCCCGCCCTGGGCGACGACACCGTGCGGGTCGCGCAGAAAGTTCTGGCCCAGTATGGCGACGTGCTGCTGACCAGCGGGGCCTGGGGCACAATGGAAATCGAATACGACGGCACCTACGAGATCAAAAGCCGGAAGTTCCCGTTCTACATCCGCGAGTTCACCCCGCTCCAATACACCCGGCTGAACCTGGATGATTTCGTGGACAAGCGGGTCGAGTTCACTGGCGATGAATGGCTTGATCTGCTGATCCAGTCCATCGGTTTCAATCCGTCCAAGTTCGAGCGCCGGGTCAAGATGCTCATGCTGCTCCGCCTGGTGCCGTTCGTGGAGTCCAACTACAACCTGATCGAGCTTGGCCCACGCGAGACCGGCAAGACGTACACGTTCCGCAACACGTCCAACAGGGCGTTCGTGGTATCGGGCGGAACCTCATCAACGCCAAGCCTCTTTTACAACAAGGCGTCGAGGAAACTGGGCGTGATCGGGCTGAAGCATCTCGTCTTCTTTGATGAAATCGCCCATACGAAATTCGATGACGAGGCCAGCATCAGCATGTTGAAGGACTACATGCAAACGGGCAAGTTCAGCCGGGGCGACCAGGAGTTCTCCGCCCCGTGTTCGATTGTCCTGGGCGGTAACATTGACACGAACCTGGAGTTGAAGCGGCCGGAGGAGGGCTACAGGCACCTGTTCGCGGTGCTCCCGGATGAGCTTCAAGACCCGGCCTTCCTGGATCGCATCCACGGCTACCTACCGGGCTGGGAGATGCCGAAAATCCGGCCAGAGAACTACGCGACCGGCTACGGTCTGCTGACCGATTACATGGCCGAGATTTTCGCGGAGTTGAGGCGGCGAAATTTCCAGACGCATGTCAACGCCTGGGTGGACTTCGGCAACATGACCGGTCGCAACCAGGACGCCATCAAGAAGACGGCGGCGGGCTTGCTCAAGCTCCTCCATCCGCACCGCAGCCCCGACACTCTGGCCAGCGACGAAATCCACCCCCTCATGGAACTGGCGGTCGAAATGCGCCAGCGCGTAACCGATCAGCTCGCCAAAATCCTGCCCGCCGAGTTCAGCAACGTCCAATACGGGTTCAAACTGACCCGATGATCGGCGAGTCAGGGATGGTGAAAGCCTCGCCCTCATTCCAGAAGTAGGCCCCGCGGAGGCTCAGGGCGCATTCGTCCAGGGTCACCCGCAACAGAGCCAACACTCTCTCAAGCTCCCCGCTTCAGCCAGGATTGAACGTGCGATCTGAGCGCCTCCCGGTCCTGCGGGCCAATTCCGGTGGGATCAAATCGATAGCGATAATGCAGCAACAGAAGCGAATAAAGCGGCTTCAGCAAAGTCTCCCGGCCCGGCGCGGCTTCTATTCTGCGAAGCCAGCTTGAAAACGGTTCGCCGGGGTGGCGCGCAAAGCCCTGCTCCGACAAGCGTTGTTCGATCAGATAGAACTCGGAATCCAAGCCGGGCCACGTTGGCAAAAAGACTTTCGGCTTCTTTTCCTGCCGCAGACGGGTCCATTGCCTCCTCCAAAACAACCTTCCCACCAAACCGATCAACACGGGCGCCACAAGCCAAATCAGGTATTTCCGGAAGCCTGCCTTGCTCCAGCGCCATTTTGAAAACTCAAACCAAAGCCCTGATAATGCATCCGAAATGGGTTCCCAGAACGAGGCGTTCTTTTCCTCTGCTTGAAGCCATGTGCCCGGCGTGGTATCGAAATCCTGCCAGGCGCCGCCCTCATGGACGAGGCACCAGGCATGGGCATGCCGGTCCCGCACGATGTACTTTTTCCCGGCCGGCTCCTGCACCGAATAGCCGACCGCGTAGCGGGCCGGAATCCCGGCCTTCCGCAACAGGAGCACGGTCGCGGTCGCAAAATATTCGCAATGCCCGGCGCGCGTTTCCAAAAGAAAGGAAGCCAACGGCGTCCTATTCGTCTGGCCCTTGGCCTCGGCCTCCAGATAGGTGCTGTACTGAAAATGGCGGCGAAAGAATGCTCCGATGGTTTTGCGGACTTGCTGGGGAGATTGGCCCGGCAACTGCAACTCGGAAACGATCCTCGACAACACCGGCTCCTCCGCCGGCGGCACGGCCAAATCATCGGCATCGGGCGGACTGTCGATGGAAGCCTTGGGGCCAAATCCGGCTTCGTACTGGATCAAGCCTGGGCCATCCGAAACTCGCACCGTTCCCAAGCGGTTGGTCTCCATCTGCAACACCAGCAAGTTCGCAATCCGAGACACGCCCAGGGGCAAGGGCAGGATTCGCCGGCCGCCTTTCAAGTAGGCCGACACGGTCACCGCCCGCTCCGGCGATGGTCCGTGAAGCAGCGGCCAGGTCGTTTCATTGCTTTCGGCGACGGTGGCGTTGAACGGCATTTTTGTTCCATGCCAGCTCGGCGATTTGTAAAGGCTGTAGCTGGCTTCGCGCAAAAGAGGCGGCACTCGATCCAAACCGCGACTCTCGATCCGCAGAACAATTTTGCCCGAGAGTTTGAGCCGGCCGATTTGTCCGATGCGCGTCTGGCTTTCCTTCGCGTCAAAGCCTTTTTTGGCGAAGCCCGACAGCCAATCAGCATGAACGTTATCGACGATTTTCTGGAGTTGGCGGAGTCCCATTTGCCCAAAGTATCCCAGAGCAATGGCCACCGCTATCAAGGCGATCCAAGCGGGCAGAGCGAATCTTCTGGAACGATCCGACCAAAGCGCCCAAGAGAAGAGCAAGCTCAAGCCGGCATAAAACCAAGCGCTCTGGGACTGAGTGGCGCTGGTGGCCACAATGACTACGGCAAAATAGGGATAGGCCACGTTAATTCCCCGCTCCGGCCTTGGCCCTCGGCCAACGAGCTTTTCTTTGGCTCTTTTCCTCCGCAAGACCCAGGAAAACGTGCTCAAGCCAATTCTCTCCCGATCGCTGAGGGCTTGCGCAACAACCAAAGGAACGAAGACCAGCGGCAGCCACTGAATGAAGACTAGGACGGCCCTGGCCGCCTGGCTGAGCGATTGGCTGCGTCCGGCAAATGAATTGGCCTGGAAGAAGCCCGTGACCGCCGACGCGCCTTCGTTCGCGGTGAAAACATAAACCGCCGTTCCCAAAAACAGGACGGTGCAGACGTTCCAGACACGGTTGAAATCCTCATCCGAAAACTCCCAGCGCGCCTTGCTGAGGCAGGCTGCTTCGACGATCAACGCCATGAGGCCGGCAAAAACATAATAACCGGTTTGCCATCCCCAAAAGAGCAGCGTCGCGCCCAGCAGCAAGGGAGGAGTTTTCATAAACTGGCCAGTCCCTCCTCGACCTTGCCGGCTTCCAGCACGTGAAAACACTCCGGCTGATCCCTGAGCGGGCCGGGGTCCAGCGCCCCCGCCGCGCCTTCCTCTGTCATGATCAATACCAGGAGTGGGACGCCGATCATTTTAAGATACTCGACGAACTTCTTCCTTTGCGCATCCCAGGACAGGAAAATGCAGATACAGCCGCTCAAAGCCGCCACATGCTCCAAAACAAGCCGCAGTAGTGAATTGAACTGCTTTTCCCGGCAAACCCGCACGGAGGCCAGGATTTCCAGCATCTGATCCGTGTGGGCCAATCCCCGGCCCGCCGTAAAACAAAACGCTTCCACTCCCACGAACATCAGGTCCAGGAGCGATTCCTGTGTCTGGACAGTGCAGGCAAAGGAAGCCGCTACCGACACCGCTTCTTCAAAAACCTCGCGGCTGCCCGCCTCCAGGAACGTATCCAGGACCAAGGCGTGACGGACGAAAAACTCGTCTTGGTACTCTTTGACGATGGGCCGGCCGACTTTGGCCCAACTTTTCCAATGAATATGGCGCAACGGATCGCCCTGCCGATACTCCCGCAAGGAAATGAACTCTTCCGATTCGCCCACCGCCGAAGCCATCGCCACACCGCCGGGCTGATATTTCCGGGTGCCGGGCAAGGCAATCGGCGGCAGCGGATAGCGTTTGGGCAAAATCAAAACGGATTGCGCCATGGGCAGCGTGATGAAGGCCTTGCAGAGGCCGAAGGGGTCTGGGCGGGCAATCGTCAAGCCGGTGAACCTTAAGGCCCCTCGCTTGAGCGGCATCATTTCGATCTGCACTTCCGCTTCGTGGCGGGGCGGAAGCTGGGACAAAGGCTGCTCTTTGACCTGAGCCATTCTCACGCCGTTGCTGCGTGCCTTTCGCACCAGACGCAAGGACTTCAGGCGTTGCTCTTCCGCCAGTTGCTCGGCAATGAAGTCTTCGCAGGTGGGCCGTGGATCCGCCAGATTCTCCAACAAAACCAGGCCGGATTGCGCTTTGGCCGTGTTGTTTTTCAATACGACGCGATAGCGCAGCGGGCAGCCGGCCGTCCCGAATCGTGGCAGGATTCGGCTGGCGGCCATGCGTACTCGAAAAAAGAAGGTGAAAACAATGGCGACTAGGAGCAAGGCCAGCAGCAGGCTGAAGACCTGGTACGACATGGTTTGTTCCGTATCAAAGCCCAGTCCGGCCGTAACAGCCAATCCGGCCAACACAGACAGGCCCGCTTTGGTGAACCGCCGGCTGACCCTGTAGGCCACCGCCGCAACGAGCCGGTAACCGCGATAGACAAGTCTTCGAATCATGACGCGCGTTCAGCCGTAAGTGTGCCGTCGAACCGTGTCGGTGGTTCCAATTTTGGCCGCAAGGCCTCTCGGAAACTCGCCAGCCTCGAACGCAAGATTGCTGTCCCTTCGGGACAAAGCCTGGCCTGAATTCGCGAAAGGCATAAGTCTTGGCCGTCTGCGCAGCCCAAGTTCCCGGTGCGACGGAACCGTGGCGCGCCCAGCCGGCTGAAGCCGGGACTCCAAACACGGTTCGCTACGCCGGAACAGGGACTTTCTTCAGAATCTCATCCACCACCCCGCGGGCGGTCAAACCGGAGAACCTCGCTTGAGGCTCCATCACCATCCGGTGAGCGATGACCGGCACGGCAATCTCCTGCAAATGTTCCGGCGTGACGAACTCCTGTCCCTCAAACAACGCCAGGGCCTGCGCCACTTTCATCAGGGCCAACGAGGCGCGCGGGCTGGCGCCTAATTGCACCCCGGGGCGCGAGCGAGTAGCCGCCACCAGATCGACGGCGTAGCGCTTCAACTCGTTGCTGACCCGAATCTCTCTGGCCGCATGTTGGAGGGCTACCACGTCCTCCAGCGAAACGACTGGAGCCAGATTGTCCAGCGGATGATTCTTCTCCTGGGCAGAGAGGATGGCCACTTCTTCTTGCGCCGGCACGTAGCCGAGAGTGAATTGCAGGGCGAACCGGTCCATTTGCGCCTCCGGCAACGGATACGTGCCGCGAAACTCCACCGGGTTTTGCGTCGCCACCACAAAGAACAATTCCGGCAACCGGCGGCGTTCCCCTTCCACGCTGACCTGGCTTTCACCCATGGCTTCCAGGAGCGCCGATTGTGTCCGCGGTGAAGCTCGATTGATTTCATCGGCCAACAAAATATTGGTGAAGACGGGGCCTTCGTGAAAATGAAAAGCGCCATCGCGCTGGTCAAAAATCGACACCCCCAGAATATCCGTGGGCAGCAGGTCCGGCGTGAACTGAATGCGCTTGAACTGGGCGTCGATGGACCGCGCCAGGGCCTTGGCCAGGGTGGTCTTGCCGGTCCCTGGAAAATCCTCCAGCAGGACATGCCCCCCACTCAGGAAGGCCGCCAGCAACTTGCGCACTGCGGCTGTTTGCCCTTTCATAACCAACTCGATGTTGCCGACAATTTTCCGGCAAGTGTCGCTCCAGGGAGTTGTGCGGGCAGTCGTCATTCAAGCTTGTTACTGATTTGATCACCAACCGGGCGAAAAGTTGCGCGCTTTCCAAGCAAAATCAATCGCCAAAGCTGACGCCCAAGGCCCGGGCCGTGCGGACGATGTCACCGTCGAGGGGAACCGTGCGCAAGCGTCCAATGGCCTCGGTAATCTTGACCGCGATCGTATCCGGCGGACGGCTGGCCACCATGTAGCCGTATTGTTCATCGGCGATCAGTTGCACGGCCTTGGCCCCGAAACGCGTGCAGAGCAAGCGATCGAAAGTGGTCGGGCCGCCGCCCCGCTGCAAATGGCCCAGCACGCACACGCGGGTCTCCTTGCCGGTTCGCTCTTGGATTTCGCGGGCCACCACCTCGCCAATCCCACCGAGCTTCGCTTCGCGATTCTTCTCCGGACCGGCCTGGGTAATAAACTCTCCGCCCTTCTCCCGCGCCCCCTCGGCCACGACCACCAAAGTGAAATGTTTGCCCTGGCCTTCGCGCTCGGCAATCTTGGCGCAAACGCTTTCGTAATTGAACGGAATCTCCGGAATCAAAATCACGTCGCCCCCACCGGCAATACCCGAATGCGCCGCAATCCAGCCGGCGTAGCGGCCCATGACCTCGAGCACCATGACGCGGTCGTGGCTGGCGGCCGTGGTGTGGAGCCGGTCGAGTGCATCCGTGGCGCAGGCCACCGCGGAATCAAAGCCAAAGGTGATGATCGTCGCTTCCAGATCGTTGTCGATGGTCTTGGGGACGCCCACCAGCGGAACGCCGTGCTCGAACAGTTGCTGGGCAATGGTGAGAGAACCGTCTCCTCCCACGCACACCAAGGCCCGCAAGCCCAGCTTGTCAAAGTTCTGTTTCGCCTGCGCCAGGATTTCTTCGGGGATGCTCTTGACCTGGCCATGGCCGGTCTTGGCGGCGAAGCGGCCTTTGTTGGTCGTGCCCAGGATGGTGCCGCCCGCGTTGAGGAGGCCGTCCATTTGTTTGTAATCCAAATGCTGGTAGCGCAGCGGTTCGAGCAGCCCTTCAAAGCCGTCACGGAAACCGATCGTTTCCCAGCCGCGTTTGCTGGCGGATTTGACCACGGCGCGAATCACTGCGTTCAGCCCCGGACAATCTCCGCCCCCCGTTAAAATGCCAATGCGCTCGTTCATAGCTTGATTTTGGAAAGCCGAGCGCAAATTTGCCGCCGGCAGCGCAGTTTATCCAGCCTTTTTCGCACAACGTTTGATATCGCACACAGAATTCCAGTTTTGCTCGTACCACGACACAAGATGCACACCTTACTCTTTTGTTCCTTAGCACGGTAGACCGGCCAAGGATAGTAGCTGTTCAGCGTGGTCACGCTCGACCTAATTCAGCTTCCACCTTTGAAAAAGAACCACCATACTGCCGCCGAAAACACCGCCAAAGCTCCAACGAAAAGTATCGCCTTTACGAAGAACTTCGTCAGCTTGAACGCGACCACCAAAGCCACCATCGCGGCGAGAACAACACCCGCCGCGACCACTGGGCTTACATCGAAACCTGTGAACTTAAGGATGTTCATGCGTTTCCTTTCCTTTTCGTTTTGAGCACTTGCGAAGCCCCCAAACGCTGAGAGCAACCGAGACTCGATGCGTAAGTCTGCGAACCTTGCACTCTCTTAATTTAAGGCGGCGGCGGCGGGCGGCAAGTCCAAACGACGATGGATTAATAAGACAGAGTGAAAGCTCCACTGCGCTGCTTCGGTTTCCTTGTGCGGGCCAGGACTTGTTTTCAGCTAGGTCTTGCCACTAGACTTGCCGGCACTATGAAACTCAATTCAAAAATACTCTTGGGTGTTTTCATTCCAGTCCTCGTGCTGACATGCTCTGTTTGGGCCAACTCACACAACCTCACTCACGGTGCACTGTTCAGAACTGCAAATGGAACAGTACCTTCCAGCAGCTTATTCTTCGCATCGGCCACAGATTGGATGAACTTCGGCTTGAACCGGTCGGAGGCGCTGCAAACGCCGTTCCTGGGCCAGCCGCTCTGGAAGTATTTCGCCTCCGCGCTCTACCTCGTGCTGGCGTTTTGCACCTCCAAACTCTTGGGTTGGTTTATTAGCGGTC
>ERZ1292640.4897-Hain-H43-02um-R1-4897-length-10050-cov-10_pt1 | contig 10050 bp, 9 predicted proteins | sample MGYA00564404_ERZ1292640 | MGnify/ENA primary metagenome ERZ1292640 (study PRJEB36523, sample SAMEA6512636) | groundwater metagenome | collected 2019-01-08 | study: AquaDiva: Metagenomics assemblies of 32 groundwater samples | reverse complement strand
AGGCCACACCCAACGCGCCGGCGGCCCCCACGCCGAAATCGTGGCCATGCGGGACGCAGAAGCACACGGCCATTCACTTCAGGGCGCCACCGCCTGGGTCACCCTCGAGCCCTGCTCCCACCACGGGCGCACCGGGCCCTGCTGCGACGCCCTGATCGCCGCCGGCATCAAGAAGGTGGTGGCATCGATTGCCGACCCCAATCCCCTGGTGGCCAGCCAGGGCTTTGCGCGTTTGCGGGCAGCAGGCATTGAAGTTGAAGTGGGCCCGGGTGCGGAAGAGTCGCGCGAGCTGAACATCGGGTTTTTCAGCCGCATGATTCGCAAGACGCCCTGGGTGCGGATGAAGGTGGCGGCGTCGCTCGACGGCAAGACGGCGCTGGACAATGGCAAGAGCCAGTGGATCACGTCCGACACCGCTCGAACCGATGGCCATGCGTGGCGGGCGCGCTCGTGCGCCGTGCTCACCGGCATCGGCACCGTGCTTGAAGACAACCCGCGCCTCGATGTGCGGCTGGTCGACACGCCGCGCCAGCCGCATCTGGTGGTGGTGGACAGCCGGCTGGAGACGCCGCTGGATGCTCATCTTTTCATAGCTGGTCGCGCGCTCTACATCTACGCTTCCGAGCAAAATGACAAAAAAAAGGCAGCCCTTGAAACGCGCGGTGCAACCGTCGTTTATCTGCCGGGCAAGGGCGGCAAGGTGGACCTGGCGGCCATGCTGCGCGACCTGGCGCTGCGCGAAGTCAACGAAGTCCACGTCGAGGCCGGGCACAAGCTCAACGGGTCGCTGATCCGTGAAGGCCTGGTCGATGAGTTTCTGGTCTACCTGGCCCCCAAACTGATAGGCCAGGGCAGCGGCATGGCCAGTTTCGGGCCGATCACCGAGCTTTCGCAGGCGGTGGACCTCGAGTTTCGCTCGACCGACCGCCTGGGCCCCGATCTGCGTATCGTGGCCAGAGTCAGGGGACGCGACCTCTTTTAGCCCCGCTTTATCGGCCCGGCCCATGGCCGCCCGCAATCTCTGCGAAAATAGCGCCATGTTTACCGGAATCATCACCGGCGTGGGGCGCATCGTCGCCATCCATAGCCTGGGCAGCTCTTTGGACCATGGCAAGCGACTCACCATCGAAGCGCCATCGGGCTACCTCGACGACGTGGGCCTGGGCGACAGCATCGCACTGAACGGCGCCTGCATGACCGTGACGGCGGTCGACATCGCCAAAAACCAGTTCCTGATTGAAATATCGGCCGAGTCGCTGGCCAAAACCAGTGGCCTGACCGAACCCGGCCCGATCAACCTTGAAAAAGCGCTGCGCGCAAACGACCGGCTGGGCGGCCACATCGTCGCCGGCCATGTCGATGGCATTGGCGCCGTCACGCATTTCGCCCAGGTGGGTGAAAGCTGGGAGTTGCGCATCCTCGCCCCGCGCGAACTGGCCAAGTACCTGGCCTACAAAGGCTCCATCACGGTCAATGGCGTCAGCCTGACCGTCAACCGCGTCACCGATCTGGAAAGCGGCCAGGCCGGCTGCGAAATCAGCATCAACCTGATTTCGCACACGGTTCAAAACACGGCCCTGGGCCATCTGCGACCACAATCGCAGGTGAACCTGGAAATTGACCTGATTGCGCGTTACGTGGAGCGCATGCTCCAGGACGGAAAGAAAAACTGAACCATGACCATTGCCATCTCTCCTGTTGAAGACATCGTGGCCGACATGCGGGCCGGCCGCATGGTCATCCTGGTCGACGAAGAAGACCGCGAAAATGAAGGTGATCTGGTGCTGGCCGCCGATCACGTGACCCCGGAAGCCATCAACTTCATGGCCCGTTACGGCCGCGGCCTGATCTGCCTGACATTGACGCGCGAGCGCTGCGAGATGCTGCAATTGCCGCCCATGGCCACCCGCAATGGCGGCAAATTCAGTACCGCCTTCACGGTGTCGATCGAGGCCGCCGAGGGCGTGACCACCGGCATCTCCGCGGCTGACCGGGCCCGCACGGTGCAGGCCGCCGTCGCCAAAAACGCCCAGGTCACCGACCTTGTGCAACCGGGTCACATCTTCCCTCTGCAAGCGGTCGATGGCGGCGTACTGATGCGCGCCGGCCATACCGAAGCCGGCTGTGATCTGGCTGGCATGGCAGGCTGCTCGCCGGCCGCTGTCATTTGCGAGATCATGAAAGACGATGGCACCATGGCCCGGCTGCCCGACCTGCAGGTCTTTGCCGCCGACCATGGCCTGAAAATCGGCACCATCGCCGACCTGATCGAACACCGCAGCCGCCACGATTCGCTGATTGAAAAAATCGGCTCACGGACACTGAATACCGCTTTTGGCGAATTCACCGCGCATGCCTTCAAGGACAAGACCAGCCACGGCCTGCACCTGGCGCTCGTCAAGGGACAGTGGTCCGCCGAGGACACGGTGGCTGCGCGGGTTCACGAGCCGCTGTCGGTGCTCGACGCGCTGGAAACCGGCCGCTCCATGCACTCCTGGAGCCTGGACCAGAGCCTGGCCCATATTGCCAAAGAGGGCAAGGGCGTGGCGGTTCTGCTCAATTGCGGCGAAAGCGCGGCGCAGCTGCTTGAACAATTCGAAGGCACGGCACGCGCCAGCCAGGCCCCCGAGCGCGGCCGCATGGACCTGCGCACCTACGGCGTGGGCGCGCAAATCCTGCGCGAGTGCGGCGTACACAAAATGAACCTGATGGGCAACCCGCGCCGCATGCCCAGCATGACGGGCTACGGCCTTGAGATCACCGGCTACATTGCCAACAAAAAGGATTAACCGTGTTTGGTGCAGAAAAAGGTACGGCCGACAAGCTGGACGGCAAAAAACTCTCGATTGGCATCGTCCAGGCGCGTTTCAATGAAAGCATCACCAATGCGCTGGCCAAGGCCTGCTGGCAGGAACTGCTGGCGCTCGGTGTCGAGGAAAAAAACATCCACCACGTCAAGGTGCCAGGCGCGCTCGAGATCCCCTCGGCCCTGCAGGCCATGGCCGAGCGTGACCAGTACGACGCGCTGGTGGCGCTGGGCTGCATCATCCGCGGTGAAACCTACCATTTCGAACTGGTCGCCAACGAGAGCGGCGCCTCGGTCAGCCGTCTGGCCCTGGACTACCAGTTGCCTATCGCCAACGCCATCCTGACCGTCGAAAACACGGCCCAAGCCGAAGCCCGCCAGACCGACAAAGGCCGCGATGCAGCGCGCGTGGCGGTGGAAATGGCCAACCTGCTGAACGAACTTGACTGATACCCCGGTCCTCCCCTCCCCCAACAAGCGCGCCATGACTGAAAAGACACCCCTCAAACCCAAGCGCCCGCCGCAGACCCGCAACGGCCTGACCGACACGGGTGTCAAGAAAGCCGCCGACAAGTCTGCACGCACCCGGGCACGCGAATTTGCCCTGCAGGCGCTGTACCAGCATCTGGTGGGGCGCAACGAGGCTGCGTCCATCGACGCATTCACCCGCGACCTGGTGGGTTTTCACAAGGCCGATGCGGCGCATTACGACGCGCTGCTGCATGGCTGCATTGACGAAGCTGCGTCGCTGGACGACAGTGTGACGCCTCTGCTGGACCGCAAAATGGCTGAAATATCGCCGGTCGAACATGCGGTGCTGTGGATTGGCACCTACGAGTTCAAGCATTGCCTGGACGTGCCTTATCGCGTGATCATCAACGAATGCATCGAGCTGGCCAAGGCCTTTGGCGGCACCGACGGCCACAAATACGTCAACGGCGTGCTGCACAAACTGGCACCGGCCTTTCGCGCCGCTGAAGTCGCCGCCGACAAAAAAGCCTGAGGCGCGCGGTGAGCGACATCAGGATAGCCCGGCGCGCCCAGCGCATCGAACCCTTTTATGTGATGGAAGTTGCCAAGGCCGCGGCGGCCATGGCGCAGCAGGTGGCGCACACGGCAGAGCCCATGATTTTCCTGAACATCGGCGAGCCGGACTTCACCGCGCCGCCGCTGGTCCAGCAGGCTGCGGCCCGCGTCATCCGGGACGGCAACACCCAGTACACCCAGGCCACCGGCCTGCAGCCGCTGCGCGAACGCATCAGCGACTGGTATGCCACCCGCTTCCAGGCCGACGTTGCACCCGGCCGCATCATCATCACCGCCGGCGCTTCGGCGGCGCTGCAGCTGGCCTGCCTGGCCTTGATCGAAGCGGGCGACGAGATCCTGATGCCCGACCCGAGTTACCCCTGCAACCGGCACTTTGTCAGCGCTGCCGACGGCAATGCGGTGCTGCTGCCGACAACGGCTGAAGAGCGCTTCCAGCTCAGCAGCGCGAAAGTGCAGGCCGCCTGGACCGACAAGACCCGCGGTGTGCTGCTGGCCTCGCCGTCCAACCCGACCGGCACGTCGATTGCGCCGGAAGAATTGCGGCGCATCCACGAGTTTGTGCACAGCCGCGGCGGCATCACCCTGATTGACGAGATCTACCTGGGGCTGAGTTACGAGGCGCATTTTGGTCAGACAGCGCTGGCGATGGAAGGCGGACTCGGCGAGAGCATCATCAGCATCAACAGCTTCAGCAAGTACTTCAACATGACGGGCTGGCGCCTGGGCTGGCTGGTCGTGCCCGAGGCGCTGGCACCGGTGATCGAGCGCATTGCGCAGAACCTGTTCATCTGCCCCAGCACCGTGGCCCAGCACGCCGCCCTGGCCTGTTTTGAACCCGACAGCCTGTCCGAGTACGAGCGGCGCCGCGCCGAGTTCAAGGCCAGGCGCGACTACTTCATCCCCGAACTCAATCGCCTGGGGCTGACGGTGCCGGTGATGCCCGACGGTGCTTTCTACGCCTATGCCGACTGCACCGACGCCGCCGCCCGGCTGGGCGTCAGCGGCAGCTGGGACTTTTCTTTTGAGCTGATGAAACGTGCCCACCTGGCGGTGACACCGGGCCGCGATTTCGGCACCATGGCGCCGGAGCAGTACGTCCGCTTCTCAACCGCCAATTCCATGGCGCAACTGAAAGAAGCGGTCGCCCGGCTGGAGGCCGTCCTTGGCTGAGGCCACCCCATTCCAGTGGCCCTTGCGGGTCTATTGGGAAGACACCGACGCCGGCGGCATCGTGTTCTACGCCAACTACCTGAAATTTTTTGAACGTTCACGCACCGAGTGGCTCAGATCTCTGGGCATTGAACAACACAGCCTGCGTGAGAGCACCGGTGGCATGTTCGTCGTGACGGAAACCAGTATTCGTTACCACCGGCCCGCGCGCCTCGACGATGAACTGATTGTTACCGCGACCCTGATCGAAAAGGGCCGGGCGTCCTTGATAATCGGGCAACAGGCGCTATTAAAATCAGAGCGAACAGAGTTATCTCTTGAAAATTCCTGCGAAAATCAATTTTCCGACGGACCGCCCCTAGGAAAATTAGCCCCCTCGGGGGGCAGCGTATTACGCGTAGCGAAAAGCGTGGGGGCGACATTATTGTGCGAAGGCACGATACGCATCGGCTGGGTCGATGCGGCCAGCCTGAAGCCCGCCAGAATTCCCGCCAACATCCTTGATCGTCTGGAAGCCAAAACATGAACCAGGATTTATCCATTGTCAGCCTCATTCTCAACGCCAGCTGGGTGGTCCAGGGCGTGGTGGCACTGCTGGTCGGCGTGTCGATCGCGAGCTGGGCCGCCATCTTCCGCAAGATCGTCTCGCTCAAGCGCGTGCAGTCGCTCAACGACGAGTTCGACCGCGAATTCTGGTCCGGCACCAGCCTGAACGACCTGTTTGCCGCCGCCAACCAGAATGCCAAACACAGCGGCCCGATGGAGCGCATTTTCGCCAGCGGCATGCGTGAGTTCCAGAAGCTGCGCGAGCGCCGCATGGAAGACCCCGGCACCCTGCTCGACGGCGCCCGCCGTGCCATGCGTGCCAGTTACCAGCGTGAAATGGATGCGGTGGAGTCCAACCTGTCCTTTCTGGCCACGGTCGGCTCGGTCTCGCCTTACGTCGGCCTGTTCGGCACGGTCTGGGGCATCATGCACGCCTTCACCGGCCTGGCCGCGCTGGAGCAGGTCACGCTGTCTTCCGTGGCGCCCGGCATTGCCGAAGCGCTGGTGGCCACGGCCATCGGCCTGTTTGCCGCCATCCCCGCGGTGGTGGCCTACAACCGCTTTGCCCACGATATCGACCGCGTGGCCAACAAGCTGGAGACCTTCATCGAAGAGTTCTCCAACATCCTGCAACGCAATCTGGGTGCCCATTCGCCCTCCGGCCACTAAGCCAGGGAGCCGCCCTCATGCCAGCAGTCAACTCCCGCGGCCGAGGCCGCCGCACCATCAGCGAAATCAACATGGTGCCCTTCATCGACGTGATGCTGGTGCTGCTCATCATCTTCATGGTGACGGCGCCGCTGATCACGCCCAGCATGATTGCGCTGCCCAAGGTCGGCAAGGCGCCGGGCCAGCCGCCCAAGCCGATCCAGATCGAGATCAGCAAGGACGAAGTCATCCAGATCAAGTCGGCGGGCAACACCACACCGGTCAAGCTCGGCGAGGTCGGCGCCGCCGTCAAGCGCCTGCAGCCTGCGGTGCCGGCCGGTGAACAGGTCACGCCGGTGGTGATCAGCGCCGACAAATCCATCAAATACGAAACCGTGGTCAAGGTCATGGACGCGCTGCAAAAGGCCGGCGTGGCCCGGGTCGGCCTCTCGGTGCAGACCGGCAACTGACCCACATCCTGCGCTGAATTTTTTCATGCCCATCGCCGCCGATCGCCCCGAGTTTTCCCCGCACCGCGAACCCGGTGCGTTGCGATCCTTGGTCCTGGCGGTGCTGGTTCACCTGCTGTTGATCGCGGCCCTGACCTGGGGCGTGAACTGGAAGCACAGCAACCCCGATATCTCGTTCGAAGCCGAACTCTGGTCCAGCGTGCCCCAGGAAGCCGCGCCCAAACTGGTGGAAGCTCCGCCACCGCCACCACCCCCTCCTCCACCCCCACCCGAGCCCGTGGTCAAGACACCACCACCGCCCCCCGCTCCGGACGTGGACATCGCGCTGGAGCGTGAGAAAAAACGCAAGCTCGAACTCAGGAAGAAGGAAGCAGAACTCGCCAAAGCCAAGGCCGAGCTGGACCGGCTGAAAGAACTCCAGGCCAAAAAGGACAAGGAACTCAAGGCGAAGGAAGAGCTGGCCAAACGCAAGGCGGAAGAAGCGAAGAAACTCGAAGCGAAAAAGGCCGACGACAAGAAGCAGGACACGAAGGACGCGGAAAAGAAAAAACTGGCTGACGCCGCCGCAGAGAAGCAGCGGCAGGAAAACATCAAGCGGGTCATGGGTCTGGCCGGTGCCACCGGCGGCGCCGACGCGAAGGGCACGGCACAAAAAGCCAGCGGCCCGTCAGCCAGCTACGGCGGCAAGGTGCGCGCCAAGGTCAAACCCAACATCGTGTTCACCGAGGACATCTCCGGCAACCCGACCGCCGAGGTCGAGGTGCGCACCGCGCTGGACGGCAGCATCATCAGCCAGCGCCTGATAAAATCCAGCGGCAACAAGGCCTGGGACGACGCGGTGATCAAGGCCATCATCCGCACCGAAACCATGCCGCGCGATGTGGATGGCCGGGTGCCGACACCGATGATTCTGGAATTCCGGCCCAAGGATTGAGCGCCGCTCACTTCGAATGCTATCAATAAGATAGCTATTCGCGCAATCAGCAAAAAGGCTGGAGCCTTTATTTACTCATAAACAATCTGCGCCAGCCCCTGGTCGGCCTGGGCCATCCAGCTGGCCAGCGCCGCATCGGTCGGGAAGAATTTCGCGGCTTCACCCAGCTGCAGTTCGGCCATCACGCTGTCGCGCTTGAGGCTCAGGCGCACCGGCAGGCCGCGGCTGACCTCGCCCTGCTCCGACATTTCCTTGCGCGGCGGAAAGTCCCGCACGATGCGTTGCACGTCCGGCGCCGTGCCGTTGACCGCCACGCGCAGGTACTTGCCGAAACGGCAGCGCGCCGACTCCAGGCTCCAGACCTGCGTCACCTTGAAGCGGCGACCAAAGCGCTCGGACGCCGGCTGCAGCGTGCCCTGCACAACCACAAACTCGTCGTCCTTGAGCAGGTTGCGGTTGGCATTGAAGGTGGCCTCGTCCACCGAGGCCTCCAGCGTGTCGGTCTTGTCGTCGAGCTTGAAGATGATCAGCTTGCCGCGGTTGCCGTTGATCACACGCAGGTCGCTGACGATGGCCGCCAGCAGATGCTGGTCGCGCGAATCGATCAGGTCGTCGATCCGGCGCTTGACGAACTGCCGCACCTCGGTCTCGACTTCGTCGAACAAATGACCGGACAGGTAAAAGCCGATGGCGGTTTTTTCCTGCACCAGGCGCGCCTTCACGCCAAACGGCATGGCCTCCACCAGCGGCGGCTCCTGCGTGCTGGCGGCGTGGGAGTCCATGTCGAACAGCCCGCCCTGGTTGACGTTGGCCTCGGCCTGCGCGGCGAATTCGAAGGCCCGGTCCACCGACGCCAGCAGAGACGCGCGGTTCAATTGCAGGTTGTCAAAGGCTCCGGCCTTGATCAGCGCTTCAACCGTGCGTTTGTTCATCTTGCTCTTGTCCACACGCAGGCAGAAGTCGTACAGCGAGGTGAAAGGCCCGCCGGTCTCGCGCGCCGCGACGATGGCCGCAATCGCCTGCTGGCCGGTGCCCTTCACCGCGCCAAGGCCGTAACGGATGCTCTTGTCCGTGATCGGCTCGAAGCGGTAATGGCCGCGGTTGACGTCGGGCGACTCGAAGCTGATGCCCATCTTCTGCGCGTCGCCGAAAAGAATCCTCAGCTTGTCGGTGTCGCCCATCTCCACCGTCATGTTGGCGCAGAAGAATTCAGCGGTGTAATGGCGCTTGAGCCAGGCGGTGTGATACGCCAGCAAGGCGTAGGCGGCCGAGTGCGACTTGTTGAAGCCGTAACCGGCGAACTTCTCCATCAAGTCGAAAACCTCGTCGGCCTTCTCCTGCGTCAGGCCGTTGATACCGGCACCCTTGCGGAAAATTTCCCGCTGCGAGGCCATCTCCTTTTCGTCCTTCTTGCCCATCGCGCGGCGCAGCATGTCGGCGCCGCCCAGCGAATAACCGCCCAGGATCTGCGCGGTCTGCATCACCTGTTCCTGGTAGACCATGATGCCGTAGGTCTCTTCCAGGATGGGCTTGACGCGCGGGTCCGGGTACTCGGGTGTTTCCTTGCCCTGCTTGCGCGCGATGTAGGTCGGGATCAGGTCCATCGGACCCGGCCGGTACAGCGCATTCATCGCAATCAGGTCTTCCAGCCGGTTCGGACGCGCGTCCTTGAGCATGCGCTGCATGCCGATACTTTCAAACTGGAACACCGCCTCGGTCTTGCCTTCGGCAAACAGCGCGTAGACGCGCTGGTCGTCCAGCGGCAGGTTCTCGAACTTGAAGTCCTTTTGCGCAGGATGCCGCTGGACGATGAACTCGCGTGCCAGCTCCAGGATGGTCAGCGTGGCCAGGCCCAGAAAGTCGAACTTGACCAGGCCGATGGCCTCGACGTCGTTCTTGTCGAACTGGCTCACGGCCGAGGTGCTGCCGGGCTGCAGGTAGAGCGGGCAGAAATCGGTGAGTTTGCCCGGCGCGATCAACACGCCGCCGGCATGCATGCCGACGTTGCGTGTCAACCCTTCGAGCTTGCGCGCAAGTTCGAGCAGGGTGCGAACGTCCTCTTCCTTGGCCTCGCGTTCGGCCAGCACCGGTTCGGCCTCCAGCGCGTAAACCATCTTGTCGTTTTTCTTGCGGTCGGCAGGCACCAGTTGCAGGGTCACGGCCTGGCCCGGCTTGTTCGGGATCAGTTTGGAAATGCCGTCGCAAAAGCCGTAGGAAAAATCGAGCACCCGGCCCACATCGCGAATCGCGGCGCGTGCGGCCATGGTTCCGAAGGTCACGATCTGGCTGACCGCGGCGTGTCCGTACTTGTCTTTCACATAGTCGATCACGCGGTCGCGGTTGGTCTGGCAGAAGTCGATGTCGAAGTCGGGCATGGACACCCGCTCCGGGTTCAGGAATCGCTCGAACAGCAGGTTGTACTGCAGCGG
>ERZ1292640.541-Hain-H43-02um-R1-541-length-30857-cov-39_pt1 | contig 10051 bp, 6 predicted proteins | sample MGYA00564404_ERZ1292640 | MGnify/ENA primary metagenome ERZ1292640 (study PRJEB36523, sample SAMEA6512636) | groundwater metagenome | collected 2019-01-08 | study: AquaDiva: Metagenomics assemblies of 32 groundwater samples | reverse complement strand
GCATCGTCGGGGTGGCCCACGTTGAACTCGGCGCGGGATTGCAGCACAACCTGAACCGGCGCGGGACCGGTGTTCTCGGCCACCGTCTCCGTGTGGACCGCGCCGGCAAGCCGAATCGTACGGCGCATCTTCAACCCGTTGGCGCAAACCCCGGCCAGGCGCACCTCGCCAGGTCCGGACGCCTCGACCGCCCACTTGGCATCCCACGCGCGGCCCTGGAAGTCCGGATAGGCGAAGACGGCCAGCCCGCCCAGATCCGGGTAGCCGCGTTCACCGGGATCGGGCCGGCGCAGCGCATCGGCGCCGCTGCGCTTGTCGATCATCCTCAACATGCGCCCGCCCAGATCCGGGGCGATGTCGAGGCGCAGCGCGGCGTCCTCCAGCGTGACCACGCGGTACGGCCTCACGCGGGCGGCGAACTCGTCTTCGTCGAACTTCAGGTCGCGGCCCTCGTGAAGCTGTGTGATCCCGAAGCGGCGCACTTCGGCCAGGAACGCCTGGAAGCGGCTTCGCAAGCTGTTGAGATCGGCCGGCTCGTACCAGTCGCCGCGCACGATGAACCCCCTGGCGCGAGTGAGATCAACGTAATCGAGCGGCAGCCGGGACTTGCGCACGCGGAGGCGCACGGCGTCGCTCTCGGCCGCCGTCTCCGCCTGGCGGAACAGCTCGCCGGCGCGCGCGAGAAAATCTCCGCCCAGGTAGGGCGCGCCCGGCTGAAGGTAAATCCAGAGGTGATGGCCAAGGCCCGCCGGCGGCGTGCGCACCTGCCGGTGCAGCAAGTCGAAGTAGGCGCGCATGGGCCTGGCCGCGCGGCCGTAGCAGGCCTCCAGGAACTCGTCGACGTCGCGGTTCACGTCGGCCTTGACGTCCCACAGCAGCCGCGCCATTACGTAGGAGCGCAGCTCGGCCATCTCGCCCCCGCCGCCGGGCGCATAAGCGCCCTCCATGAACAGGCCGACCGCCCCGTGCCGGCGGTACATCGGGATGTCGGCCGCCAGCTCGTCGAAATCGGGGAACGGCAGCAGGTAGTGCGCGAAGTTGGTGTTGTAGTGCCAGATGTAGAGCTGGCCGGTGACCTTCGACCAGGCCTTGAGGTTCTTCATGAAGTAGGCGTTGCGGTCGCACTTTTCGTAAGGGTGAGCCTCGCAGGCAGCGATGGGGCAGAGGCGAATCCGCACGTTCGGCCGCGGCCGCGTCTTCGACGGCGGCGTCTCGGTGTACTGGTAGGCCAGCGTGTCGATGAGCTTGTCGGGATGCTTCTTCTCGATCTCCTCCGCCAGCGCGTTGACGAAGCGCAGCAGCGGGCCGGAGTGCGCGCCGCCTTCTTCCTCCTCGACGCGGCGGCAGCGGTCGCACTCGCACCAGCCGGCCCAGTCGTTCTGCGACACCGACAAGATGGTCGCCTCGGGATGCTCGCGGATCCAGCCGAGCACCGCCTCAACCGATAGCCGCAGCACCTCCGGATTGGTGAGGCAGAGCTGCCCGCGATCGACGCGCCGCTGGCCGTCGATCAGCGAGAAGTACTCGGGATGCGCGGCGAAGTGCTTCTCCGGCGGGATCATCCGGTAGAAGGAGTGCACGAACGGAAAGTAACGGACTTTGCCGCCGGTGGATTCGTCAAGCTGCGAGCTGTTGCCGTTGGTCTTGTTGCGGGCCGCCCAGTCCTTGTCGAACGCCTCGGTGAAGAAAGGCTCGCGGTATTCGAAGGCGGGCCGGTGCGTCTCATCGAGCGGTCCGACGGCGACGGTGCGCAGCTTGGGGATGCGGCTGACCTCGCGGGTGAACCAGCGGCAGCCGAGCTTCTCCAGCAACGTGTAGACGCCGTACATCGTCCCGCGCTGGCGGCCCCCGGCGATGATGAGGTTGCGCCCGGCCGTCTTCAGCACGAAGTCCTCGGGGCCGAGCTTTTCGTGCACGCGGCCGCCCACCCGCACGAAATTCCCGCGGCACGGCTCGCTTTCCACCGGCAGCCGCGCGCCGGACATCTCCTCCAGGAAACGCTGCAACTCCTCGGCCCCGCGCCGCTCCGAGGGCGAAGCGTCACGCGAGATGCAGACGGAGTAAGTGGACTTGCCGCCGTCGGCCAGCACCAGCTTTGCGGGCGCCGCCGCCAGCGGCAGCGTCAGGCAGAATACGAGCCAGGGTTTCATGGTGTTACTCCAGAATGACAACGTCGTAGGCTTCCAGTTGCGGAAGCGTGAACTTGCCGTAGCCGCCCTCCCGCGTCACCGGCAGGCTGCGGTTAAGCCGCGCCGAGCGGGCGGTCTTGAACTCCGCCGCCAGCGCCACCTCGATACCGCGCATCTCGATGGGCGGAAAGTACGCTGTCTGCGAATGGCCGGAGAGGTTCACAAAGTGCACCAGCGCGCGGTTGCGCCTCGGCTGGCGCATCACCGTGATCTCGACTAGCGGGTGGGCGTTGGTCCTCAATTGGCGCCCGCGCGGGAGCAGGTGGTCAATCAGGTCCGCCATCAGCCCGGCGTGACCCGGCGAGCTGTGGCGGTAATAAAGCCCCCCGGCGTCCCACGGGATCCAGCCCAGCCGCCCCTTCCCGTAATCCGTGAGCAGCAGGCCGGGCGCGTCGGATTCGACCTTGTCTGTCCACACCTTCTCCGGCGGGCCGAAGCGCGCGGGCGGGATCAGCGTGAGCAGCGGCTTCGGCTGCGGGGGCAGCTCGGCGTAGTCGCCGTCCACGAAGAGCAGGTTGGTGTTCTTGAGCGACGGGAACAGCGCGTGGTCGCGGATGCGGAAGTAGGCCGAGCGCGTGTTCTTCCAGCGGCGCACCGCGGCGGGAAGCTGTCCGAGCGCGGGCGCGGCGGCGCCCACGGCCAGCACGCGCCCGCCCTGCTGGAGCCAGGCCTCGGGAGCGGGCGCGCCGTCCGGTACGATGACGAGGTCGAAGCTGCGCGACGGCTGCTCCAGCGCCCGCGGGTTGTCGGAGACCGCGAACGGAATGTGCTGCTCGCTCAGCAGCCGGAACAGGCCGCGGTAAGAGTTGTTGCGCCCGCCGGCCAACAGCACGCGGGCGGCGCTCTCCTGGCCCACATAGAGATCGGCGTGCCCGGCATGCCACTGGTAGGCGGGCCGGGCGGCTTCGAGCGCGCCGCGGTCCTCCTGGTCCGGCGTGCCGTGCATGGTAAACGCCGGCCCGGCGCCGTGGGCCATGTTCTGATAGAGCCGCATCTGGATCTCGCCCGGCGGCACGGTCACGAAGCGGTAGGGGATATCGACGAAGCTCATCGAGAGGTTGAAGGCCATCTTGGAGGGCTCGGAGTTGCGGGCGCGGTTCACGTTGTCGCTGGCCGAGTAGGGCCAGAGCGGCAGCGGGCGGTCCACCGCGGTGTTCGACTCCGACATGATGCCGTCCACGTACTGCTGGATGTACGTGAGGAACGCCGCGCGGGGGCGCCTGGCGTGAATCAGCTCGCCGATGGCGGCCGCCGCCTCGCGGGCCGAGGCGGTCATAAACTCGTTGTACTCGGGATCGGGCGTCTCGGGCACCGCCCGCCCCGCGCGGGCGCGGAACCTCGCCTGGCACGCATCACAGTGGCAGAGGCCCACCGGGTTGCCGCTGTAGTCGCGGGACTGGTTGCCGAACATGTTGAAGAACAGCGCGTCCACCTCGTAGCGCTCCAGCGCCTCGGCCAGGATCTTCAGCGCGTGGCCGCGGTAGTAACCGCCGTTGATGCAGGTCGAGTAAAGCCCGTTGTAGACCACGGGCTGGCCGTTGGCCCGCTTGAAGAACCATTCCGGGTGCGCGTCGTAGACGGGCTTCTGGGTCTTGCTCAGATCGAAGCGCCCGATGACGCGGATGCCGCGCGCGCGGGCCTCGCCGAGCATCTCGCCGAACAGGTCGCGTCCCGGCGGCATGTGCGGGCTGGGGTAGTGGAACTCGACCTTGGTCGGGTAATAGGCGACGATGCCGCCCATGCCGAACAGCAAGGCGTTGGCCGGAAATTCGGCGACCTGCCGCGCCAGCCGCGCCGGGTCGAGCGCGGCGTCGGTCTCGCGCAGGTTGGTCTGAAGCAGACGGACCGGCTCGTCCATCCACCAGCGCGGCTGCCCCGCGACCGGCAGGGCGCCGAGCGCGACCGTCAGCACAACTATCGGGCGCTTGCTTGGGTTCATAGAAGATGGAGAAGATTGTATCGTAGCCCGCGCTGGGAGGCAGTATGAACCGTTCGACCACGCTCCTGCTTGTTTGCGGGGCATTCGCTTGCGCGAACGCCCAGTTTTCTTCCCTTTCCTGCGTCACCACCGCCGCCGTCCCCACGCTGGTGCGCGCCGAAGGCATCACCGAGAGGTTGGGGGATATCACTCTGACCTGTGCCGGCGGCGCCCCGAACGGCGCCGTCACCACGAACCTGACGATCTTCTTTCCCGTAAATGTCACCAACCGTCTGGGCGCTGGCGACACGCTGGACGCCAGCCTCACCATCGACACCGGCTCCGGCCCCGTCCCGGCGGCGGCGCCGGCGCTGGCAACGCCCAGTTCGCTGGCTTTCAACGGACTGAGGTTCACCCTCTCGCCCGCCGGCGCGGCCCTGCTGCGCATCTCTAACCTGCGGGCGGCGGTGAGCCAGTTGCCGCCGTCGGTGAGCGGCCAGTCGGTCCAGGTGTTCCTCGGCTCGGCGGGGCCGAGCAATATCACTATCAACAACAGCCAGTTTACGGCGGGGATGACGGTGACCGGGCTGCTGGCCGGCTCCTCCACGGCGGGGATCGTCTGCACGGCCTCGCCGCTGCCGGACACGATCACCATGAGCAACCTGTTCGCCACCCGCACGCGCTTCGCCTCGCTTCGCCTGACCGAGGGTGCGGCCAGCGCGTTCCGGACGAGAGGCGCCGGCGAGGACTCCGGCACTCGCTTCCTGGTGCGGTACGCGGGCTTTCCGGCGGGCGCACGGCTGTTCGTGCCCGACGTGGTGGCCGGCTCCAGCGCCCTCGAACCGACTGCCGGCGGGGATCTCGGCCTGCCCGCTTCGGGCGGACGCTACGCGCCGGACGCGAGCGGCTCGCTGCTGCTGGCGCGCGTGTTCAACGCCGACGTGAACGGCGCAGGGGGAATACCCATCTACACGCCGGCGACGCCGGGTTCGGGCACGGTGAGCTTTGACGCCGCGAGCGAAGTTCCCCTGACGGGCGGCGCCGGTCTGGTGGTCTACGAGGTGGTGGACGCGAACGCGAACATCCAGGAGAGCGCCCAGTTCCCGGCTTTCCTGGGGCTCGGGCCGACGAGCGGCGGCCCGCTGATCGTGGCCACCGCCAGCGTCTCGTTGGCGCCGGTCTCGACCGTGATCACGGCCAGCGCATCGGCCCCGGTGCCGCGGTTCGCCGCGACTGCGCCTCCGTCGGATTGCGCCGCCCTGGGCGATTGCAGGGCGGGCTACTTCCCCAGGCTGATGGTCGAGGCCACGCCGCCGCTGGAATACACCGCGGTGGCCGGTGCGGGCCACCAGATCCGTTACGTGCGCGTCAACAACGAGGCGGGCGGCTTGATGGTGTGGCGGGTGACTGTCGCGTACCAGGCCGGTTCGGGGTGGCTGCGCGTGGATTCGACCGAGGGGATCAACAACGCGACCGTTCGCGTCGATGCGCTGCCGGAGAAGCTCTCGCCCGGCACTTACCGCGCGACGCTGACCATCGACGCGGGCCCGCTGGCCGGCACGAGGACGCTGCCGGTCACGCTGGAGGTGACCCCGGCCCCGCCGGTCGTGCCCACTCCGGTGATCGAGGCCGTCCTCAACGCGGCCACGTTCCGAACGGGGCCGCTGGTCGCCGCGTCCCTGGCCACCGTGATGGGTACGCGCCTGGCGGGCGCCAGTGTGGCGGTCACCTTCGATGGAGCGCTGGCGCGGCTGCTCTACACGAGCGAACGGCAGATCAACTTGCAGGTGCCGCCGGAACTGGGCTCGAGAACCGCGGCGCAGATGATAGTCACTGTGAACGGGATCGCCAGCGCGCCCTATCCGGTGACGCTGGCGCCGATCGCCCCGGGGATCTTCGGCGTGCTGAACCAGGACGGCACGCTGAACAGCGCAACGAACCCGGCGCCGGTGGGGACGATCCTTCAAGTCTTCGCGACAGGGTTACCCTCGCCGCAGGCGGCGGCGATTACGGCCAAGATCCACGACCGCATCATCACGACACCACACTACGCCGGACCTGCGCCCGGCCTGCCCGGCGTGCAGCAGGTGAACGCGGCGATTCCGCCGGACCTGCCGGCCATGCGCTCGGAGGTGCTGGTCTGCGCCGCCGCCGGCTCACAGGCGCCGGTGTGCAGCTCGCCGGCGACGATCTTTCTGAGCCGGTAGCGCTGGCGCGGGGCGGGAGGTCCGCAGGAGTCTTGACCCCTGCGCCGCCGCGCCTCAGAACGTGAACGAAACCAGAAGCTCCACCTGTTTCGCCGCGGTCCGCGGCACCCCTCGTTACTGGCGGGAGTTTCCGGCCCAACGCGTATACCTCAGCACCGGGCCGGTGTTCAGAGCCTTGTAGTGCGTCTCGACGCCGCCCCCGGCGGTCAAGCCATACGACGACGGATTGTAGGCGTTCAGATTCCCCGAAAGCCGGAACGAAGGCCCCGCCTCAACCACCGGCTGAATCCTCGACTCAGGCCGCAAACGATACCTCGCAAGCACTGGAAACTGCCACGCTATCACCGTAAACTCGAACCGCGACTCGCCGAAAGGCCGAGCCTCATAAACGCCTGCGGCTCGATAAACGCGCGTCACGCTGTGCTGCGCAGTTCGCCGCTGATCGGGATGAAACGCTTTAACAGGGATCCTGTGAACAACCCGGTACGGACAGCGTCGGGATGAGGTCGGGGTTGATGCCCTTTCGTATCTCTGAGGCCCAATCCTGAAACTGCTTTGAACGGGCTGTCTTCGGCGCCATGCGCTCGAGGAACTGCGCGACCGCGTCGCGTTCCCCCCAGTCCACGAGCGCGCGCGGCAGATTCATTTCGAATTCGCCGAGCCGGACCCGTTCGGAACCAGGCGTCTCGGCCGCAGCCAGCAGATAGCGCACAGCCGCCTTCTTGTCCCTGCGGCGCAGCGCCACTTTTCCCAAAACGACGTTGGCTTCGAACACAGCGTCGCCGTAGAGCGCGTCGTTCTGGTTGCGGACGGCAAGGGCCAGCAGTTCGCGCGCTTTCGCCAGGGCGTCCTCGGGCGTCTGCCGCCTCGAGGTCTCGCGCATCACGCGCAATGTGAGCAGCATGCGGTCGCTGTCGCTGATTGTTGCCAGTTCAGCGGGTGACATTCTCGCCAACTGCTGTCCTCTGCGGCCGGTTTCGAATTCTGCAATGCGAAGCTTCATGGTGCGAGCGAGTTCGGAATTGGGCTCGATCGACAGTGCCCGGTCTACATACGTCCGCGCCAACTGAAGAGAATCGACCCCGGCGTCCCTGCCGCGTGGCCCGAAACGGTTGCCCCAGGCGAGCAGGTACTGCGCTGTCTGCGCGAGGACGCGGACATCGCCCGACTCGGCCAGACGCGTGCGGACCTCTTGCGCATACCGGCTCTGCGCCTCCTGCGCCGTCGCAACCCGGAAGACGTTGAACTCTGTCACCGGTTCGTCCGAACCGAGCAGCGCCTGCCCGTAGTGTCTGCCGAACGCTGACGCCCACCGGGGGTCGTCGGGATATGCCTTCTGGCCAGCACGCAGGACCTCCTCGGCCAGCGGCTTGTCTCCGCCCTCGAGGAAATCGGCCGCGCGTTGGTAGACTTCAGCGGCGGCGCCGGACCGTTTTACATGCGCCAGCCAAAGCGCCTTGCCCCGGTTGTACCCGGCGCGGTCGAGTCGCGGATTGATGTTACCGGGCCAAACTTTGCCGTCCGGTTGGTGTTCAATGTACCACAGCCGTAAAGCGTCCAGCTCTGTTACATTGGCTTTGTATTCGTAGTGCCGCACCAATGTCCAGTAAGTGTCCTTATCCTCCGGCTCGTTTCTTAGTCTGGCTGCAAGCTGGCGCGCCTCCTCTCGAGTAAGCTTGCGCGCCCGTTCCATGAGCGCCCTCGCTTTGTCCTGGTGCTGCCGGTTTGACTCAGCCCTGCGGTGGATCAGCTCGTTCATAGTCGGCTGGCCCGGCGCGGGCTTCTGAGTGCGCTCCAGTTTGCAGGCGGTGAATACGACGATCGCCAGCGTGCATAGCGCCGTTCCGAACATCGCCTTTCTGCGACTCAGTGCAGGGGTTGGCCGTTCTTCGAGCAACTGGCGGATGCGCCTCGAAAGCGCGCCGCGGCCCATCGCTGCAACCTGCAACCCTACGCGCGCGCCGGCCTGCTGGATCGCTCGAGCCTGATTCAGCAGGTATCCGGCGTAGTCGCGCGGATCGTGCCCGCACGCGACGGCCGCGGCGTCGCAAGCCTCTTCCGCGAGTGTGGCGAGGCTGCGCTCCAACCACCATGCCAGCGGGTGGAACCAGAAGATGCATCGATTGAGCGCTGCCAGCCACTGAACCAGCGGATCGCGTCGGCGGACGTGCTCGCCTTCGTGCGCCAGCACGGCATCCAGTTCAGGGCGCGGCCACGACCTCCATGACGAGGGAAGCACAACCGCCGGCCGGCGCCAGCCAATGGTCACAGGGCAGGCGCACTCAGGGCTGCTGAGAAAGCCCTGTTCAGGCAAGGCGCGTCTCAACAGGTATGCGGCTCGCACTGTGCCCAAAACAAACCGGATCAGCAGAAAACCGGCGCCGAACAGATATGCCGCGAACAGAAGATTCGGTCGCCACGAAACAGGCCTGGAGGACTCTCCCACTGGCGGAACTTGGGACATGACGGCCGGCGCACCCAGTTGTCCAGCGCTCTGGCTCGGCGCTGGGGTCCACGGCTCGATTGCCGGCGCTTCAGCAACCGCCGGCAACATCCGAACCATTGCCTTCGGTCCCCATGCCGAGAACGCCGGGAGCAGCAGCATCGCGGCCAGGACGCTACTCCAGGCCAGGTGACGTGTGGTCGCGTTCGCGATTCGCAGGCCGCCGATCACGGCTGCAACCGACGCGGCGATCAACACCGCCCGGATGGAACACTCCACCAGCAGATCCATCACTCGCCTCCTTCTCGCCGCCTCCGAACCATTTCGGCCATGCGATCCAACTCCTTTTTGCTCAAGACGTTGGCGTCAACCATGCCGGACACAAGTTCTTCCACCGAACCATTGCAAAACCGATCAATGATCTGACGCACCGCTCGGGCGGCCAGACTCCGGGCGGGCTCCGTCGCGTGGTATATGAATGCCCGGCCTTCGGCATCGTGGCGCAGAAAACCCTTTTGTTCCAGGCGGCGCAGGAGCGTCCTAATGGTGGCTTCTTTCAGGCGGCGCTTGCGCGAAACCGCCTGGTGTACCGACTCCACCGATGACGGCCCCGCGCTCCAGATCGCGCTCATCACTTCGTTTTCCAGTTGGGTTAGCGGGGCTCGAACCGGCGCTTTACGATCTGTCACATTACAACTTGTACCACATGTCCAAGCCCACGTCAATCTCTTTTTGGCTGGGAAGACAGCATCCCCTGGAACACAGTCCCATGGTGGTGACCGGCCGTAGAGAAATAAACCTTCGCGACGCGTTGTGTAGACGGCAGCGCCGCCCGACCGGGTTAAGTCAACAGTGTTGCCCCTACCCGCCGGCCACGGCCCCTATGATCAAAAACGGCTCCGCCCCCGACGCTACCGCGTCGGGCAGCGGGGCGTCCGGCGGCTCGTGGGAGAGATCCTGCTCGCAGGCAAAGAACCGCAAGAACGGCCGGCGCTGTTCGGTGACGTGATCGCGGATCGTGCCGCGCAGCATCGGATAACGGGCCTCGAGCGCGTCGAGGACCGCGCGCTGCGTGACCCGGCCCTCAACGTCGAGTTCCACGTCGCCGCTAACGCGCGCCAGCGTTCGAAGATGCGCCGGGAGTACGACTCGGATCATGGCAGTGTCTGCACTTCGACAGAAAGCACGACCGGAAGATTTCTGGCAATGGGAGACCATCTGTCTCCGGCATCGGGCGATGCGTACACCTGCCCGCCGGTGGTGCCGAAATACACGCCGCACGGATCGAGCGAGT
>ERZ1292640.4894-Hain-H43-02um-R1-4894-length-10054-cov-4_pt1 | contig 10054 bp, 9 predicted proteins | sample MGYA00564404_ERZ1292640 | MGnify/ENA primary metagenome ERZ1292640 (study PRJEB36523, sample SAMEA6512636) | groundwater metagenome | collected 2019-01-08 | study: AquaDiva: Metagenomics assemblies of 32 groundwater samples | reverse complement strand
CCAAAGCTTGCCACGCTGATAGAAGAAGCGAGATCGGTCAATATGCCAAATGATAATATCAACCGAGCAATTAAAAAAGCGGTAGAAAAAGATAGTGAAAACATGAAAGAGGTATTATACGAAGCTTATGGCCCTGGGGGATCAGCATTAATTATTACCGCGATAACGGATAATTCTAATCGCACCACCAATGAAGTAAAACATATTCTTTCTGAAAACGGAGGAAAGCTTGGTGAACAAGGTTCTGCAATGTGGGCATTTGATAAACAAAGAATGGATTTTGTCGCAAAATTTCCTTTAAATATTTCTGGCGAGGAAAACAAAAGATTAAACGATATTCTTGAGGCGCTTGATGATCAAGATGACATTCAAGAGGTTTATTCGAATATTACATCATGATAATTTTAGGTATTGATCCGGGCATTGAGCGTCTTGGGTGGGGCTTAATAAAAAAAACCGGATCTGGTAATTTTTTGAGAATAGATTCAGGAGTTAAAAAAACATCACCATCAAAAGAAAAGGGACTACGGCTTCTTGAAATTTATAATTTTCTTGATGGGCTTATTAATAATCAAAAACCATCACTTTTGGGCATAGAGCGCGTCTTCTTTACAACAAACGCGAAGACAGCTATAACTATCGGTGAGGTGAGGGGTGTAATTTTAACCGTAGCAACAAAACATGGACTACGTGCCATAGAATTATCCCCTCCCGAAATTAAAATGACTATTTGTGGATACGGCAAAGCTACCAAACAAAATATTGCGTCCATGTTAAAACTATCTATAATCTTGCCCGCGCGCAAAATGTTGGATGATGAAACTGACGCTCTAGCGCTTGCTATTGCCGCTGGGATAATAAAAAAATACCAATAAGTTATCCACAGCCCGCCATTGCGGAGAAAATAAAACTTTTCTATTCTTGGAAGAAACAAATGGTAAATCCATTTATTTAGTAATTAATAATAATATTATTAAAAGGTCGTTTTGAGAAAAAAATAACAAATATTATGTTTAATACAAATGAATCTGAAGATCTATTGCTGGATGAGGCTGATGTACCAGATGATAGCCTAGATGAAGCGCTGGAAAGCGGCGACGAAGATGAGGAAGATCTTGGCCCGAACAGCGCGGGAAGCCTTGAAGAAGATTTTGAATAAATTGTTTTAGTATAAAATAAAAAACAATCCAAGTGTACTAAAGAAAAACGTTGGATTGTTTTTTATTTTACTTTAATTTTGATAAAGTTTTTTTTGCCGATTTTTGCTGTCCCGCTTTTTGTTATTGTATCTCCAGGTAAAACTCTTTTTCCGTCCAAATCTACGCCACCAGCTCGAATTAATCTCTTCGCTTCTGATTTTGACTTGACCGTCCCGCTACTCAACAAAAAGGTCTCCCACGATTCTCCATTATTAATAATATTTACTTGCAAATCAATGGGCGCTTCTTTGTTAGAAAATATTTTAATAAATTGGTCTTTTGCTTTTTTGGCGGCAACATCACCGTGGTAAAGACTCACAATATCATATGCTAACTTTAATTTAATATCTCGTGGATTTGTTCCTTGCAATAAATCATTTTTTAATTTATTTATTATCTCTGCGTCAACAAACGTATAAACTTGATAGTACAAAATAATAAGGTGGTCTGGTATAGACATTATTTTACCAAATTTCTCTTCCGGAAAATCGGTTATTGCTATAAAGTTTCCTAATGATTTAGATTGTTTTTCTTTTCCGTCTATTCCTGGAGTTATTGTGGTAGTTAGAATAACTTGTGGTGGCTGACCAAATATTTCTTGATAATGGCGCCCGACTAGTTCATTAAATAATTGATCGTTTCCAATAACGGTAAGGTCGGATTTCAACATAAAAGAATCGTATCCTTGTAAAATTGGATACAGTATTTCGTGCATATATATTTCAGATCTATCTAAAATACGCTTTTGGAACATATCTCTCTGTATTAATCGTCCATGTGTTATTTTCGCGCAAATTTTTAAAAATTCATCTAGTTTCATCGAATCATACCATTCAGAATTGCGACGAACCTCAAAAACATTTGGGTCATCTAGTAATATTTTTGTAACTTGCGTTACATATTCTTTTGCGTCTTTCTCTATTTCATCACGAGAGCGCTCTGGGCGGACCCTAGATCGCCCAGTTGGATCTCCAATAAGGCTTGTAAAATCTCCTATAAGAAAAATAACCTTGTGGCCATTTTCTTGAAATTCTCTCATTTTCCATAAATTAACCGCGTTCCCCAAATGAATAAGCGAGTTGGTAACATCAACCCCAAATTTTATTCTTAATTGTTTTTTTGATATGATTTTATCGAAAAGTTCTTTTTCAGAAATAACAGCTTCTACATTGTGTTTAATGGCATGATCAATCCAATTCTCATTTTCAAACATTAACTTCTTCATAATTTCAACTCTACCACAAATTATGAAAATCGACTATAATACAAAAAATGATAAAAAAACATTCTGTTTTTAATAAATTTTTGTTTTACGGTATTTTTTTATTTGTAGCGGTGTTTATGGCCGTTTTGGTTGTTTTTTTTGCATTTATATTTTTTGTAAAAACCCCCAATTTGACAAATCTTTCGGAGCGCAAAGTTGTTCAATCAACAAAAATATATGATCGTACAGGAGAGGTGCTTCTTTATGATATTCATGGACAACAAAAAAGGACAGTTGTTACAAATGATCAAATTCCAGATTATGTAAAAAATGCAACCATAGCGGTAGAGGATGATACATTCTATCAACATTATGGAATAAGACCTCTTTCTCTAATACGTGCCTTTGTATTTGATTTGATTAACAGAAGCAGAGAACAAGGAGGATCAACAATTACACAACAATTGGTAAAACAAACATTGCTTACATCTGATAAAACAATTATAAGAAAAATAAAAGAAATATTTCTCGCTATTAAAGTTGATCGTCAATATTCGAAAGATCAAATATTAAATTTTTACCTTAATCAAATCCCATATGGGGCATATGCGTATGGTATAGAGGCCGCGTCACAAACATTTTTACAAAAGCATGTTTGGGAACTCACTCCGCTTGAGGCAGCATACATGGCCGCATTGCCAAATGCTCCTACTTATTATTCTCCTTGTGGAAAACACAAAGATGCGCTTGACGCAAGAACAATTTTTATTATAAACAAGATGTATCGTTTAAATCTTCTTACTAATGATCAATATGAGCAAACCAAAAAAGAATCTATTAATTTTTCTGGGAGTTGTTATGAAGGAATTTCTGCCCCTCATTTTGTAATTGAAGTACAAGATCAATTAAATCAAAAATTTGGGGAAGATGCTGTGCGAGAAGAAGGATATAAAGTATTAACATCTCTTGATGTTAATATCCAAAAAATAGCAGAAGATTCTATAAATAATTTTTCTGAAAGTAACGCAAAAAATTTCAATGCACACAATATGAGCGCTGTTATAATTGATCCAAAAACAGGAGATGTTCTTGCGTTGGTGGGATCAAAAAATTATTTTGGGAAATCTGAGCCTAATTCATGCAAACCAGGAATTGATTGTTTATTTGACCCGCAGGTTAATATTGCCACGCGCTATCGTCAACCAGGATCATCGTTTAAGCCTATTGTATATGCAACTGCGTTTAAGAAGGGATATACGCCGAATACCGTTCTTTTTGATTTACAAACAGAATTTAATCCTTCTTGTTCGCCTGATGGCAACCCGCCGCCAGGACTGCCAAAAGATTTATGTTATTATCCAAAAAATTTTGATAATAAATTTAGAGGCCCTGTAACGCTTCGTAGCGCGCTAGCGCAATCCCTAAATGTTCCATCTGTAAAACTTCTTTATTTGGCTGGAATATCTAATTCTCTTTCAACTGCTCGTGATTTTGGGATCACATCATTAGATGATTCTGATAGATTTGGGTTAACACTTGTTCTTGGTGGTGGTGAAGTATCATTATTAGAATTAACATCTGCATATGGAGTATTTGCAAATGATGGAATTAAAAATCCTTATAGATATATATTAAAAATTCAGGATGAAAATAATAATACAGTTTTTGAGGCACAAAAAAATCAAACAGAGGTGATTGATAAAAATATAGCGCGAGCAATTAGTAATATTCTTTCTGATAATGAGGCGCGCGCGCCAGAATTTGGGGAAAATTCTGCTTTAAATTTTTCAGGAAAACAGGTTGCTGTAAAAACAGGTACTACAAACGATTATCGTGATGCATGGACTATTGGTTATACACCATCAGTTGTTGTTGGTTTGTGGGCAGGAAATAATAACAACGCCTCTATGGAAAAAAATATTGCTGGATTTATTATTGCTCCTGTGTGGCATGAAATAATGCAAAATTTGTTATTGCGTTTCCCTGAAGAACAATTTACTACTCCTAATACATTCCAAGAATCTAAACCTGTTTTGCGTGGAGAATGGCGCGGAGGAAAGGAGTTTATTATAGATAAAATTTCTAAAAAACTTGCGACTGAAAACACACCAATAGATTTACGAGAAAAATTAGTTGTACCATCTGTACACTCAATATTATTTTGGCTTGATAAAAATAATCCATTTGATGATAATACAATACAGCCTATTTTAGATCCTCAATTTAAAAATTGGGAATATTCTGTACGTGCATGGGCATCATCGAGAGGTTTAGTAGATCAAGATGATAATATTATTCCTAAAGAATATGATGATATACACATATTAGATAAAATTCCTCAATTTAAATCAATAATATTTACACCTCAAAAAACAATATATAATAATAATGAGAAAATAACTGTTTATCCTGATTTAGAAAGCATATATAAAATTTCTCAAGTTGATTATTTTATAGATGATGATTATATAGGCTCTGTTAAAAAACAACCATTTAGTATTACAATTGATCTTAGTAATTTCTATTTAAAAGAAAGTATAAAAATCAAAATTAAAGTTTATGATGACATAGGTAATACATCAGAAAACATTTCAACACTTTATATAAATAAATAAAAAATTATATACCCTTCATTGGCATTGCTAGATAAATATAAGATGTATCACCCTTTCCTTTTAATAATAATGGTGATTGTTCACCATTAAATCCTAAAGTAATGAAATCGTTCTGTATATGTGTAACTCCGTCCAATAAATATTTCCAATTAAATTTTGAACTTACTGATTCTCCTTGAATAATTACTTCTATTTCTGAACTATGTTCACCTATATCTGGATTAGAAGAATTAAAAGTTAGTTTTTTATTTTCTGATTCAAATTGTAATTGTAAATCATTAAGTCTGCTAACAAAAACACTAGCAAGTTTAATATGATGAATAAAATCTGATCTTTTTAAAACAATTTCTGTTTTAAAACTTTTTGGAATTATTTGTTCATATTCAGGAAATATTCCTTCAGTTAATCTTGAAATATATTTAATTGTTTTGTTTTGAAATGAAATTTGATTTTTATTTAAAATTAATTCAATATCTTTATCATTTCCAAATGAAGATATAGAATCATTATTATAATCTCCAAAAAGCTTTAATAATTCTTGAATAGAATGATTTGGAATTAAAAAAGATATTAATTTTTCTGTATTTATTTTTTTTGTAATAATATTTTTTTCTGCCAACCTAAATGAATCTGTAGCAGCTAATTTAAGTGTATTTTTGAAAATTTTAAAACAAACACTTGCTAATTCTGGTTTAATATCTGATGTACTAACAGCAATATAAACACTATTTAAACTATTATTTAACTCATTAGACATTAATACACATGAAAATAAAGGATCAATATTTGGAAATAATGGAAAATCATCAGGAGAAAAACCCCTAATAATTGTTTGTGTTGATTTTGTTTTAATAAATAGATTATTTTTTTGATTTTGTAATGAAATATATTCATTAGTTATGTTTGATAAAAATCCATTTAATATTTTTCCAGAAATAACAATACTTCCTGGATTATCAACCTTACAAGGAATATTAAGTTCAATAGCTGTTTCTAAATTAGTAGCTCTAATTGTTAATTCATTATTTTTAGCACTCAATAAAAGAGAATTTAAAATTTGAAGAGTTTGATTTTTTGAAGTATTTCTATCTGCTATTAAAACAGCATTTTTTAAATATTTACTTAAACAAGTAATTTTCATAATTTATTTATTTAAAATTAATTTAAATTTAAAAAATATTATTACTATTATTATATGTGAATATGTTGATAATTGAAAAATGATAATAAACTAAATATAAATTCTAATTTCTTTTTATTATTAATATGTAAATTACATGTGTTATATATGTTGATAAAATACTTATAATTTTATATTCACACAATATTAATAACTTATTTTATTATGATATATGATAACGATCTCGAATTGCTTTTATATCATCTTCTAATTTTGAATTCTTTTTAATATCCATTTTTATTTTTTCATACGCATGTATAGCTGTTGTATGATCTCTACCACCAAACTTTTCTCCTATAGATGGATAAGAACCTTGTAAATCTTCTCGAATAAGATACATAGCTATTTGTCTTGGTAATACTATATCTGTTTTTCTTGTTCTCTCAAACATCATACGTTCAGGTATATCAAAATATTCAGCTATCAATTTAATTATTTGATTTGTAGTTACAGATGTTTTTGGTTTAATATTTTTATTTAAAATAACTTTTATTTCATCTTCAGAAAGAGTTCTATTATGATATTTTGATTGAATATGAATTAAATTTAATGCTCCTTCAAGTTCTCTTATATTTGTTTGAATAGTTGCAGCTATCATTTCCAATATTTTTTCATTTATATCAAAATTACGTTCTAATGATTTAGATTTAAGGATAGCAAGACGAGATTCATAATCAGGCTCTGATATATCAATAATAACACCAGCTTCAAGGCGTGATCTTAAACGATCTTCTATATCAGATATTGATTTAGGAGGTCTATCAGAAGAAAACACTATTTGATTTCCTGCTTCGTATAATGTATTAAATGTATAAAAAAACTCTTCTTGTGTTTTTGCTTTTCCTGTAAAAAACTGAACATCATCAACAATAAGAAGATTACAATCTCTATATTTCTCTTTAAATGTAGTAATAGTATTTTGTTGTAAAGAGTTTACAAGCTCATTACTAAAACGCTCGGAGGTAATATAACAAACTTTTTTATTTGGATCTTGTGATATCACACTATTACCTATTGCCTGAAGAAGATGAGTTTTACCAAGACCAACACCGCCATATAAAAATAAAGGATTATAAACTTTTCCTAGATTTTTTAAAATTGCGAGCGCCGCCGCGTGAGCAAGCTCATTAAAAGAACCAACAATAAAAGTATTAAATGTGTATTTAGGATTTAAATTTGTTTTTATATCTACTTGAAATTCTTTAAAACCAAGCTGTGCACCATAAGATTTGACAACCCCATTATTTAATGTTGTATCTAATCCGTCTTTCACCTTTGTTATACTAGAATTTCTAACACTTAATAATGGTTTAATGGTATATTGTATAGAGCGAACCTCAGGTGTTGTAGAGCGTAGAGATTTTAAAATAAATTTATTATATTTGTTTTCTAGCCATTCTTTTGCAAAACCATTTGGGACAGCAACAGTAACAATTCCATCAATAATATCAATAATAGAGGTATCTTTAAACCAAGTAGCAAAATTTGCTCGTGATACAGCGACTTCTATTTCGGAAAGCGCATGATTCCACAATTCTTCGTTTGTCATATGGTAACTATACCGTTATTATTAATGACATTAATTATTTTGATGTTAATAGACTGTGTGTGAACTGTGAATATTGAAAAAAACCTAAAAGTATTGTAATGTATTGAACATACCACTATGTCAATTACATATCAACCAAAAAAGAAAAAACGCGCTAGAAAACACGGATTTCTAAAAAGAATGAGATTAAAAACAGGAAAAAATGTTTTGAAAAGACGTCGCCAAAAAGGTCGTAGAAAACTCACCGTTTAGCGCTTATTTTAAGTACTATGCTTTCAAAACAACACAGACTCGATAGAAAAAATCTCGAGCTCTTTTTTAGAGGTAAAACAAGTTTTTATAATGGCAAGAATATTATTTTAAGGATTGGTAGAACAAAAAATAAAAAAGTCCGTTGGGCATTTATTGTATCAAGTTCTATTAAAAAAAATGCAGTTGCGAGAAACAAGGTGCGGCGCAGAATGAATGAGATAGCTCGAGAACTGCACAATTCTATAAATAATGAGTTTGATCTAGTTTTTCTTATTAAACTAAATACAAAACAATCCATTTCATTTAAAACCATAAAAAATGATATAATACAAATACTAAAATCATGTGGGGTTTTATAGTAACTATATATAATATTGTATTTTATATTCCATTATTAAATGGCCTTTTCTTTTTGACTAATTTATTACCGAATGGCGATCTTGGAACCGCGGTTATTATTCTTACGGTCTTTATTCGTTTGTTGATATTTCCACTAAATCATAAAATGATCAAGACACAACAAACAATGAAAAAAATAGAACCGGAAATAAAACTAATACAAAAAGATTCAAAAAACAAAGAAGAACAAGGAAGGGCTCTTATGGAACTTTATAGATCACATGGAATTAATCCATTTTCAGGATTTTTTTCCCTATTTATCCAATTGCCACTTTTAATAGCCTTATTTAAGGTTTTTCAAAAAGATATTTTTTCTCAATCCTCGCTAGCATATTCATTTATACTAATACCAAATTCAATAAACACGCTTTTTTTAGGATTTATTGAATTAACAAAAACAAGTTATTGGTTGTCCGCTGTCGCGGCAATTTCACAATTTACACAGATAAAATTGGCAACGCCCACACAAAACAAGGATCAATCATCAAATAAGGCGCCAGATTTTGCTTCAATCATGCAAAAACAGATGGCATACATGCTTCCGATTATGATATTTATATTTAGCCTTAATCTTCCTTCCGCCGTGGCCCTATATTGGACTGTTATGAATGTTTTTGCTATAGTACACGAAGCGATTGTCCGTAGAAAAACAATAACAACAACCATTATTACGAGCCACCAATAATGTTATTGATTTAAAATCGGACAACGCTTCTAAAATGGAAGATGTCCAAAAACAACATATAGATTTTATCAAGGAAGTAATAAACAATTTACTTAATTATATTGGTATAAAATACTCATTGGAAGTTCACGAGAGTGGAGAAGGATTTGGATTTATTATTAGAACAGACGACTCTTCTCTTTTAATAGGGGAGAGTGGAAAAAATTTACTAGCACTTAATTATTTAGTGAAAAGGATCACTGAAAGAAAATTTGACAAAGACATTCATTTTTTAATCGACGTAAACGATTATCATAAAAAACACATTGATGAGATAAAAGATATTGCGCGAATGCACGCGCAACGCGTGAGATATTTTAAAAAAGAAATAGAAATGCCTGCGATGAATGCATATGAAAGAAGAATAGTTCACTCAATATTGCAGGAATATCCTGATATCAAAACAGAAAGCACCGGCATTGGCCTTGATCGAAGGGTGGTGATAAAGCCATTTAATATTGGTGCATAAAAAAATAGTTTATACAAAAAAGTCATCGAGATGTTCCCGACGACTGTCGTTTCAGATTTCTTAGTTATTTTCGTCGAAATATAATCAAATAATCTTTGATGGGATCCCCGCCCTAACTTGCGTCAAGCGAGTCGAGCCGAGATTTTTCTCGCTAGAATGATTTGTAAACACGGCCTTTTTCATCACAATCAAGGCTTATCTACCCCCCACTTCACTATTCGTAAAAATAGTGAAGTGGGGGGTCGATTTTATCAAATCAACACTCCACTCCCCATGCTCGACCTCCGTAGCCTTGTGCGAAGGAGGACCTGCCCTCCAAATGGAGGGTTTTTAAAAATAAGCAACTGAGGTTCAAGACCAGGCCAATTACTGTTAAATAAGCCATGATATCTTGCCAGTGACTCATTTTTTGCGAAATTTACCTTTGAATCCGAACACCTATAAAATGAAGGTATATGAACGA
>ERZ1292640.4893-Hain-H43-02um-R1-4893-length-10055-cov-8_pt1 | contig 10055 bp, 5 predicted proteins | sample MGYA00564404_ERZ1292640 | MGnify/ENA primary metagenome ERZ1292640 (study PRJEB36523, sample SAMEA6512636) | groundwater metagenome | collected 2019-01-08 | study: AquaDiva: Metagenomics assemblies of 32 groundwater samples | reverse complement strand
CGCAGTCGCAGTGTTGCTGGCCGTCAGCGGCGGCGTTCGCGCCACCGTTGGCGGCCTTCGTATTTCAGCGCGTTCGCCGCTCCCGGCCGCGGTGATCGCCGTTGCCGCCGCAAGCGCCTGGTGGCTTCTGGCGCGCCGCGCCAAATCGATCACAAGGGATCTTGATGAAGCGTGGGCGGCGATCGAGCAGCGAGGCGTCTGGCTCGTGGTGGCGGTGGCCATCGCCAGCGGTGCGGTGTCGGCGATGTTCGCGACCAACTCCGCGGCTGGTGCCGATGCCTCAGGATATTTGAGCGAAGCCGCACAGTGGGCCGCGGGGCGTCTCTATTACCAGGAGCCCCTGGCCGGAATCGTCGGCGCCTTCGATGCCTGGTTGACCACGCCCCTCGGCTGGCGGCCGGGTCCATTCCCCGGCTGGCAATCGCCCACCTATCCGCCCGGCCTGCCGTTGTTGATGGCCCTGCCGTACGCCTTCGGCGGCACGGCGGCCGCCGCGTTCGTCGTGACGCTGGCCTCGGCCCTGGCCGTGTGGGCGACTGGCACGATCGCGACGCGTCTCGCCGGGGGGGCGGCCGGCATCATCGCTGCCGTCGCCATTGCGACGAGCCCGATCTTTCTTTATCAATCGGTCCAGCCCATGAGCGACGTGCCGGTCTCGGCCGCGTGGATGCTCATGTGGGTATTGCTGGTTCAGCGTGGCGACAAACCTTTGGGTTTGTCGTTCATCGCCGGCATCGCGTGCGCGATCGCGGTGCTGATCCGCCCCAACCTCGCACCGCTGGCGGCGGTTCCGCTCTTTGCGATTGGCTGGAACCGGCGGCGGCTGATCGGGTTTTCGATTCCCGTCGCCCTCGCCGGCGCGGGGTTGATGTGGTTGCAGTGGCAATGGTACGGCTCGCCGCTGCGTTCCGGTTATGGCGCGGCCGATGAGTTGTTCACTCTCGCGAACACCGCCGGGAATGCGGGGCGCTACTTCTCGTGGCTGGTGGCGACCTCACCGCTGTTGCTGGTGGCGCCAATCGGTGTCGTCATGCTGCGGCGCGAACGTTTCACGCAGGCGCTCGCCACGTTTGCCGGGCTGGTCGTTGTCGCCTACCTGGTCTACGCGGTCTTCGACGTGTGGTCGTACTTGCGATTCCTGCTTCCGATGATGACGGTCGCCGCGGTGTTTACAGGCGTGGCGTTCGCGGCCGCGTTGCGGCGCGCACCCGCCTGGTCGAGGGTCGCCGCGGTGTTGATCGTGGTGCTCGGCCTGGCGGCATTCGGCGTCTCCCAGGCGCGCGCCCGCGAGACGTTTCGCCTGGCCGATCGGCAACGGCATGTTTCACAAACAGCGGAGTTCCTGGCCACGCTGCCCACCCACACCGTGGTCGTCGCCGGGGAACAAAGCGGTTCGCTCCGTTACTACACGGGTCTGTCCGTCCTGCGGTGGGATGCGGCGACCGTGGAGTCGCTCGTGTCGGCGCTCGTCGCGCTCGGAGCCGCCGGCAAGCCGGTGGTGATTGCGCTCGACGCCTGGGAGCAAGCGCCGTTCAGGGCGAAGCTCGGCGCCGTGCCGAGCGTGTCGCTGGAATGGCCGCCCGCGTTCGAGGCGGGAACATCGCATCGAACGCGGGTCTGGCGTCTCGGCGATCGCGACACATTCCTTCGGGGTGAACGCGTCGCGACCGAACGCGTGCCCTAGTCGCTGGGGCGACCCGGATGCAGCGGTTCGCAGTTCAGCGTCTGCGGTCCGTTCTCGGTGCATACGGCGTAGGTCGACGCATACATCGACACCCCGGCGTACTCACCCTTCTTGTTGACGATGTAGAAGTTGATCCCGAAATTGGGGAGCCCGCGCGCGTTCAGCAGGCGCTTCTCGACCGTGTTCTTCTGGATCCGCCGCAGCGCCTCCATGCCGGCGTCCTTCGGCGACTTGCCCATGCGCATCTGCTCGACGATCAGGAACGAGCACAGGTTGTACAGGTTGGCCTCGCCGCGGCCGGTCGAACCGGCGGCGCCGATGTCGCCGTCGACGTAGAGGCCGGCGCCCAGGATGGGCGAGTCGCCAATCCGCCCGGGAATCTTCCACGCCAGGCCGCTAGTCGTGGTCACGCCGCAGACTTCGCCCTTGCTGTTGACGCCGTCGCAGTTGATGGTGCCGTAGTAGTGGTCCGGATCGATCAAGCCGTCGCGCACCATGCTGAGGCCTGCCATCTCCATGGCCTCGCCGCGCTTCTTGGGATCGAGGTAATGCGTCGGATCGATGCGCCGCTTCCACTCGATCCACAACCGCCGTGACGTCTCGGTGTTCAGGTCGTCCTCGATCGTGAAGCCGAGGCCGCGCGCGAAGTCCTGCGCGCCCTTGCCGGCCAGCAGGTGATGGTCGGTCTGCTCGAGCACGGCCTTGGCGACGAGCGATGGTGTGCGCACGCCCTCGAGGCCGGCGACGCCGCCGGCGCGCCTGGTTGGACCGTGCATGCAGCACGAATCGAGTTGGACAATGCCGTCGGCGTTGGGCAGCCCGCCGTAGCCGACGCTGGTGTCGGCCGGGTCGAGCTCGCACAGGTTCACGCCCGCGACCAGCGCGTCGAGCACATCGGTCCCCTTCGTCATCAGGTTGAACGCCTTCAGCACGCCAACCTCCGCGCCGCCATGCTTGTAGACGTTGCCGTTGTTGGATGCGACCACGACCGGCTTGATGCTGTTGGTCTGCACGGCCGGGGCCTTGCCGAACACCGGGCTGGATGCGCCCAGCGCCACACCGGCCACGGTCGAGGTGTGGACGAACTCGCGACGTGTCATCTTCTTCGACATAACGGCGATCTCCCGCGCGCATCCTAACAGCAGATCAGGAGGCCGGGCTATCATCTTGCACACCCGTGAAGAGGCTGGACCTGTGGTTTGTCGCGGCGATTCTCACCATTGCCGCTGCCCTGAGACTGTGGGCGCCCTGGGGTGATGTGCTGGGCGGCGGCCGCGTGAACTTCCTCGAGACCGACGCGTGGTACCACGTGCGGCTGGCCGAGAACCAGGTCCACAACTTTCCGCATCGCGTCACGGTCGATCCATACGCTTCGCCCAACGGTCAGTACGTCGCGGTGGCGCCGCTCCTCGACGTCATCGTCTCGACGGTCGTCGTCTTGACGCAGGGAACGAACGCATCGACGCAGTACATCGAACGGGTGGCGGCCCTGGTGCCGGCAGTGATCGGCGTGCTCGCCGTGCTCGCGGTCTGGGCCCTCGGCACGATCGCGTTCGATCGCCGTGCCGGACTCATCGCCGGCCTGCTCGCGGCCGTGCTGCCGGGGCATTTTCTCGATCGCACCCTGGTCGGCTTCGTCGATCACCACGCCCTCGAAGTGCTGCTGTCGTTTTCGACGCTTGCGTGCCTGGCGTGGGCGCTGAAGACGGGATCTTCACGTTCAGCCGTCACCGCCGGCATCGGTCTGGGCCTGTATCTGCTTGCGTGGGGAAGCGGCGCGTATTTCGTCGCCATCCTGGCCGGATGGATGTTGCTGGTTCCACTTGTCGGTCCGCGCGACGCGGTGCTGGTGGCCGCTCGTTCGTCGGCGGTGGCCGCCGGGGGCGCCCTTGTCGTGGTTCTCGCGCTGCAAGATCCCGCGCTCTTTCGCTATGGCACCCAGGTCGCTGCGCTGGTCGCGCTGCTCGGTGTCTCTGGGGTCGTCGCATGGCTGGCCGGGCAGAGAACGAGTTGGCTATCTGCGTCATCTGTGTCGTCCACCTCCGCGCGGAGCGCTACGGCGGACAGGTCTGCGGCCCTGGTTCTGATTTCGGTGTCATCTGTAGCCGCCGTCCTGCTATCGGTGTTGGCCCCTGACTTGACGCGACAAATCGGTGTCGACCTGGCGCGGTTCCGTCCCGACCCCACCCGCATGGCCGTGCTCGAGGCGCGGCCCTTGTTCCTCTATACCGGCAACTGGGAGTGGATACAGCCCTGGACGTTCTTCCGGAGCGGCTTCTATGTCGGCGCGGTCGCCGTGATCGGCCTGGTGGCCAGCGTGTGGTGGTCGCGCCGCCTGGATCACTTGCTGATCGTCGTCTTCACCCTGGTGAACTACGCCGCCACCATCGGCCAGAATCGCTTCGGCTACTACCTGGTGCCGGCGTCGGCGTTGGTGGCAGGTTGGCTGTGCACGCGTGTGCTCGATTGGGGCGGCGTGCCGCATGCCGGCAATCCACGGCCCACGGTGACGCAGCGAGTGCCGTTGCAGCGCGAGCTCGCCGTCGTGCTCGTGGCTGGACTGGCAGTGGCGCCCAACCTGGTGCCGGCAGCGTTGACGACAACACGCGAGGGTGGGATGCCGGGCTATTGGGCCGCGGCCATGGAGTGGTTCAGGACGGCGACACCCGAACCCTTCGAGTCACCGGGCTACTACCTGGCGCGCTATGGCTCCACCAACCCGCGCCCGAGTTATACGGTGATGAACTGGTGGGATCAGGGCTACTGGCTCATCCAGGCGGCGCATCGCGTCCCGGTGTCGAACCCGACGCAAGGTGGCGCGCCGGTGTCGGCCGCGTTCCTGACCGCGACCGATGAAACCGCGGCGCTCGAAATCCTTAAAACCGAGCGCGCCCGCTACGCCATCGTCGATTGGGAGCTGCCGTTCCGTGACACCGGCAACGGCTCGTTGGGCGGCCGCTTCCAGAATCTTGCCGACTGGGCCGGCATCCCGACGTCCCGTTTCTACTCGCTTTGCTACATGCGGGAGCGCGACACCGATGCGTGGACGCCGAGCTGGATCTACCACGAGGCGTATTACCAGACGATGGCGTATCGCTTGATGGTGTTGGGGGGCGCGGCGTCCGCGCCGATCAACAACACGTGGGTGGTACGTAAGCAGCAGCGGTTCGACGCCACCGGCCGCGAGTTCTGCGAAGTATCGGATGCGCAGTCGTATCCCTCGGCCGGCGAAGCCAAGCAGGCGGCGGCGCTGCGCGGTCCCGAGTTCGTGGCAGTCGGCCGCACGCCGTGGCAGCCCGCGTTCCCGGCACCGGCCATCGCCGGCCTGCGCGTAGTTCAGGAGTTCCGACAGCCGGAGCAAAAACTGAACGAAGCACCGATGGTCCGGATCCTCGAGGTAGTGCCCGAGCCACAGGAGATCAAGAGTCAAAGAGAATAGAACTTAGAAGTCTTGTTCTCCTGAGCTCTTGATCTTCTGTTATTCCGCTCGCAGGGCGACGGCCGGATCGGTGGCGGCGGCGCGCCGTGCCGGCGTCCAACTCGCGATCGCCAGAATCACCGCGAACAGCGCGGCCGTGCCGCCAAAGGCGACCGGATCGATGGCGGCCACGCCAACGAGCAGGCTCTGCGCGAGAATGCCGATGACCCCGGCCAGAAGCAATCCGATGACGCCGCCCGTGGCGCCCAGCCAGGCCGCCTGCTTCATCACCATCGACCGCATGTTCCCTTCGGAGGCGCCCAGGGCCATGCGAATCGCGATCTCGCGCGTGCGCTGCGTGACCAGGAAGGCCATCAGCCCGTAGAGCCCGAGCGCGGCCAGACCGACACCGATGCTGCCAACACTGCCGGCGATCCATGCGGTCAGCCGCTGCGGCAGCAGCCCCACCGCCACCGCATCGTCAAACGACTGCAGGATCACGATCGGCACGTTGGGCTCGACCTGGGCCATCGCGGCGCGGACGTCCTGCGCCACCGGCCGCCCGGCGGCGTGCCTGACGAACAGCGAGAACTCGCTGAACGCCTGTTGTGCCAGCGGCACGTAGATGAAGTTGCGCGGGCCGTCGCTGACGTAGCGGTACTTGGCGTCTTCGGCGACGCCGACGATGGTGAGAGGACGATGTTCGTTGGTCTCGAATTCATGCATAACCTGCTGGCCCACGGCCGACCGGCCCGGGAACAGGCGGCGTGCGAATGTCTGGTTGAGCACGGTGACGCGCGGCGCGCCCTCGCGATCGGCGGCGGTAAAGGCGCGGCCTTCGACAATACCCATCTCGACGGTGTTGAAGTAGTCGGCCGAGACGATGTCCCAGTCGGCGTCCCAGGATCCGTCCTGCTCTGGCCCCGTGACGCCGGGCACGCTGATCGAGCCAAGGCCGAATCCGCCGCCTTGCAGCGGGACCATCCTGGCGGTGGCCACTGCGGTGACGCCGCTGATGGCGCGCAGTCGCTCTTCGTAGCGCTGGGCCAGTCTCACGGCGTCCTGGCCCCGATAGCCCGAGAGCGAGACGTCGACGGAGGCAATCTGAACGTTCGCCGTCTGGAATCCGGTATCGATGGTGGTAGCGGCCTGCACGGTACGAACGAACAGAAAGGCGATCACCACCAGCATCAGCGACAGGGCGACCTGCGCTGCGACCAGCACGTTGCGCAGGCGGAACCGGCGGCGATCGACGGTGGCGTTGGCGCCGTGCAACATGGGCGCCAGGTCGGCGCCGAGCGCGTGACGTGCCGGCGCCAAACCGAACACGAGGCCGGCAGCCAGCGCCACGCCCAGCGCGAACAGCATGACGCGCCAATTCAGCGACAGGTCGAGGTTGATCATCACGGGCAGGGCGGGCAGGAAGCTCTCGAGCACCTGAATCAGCCACAGCGTGAGAGGCAACGCCGTCAGCCCGGCGACCGCGAACAGCACGACGGTTTCCGTCAGTAACTGGGCGATTAGCCGGCCGCGGCCAGCGCCCACCGCCAATCGCGTGGCCATCTCGCGGCGGCGGGTGGCGGCGCGCGCCAGCAGCATGCCGCCGACGTTGCTGCAGGCGATGGCGACCAGCGCGCTGGTCAGCGCAAACAGGAAGCCGATGAACGCCAGGAACGGGGTCCGCACGGGACCTGGGACCCGGCTGGTGTGGATCACCGAAATGGTGTGCCGCGGGTTGGCGCGCGGCTCCGAGGCCTTGAACGCTTCCATCAGCGTGGCCAGTTCCGCCTGTGCCTGCGCGGCCGAGACGCCGGGATTGAGGCGGCCGATCGCCATCACCCAGACGCTGTTGGCCGAGGTCAGCAGGTTCGTCGTCTCGACGCCAAGAAAGTTGGCGACCATGGCCATGGGGACCCACACTTCGGTGCCAACCAGTGACGCGCCGCTGAAGCCAGGCTCGGCCACGCCGATGACGGTGAATGCCTGATTGTTGATGCGGAGTGACTTCTCCAAAATCCCGGGATCGCGGTTGAAGCGGCGCTCCCAGAAGGCGTGGCTCAACACCACCACCGGCCGTTCGCCGGGCACCATGTCTTCGTCTGGACTGAAGAAGCGTCCCAGCGCCGGCCGTGTGCCGAGCACATCGAAGTAGTTACCCGAAACCAGCGAGCCGAAGATGCGTTCGCTCGCGCCGTTTTCGCTGAGCGTCATGGGCCCGCCGCCAAATTTGACCGCGGCCACGCCCTCGAGTGTCTGCGTGTGGTCCTTCAGGTATTTCACGGCCGGGTACGACATGTTGTCGAACCCGCTCTCGCCCTGGTTGGCGCGGCCGATATCGACCACCCGCGACCCGTCGCGCACGCCCGTAGCCGGCTCGAACAGCAACGCGTCGGTCAGGCTGAAGATCGTCGTCGCGGCGGCGATGCCGATGGCGAGGGAGGCGACCGAGGTCAGGGTGAACAGGGGGCTGCGCCCCAGCATCCGGACGGCGTAGCGCAGGTCGGAAAGGATGGCCATGGAGGCAATAGACACAGATGGCGCCGGGAATGTTTCAGGCGGATGACGCAGAAATCAAAACCAGGGCCGCAGATGACACTGATTACGCGGACTTCTCAGGCCTCATGTGGTGTCCGCCTTCAGGCGGACCTTACTCCTTCAGGGGCGCGGTCCCAGCAAATCCCAACGATTGCCCGCAATATCGACGAAAACGGCTACTTGCCCGTAGGCCTCGGTGCGGGGCGCGGTGATGAACTCGACGCCGGCCGCCACCATTCGCGCGTAAGCCGCGGCAAAGTCGTTGACGCGGAGGAAGAAACCGACCCGGCCGGCGAACTGCTGACCAACGACACTCGCTTGCCGCTCACCGTCAGCCCGCGCCAGCAGGATGCCGGTCGTTGCGCCGATGGGACGCACCACGACCCAGCGCTTGGGCCGGCCATCGTTGGTCAATGACGGCACATCCTCGACGAGCTCGAAGCCGAGGATCCGGACGAAGAAGTCGATCGCCGGGTCGTACTCGCGCACGACCAGCGACACCAGTTCCAAGTGTGACATTACGACGCGTTCGTTACCACGCGGAAAGGAGTCTCCCATTCTAGGATGCAGTCAGTCTGAGAGACCGGGATATCGAAATGCAGCACGTCTTCCCGCGCCTACTGTAACTTCACGAGCGCCTGATACGAATCCACCCACAATCCGCCGTCGACGGGCGAGACGAACCCAAACGGCCAGTTGGGCTCAACGGTGGGACGGGAGAACGACCACAGAATCTCGCGCGTCTCGAGGTCGATGGCATTCAGGCGGCCGCCGGGAAGCACAGGCACCGTGGGCACAGGCTTTCCGCCTTGGTAGACGATGCGATCCTGGACTTCCGATGCCGGCTCGGCGCCCGGGTGGCCCTGGAAATAGAGCACCTTGCCCGCCACCGCGGTCGAGGGATTGTTCGTGTGGTATTGCCCCTTCACTTCCCATGCGGTTTGGCCGGTCGCCTTGTCGAAGGCGATCAGGAAGCCGGAGGTGATTCCTGCCAGCACCGAACCAGCGTCCACCAGGCCGCGCAGCTCGACACCCCGCACGCGGCCTTCGACCGGCCGGCGAATCTCCACTTTCCAGCGGTCCTTGCCGGTGATGACGTCCACCGCATGGAGCGTCGATTCGACCGTGCCGAACAGGGTATTGCCGGAGATGATCGGCTGGGCGAGGCACACGCCAACGTTGTTGCCGGCCACTGGCGCCGCTGGATAACGCCAGCGTTCCTTGCCGGTGGCCGCGTCGATCGCAAACAAGTGGGTGTAGTAGCTGGCCGCTTTGTTGGCATCGGCCGCTGTGACCAGGATCGCCGCACTGACATACACCGTGCCGTCGCGCAGTACGGGTACGGCTTCACAAGATCCACTCCTGGCAAACGGCATCGTCCATTTGGTCTTCCCGGTGGTGGCGTCAACCGCATAGAAGACGCGATCCTCACCCATGACGAAGGCCGTGCCGGCGCCGGCGGCTACCGATGCGCCGGGCGCCGTCTGAACACTGCGCCAGGCTTCTTTGCCCGTGCTCAACGTGACGGCGACCAGTGTGTGTGCCATGGGAGCGATCACGAGGTCGCCGGCAACCGCCGGTGCGGTGGCGACGAACGGATTGCCGCGTGCCAGTCCGACCGGCCGCGACGTCCACTTTAGTTTGCCGCTCGCGGTATCGATGGCATACAGACCGCCCCGGTTCGACGAGTTGCCGGCGACGATCGTCGTGCCCGAGATGGCGGACGGGGCCCAGTCCCTGAAGCCGGCATTGACCGTGAACCTCTCAGCCGGGCGCGTGCGAAGCGCAGCGACCGGGGCCGACGCCGGCTGCGCCAGCGCGGTCGTGGTGCAAAGAATAGCGGCCGCAAGCTCTGCGAATGGGCGTCGGGTGATCGTGCTGAACACGTTGGCTAGCATACGCCGTTCCTGGTTCCTCGACTGGTGAGCGGGGAGCGATAATAGAGACGTGAGCCGCCTTTCATCTTTCCAGCGCCTCGCCCTGTGGACGACGGCGACGACCTATTTCTTGATCCTCGTGGGTGGCCTGGTCCGCGCGTCCGGCGCCGGACTGGGATGCCCTGATTGGCCCCGCTGTTTCGGCGGCTGGGTGCCCCCCATGTCGGTGGCCGAGCTGCCGCCGCAGTTCGACCCGTCGCAGTTCAACGCCACGCTGATGTGGACCGAGTATCTCAATCGCCTGCTCGGCGTCACGGTCGGCTTCCTGATCTTTGCCACCGCCATTTCCGCGTGGCGCCATCATCGCCGCGACCCGCGCATCCTGTGGACGACGATTGCCGCGCTATTGCTCACCGGCTTCCAGGGATGGCTGGGTGGACGAGTGGTGGCCCACGAGCTGGCCGCGTGGATCGTGACGGTCCACATGATCGTCGCGCTGGTGATCGTGCAGATGCTGCTGTATGTGACTGTTAAGGCTGGT